>Ga0302232_10000033_pt1 | contig 130941 bp, 129 predicted proteins | sample II_Palsa_N2_3_FD_193575 | JGI IMG/M metagenome (GOLD analysis project Ga0302232, IMG submission 193575) | Peat permafrost microbial communities from Stordalen Mire near Abisko, Sweden - II_Palsa_N2_3 | ecosystem: Environmental > Terrestrial > Soil > Palsa > Peat permafrost | place: Sweden...
GGCATCGCGCCGCCGGATCTGGAGCCGCATGCGACCGCGCATATCGGCGAAATCATCGCGATGAACGAGCGGCTGATCGGCAATGGCCACGCCTATGCCGCGGAAGGTCACGTGCTGTTTGATGTCAATTCCTATCCCGCCTATGGCAACCTCTCCGGCCGTGATACCGAAGAGCTGATCGCTGGCGCGCGCGTGGAAATTGCGCCGTACAAGAAAAACCCCGCCGACTTCGTGCTGTGGAAACCTTCCACGCCCGATCTGGCTGGCTGGGACAGCCCCTGGGGCCGCGGCCGCCCAGGCTGGCATATCGAGTGCTCGGCGATGTGCGCGGCCCAGCTCGGCGAAACCATCGACATCCATGCCGGCGGCGTCGACCTGCTGTTTCCGCATCACGAGAACGAGATTGCGCAATCGACCAGCGCGCACGCTGGCGCGACGTTTGCGCGCTGGTGGCTGCACAACGGCATGCTCACCTTCGACGGACGCAAGATGTCCAAGTCGCTCGGCAATGTTCTGCTCGTGCACGAACTGCTGAAGCTGCATCCGCCCGAAGCGCTGCGCCTGCTCCTGCTGCGCGGACATTATCGGCAGCCGCTGGACTGGTCGGAGAACGCGATACAGCAGGCGGTCAGCACGCTGGACGGCTGGTATCGGGTATTGCGCGATCTGGCGGACGTCGAGATGCCCGCCGATCTGCCCGTGCCCGAACGCGTGGAAGCCGCATTATGCGACGACCTCAATACGCCACAGGCGCTGGCTGAACTGTCGCAGCTGGCCGATCAGGCCAGGCAGACCGGCACCGCGGCAGCCAAGGCGGCGCTGCTCGGCGGCGGCGCCCTGCTTGGGCTGCTGCAGCAGACTCCAGAAGCCTGGCTAAAGCGCGGCGAAAGCCAGGTCGACACGGCGCACATCGACGATCTGCTCGAGCAGCGTCGTGCCGCCCGCGGCGCGCGCGATTTTGCCCGCGCGGATGCGATCCGCGACGAGCTGACCGCCTTGGGTATCGTGATTGAGGACGGCGCCCAGGGGACGCGCTGGAGCGTGCTGAAAGGCTGAGGCTTCCGGCGCATGACTGAATTCACGCAAAGCGCGCGATAATCCACGCATGACTACAACCGCCGCCCCTAGCGCTGCCGACGCTCAGCAGGAAATCGCTGACGAGTTCGCCTTTTTCGGCGACTGGACCGAGCGCTATCAGTACCTTATCGACCTAGGCAAGGCCCTGCCGCCGTTTCCCGAGGAATGGAAAACGGAGGAACATCGCGTACACGGCTGCCAGTCGATGGTTTGGCTCGTGCCCAGTGGCGAACCGGCGAGCATGCATTTCGACGCCATCAGCGACTCGGCCATTGTTTCTGGCCTCATTGCCCTGGTGCTGCGCGTTTACTCCGACCGCTCGGCGCGGGAAATTGTCGATACCGAGCCGGAATTTATCGGCACGATCGGACTGGCAAAGCATCTTTCGCCCACGCGCTCCAATGGTCTGGCCGCAATGCTGGCCGAGCTGAAGAAATACGCTGCGCAGGCGTTGCAATAAGTTGCCTCACTCGACGCCGCAACCGATGCTCCGAAGGCCAAACTTTCACTGACCGATACCTCGCATAAAAAAAGCCCCGCACGATGGCGGGGCTTTTTTTATGCGATGAGCAACAGACTCAGTCGCCCATCTGCTTCTGCAGGTGCTCACGACGCTCCTGCGCATCGAGCGACAACGTGGCGATCGGACGGGCGTCGAGACGTTCCACGCCGATCTCTTCGTCGGTCTCTTCGCAAAAACCGTAGCTGCCATCTTCGATACGGCGCAGCGCCTTGTCGATCTTGGAGATCAGCTTGCGATAACGGTCGCGCGTGCGCAGTTCCAGCGAGTTTTCCGTTTCACGCGTGGCGCGCTCGGCCTCATCGCCCACATCGCGGACTTCGTCACGCAGGTTGTCCATCGTCTGGCGCGACTCTTCCACCAGCTGATCGCGCCAGTCGCGAAGCTTGTTGCGGAAGTACGCCAGGTGCTCCGGGTTCATGTACTCCTCTTTGCTGGAAGGCTTGTAACCCTTGGGCAGCGCAATCGTACTGGTCGCGGGCAGAGCATAGCGACCGTCTTCGCGGGTCACGCCGTTATCAAGTTTTTTCGTAGCTAATTTATTCATTGGTGATGACGAATTTTTCTGATTTTTATTGGAGGAGGCATGGTTCGCGTCATTCGCAGCTGCACGCGGGGTGACCATGGCGGTGGCACTGGCAACCTTGCCCTTGAAAAGATTGCTTGCCGGTACCGGCGATGCGGCCTTCGGCGCTACGGTCGGAACCGCTTTGGCGGAAGGCTTGGGTGCCGCGGCCTTGGCCGGCGCGGATTTGCTGCTTACTGTTTTTGAAACCGGCTTGACCGGCTCAGCCACTGGTTTTGTCGCAACGGTGGCGACCGGCTTGCCAACCGGTGCTGCCTTGGCTGGCGATGATTTGGCTATGACGGGTTTGCTCGCCGATGGTTTGACGGGGGCTTTTTTTGCTGGCGCCGCGTGCTTGGCAGGCGCTTTCGTCACGGCAGTTTTCTTGGCTGGAGCTTTATTCACTGGGACCTTTTTTACCGCCGCCTTTTTAGCGGGGGACTTTAATGCGGAGCTGAGTTTCTTCGGTTGCGGCTGGGTCGCGATTTTTTTTGCGGAGACTTTGACAACGGCTTTTTTGGCAACAACCGGTTTGGCGACGACCTTCTTAGCAGCCGCCTTTTTTATCGGCTTGGCTACCGGCGTTTTCTTTGCGGTTTTCTTGGTCGCACTTTTCACGGTAGTTCCCTTTTTAGCAGCTGTTTTAGACTGGCTGCTCGTGACATGAGCGGGCTTGGCCAGAGTCTTTCCTTTCTTTGCCTTGGCGGCCGTTGAACTATGCGTCGTCTTCGCCATACCTTTTTACCGTTTCGGCCGCAACGGCCGGGTGTTATAGCCCAAAGTGTTCACCACCGGCAAGCGCGCATCTGAAATAATCGCGCCACTAGACGCTGCAAGCCGTGCCGGTAACGTGAATTACCCAACCCGATTGATACTGTGGTTTCTTCGTTTATACAAGCGGTGGATCAGTCCCCTGCTTGGTCAGCGCTGCCGCTTCCATCCAAGCTGTTCGGATTATGCACGGATTGCCGTGCTGCGCTTCGGTCCGTGGCGCGGAAGCCTGCTCACGGGCTGGCGGTTGCTACGCTGTCAGCCGTTTTGCACGGGCGGCAGCGACCCGGTGCCCGATCACTTCCACTATCCGCGATGCAGCAGCCATGGGGAATCCGCCGATGTCCCTTGATCGGCAGACAAGGGCGTTGGCTCGCGGGTTCGCGCTGCTGATTTCCTTGTTGGCCTGCGCCCCCGCGCTTGCTGGCGCCATCTCCACCATTTTGCCCAGCGCTCTGTCGCAAGGCGGATTGGTTGTTGTTCGACTTCGGCCCGGTAGCCGGCTCAGCGTTGCCGGCAAACCGGTGCATGTCGGTCAGGACGGCGTGGCCGTTTTCGGCGCCGGTCGCGATGAGCAGGGACCGCTGATCATCAGCGTCATCGAGCCAGACGGCCACAGCACGAACACGCGCATTGCCGTCATGCCGCGTGACTGGCCGATTGAACGCATCAGCGGACTGCCGCCCGCGACGGTGAACCCGCCAGCCGAACTCACCGCACGAATCGCGCGCGAACAGGCGGCGGTCGCCGCGGCACGCAACCGCGACGATGACCGTGAGGATTTCCTCGGCGGTTTCATCTGGCCGGCGCAGGGACGCATCAGTGGACGCTTCGGCAACCAGCGCATTTACAACGGCGATCCGAAAGCGCCGCACTCCGGCATGGACATCGCGGTGCCCAGGGCACACCCGTTCACGCGCCCGCTGCCGGCATCGTCACTTTCGCCCAGCCCGACCTCTACCTCACCGGCGGCACCATTGTGCTCGACCACGGCTTCGGCCTCAGCTCCAACTTCCTGCATCTGTCGAAACTCGACGTCGCTGTCGGCCAGCATGTCAGCCAGGGCCAGATCATTGCCCTCTCAGGCAAGACCGGCCGCGCCACCGGCCCGCATCTGCACTGGGGCTTCAACTGGTTCGGCACAAGGCTCGACCCGCTGCTGTTACCGGGGATAGCGCAACCGTAAAGGATTGGGTAACGAAGGCGCGCTATTTTTCAACTCGTCTTTGGCGGAAGCGCGTTGAGAAACCCCGACTCGGCGATCCATACCCCGCAATCTCTAGCTCCTGCGGCGATGAGCAAACCGGGCGAACCGTTAGGGTGTCGAGCCGAACCCGCCTTCCACACCCTTGCTCGCATAAGCCACCGCGTCATGCGGGTGCAGGCTTTCCTGATGCTCGACGCGAATATGAAAATCCGCCAGCCGATCGTCGACGTCCAGTGCTTTCTGGATGCGCCGCGCGGCGTCCTCGCAGAACATCAGGTTGCCACCGTTGGCCAGCGCGAAGGCCTGCTCGTCCTCCCGTTTCACGGCCGTCTGCACCGGCGTGCCGAGAGCGTGTTCGACGCGATCGATCAAATCGATCAGATGCAGACCCGCGCCCTCGCTGGGGCGTATGCGCAAGCGGGCGACGCTACGCTGGGCGTGCGGCGTGGCGACAATGCCCTGCTCGCTGCCCAGCCACGCCAGCACGGCCGCGGCATCGATCGGCCGGCTGGCGTCGAAGTCCTTCGAAAACTGATCCTGGATCAGCTGACGCGACAACGCCGCCGAGGCCGGACAGGTCGACGAATACACCACATCCGTGCCCAGTTCGAGTTTGAACGTGTCACCGGCAAGACTCGCTTCGACCGTTACTGGATAGGAACGCCAGCCGCTGTTGTCACTGCGCAGCGCGGCACGACGCACCAGTTGCTCGAACTTGATGCTGATGCAGGCGCGATCAGAAAGGTCCTTGTGCGACTCGAGAAAACCGCGCAGCAGGCGTTGCAGCGTATCGATGGTCAGCGGCTGCGCGCTCAAGGCCTGTTCGACCTGCAGATACAACCGTGACATGTGGATGCCGCGCTTGTCCGGCCGCGTCAGATTGACGAAGGCTCCTACCTTGGCACTGGCGCGATGCAACTCGCCGTCGCCGGCGTCGAAATGCACCGGCACCTGGATATCGGCCATGCCCACCCAGTCCAGCGCGCCGGCAAGATGTGGGTTGGCGTGCACGGCAACGTCGGGCAACAGGCGGGCGGTATTTTCCTGATTTGACATGTGTAGATCCTGACAGCGGCGAACAGATCGCCGCGAAAGCCTTCAATCTTGGGGCAAGCCATGGGTGGCGCAATAGTGGCTCGATGGAAACGGTGCGTCTTGGATGGGTGCTCTGGTCGCGCCGAAGCGTTGCCCTCCGGTCAAACAGGCGCTGAAAGCGCGCGCATTGGCTGCTGCAGGCATGTGTCGATCAAACCGTCTGGCGACGCCAGGCGCGCGCGGCATTCCAGGCGCGCACGGTCGTGCCCAGTCCCGTGCGCGGCTGACCCGACTGCAAGGCGAGGAGCGAGTCCGAAGCACGTGCGGCATTTTGCGCGAGCTGCTGACCGTGGCGTGATTCCAGCGCCCGAAACACGCTAAGCGGCCCGGGCAGTGCCGCCGATTCGCGCCAGCTCGCCAGTAGATCGCCCAGCTGCGCCTGGACCGCCTGCTGGCGTGCCTCGCCGGACGCGCGCAGCTGGGTTCGACTTAGTCCGTGGCGCGCCAGCTGCGCCATCGGCAAAGGCAGCCGGTCACGCTCGACATCCGCTTCCAGCCGCAGCAGCGCGTACAACAGATGATTCAATGTGGCTACGCGCGCGGCGCGCCCAGGCAATGCGTCAGCGCCGTACCACCAAGCGGTTTCCAACGCCGCCAAGGCATCGTGCAGCGGGGCCGCTGCGCTCATCTGTGCGGAAAAGTCGGCGGCGGTGCCTTGCTCCAGCTGGCTCATCGCGGCCAACACCGGGGCGAGCCAGCGTTCGCCAGCGATGGTATGCGCCCGTTCGTCGTCAAAGATCACCTGGGTCAACGGATGCCGACCGCCGCTCGTCGCCGCGCCCGACAACTCCTCGGCCCACCAGTTGAGCTTGGCCACCGCCACCTGCGGCTCGCGAATACCGTAAGCCGCCGCGAGCAGCTCCTGCTCCAGCGCCGCCAGCGCGATATGACCCGGGTATTGCTGCCCATCGACGAAGACCAGCGCCACGCGCTGCTGCGGCTGCACCGCCAGCCATTTGTCGATGAAACTCTGCAGCTTGGCGCTTTGTTCGACGAGCTCGACCATGTCAGGCAATAACCGTTTGCAGCCGCAGCAAATCGGCCAGCTGGGCCGGATGATCCACCACGGCGTCGGCGCCCCACAACTGCGGATCACCACCGTCCAGATAGCCCCAGCTCACCGCGACGGTGTAGAGGCCTGCCGCGGCGCCGGCCTGGATATCGCGCCGATCATCGCCCACAAAGACGCTGCGCGAAGGTTTTATGCCGGCCTGTTCGCAGGCCAGCAGCACCGGCGCAGGATCCGGTTTTTTCACCGGCAGCGTATCGCCGGAAACTACCGCGTGCCCGCGGCCGCCCCAGCCAATGCGCACCAGCAGATCGTCGGTCAGAAAGGCCGCCTTGTTGGTGACGATGCCCCAGCGCATGCCTCGCGCTTCGATACGTTCCAGCAGGCTGTCGATGCCTTCGAACGCCGTCGTGTGCTCGCCCATCACGCGCTGATAGATTTCCAGGTAACGCGGCACAAGCGCGTCGACCGCGGACTCACCGCGTTCATCAAATGCGCAGCGAAGCACCGCCCGCGCGCCGCGCGACACCACGGCACGCACGGGTGCATAAGGCGGTGCGGGCATGTTCTCTTCGCCGCATTGAACGACCAGCGCGGCGTACAGATCGGGCGCACTGTCGAGCAGGGTGCCATCCAGATCGAACAGCACGCCCTCGACGGTTTCTATCAACGCCTCTGATTTCATGACGGCTTGCGCGCGCAGAGGATGTAGTTGACCGCGGTAAACCGGCTCAGCCACGCCTTGCGACTGAGCGGGTTGTAGGCGAGACCGGACACTTCTTCCAGCTCCAGCCCGGCATGGCGAAGGAGGCGACCCAGCTCGGACGGTTTCAGAAATTGCGCGTAGTGATGGGTACCCTTGGGCAACATGCGCATCACGTATTCCGCGCCCAGAATCGCCGCGCCAAAAGAGGCCGGCGTGCGATTCAGCGTCGACATGAACAAACGGCCGCCGGGCTTCAGCAGCGCGGCAAGATCCTGCACCAGTGCGGCGGGATCGGGCACATGCTCGATCAGTTCCATGCAGCACACGGCGTCAAAGCCTTCGGGTTCGGCCGTGGCCAGCTCGGCGGACGACTGCACGCGGTAATCGACGCTGAGGTTCGACTCGAACAAATGCAGCTTGGCGATATCGATGACCTTGTGGCTCAGGTCGATGCCGGTCACCCTGGCGCCGGCGCGCGCCAGTGCTTCGCTGAGCAATCCGCCGCCGCAGCCCACATCGGCCACGCGCGCAGTGCGCACGTCGACATGTTTTGCAACGTACGCGGCACGCACCGGATTCAGGTCATGCAGTGGACGCGACTCGCCATCGGGATCCCACCAGCGCGAGGCGAGCTTGTCGAAATGGGCGATTTCCTCGGCACTCACATTGGCGCCGCCGTGCGATTGGGTCTGCATCATCGAGTTCTCCGGAACAGGGCCCAAGTCTAACGGGCCGCCCATTCGTACAAGGTGATATCCCAGCCGCCGCTGGTGTGCGCCGGATCGCGATGCGCGATGGCCTGTGCTTCGGTCAGGTCGTCGGCAAGCAGCAAATACGCACCGCCGGATTTATCGCCGAAGGGGCCGGACAGCTCGATCCGGCCCTGGGCGCGAAGGTCTTCGAGAAACTGCTGATGCAGCGGCACCACGGCGGCATCGAACGTGGCATGACGCATGGCGAGGACGAGGTAGCGATTCATGAGTTATCCGCGTTGATTGACGAGTGGAGCGGCAGTACGCGATCAGTGCGCGGCAATGCGTTCGCGCCAGGCGCGCGTTCTGGCAATCACAGCGTCGGTATCGATACCCGGCAGCACGCGATTGGCCAGCTTGCGCCGACCGGCGACCCACACGTCAGTGACCTGATGCCGCCCGGCCGCATAGACCAGCTGCGACACCACATGAAACATCGGCTGGGTTTCCAGATCACTTAAACGCACGGCGGCGAGATCAGCCTGCTTGCCGACTTCGATGGAACCGATCTTTGCTTCCAGGCCGATCGCCTTGGCGCCGTTGAGCGTAGCCGCACGCAGGGTATAACTCGCATCGAACGCGGCGGCATCTTCGGCGACGGCCTTGGCCATCAGGGCGGCGCTGCGCATCTCGCCAAACATGTCCAGATCGTTGTTGGAGGCGCAGCCGTCGGTACCGATCGCCACGTTGACGCCGGCGCGGCGCAGCTTTTCCGCAGGGCAAAACCCCGAGGCCAGCTTCATGTTCGACTCGGCGCAATGCACCACCGATACGCCCGACTCGGCGCATACGGCTATCTCGCCATCGGTTAACTGGGTCATATGCACGGCGATCAGCCGGTCGTTGATCAGGCCCAGTTTCTGCAGGCGCTGGAACGGGCGTAGGCCGCTCTTCTTTTTCTCGTCTTCGACTTCGTGCGCCGTCTCGTGCATATGCAGATGTACCGGAATATCCAGCTGATCGGACAGCACCCGGATGCGCTCGAAGCTCTCGTCCGACACCGTATAGGGCGCATGCGGTGCGAATGCGGTGCTGATCAGCGCATCGCCGCGAAAACTGTCGTGCACTTCGCCAGCGCGTTCGAAATATTCGTCGTCAGTCTTCGCCCAGGCGGTAGGAAAATCGATCACCGGCAGCCCGACCACGGCGCGAAAACCGAGCTGGCGATACGTCGCGCCAATCACGTCGGGGAAAAAGTAGTTTTCGTTGACGCAGGTGGTGCCACCGCGCAGCATCTCGGCGACGGCCAGTTCCACGCCATCGCGCACAAACTCCGGCCCGATCACCTTGGCTTCGGCCGGCCAGATGTGCTGCTGTAGCCAGACCATTAGCGGCTTGTCGTCCGCCAGGCCACGCAGCAGGGTCATGGGATTGTGCGTGTGGCTGTTGATCAGGCCCGGTATCAGCGCGTGCTCGGTGAGCTCGACCCTCTCGCGCGGCGCGTAGCGTGCGCGAGCCTGGTCGATCGGCAGCAGCGCAATGATCTGATCGTCTTGCACCGCGACCGCGTAATCCTCCAGCACCACACCATGCGGTTCGACCGGCACGACCCAGCGTGCTTCGATCAGGAGATCAATCGGCTGCAATGACGTTTCGCTCATCGTGGACTCGCTCCGGTGGCCTGCTCAATGGTGCTGACTTTATAAAAAAGAGGCGGCACGCCCTGCGACGCCCGCCCCTCGATGCTGACGCTCCGGCATGACCGAAGCTTGACACGCTTACTTGACGCGGCTGTCGTACTCGCCGGTGCGGGTATCGACCTTGATCACCTCGTCCTGGTTGACGAACAGCGGCACGCGCACCACAGCGCCGGTTTCCAGCGTGGCCGGCTTGCCGCCGCCGCCGGAAGTATCGCCACGCACGCCGGGGTCGGTTTCGGTGATCTTCAGCTCGACAAACTTGGGCGCCTGCACGGCGATGATGCTGCCGTTAAACAGTGTCACCACGCACTCTTCCTCACCCTTGAGCCACTTCCAGGCGTCGCCCATGGCGGCAAACGTCGCCGGCGCCATCTCGAAGGTCTCCATGTTCATGAAATTCCATACGCGATCCTTGCCAATGCCATCGACAAAGGAAAGCTGCATGTCGGTATCGGTGGCGTCGGCCTCCTCGAATGAGTCGCTGGACTTCAGCGTCTGCTCGGTGGTGCGGCCATCCTTGAGATTGCGGATGCGGATGCGGGTGAACGCCTGGCCCTTGCCCGGCTTGACGAACTCCGCTTCGGTGATCAGCCACGGATCGCCGTTGTGGAGGATCTTCTTGCCCGTTTTGACATCATTGAGGCCAAGGGTCGCCATGCATTTCACTCCGAAATAAGTTGGTAACGTAAAAACCGCTGCGGTCAGCGGTTAAAATCACGGGTCAGTCGGGCTCGATGCCCGCCCCAAGGCCGCACATGATAACCGCAAGCACCGCCGCCCGCCTAACCTCGCCAGCCGACCCCAGCGGTATGGACTGGCGTCATCACTGGCGCGATGCGGTTACCGATCCCGCCGAACTGCTCAGTCTGCTCGGCCTGGATGAGCTTCTTCCGCGTTTGCCACACGACAACGCCGGCTTCGCTCTGCGCGTGCCGCGCGGCTTTGTGGCGCGGATGCGTCGCGGCGATGCGCACGATCCGCTGCTGCTGCAGGTACTGCCGCAGCTGGCCGAACGGGACGAAGTGGCCGGCTTTGTCACTGATGCGGTTGGCGACATGGACGCGCGCGCCGCCCACGGCGTGCTGCACAAATATCACGGCCGTGCCCTGCTGATTGCCAGCGGCAGCTGTGCGATCAACTGCCGCTATTGCTTCCGCCGCCATTTTCCTTACGCAGACGAAATGGCCGCGGCCGGCCAATGGCGACAAGCGCTGCAGCACCTGCGCAGCGACAGCTCGATCAGCGAACTGATTCTTTCTGGCGGCGATCCGCTGGCGCTGACCACCGCCAAACTGGAGGAGCTGAGCCACGGCCTGGCCGATATTGCGCACGTCCGGCGCTTGCGCATCCACACGCGGCTGCCGGTGGTGCTCCCCGAGCGCATTGACGCGCCTTTCATTGCATGGCTGGACTCGCTGCCACTTCAGAAGGTGGTCGTGCTGCATGCCAACCATGCCAATGAAATCGATGCCAGCGTCGATGCTGCCTGCCGGCGACTGCACGGCGCCGGCGCCACGCTGCTGAACCAGTCGGTGCTGTTGCGTGGCATCAACGATACGACGGCTGCGCTCGGTGATCTGTCCGAACGCCTGTTCACTGCCGGCGTACTGCCTTATTACCTGCACCAGCTCGATCGGGTCCAGGGAACGGCACATTTCGAAGTCGACGACGAACGCGCGTTGAGTCTGGTGGCCGATCTGCGTGCAAAATTGCCAGGCTATCTGGTGCCCCGGCTGGTTCGGGAAGTGGGCGGCGACGCGGCCAAACGGCCGCTGTAAGCGGCTTTTCGTGGGCGCCTCGCTCAGTACACACAGTTTCACTGGCAGCCAATCGCGGAATCCGCTACAAACGTAGGGAGAGCGGCACGCGCCAATGCCTCTGGCTGTGGATCGACCGAGCCAGCGTGATCAACGGATAGTTCGACTTCTAATGAAAAAAGATTACGTCATCAAGATCCTCTTCATCGAGAACTCGCTTGAAGAAGCCGAACAGATCATCAGCCTGATGCGCAATAGCGGCATCGCTGTGCGCCCGGCGCGAGCGACCAACCTCGAGCAGGTGGAAAAAGCGCTCGAAGAGCTCAACCCGGACATCGTGATGTACGACCCGGCGATCAAGGGTCTGGAACTTAGCGACATCGTGCCGATGCTTGACGCCAGCGGCCGCGACTATTCGCTGATCGGTCTGCTGGAAAAAATCAACAATCAGCAGGTAGCCGACATGTTTATCGGCGGCGTCCGCGGCGTGGTGCCGCGCGATCAACCGAAGTTGCTGCTGATCGTCCTGCAACGCGAATTTGACGCCCTGCAGGCGCGCCGCCAGCTGCGTCGGCTGGAGACTTCGCTACGCGAGTCCGAGCGACGCTGCGATGCGCTGCTGGATTCGTCCCACGATGCAATTGCCTATGTCCATGAAGGCATGCACGTGCGCGCCAATCAGGCCTACCTAGACAATTTCGGCTATACCAGCTTTGACGACCTGCTTGGTCTGCCGGTGATGGATCTCGTCGACGCAAGTAGCGCCGACGCATTTAAAGCGCTGCTGAAGGGACACGCCCGCCACGAAAAGCCCGCTTCGCAGCTGGATTTGCACGCGCGCCGTGCCGACGGCAGCCAGTTCGATGCCACGGTGGAATTTGCCCAGGCAACGTTCGAAGGTGAGCCCTGCCTGCAAATCGTGTTCCGGCAGCAATCCCTGGATCCCATGGCGCTTGAACAGCTGCAGCGTGATCCGGTCACGGGCCTGTTCAACCGCGCACGCTTTCTCGAATGCGTCGACAACGCGGTCACGGATGCGACCAACGGTAAAAAGGGACAGGCGCTGCTGTTGGTCGAACCGGACAACTGGGCTCAACTCGTTGCCGGTATCGGCCTCAGCAAGGCCGACGAGCTGCTGGCTGCTTTTGCCGACCGTATACGCATCCTGCTTGGCACGCATGACATTGCCGGCATGCTGGCCGAGCACACGCTTGCCATCGTGCTCGATTCACGTGACGACGCCGCCGTCAAGGACTGGATCGCCAAACTGCAGCACAGCGTTCGCGACAAGATTTTCGATGCCGGCGCACGATCGCTTGCTCTCACCGCGAGCATCGGCGCCAGCCTGCTCGGGGAGAAAAATGCCAACGCCGATCAGCTGCTCAACAGCGCCAGTCAGGCCCTGCGCGTGGCGCAAAGCCTCGGCGGCGACAAGGTGGAAATCAACGATCCCGCGGCGGGTGACAAGGCCGATGACGCACGTGATCAGTACTGGCTGAATCTGGTGCGCGAAGCACTGGAAAAGAACGGCTTGATGCTTTATCACCAGCAGGTAGTCAGCCTGCAGGACGCCGACGGTGATTATTCGGAAATCTTGCTGCGCATGAATGGCCCAAAAGGCGAGCTGCTGCCAAGCTTTTTTCTGCCGATCGCCGAGAAAAACAATCTTAACGGCGCGATTGACCGCTGGGTGCTGCACCGTGCGGTAAGCGCTTTGCAGGTTCGGGAAAGCCGCGGCGAAAATACCACCTTTTTTGTCAAGCTCACGGCCGAATCGATCCTCGACGAAACCCTGCTGCCGTGGCTGGCCGATCGCTTGAAGCGTGCCGCTCTCAAACGCGGACGCATCGTGCTGGAGATGACCGAGAGCAAGGTGATGACCACGCTCAGGCCGGCGCAGGAATTTGTCAAAGGCTGGAAAAAGATCGGCGGCAAATTTGCGCTGGAGCAATTCGGCTCGGGCCTGAATTCGTTCCATCTGCTCAGCCATATCGATGCCGACTACCTTAAGATCGACCGCAGCTTCATGGCCGACCTGGCGCAGCATCCGGAAAATCAGCAGAAGATTTCAGAAATCTGCGAGCAAGCTAAAAAGCTCAATCGCCTGACCATTGCCGAGTGGGTCGAGGATGCGACCAGCACCTCGCTGCTGTTCGCCTGTGGCGTGGATTTTGTGCAGGGTAATTTTCTGCAGATACCCGAGCGATTGACCGGATCGGGCAGCGTGGCGCAAGCCGTCGTCTGAGCCATCAAAAAAGCCCGCAGATCGCTCTGCGGGCTTTTTTATTTTCTACATTCAACTGAAACCCGAGCCAACCGGGATGGGCTGGCTCGGATCAAAGCTGTTGCAGATTACTCGGCGCTGGCGGCAGCGGCAGCCTTGGCCTTGTTGGCGGCCTTGGCGGCGGCAGCGGCGGCCACGTCTTCCTTGATGCGGGCAGCCTTGCCTTCCAGACCACGCAGGTAATACAGCTTGGCGCCGCGGACCTTGCCCTTGCGCTTCACGGTAACCGAATCGATCGCGAGGCTGTGCGCCTGGAAAACGCGCTCCACGCCGGTGCCGTGCGAAATCTTGCGCACGGTAAAGGCAGAATGCAGGCCGCGGCTGCGACGGGCGATGACGATACCCTCGAACGCCTGTACGCGCTCGCGGTTGCCTTCCTTCACCTTGACGTTGACGACCACGGTATCGCCGGGGCCGAACTCCGGCAGCTGGCGGGTGATCTGCTCGGCTTCGAACTGTTCAATGATCTTGTTCATGGCAACACCTATTGTTTTCAATCAGCTGCGATCAGTCGTCGATCGCATCGTTTTGCCGCTTCTGTTCGTATTGAACATGTTCGCGACGGAATTCATCCAGCAATGCGCGGGATTGAGCATCCAGCGCGTGCCGTGACAACAGCTCCGGACGGCGCAACCAGGTTCGTCCCAGCGACTGCTTGTGGCGCCAGCGGGCAATGGCCGCGTGGTCGCCGGACAGCAACACTTCCGGTACCGAACCCAGCGCATCGTGCACCGGTTTCGCATAGTGCGGACAATCCAGCAGGCCATCCGAGAATGAATCCTGCTCGGCCGACTGCGCATCGTTCAATGCGCCATCCTGCAAGCGGCCAACCGCGTCGATGATCACCGCCGCCGCCAACTCGCCACCCGACAGCACATAATCACCGATCGACAGCTCCTCGTCGACCTCATGCGCCAGCAGACGTTCGTCCACACCTTCATAACGCCCACAAAGCAGAGCGATGCGCGGCCGCTTGGCCAGCGCTTCAACCCTTCCCTGCGTCAGCCGCGCTCCTTGCGGACTGAGATAAATCACACGCGCCGGTTCTGGCGCCGCATTGCGAACGACCTCAAGGGTTTTACGCAATGGTTCGATCAACATCACCATACCCGGACCGCCGCCGTAGGAGCTGCTGTCCACCGTACGGTGCCTGTCGGTGGTGTAGTCGCGCGGATTCCAGGTTTCCACCTGCAGCAGCTTTCGCTGCTGCGCGCGTCCCACCACACCTACCGCAGCACACTCGCGCACGAAGTCGGGAAACAGAGTAACGACGTCGATGCGCACGATGTTTGACCTCGGTATGGGCGTCTTGCGTTCCTAACTCTAATCTCGCCAGCCGGCGACTTCAGAATTCAGGATCCCAGTCCACCACCATGCGCTTTGCGGACATGTCCACCAAACGTACGTACGAACCCTGGATGAAAGGAATCAGTCGCTCGCGCGCACCATCCCTCACTACCACGACGTCGTTGGAACCGGTCGCAAACAGATGACTGACCCGACCCAGAACCACATCTTCCGTGGTGACGACCTCAAGACCTTCGAGATCGACCCAGTAATACTCATCCTTGCCGGGCGGCGGCAACTGCTCGCGAGCGACGTGGATATCCATGCCGATCAACGCTGCTGCCTGCTCGCGATCATCAATGCCGGGTAGTTGGGCCACCATGCCCTTGCCCTGCTGACGACCTTTTGCACCCGCAATCTGCGTTTCCACACCGGGCGCTGTATTGAGCAGCCATGGCTGGTAATCGAAGATCTTCATGCGAGGTTCGGCCCAGGATTCAATCTTGAGCCAGCCTTGCACGCCGTACAGTCCGACGATGCGCCCTATCAGGACGCGCCGACCGGATTCACTCATGCTCAGGCAGCCTGCTGCTTACCGGCTTCCTTCACCAGTGCAGCAACCTTGTCGCTCAACTGGGCACCCTTGCCGACCCATTCCTTGACACGCTCGACGTTCAGTTCAAGGCGCTTGTCCTTGCCCGACGCAACCGGGTTGTAATAGCCGATGTTCTCGATGTTGCGGCCGTCGCGCTTGTTGCGCTGATCGGTCACGACAACGTGGTAGAACGGGCGGCCCTTGGCGCCACCGCGCGAAAGACGAATCTTGACCATAGTAAAACTCCAGAATTGCCGGATATCGGCAGGCACACGAGATGACGTGCGCGGTAAACGGGGCATTTTAGCGGTTTTTGAGGAAAAGGGAAGCGTTGCTAGGAGGGACGAGGGGCGACGGGCGCGTAGCGAGGGGCGAAGTGGCGGATGTCATGGCGATCCAGCGATTTCTCGTCGCCCGTTCGTGCTGGAAATCGACTTTGGTGCACTCGACCCTCGACTACGCCTGTCAACCCAAAGATTGATCAGCGCATCGGCGGCAAGCCGCCGCCACCCATGCCTCCCATTCCGCCCATGCCCTTCATCGCGCCGCGCATCTGGCGCATCAGGCCCTTGGTGCCGCCCTTCGACAGCTTGGACATCATCTTTTCCATCTGCATGTACTGCTTGAGCAGGCGGTTGACGTCCGCCGGCTGGGTGCCCGAGCCCCGGGCCACGCGAGCGCGGCGCGAGCCGTTCAACAGGTCCGGGTGGCGGCGCTCCTTCTTGGTCATCGAGCTGATGATGGCGATCATGCGCTTCATCTCGCCGTCGTTGACCTTGGACTTGACGCTGTCCGGCAGGCTGGACACGCCAGGCAACTTATCCATCAATCCGGCCAGACCGCCCATATTGCCCATCTGCTCGAGCTGATCTTTCATGTCGTTCAAGTCGAAGCGCTTGCCCTTCATCACCTTCTGGGCGAGCTTCTGCGCTTTTTCCTGATCGACCTTGCGCTCGACTTCCTCGACCAGCGACAGCACGTCGCCCATGCCGAGAATGCGCTGGGCCAGACGATCCGGATGAAACGGCTCGAGCGCATCGGTCTTTTCGCCCGCACCGAGGAACTTGATCGGGCGGCCGGTGATATAGCGCACCGACAGCGCCGCGCCGCCGCGGGCATCGCCGTCGGTCTTGGTCAGGATCACGCCGGTCAGCGGCAAGGCTTCACTAAACGCCTTGGCCGTGGTGGCGGCATCCTGGCCGGTCATTGAGTCGACCACGAACAGGGTTTCGACCGGATTGATCGCCGCGTGCAGCGCCTTGATCTCGGCCATCATCGCTTCATCGACGGCCAGACGGCCGGCGGTATCGACCAGCAGCACGTCGATCACTTCGCGCTTGGCCGCAGCAATCGCTGCCTTGGCGATATCGACCGGGTTCTGCGAGGCATCCGACGGGAAGAACTTCACGCCGACCTGTTCGGCCAGCGTGCGCAGCTGCTCGATCGCGGCCGGACGGTACACGTCGCAGCTTACCACCATGACCTTTTTCTTTTTGCGCTCGGTTAGCAGTCGCGCCAGCTTGGCCACCGTGGTGGTTTTACCGGCGCCCTGCAAGCCTGCCAGCAGCACCACAGCCGGCGGCTGCTGGGCCAGATTCAGTTCGGTATTGGCGGTGCCCATCACCGTCGTCAGCTCGTCGCTGACGACCTTCACCAGCGCCTGGCCCGGGCTCAGGCTCTTCATCACGTCCTGACCCACCGCGCGCACCTTGATGCGCTGGATCAGCGCCTGCACCACGGGCAGCGCAACGTCCGCCTCAAGTAACGCGATGCGCACTTCGCGCAACGACTCGCGGATATTTTCCTCGGTCAGCCGGCCGCGGCCGCGCAGACGGTTGACGGTGGTGGAAAGGCGTTGGCTAAGCGACTCGAACATGACGGGACCGGCAAACATGAAAGTGCTCGATTATAGCGGACGTATCAGTGCCTGCCGTCTGCACGCCCCGCAAAGCCTGTGCGACACTTCCTGATTATGCTTATCCACACCTTCGCGCTATTCGCCATCGTGCTGTATCTCGCCGCTTCGGCCGCGCTGGCGCGCCCGCTGTTCAACGGCGGTCATCCGCTGAACAGGCTGGCGCTGGTGCTCGCCGGGGGCGCTGTCGTATTGCATGCGGCTATTCTCCTCGGCGCGCATCGCGGCGCGCTGGATCTGCATTTTTTTGCCGCGCTGTCGCTGGTGGCGTTCGTGGTGGCGACGCTGACCTTGCTGGTGAATCTTTCGCGCCCGGTAGCTGCGCTGGGCGTGATTGTGTTTCCGCTGACGGCGCTGCTGGTCTTTGTCGACAGCTTCATCGCGCCGCCCACCCTGCCGCATCCGATGGACTGGCAGATCAAGCTGCACGTCACCGTGGCCTTGATTGCCTTCAGCGTGCTATCGATGGCTGCCGTGCTGGCGATTCTGCTGGCCGTGCAGGAACGCGCGCTGCGCCATCGCCAGTTCAGCCCGTGGATGCGCGCGCTGCCGCCGCTGACCTTGACCGAAACGCTGCTGTTCCGCCTGATTGGCGCCGGCTTTCTGCTGCTGACGCTGACGCTGATTACCGGCGCACTCTTCGTCGACAATCTTTTTAGCCAGCATCTGGCGCACAAGACGATTCTGTCGATCGTCGCGTGGCTGGTGTTCGGCGTGCTGCTTTACGGCCGTTGGCGCCATGGCTGGCGCGGCCAGCGTGCGGTCAATCTCACCTTGATCGGCATGGCTGTTTTGCTGCTGGCTTTCTTCGGCTCCAAGTTCGTGCTGGAGCTGATCCTGCATCGCGGCATCGACAGCTGATCAGCGGCAGGCGTCGATCGCGTCCGACAAGCGCTCCACTCCGATTACCTCCATCTCGCCGACGCGGCCTTTCTTAGGCGCGTTGGCCTTCGGCACGATCGCGCGTTTGAAGCCGTGCGTCGCCGCTTCTTTCAATCGTTCCTCGCCGTTGGGTATCGGACGAATTTCGCCGGAGAGTCCGACTTCGCCGAAGGTGACGGTCTGGTCAGGCAACGGTCGGTCGCGCAGCGATGACAGCACCGCCAGCAGCACCGGCAGATCCGCGGCCGTTTCCTGCACGCGGATGCCGCCGACCACGTTGACGAACACGTCCTGATCATATGCCGCCACGCCGCCGTGACGATGCAGCACGGCCAGCAGCATGGCCAACCGATTCTGATCCAGACCCAGCGCGACGCGGCGCGGATTGCCCAGCGACGACTGATCAACCAGCGCCTGCACCTCGACCAGCAGCGGCCGCGAACCTTCGCGTGTCACCATCACAGCACTGCCCGAGGTCGGTCCGGTGTGTGCTGACAGGAAGATGGCCGACGGATTGGGCACCTCACGCAGACCTTTATCGGACATCGCGAACACGCCCAGCTCGTTGACCGCACCGAAGCGGTTCTTGAACGCGCGCAGGATGCGAAACCGGCTGCCCGATTCGCCCTCGAAATACAGCACGGCGTCGACCATATGTTCGAGCACGCGTGGGCCGGCGATGCCGCCTTCTTTCGTGACATGACCGACCAAAAAAACGGATGTACCGGTTTCTTTCGCGAAACGCGTGAGCTTGGCCGCCGATTCGCGCACCTGGCTCACCGAACCCGGCGCGGCGGTCAGCAGCTCGGTCCAGATGGTCTGGATCGAGTCGATCACCAGCACCCGCGGACGCGTCGCGATGGCCTGCTCCAGAATGCGTTCGATACAGGTTTCCGCCAGCGCCTGCAGCGGCTCCAGCGGCAGACCCAGCCGCTGCGCACGCGAAGCGACCTGCGACAGCGATTCTTCGCCGGTGACATAGACGCTGGACAGTTGCGCGCCGAGCGTGCCAAGCACCTGCAGCAGCAGCGTCGACTTGCCAATGCCGGGATCGCCACCGATCAGCACCACCGAACCCTGCACCAGGCCGCCGCCAAGCACGCGGTCGAGTTCGCCAATGCCGGTATGCGTGCGCGCCTCGGTGGTCAACGCCACTTCGGTCAACGGCGTGATGCGCGCACTCCCTGCCGCGTTGCCGGCGTAGCTAGAACGCTGCGCACCCACCGACGCCTTGGCAGCCGATGACGGCGTCAGCACGATTTCGCTCAGCGTGTTCCATACGCCGCACTCGATGCACTGGCCCTGCCACTTGCTGTGCTCGCCGCCGCACTCGGTGCAGACATAGGCCGTCTTGGCTTTGGCCATTGGATTCTCGTGTTGTATCAGTTGATGCGAAGAGCTTAGCCTGCCGCGGTCGCAGACCGCGAGACGGATCGACTGACGCGTGCGTCAGCTTTCCTCTTGGCGAGCGTTTCCACTAGTTTTCGTCTTCGACGAAAAGCACGCGCCGCGTCATGCCACACGTGAGGTCGTAGGAGATGGTGCCAGCCTGTGCGGCAATCTGTTCGACCGGCAGGTCCGAGCCCCAAAGCGTCACGCGATCGCCGACCTTCGCCCGCGGCGCTTCGCGCAGGTCGAGCGTGATCAGGTCCATCGACACGCGGCCGATCAGAGGAACTACCTGCTCGCCAATGAGCACCGGCGTACCGGATACCGCACTGCGCGGATAGCCGTCACCGTAGCCGACCGCGGCCACGCCGACGTGCATGTCTTCGGGGCAGGTCCAGGTGCCGTTGTAACCGATGCGCTCGCCGCGCTTGATCGGATTGATCGCGATCAGCCGCGTGCTCAAACTCATCGCCGGACGAAAACCGAAATCCGCGCCGGTCTTGCCTTCAACCACGGACAATCCGTACAGCAACCCACCGGTGCGTGCCCAGTCGGCGCGCGCGTCGGGCCAGCCGATAACAGCTGCCGAATTGGACAACGAGCGCGGACCGAGCAGGTCCCGGGTCGCCTCATTGAAGCGGGCCATCTGCAAGGGTGTCTGCAGACCGTCAACCACTTCGGATTCGGAAAAATGCGTCATCAGTCCGATCTCCGGATCGATGCCCGGCATGGCCAGCAAACGCGCGTGCACTTCAGCCACGCGATAGGGCGCAAAACCCAGCCGGTGCATGCCGCTGTCCACCTTCAGCCAGACGCGAAGCTTGCCGCGCGGCGGCGTAGCCTGCGCCAGCCATTCGAGCTGGGCCTCGTGGTGAATGGCGGCCTCAAGCGTGAGCCGCTGCATCTCGGTAATGTCGTTGGCACTGTCGGGCCCCGACAGCACCACAATGCGCTGATGATGACCCGCCGCGCGCAAACGCAGTCCGTCGCCAATCGCTGCCACGGCAAACATGTCAGCGTCCGCCGCCAGCGCACGCGCGACGCGCTCCAGCCCATGACCGTAAGCATCCGCCTTGACCACCGCCATCACTTTCGCGGGAGCGGCAATAGCCTTCAGCCGCGCCAGGTTATGCCGCAGCGCGCCGAGATGGATGGTGGCAACCGTCGTGCGGCTCATGGTTGCTTGAACCGGAAAATTCCCGCTATCAATCGAACGTCCCGCCAAACGAATCGGAGGCGTAGTTCTCGAACTTGGTGTAATGACCAAGGAAGGTCAGCTTGCAGGTGTCGGTGGGACCGTTGCGCTGTTTGCCGATGATGATTTCGGCCATGCCCTTGTCCGGTGATTCCTTGTTGTAGTACTCATCGCGGTAAATGAACATGATCACGTCGGCGTCCTGCTCGATGGCGCCGGATTCGCGCAGATCGGACATCATCGGCCGTTTATCGGCGCGCTGCTCGAGCGAGCGATTCAACTGCGAAAGCGCAATCACCGGCACGTTCAACTCTTTGGCAAGGCCCTTAAGCGAACGCGAAATTTCCGAAATTTCGGTGGCGCGATTTTCCTTGTTGCCGGGCACCTGCATCAGCTGCAGGTAATCGATCACGATCAGGCCGAGGCCGCCGTGTTCGCGGTGCAGCCTTCGTGCGCGCGAGCGCAACTCGACCGGCGACAGGCTGGGCGTGTCGTCGATGAAAATCTTGGCTTCGGACAGAATCTGGATCGCGTTGGAAACCCGCGGCCAGTCCTCTTCCTGCAGATCGCCGTTGCGCAGATGCTGCTGATGAATGCGCCCGACCGAGGAAATCAGACGAAACGCCAGCTGCGAGGCGGACATTTCCATCGAGAACACCACCACCGCTTTCTTGCTGCGGATAGCCGCCGTCTCGGCAATGTTCAACGCAAACGCGGTCTTGCCCATCGACGGACGCGCGGCGACGATGATCAGATCCGACGGCTGCAGGCCAGACGTGAGGTTGTCCAGATCAGTGAAGCCCGTCGTGATGCCGGTGAGCTGGCCCTGGTTCTGATAGCGCTCGTGCAGCAGGCGAAACGCATCGGTCACCGCCTCGCGCATGGAAACGGAATCCTTCTTGCCACGCGTGCCGGATTCGGCGATTTTGAAAACCCGCTGCTCGGCGCTTTCCAGCACCTCCTGCATACTCTTGCCTTCGGGGCGGTAGCCGTCCTCGGTGATCGATGTGCCGGCATCGATCAGCTGCCGCATCACGGACTTCTCGCGAACGATGCCGGCGTAAGCGGCAATGTTGGCCGCGCTCGGCGTGCTGTTGGCCAGCTCGATCAGATAACTCGCGCCGCCAACCATCTCGGCCAGGCCGTTGTTTTCGAACCAGTCACCCAGGGTCACCGCGTCGCACGGCATGCCCTTGTTGGCCAGCTCGTTGATGGCGCGCCAGATCAGCCGGTGATCCTTGCGATAGAAATCGAGCTCGGCCAATTTGTCGGCGACTTTGTCAAGCGCGTCGGGCGCCAGCATCAGCCCACCGAGTACGGCCTGCTCGGCATCGATGGAATGCGGCGGCACACGCAGCGCCTCAATCGCCGAGGAGGAAGACTTGCGGTCGGGCACAAAGGACATCATTAACCTCACAGAAAAACGCGCGTGCGCCGACGCCGAAGGCATCTCGACACTGACGCTCATCATACGCGGCGGCATCTCAACCGCCGAGACAATAAGTCTGTGGATAACCTGTGCGTTGTTGTGGATAGAAGTGCGCGATCGCCGCTCATCCACTTTGCCAAAATCCTTTGCTGAGCAAAGCAAACGGGCGCCCGAAGGCGCCCGTTCAATACAGCAGCAAGCCCTTGGGGCTTACTTGTCGCCGACCACGATCACCTTGACGGTGGTGTGGACGTCGGCGTGCAGATGCACGGCCACATCGTATTCGCCGGTGTTGCGCAGCGGGCCTTCGCCCAGAATCACTTCGTTCTTGTTCACCGCGAAGCCGCCAGCCGACAGCGCCTCGGCGATATCGCGCGGACCGACTGAACCGAACAGTTTGCCTTCGGCACTGGCGTGTGCCGAGATGGTGACGGACGCATCGGCCAGCTTGGCCTGACGGGCCTGGGCATCGGCCAGCAGGCTATCGGCCTTCGCTTCGTACTCGGCGCGGCGCTGTTCGAACGCGGCCAGGTTGGCAGCATTGACGCGAACGGCCTTGCCCTGCGGCAGGAGGAAATTGCGGCCATAGCCCGGCTTCACGACGACCTTGTCACCAAGCGTGCCGAGGTTGCGGACTTTCTGCAGAAGAATGAGTTCCATGGTGTATCCCTATTCGTTAGCGCCGGTGTGGCCCGACGCAGCCGTGGACGGCTGTCCGAAGTATCTGAAGTCGCACCCGACCTGGCCGGGAGCAACAAATGGCAGACAACCCGAAGGCTGTCTGCCGGCACGATCAGACGTCGTGGTTGTCGGTGTACGGCAGCAGCGAGAGGAAGCGTGCGCGCTTGATCGCCGTAGCCAGCTGACGCTGGTAGCGCGCCTTGGTTCCGGTGATGCGGCTCGGCACGATCTTGCCGTTCTCGGTGACGTACTGACGCAGCGTGTTGAGATCCTTGTAGTCGATCTCTTTGACGTCTTCGGCAGTGAAGCGGCAGAACTTGCGGCGGCGGAAAAACTTGGACATGGTCTTAGGTTCCTATCAGTCGTCGCTGTCGCGATCGTTGTCATCGCGGTCATTGCCGCGGCCTTCGCCATCGTCGTCATCGCGGCGACGCGAGGACTTGGCATCATCTTTCTCTTTGCTCTTGATGATGAACGACGGCTCGATATCAGCCTCATCGCGACGCACAACCAGGTGGCGCAGCACGGCATCGTTGAAGCGGAAACCCGACTCCAGTTCGTTCAGCGCGTTCTGGCTCACTTCGATATTGAGCATCACGTAATGGGCTTTGGCCAGATTCACGATCGGATAAGCCAACTGACGACGGCCCCAATCTTCCAGGCGGTGCAGCTTGCCACCGTCGGTCTCGACCAGCGCCTTGTAGCGCTCGATCATCGCCGGAACCTGTTCGCTCTGGTCAGGGTGGACCAGAAACACAACTTCGTAATGACGCAGGGTCATTGTGGTTTGACTCCTTGTGGATGCGGCCTTTCGGCCTAGCAGCCTCCCGCTGTTGCGGTGAGGCAAGTGTCCGCACGGACCTATCGGGTCCGGACAGAAGCGGGATTGTACGGTGTCGGCGGCAGCACGCGCAAGTTGTGGTGCGCAAGGGCTTGCAGGCGAGGCGCGAGTAGCGAGGGCGCAAAAACCGCAATGGCGCGACGACCACCGTCCGGCGGCCATACTCGCCTCTGCTGTTCCTACCCGACCGTAAAGCTCTCGCCGCAGCCGCATTCGCCGGTGGCATTGGGGTTATGGAACACGAAACTCGCGTTCAGTCCTTGGCGCTGGAAGTCGATCACGGTGCCTTCGACCAAGGCCACGCTCTTGTCGTTGACGATCAGCGGCAGACCATCGATATCCACGACTTGATCACCATCGTCGAGCGTCTCGGCCAGATCCACCACGTAGGCAAAACCGGAGCAGCCGGTGCGCTTGACCCCGAAACGCACGCCCGCAGCGGCGGGCGTATGGGCCAGAAAGTGGCGCATGCGATCGCTGGCAGCAGGAGTGATGGTGATGGTCATGGCGGTATTCGCACCTCAGGCGGTAAAGCGATTGCTCTGCTGCACGCCGTCGCGGCGGCGAAATCATCGCCACAAGCTCGCGGCATCAGCGGCAGCTACATTATCATGCCAGTTCAACTTGCATGCCCGTGACGCGGCGTGCGCTTTCATTTTCCGGCGTGCATACCCTAGATATGGCGCCCAGCAGGAGTTTCAATTCATGGCCGTGGTCAGCCCGACGATATGCAGCGTGAAACAGGCCTTGTCCGGCGCGATCGAGGCGGGCAGCACCGTCACGGTACGCGGCTGGGTGCGCACGCGGCGCGATTCCAAGGCGGGTCTCTCGTTCGTGAATATCACCGATGGCTCCTGCTTCGATTCGATCCAGGCCGTGGTGCCCGCCACGCTGGCCAACTACGACAGCGAGGTCAAGCACCTGAGCACCGGCGCCGGGCTGATCGTCAGCGGCACGCTGGTGCCTTCGCAGGGCAAGGGCCAGAGCTTTGAGCTGCAGGCCGAGTCGGTCGAAGTGACCGGCCTGGTCGACGATCCAATGACCTACCCGATCCAGCCCAAGCCGCTGTCGGTAGAATTTCTGCGCGAGGTAGCCCATCTACGGCCGCGCACCAACCTGTTTGGCGCGGTGACCCGCGTGCGCCACACGATGATGATGGCGATCCACCGCCATCTCACCGAGCGCGGCTACTTCTGGATCAATACGCCGATCATCACCACTTCGGACGCCGAGGGTGCGGGCGACATGTTTCGCCTGTCGACGCTGGATCTGGCCAACCTGCCCCGCGACGACCAGGGCAAGATCGACTTCCGCAAGGATTTCTTCGGCCGCGAAGCGTTCCTCACCGTATCGGGCCAGCTCAACGTCGAGTCGTACTGCATGGCGATGAGCAAGGTCTACACCTTCGGCCCGACCTTTCGCGCGGAGAACTCCAACACGCCGCGGCATCTGGCCGAGTTCTGGATGGTCGAGCCGGAGATCGCCTTTGCCGATCTTGCGGTCAACGCCGACGAGGCCGAAGCGTTACTCAAGGCCATCTTCAAATCGATTCTCGACGAACGCGCTGACGACATGGCATTTTTCGCCGAACGCGTGCAGCCCGACGCGATCAGCCGTCTAGAAGCTTTTATCGCCAAACCGTTTGAACGCATTGATTACACCGATGCGATTACCATTCTCCAGAAGTCCGGTCAGAAATTCGATTACCCCGTTGCGTGGGGTATCGACCTGCAGACCGAGCACGAACGTTATCTGGCCGAGAAACATATCGGTCGTCCGGTGGTCGTCATGAATTATCCCGAAGCGATCAAGGCGTTCTACATGCGCTTGAACGATGATGAAAAGACCGTGGCCGCGATGGATGTGCTGGCGCCAGGCATTGGCGAGATCATCGGCGGTGCACAGCGCGAAGAGCGGCTGGATTACCTCGATCGCCGCATGACCCAGTTCGGTCTCGATACCACCACTTACAGCTGGTATCGCGATCTGCGTCGCTACGGCACCGTGCCGCATGCGGGCTTTGGACTGGGCTTTGAACGTCTGCTGGTTTATGTATGTGGATTGTCGAACATTCGCGATGCCATTCCCTTTCCGCGCGCCGCCGGCACGGCCGAATTCTGAGTACCGCTTACGCAATGACGTATCGATTACCTGCTCTCTCCCTCGTGTTGCTCTGCCTGGCGTTGCTGGGCGGCTGCCACACCGCAAAGAGCCTGCTTCCCTCCACGTTTATTCCACCCAATCTCAGGCCGCCTGCGGAAGATGACGGCGCCGCACTTAAAAAGGCTCAGCAAAAACTGCAGGCCGCGTCGCCATGCTGCAGCAGCTACGCCGATTTCTCCTACCCGAGCCTGGTACCGTGGCATCCGCAAAAGTTCGTACTGGGTAGCGACAGCATGGTTGCCAACTTGAACGGCGTGCATAGCTATTTCCTGGCCTTCCGTTTGCCCACTGGCGTCAAGCTGCCTTACCGGGTGGCATTGAAATCCGAATTGAACGGTCGATGGCTGCATTCCAGTTACCTGTTCGCACCCACCGTCGCGCTCCTCGACGACGGCTTTCAGTCGCTCGGCATGGACGATGTCGCGCTGTGCGAGCACGTAGGCTGGAGCAGCGAAACCACCGGTGCGTTCGGCGCATTCACGATCAATAACGCCAAGGCGCGTTACCTGCTCGTTTACAGTTCGGCCGCGCAACAGGCGGGCAAGACCTATTGGGAACAATCGCCGGTGTCAGCCACCACGACCGGCACGACGACGCCGTCACTCGACATGAATACCAGCGGCAGCTTCAGCGTACCCCACGGTCCGGACGGCACGCTATGGGTAGGCATCATGGACAAGACCTTCGCCAAGGCGGTGGACAACGCCATCTGCAAAAAGCCGCCGCCCGGCACCGGCGTGCTCAACACGCTGCGCAGCGGCCTGCCCATTCCGTGGATCAACGGTAAGAACGACAGCGATAAAAGCAGCGACAGCGACGGCAGCAAAAGCACCCAATGATTATTCTCTATCTGGCACTGCTGCTCGCGGGCGTCGTCCTGTTTGTACTGTCGTATGCCGCCCAGTTTCGACTGGCTAGCCTGCTGCGCCATCGCTATCCGCAACAGTGGAAGATCATCGCCGAGCCCGAATCCGGAAAACCCTCGGGCTTTCGGACCTGGGTTCGCCTGCAGCATGCGCTGCGTTCGCCAGCCATGCCGCTGCTGGACGATGCGAACATTAACCGTTGGCTGCGCGTGTGGCGTTACACCCCCTGGATGGGCTGGGTTTGCTGGCTGGCAGCGCTGGCGATGCGTTTGCTGCTGCACTGATATTTTGATGGAGGCTCGACCATGCAACTGGATCTGACAGGACGCCACGCCCTGGTTTGCGGTGCTTCGCAAGGTATCGGCCGGGCCAGCGCCATCGAACTGGCCGAACTGGGCGCCAACGTCACGGCGCTGGCGCGGTCCGGCGACGCCTTGAAGGCACTAACCGATAGTCTTCCACGCATCCATGCCAACCAGCATCATGGCTGGCGCACGGTCGATATGCTTGATACGGCAGCGCTGCAGGCAACGGCCGCCGAAATCGTCGGCGCGAGCCCCGTACACATACTGATCAACAACACCGGCGGGCCGCCCGGTGGTGCCGCGCATGCCGCCAAGCTCGCTGAATTTGAAACAGCCTTCCGCCAGCAATTGCTCGCCGGGCAAGTGCTCCTGCAAGCCGTACTGCCCGGCATGCGCGACAGTCGCTACGGCAGGCTCGTCAATGTGATTTCCACCTCGGTGAAGGAGCCCATTGCCGGTTTGGGCGTCTCCAATACCGTACGCGCTGCGGTGGCCTCGTGGTCCAAAACGCTGGCGGGCGAGCTGGCCGTCGATGGCATCACCGTCAATAACGTATTGCCCGGTTTTACCCGGACCCAGCGCCTCGACAGTCTGCTGGCTGCGCGAGCCGAATCCAGCGGACGCAGCGAAAGCGACATAGCCGACAGCATGATCGCCACCGTGCCCGCGCGACGCTTCGGCGAGGCCAGCGAAGTGGCGGCGGTCATAGCCTTTCTTTGCACACCCGCCGCGGCTTATGTCAACGGCGTCAGCATTGCCGTCGACGGCGGCCGTACCCACTCGCTGAGCTGAGCACCGATGCCCGAAGGCCCCGAAATTCGTCGTGCGGCCGATGCGCTGGCTGCCGCGGTGGTCGGCCAGCCGCTGCTGCACGCGTGGTTCGCCTTTGCCGAATTGAAATCGTACGAATCGAAACTGCGTGGCCGAAAAATCGAAGCCATCACGCCTCACGGCAAGGCGCTGCTTATCCGCTTTGATAACGGCCTGACGCTTTACAGCCACAATCAGCTTTACGGCGTTTGGCGGGTAGCCCGCTCGGGCGAACGACCCGCAACCCAGCGCGTTTTGCGGGTCGTGCTGGAAACAGCCGGGCACGCGATCCTGCTTTACAGCGCGTCGGACATTTCCATATGGCCATCCAAACGCGTGCACGAGCATCCCTTCCTGCAGCGTATCGGGCTGGACGTACTCGATCCCTCACTGACAGAAGCTGACATCGACAGGCAGTTGAGCGACTCACGTTTCGCGCGACGGCAGCTCGGCGCGCTGCTGCTGGACCAGGCGTTTCTGGCGGGGCTGGGCAATTATCTGCGGGTGGAAATTCTGTGGCAGGCCGCGTTGCTGCCGACCCGTCGCACAATCGATCTCGACGCTGCAGAACGCCAGGCGTTGATCCACGCCCTGCTCGATCTTCCGACGCGCTCCTACCGGACTCGCGGTCTGCGTGGCGCCGGCCATCTACAGGACACCCCATTCAAGTTTCGCGCCTATCAACGCGAAGGCAAACCGTGCCCGCGCTGCAAGACGCTGTTGCAAAAGAGAGTCGTGGCCAGCCGCCCGTTCTACTTCTGTCCGGGCTGTCAACGGTGAACGCGCGCTATGCTTGGAGAATAGATTCGATCTGATCACCGTATTGCGGAGAGCCCCGACTTGACCAATCCACTACAGGATCTGATTGACGGCAACCGGCGCTGGACGGCGGCGATGCACCAACAGGACCCCAATTTCTTCAAGGACCTGGCTGAGCAACAGTCGCCGAAATACCTCTGGGTCGGCTGTTCCGACTCGCGCGTGCCGGCTACCCAGATCGTTGACCTGCCGCCGGGCGAAATCTTCGTCCAGCGCAACGTCGCCAACGTGGTCTCGCATACCGATCTCAATTGCCTCAGCACCATTCAGTTCGCCGTTGACGTACTCAAGGTGGAGCACATCATCGTGGTTGGCCACTACGGCTGCGGCGGAATTCAGGCCGTGTTGGACCAGCGCCGGCTCGGGCTGGTGGACAATTGGCTGCGCCATGTCGGCGATGTGGCGCAAAAGCACGACATCATGCTGTCTGCGCTGGGCTCGATGAAGCTTCGCAACATGCGGCTGTGCGAGCTTAATGCGATCGAGCAAGTCGTCAATGTGTGCCACACCACGATGGTCATGGACGCATGGGAGCGTGGCCAGAAGCTATCGGTACACGCGTGGTGCTATAGCCTTGAGGACGGTCACATGAATGATCTGGACATGCACATCGACGCGCGCGATGCGCTATGGCCGACCTACGCAAAGGCGCTGGACAGACTCGTCGACCTTGCGGAAAAACCGCTTGAATAAACGCGAGGCCGTATGCAGGTCGCCATGAGAATGGCGGCGGCTGTCGGCAAATTTTTGAGCGTGATGCCTCGAATCGAACGTAATTTTTTACCGTAGATAGCAAAAAACCCCGCCGGTTCTGCCGGCAGGGCTTCGATCTTTACCGCGACCATCAACGGGTCGCTGGGTTGCTATCAGCCAGCCGTCGAAGCGGAAGCCGGAGCCGCCGTCTTCTTGGCCGTCTTTTTGTGGGTCTTATGCTTGGTGGTATGCGCTGCCTTGGTGCTGGAAGCAGCCGCTGGGGTGGAGCTGGCCGCCGCTTGGGCGAACACAGAGCCGGAAAGAGCCACGCCAGCCACGAGCAAGGAAGCGATCGCAAGTTTACGCATCATGATTCAAGCCTCAAATTTGGTATCGCCAACCCGGCCGGAACCCGGCGCCTCGGGTGGGGCGACGAAACCACCATAACAGCGTGGGGGGGATACCAAAGCTGAACAAAACACGGGTTTTTCACGCAAGAGAATTTGGTAAATATTGACTTTGCAAAGGCTTAATTTGAATCGAAGCAATTTGCGATCAGGCTAGCGTTGCCTGCAGCAGATGCCCGATCAAATCCTGCACAGTTGATGCCTTTTGCGCGTCGTAGACAAAGCTTTCTTCGTCCATGTAGTTGATCTGTGCAAGCTCCAACTGGATCGCCTGCACTCCGTCACCCGGCTTGCCGTATTGCCGGGTGATATAGCCTCCCTTGAAACGACCGTTGACCGCAAAACTGAAGCGGGACTGGGACTCGAGCCGCGTCTGCAGTTCGGTTTCCAGCGCGCTTCCGCAGCTGGCGCCGGCGGCGGTACCCAAATTGAAATCGGGGAGGCGTCCTTCGAAGAGCATGGGTACGTGGCTGCGTATCGAGTGCCCCTCCCACAGTACGGCGCGGCCGTGCGCGCCCACTAGTCGCGCAAGTTCATGCGAAACCGCCTGGTGATAAGGCCTCCAGAAATGGTTTATGCGCTGTTGTATTTCAGCGTCGTGGGGAGACTGCCCTTCCAAGTACAGTGGCTCGCCGTCAAAACCGATGGTAGGCACCAGACCCGTTTCGCTTTGCCCCGGATAGAGAGCATGGCCGTCGGCGGGCCGATTTAAATCGATTACATAGCGTGACGCCATCGGCTTCAGCACACTCGCTCCGAACCTGAGCGCCAGCGGCTCGTAAAGCCGGCCGACGTGCCAATCCGTATCAGGCGATCGCCGGGCCGCCGGCTGCATGCGTGCTGCGATCTCTTCGGGAATGAAGCTGCCGTCGTGCGGAAGGCTGATGAGTAGCGGCGTACTGCCGCGCTGCAAGGTGTAATTGGCCATGTTGGATATTCTAGCGACCAAGCGGAATGATCGGGCCGGACAATTTGAGGCTCATCGACAAGATCTCTTCGGCCACCGTCGGGTGAATCGCCACTGCTGCTTCGAGATCGCGTTTGCGCAGGCCCAGTTTCAATGCCACGGCGAAGCCCTGCAGTATTTCGTCGGTACCGGGACCGAGCAAATGGATACCGACAACGCGCTCATCCTCGCCCATGCAAACCAGCTTCATCAGGCTTGGTTCCTTGCGCTCCACCAGCATGAACTGCATCGGAGTAAAGCGGCTGAGATAGACGGTCACCGCATCGCCGTGGCGCTTGCGCGCCTGCTCTTCGCTCAGTCCAACCGAACCCAGCGGCGGATCGGAAAACACCACGCTGGGAATCATGTCGCTATCGATTTGGCCATCCGTTTGATCGCCAAACAATCGATCAGCGAGCCGGCGCCCCGTCGCCACAGCCACCGGTGTGAGCGCCTTGTCCTGCGTGATATCGCCAACGGCGTATATGCCCGCAATGCTGGTGTTTTGCTGCCCGTCGACCACGACATGACCTGCTTTATCGACCTCCACGCCGATGGCATCCAGCCGGAGCGTTTCGCTATTAGGTATGCGTCCCACTGCCCATAGCACAGCGTCGTAAGGACCCCGCAAGCCGGCCTTGGCGTCGTCCAGCACGATGCCCTGCGCTGTGCGCCGGGCAGCTCGGACCGCGCTCTGATCATCGATACGAATACCCTGCGCCTCCATTTTCTCCCTCAACGCCGTGACCATTTCTTCGTCAAAGGTTTTCAGCAGCCGCTCGACTGCCAGCACGTCGACATCGGCACCGAGGGCGCGCAACAGGCCCGCGAATTCCACCGCGATATAGCCGCCGCCGACAATAGCGATGCGCTGCGGCATCGCTTGCAGCGAAAACATGTCGTCGGACACCATGCCCAGCTCGAAACCCGGCAGGTCGAGTGTTCGAGGTCGAGCGCCCGTGGCGATCACAATATGCGGCGCTTTTAACTGGGCGCCATCGTTGAGCTCGATCGTATCGGACGCGACAAAGTGGCCGGCCTGGTAGAGCACATCGATATGTTTTTCCTGCAGCCGTTTGGCATATCGCTCGTTGATGCCTGCAATATAACGATCGCGCAGGTCACGAAAACGCGCCCAATCCAAAGCCCCTGGTTTCGAGTCAAAACCGAACTCGACCGCCAACCTTTGCTGTTGCGCCAGCTGTGCAGAAAACCACAATGCTTTTTTTGGCACACAGCCACGATTGACGCACGTACCGCCGAGAGCCAGCACGGGATCGACCAGCGCAACACGCGCGCCGTTGCGCGCGGCGCGGAATGCTACCGATAATCCACCGGAGCCGGCACCGAGCACAATCACGTCGTAATTTGCAGCCATTCGCGCACCCTCTTTTTAGTCGGTCTACGTTATCTGGTAGAACGCGAACTCGATGTCACATTCGGTAAGCATCGCAAAATCAGATTGCACGAGTAGCTAGAGTTCGAAACACAAAGAGGCCGCTCGCGGAGCATCGACCGGTTAGGTCGGCCATACCGCATGGATATAGCCCGGCTCAGCAATCGCCGCCAACAAGCTGATGTCCGCGCCGGGGATATCCGGCAGCTATCCGCACGATGGATCGACTTCACCGCGGCCGATATCCAGGCTAGAAGTCGTTAATGCCTGTGCTCTTTCGATAGCTGACGAAGTTGAAGGCCGCCGCTTTTGCGCAGCCACAAGGTGATCTAGCCGCAGCCGCCGTCAAGAATCGAAACATCAGCTTGCTGAGTATCCATTTCCTTATATTAAGTAATACGAGTAACGACTGCGGACGACCGGCTTTCTCCGTATCTTGCATTCCCCACTTTCCGCGCGCAGGCTAAAGCCACATCGTCCATCAGGACTTCCAGCATGACGGCCAAGATTGTCCTCGTCGGGATCTACTTTGTCGCATTGCTGACGCCGGTAACCGCGTTTTCCCAATCGTATGACCATGCTGAAATAGTGCTTTTTCAGAGCATGAGTCGACAACGCGACGACTGGGCTCGTTTCATTTATCTGGCAGGGGCTGTGCCACGCCTCTCCAGTTCAGATCAAATTCTAGGCAAGCAGCTACTTTCCTCAGCGGAAAGCGAACTAGGCCTTTACGATCAGGCCATTCTTGGATTCCCCCTAAAAAGCGCGGCCATACCGGACCTGGCTCTTCCGACGACAGGCGAATGGGAAGCCGCCGACGCTGCCGATGTCATCACCAAACTGAGCGTGAGTCATCGTCTCGTTCTTATCAACGAGGCCCATCACAATGCCAATACGCGCGAACTCACCTTGGCCCTACTACCTCGCCTGCGCGCACTGGGGTTCAATTATTTCGCCGCCGAAGCCTTGAGCGACGAGGACCCCGAGCTAATGCGACGTGGGTATCCCATCGAACGAAGCGGCACCGAATATCTGCACGAGCCGCTTTACGGCGACATCGTGCGCGAAGCCATCCGACTGGGCTTCATCATCGTTCCCTACGATTCCAGTGCGAACGACGGCGAGATACGCGAAAACGAACAGGCGAATAATCTTTATCAGAAGGTCTTTGCGAAAGACCCCGGAGCTCGCCTGTTTGTGCACTGTGGCTACGCCCACATTGATAAAGCCGCGGGGCGACTGGGCACCATCAAGCCGCTGGCTATGCGGTTGCAAAAGTTGAGCGGCTTTGATCCCATCTCGATTGATCAGACTCAATTTCTCGAAGTGATGACGGATAAAACGGATGCTTATCACCAATTGATAGCCAGCTTTCATCCAGAGAATCCGATGATTCTAGTCAATCGCGTAAGTGGCGTTCCATGGAGCGCCGCGCCGAAGCTCTACGACGTCAACGTCATCCTGCCTCTTTCGGTGAGTTTGAAATCCTTTGGTGGCACCAATGAAGATAAGCACGTAGGAGACATATCGCGTCTCTCATCGGATTTGATAAACCCACAGGACATGCACCGGCCTGGCTGGTTGACGCTTTCAGGCGATCGATCTTCCATGCTCATCAGCGCAGATCTCTGCAAACGGCATCTTCCTTGCGTCGTTGAGGCGCGATACGTCGACGAACCGGATGACGCCATAGCCGCTGACCGCTACGTTTTTTTTGAATCGCATGCCGAAAGCAAGTTGTATCTGCGCCAAGGCAGCTACCGCTTACGCGTCATGGATCGTGACGACAAAATGCTTTCCGAGCAAATCATCAAGCACTAAAGGAATAGTGGGTCACAAAACCAGACGGCCCGATAAACATCGGTGCTCAAAAATTCCCTTGCATTCATAAATTACGCATGTAATATCTAAGTTGATTACATAAGTAATCCTAAAGAGTCAGAACATGTCAGACGCATTGATTGACATCAGCGAGGCCGAGAGTCGGGTCATGGCGTTGCTATGGCAGCGAGCACCACAGACTTCGGAAGAGATTGTCGCGGCTTTGCTTGAGCCAACCGGCTGGCACGAAAAAACTATCAAGACCCTGCTCAATCGCCTGCTCGGCAAGCGCGCAGTGACCGCGGAAAAAGACGGTCGCCGTTATCTGTACTCACCACTGCTGCAGCGCGAGGACTGGCAGCGGCGCGAGAGCCGCAGCCTGCTCGACCGCGTGTTCGGCGGCAAGGTGGCGCCGCTGCTGGCGCATTTCAGCCAGAACGAAACGCTCACGGCGAAGGATGTCGCCGAGCTGCGCAAGCTGATCGATTCCATCGAAAAAAAGGGACGCTGACCATGTCCGACATGCTGCTGCACATCACTGTCGGGTTGGTTTTTGCGCTAGTTTGCCGCAAGCCCGCGCGGCGCATGTTTGGTGCAGGGCCGGCCTTTACCTTGTGGCTGTTGCCACCCCTGCTGGCCATGTTGCCTTACCTGCCTGCCGTGCCCTCCACGTGGGCCGTGACGCCGACGATCATCGTGCTGCCGGCGACGCGAAATTTCATCGCTCGGGCGATATCTCCCGCGTCGGAAACAACGCACGGGGTTGTCATGCTGCTATGGATCACGGGCGCCGTGTTCTGCTTACTGCGGCTGGCGTTTCATTACGCGCGGCTGATACGTCAAAGCCGCCCACTTCCAAAGGAAGTCGTACAGACTCTGCTGGCAGAGCAGGCGGATATCGACGTGCGTCGGCTACGTCTGCACATCGATGGACCCGGTGTTCTTTGGACTCTACACGGCCTGCTGTTGCTACCACCCGATTTTCTTGAACGCTTCGACAGCGCCGAACGTTGCCTGGTGCTGCGGCATGAGCTCGCCCATCTGCATCGCGGCGATACGTGGTGGAGCCTGTTCGCAGAACTCGCGCTTGCCTTGCTCTGGTTTCATCCGCTGGCATGGCTGGCCATGCCGCGCTTTCGGCTGGATCAGGAACTGGCTTGCGACGAACGCGTTCTGCGCCAGTCGCCGCAGGACGAAACGGCCTACGCAAAGACGTTGCTGCACAGCATCGGCGCGCACTCCACGACGGTGCTTATTCCCTGGCTCGACGAGCCCCAACTGAAGGAGCGACTGATCATGATTCAACGACTTCGTCCCGGCGCACTGCGTCGGCGTGTGGGATTTATCGGGCTGGCTTCGCTGATGCTCGGAAGTGCGATCGTGGCTCAGGCCGCGGGAAATAACCGTAGCAACCAAGACGCTGACGCAAACGTGAGCTACAACGCAACGACTCAGCCGCAATACCCCGCTGAGGCGGTTAAAAATCACGAGCAGGGAACCGTGCTTCTCACCGTGCTGGTTGGTACCGATGGCAAGGTGCAGACCATGAAGGTCGATCCGGCGACACAAGCTTCGCCCGCCTTGGTCAAGGCGGCCAGCGATGCCGTCAGCCAGTGGCATTTCCATCCGGCCATGAAAAACGGAAAGCCTGTCGCAGGCTATACGAAGGTGCCGATGAAATTTGCCATGACCAATCTTCCCGAAGAGCCGCCGGCGGCTATGCCACCGCCGCCGCCGCCCGCTCCACCTATTCCGCCACCGCCACCACCGTCGCCACCGGCTCCGTCGCATGTCTCGCGCAATCTCTGAGATCTTCCTTATAAGCTATTGATTTGATAACCTCGGCGCGTCACTCGCCGAGGTTTCTTTATGCGCCAGGATTACACCATCCGTTTCGCGCATGCGCTGCCATCGTGGCCGACCGACCGCCGCTGGCTTTTGGCATTCGCCATCCTGCTGCTCGCCGCCTGCTCCAGCGCCCCGCGTCGACCCGAGCGAACGTTCAAGGACTCGCATTCCTCGCTTGCAAATCTGCCCGCTCGCGCGCCATCAACGGCCAATACGGGCACAGCGAACGACGTGCTCTTTCGGGCCATCGCGCTGGTCGGCACGCCTTATCGCTGGGGTGGCAACACGCCGTCCGGCGGTTTCGACTGCAGCGGCCTGGTCGACTATATCTATCGCAATGCGGCCGACATGCTGTTGCCGCACAGCTCGCGCGAAATGGCCGCGATGAATGGCGAAAAAGTTCAACAGATGACCGATCTGGCCAGCGGTGACCTGGTGTTTTTCGGCGGTGGCGGCGGCATCAGCCATGTCGGCGTGTATGTCGGCAAGGGCCGCTTCGTGCATGCACCGAACAGCGGCGGCACCGTGCGGCTGGACGATATCGACGGCCCTTACTGGCGCGATCATTTCATTTACGGCAAGCGCTTGCTGGATTGAAATCGGGCGAAAAAAACGGTGAAAAAAACGGCGCTTCATGGCGCCGTTTTCATTTAACCGATAAAGCGAATGATCAATGGGCGTCGGCACCTGGCGCATGCGCGTGGCCGTGCTGCAGCTCTTCCTCGGTGGCATCGCGCACTTCGCCGATGGTCACGTCGAAATGCAGATCCTTGCCAGCCATCGGATGATTCAAGTCGACGTCGATCGTACTCATGCCAACCTTGTGCACGGTCACCGCGCGCTGGCCGCCGTCCTTCAAGCGCAATACGGTGACCATGCCCGCCTTGAGCCGATTGGCCTGGGGAAAGTATTTTTTCGACATGCGCTGGATCTGCTCTTCCTGGCGCTCGCCGTAGCCGTTGACAGCGGCTACATCCACCTCCAGCGAGTCCCCGGCTTCGTGATCCTGCAGCGCACTTTCAAGGCCCGGAATCAACTGGCCATGGCCCAGAAGAACCCACAACTGCTGCTCGGCATCGTGTGAACTCTCGACTTTTTCACCGTCGACCGTGAGCGTGTAATGGAGCCCGATGACCTTGTCTTTGCCAGCCTTCATTGCGTGATTTCCGGATAGATAAAGAGACCGATTCTATCAGCAGCTCAGGCGGCAGCGCTGCGCGCCGACGGGCTTCAAGACTCGATCTTTTCGAAATCCAGTCCGCGCGCCTCCGGACCGAGCCATACCAGCAAGGCCAGAATCACCGCCACCACGGCAATCCATAGCGACATGGAAAAGGCAAAATCATGGCCATGCCAGTCGGCGATCCACGTCTGCGCGGTGGCCGTGCCGGCGGCCAGCAGATTGCCCATCTGATAGGCAAAGCCCGGCAACGTGGCGCGCATCGGGCCGGGCGAGAGTTCATTGAGATGCGTTGGCACCACGCCCCATGCGCCCTGCACCATCACCTGGATCAGGAAAGCGCCCAGGCCCAGCAGCAGCAACGAGCCGCCGTAAGCCCACAGTGGAATGACCGGAATGGCCAGCAATGCTGCAATGATCATCGCCTTGCGCCGGCCGATGCGCTCGGACAGCGAGCCGAAGAACAGGCCACCGACCAGCGCGCCAAGGTTGAGCAAGGCAACCAGCATGAAAGCCGTGCCCGAGCTGGTATTGAGATGCAGGTTCACCTCTTCAAAGGTGTGGTACATGTCCTGCGAGCCATGGCTAAACATGTTGAACGCCGCCATCAGCAGCATCAGATAGATCGCCAGCTTCCAGTGTCCGCGCATGGATTCACGCAGGCTCTGTTTCTGGTTGGTGGCTTTACCACGCTCCCACGCCGGCGACTCTGGCACGCTGCGACGAATGTACAAAACCAGCAGCGCGGGAACTGCGCCAACGATGAACAGTCCGCGCCAGCCGATATGGTCGACCAGCAGCCAGTTCGCCAGCGCGGCCAGAAAAAATCCGCAGGGATACCCGCTTTGCAGCAGGCCGGAGATCAACCCGCGCGACTTGGCCGGTATTGATTCCATCGCCAGCGACGCGCCAATACCCCATTCGCCACCCATCGCCACCCCGAACAGAAAACGCAGTATCAGCAACGCCGTCAGCGATGGCGAAAATGCGGTGGCCAGTTCAAATACCGAAAACAGGATGATGTCGAGCATCAGGATAGGCCGACGCCCGAACCGATCGGCCAGCCGTCCAAACAGCAGCGCGCCGACCGGCCGCGCGGCCAGCGTGAGAAACAGGCCATAGGTCACCTCGGCCTTGCCTACGTGAAACTCGGCAGCCACGCCAACGATGACAAACGTCAATAAAAAATAGTCGAACGCATCCAGCGTCCACCCGAGAAAACTGGCGAGCACGGTATGCCGCTGGGTGGAGTTCAGTTCCCGCAGCGGAGCAAGCAGCGACATCGGCTTTCCTTGAATAAATCCATGACATTGACGTAATCGTATGCCGGACTGACATCTCGTGTGCAATGCCTTCGATGAAGATTTCGCACAAACGTAGCGACGGAGCTGCGTCGAAGGGACGAAGACAAACGGCATCCGGCAGCAATCACTTTACAAGCGCATTTGCCAATACGAGCGCGCAACAGCGAGTTACGCTATACTCAGCGGCGAAGTCGTTCTGACTTCAGCGGCAACTGCCGCACCATCCCCAAGTCTGCAACACGGTATCAACACTCCGGGTTGCTCAGGAGTGTTACCCATGTCTTTCGATTCGTTGGGCCTTGCGCCCGCGTTGTTGCGTGCGCTTGCCGATTACGGCTACACCAAACCCACTCCGATCCAGGCCGCCGCGATTCCCGCCGCGCTGGAAGGTCATGACCTGCTTGCTGCCGCGCAAACCGGCACCGGCAAGACGGCTGCGTTCGTGCTGCCGCTGCTGCAGAAGCTGTCGACCAGCGGTCAGACCATGACGCGCCGTCCCCGCGCGCTCATTCTTACTCCAACCCGCGAACTGGCCGCCCAGGTTCACGAAAACCTGCGCGACTACGGCAAGCACATCCAGGTCAGTGCCACCACGATCTTCGGTGGTGTCAGCATGGGCCCGCAGATCAACGCGCTGCGCCGCGGTGTCGACGTGGTCATTGCCACACCGGGTCGTTTGATGGATCACATGCAGCAGCGCACGCTGGATTTGTCCGGCGTCGAAACGCTGATCCTGGACGAAGCCGACCGCATGCTCGACATGGGTTTCCTGCCTGCGCTGAAGCGCATCCTGGTAGCGCTGCCGAAGAAGCGTCACACGATGCTGTTCTCGGCTACGTTCGCTCCGGCGATCAAGGCGCTGGCGATGGAGTTCATGCACAACCCGAAAGAGATTTCGGTTTCCGCACCGAACACCGTCACCACCCTGGTCAGCCACCAGGTGCATCCGGTCGACGCGGCGAAAAAGCGTGACCTGCTGCTGCACCTGCTATCGGTCGACAGCCGTCGCCAGTCGCTGGTGTTCAGCCGCACCAAGCACGGCGCCGACAAGCTGGTCACCTTCCTCAACGCGTCGGGTCTGCGCACCGCCGCGATCCACGGCAACAAGAGCCAGAACGCCCGCACCCGCGCCCTGAGCGATTTCAAGAGCGGCCGCGTGACCGTGCTGGTGGCCACCGATATCGCCGCGCGCGGTATTGATATCGAGCAGTTGCCGATCGTGATCAACTTCGATCTGCCGATGGTCGCCGAAGACTATGTGCACCGCATCGGCCGCACCGGCCGCGCCGGTTCGGAAGGTCTGGCGGTTTCGCTGGTCAGCCATGACGAGTCGGGCCTGCTGCGTGATATCCGCAAGCTGTTGAACCAGGACATCGCCATCAACAACGTGGCCGGCTACGAGCCTTCGCATCCGCTGCGTCTGGATGCCGGTGCGCCGCGGCCGGTGCAGCGGCCGCAGCAACGCGCACCGCAGCGTCAGCCGCGTCAGGGCAAGGCGTCGACCTCCGCTCGTCCGACCGGCTTTGCCGCGCCGGGTCGTAGTGATCACGCCGCCGGCAATCACAAGCGTCGTTCGAACCAGCGTCCCGCCGCCAAGGCATAAGCCGCATCGGTTGGGATAGTAAAAAGGCGACCGCGAGGTCGCCTTTTTTTATGCATGTCCGCTTCGTCGATGAATGAAACCAGCTTCGCCATCGCTGCAGCGATAGCCCACTCTGCGTGGCTTAAAGCAGATCGAGCGCCGCGGCGTGATGACGCAGGTGGTCCTCCATGAAGGTGGAGATAAACCAGTAGCTGTGGTCGTACCCCGGTTGCCTGCGCAACAGCAATGCCTGGCCCGCTTCAGCACAGGCCTGGTCGAACAACTCAGGCTTCAGCTGACCTTCCAGAAAGGGATCAGCCTCGCCCTGGTCAATCAGGATCGTGCCGGGAAAGGTTTGCCAGCGCACCAGTTGGCAGGCGTCATAGTCCGCCCAGGTTGACTGGTCTTCGCCAAGGTAACGGGGTAGCGCTTTCTGCCCCCATGGCACATCGCTCGGCGCAACAATCGGCGCAAAGGCCGACACCGAGCGGTAGCGGTCCGGATTTTTCAGGGCGATGGTCAAGGCGCCGTGGCCGCCCATCGAGTGGCCAAAGATGCTGCTACGCGTGGCGTCTATCGGAAAGTTTTCGGCGATCAGCGCCGGCAACTCGTCAACGATATAGCTGTACATCCGAAAGTGCGCCGACCACGGCGCCTGCGTGGCATCCACGTAAAAGCCGGCACCCTCGCCGAACTCCCAGTCGCCGGTCGCGCCCTCGATGTTGGTGCCCCGCGGGCTGGTATCGGGCATCACCAGAATCAGACCCAGCTCGGCCGCCAGCCGCTGTGCGCCGGCCTTGATGGTGGCGGTTTCCTCGTTGCAGGTCAGGCCGGCGAGGTAGTACAGCACCGGACATTTCGCGTGCGCGGCCTGAGGTGGCTGATAAACCGCGAAACGCATCGGGCCATCGCACGCTGCCGAGCTATGTCGATAAATGCCTTGAATACCGTCGTGGCAGCGTTGTTCGGAGATCGTTTCGAGCATGCTCATCCTGATCCTGTTCTCTGCAAAGTGACTTGATCATACGCCGAGTGCGTGGCGTGCCCTGTTCAAAAATTGCTGCACCGCGCAAGGAAAGCGCGGGACTGGTAGAATGCACGCTTGCGCGCCATATTCCTGCTGCCGCCTTCTGTTTCGAGGTTCCCCATGTCATCCCCCACTCCCGACAACGCCCCGGTTTCATCCGGCTTTGGCGCACTCGCCCTGCATCCCGACGTATTGCGCGTACTGAGCGACGTCGGCTACGAATCGCCTTCACCGATTCAGGCCGCGACCATCCCGCCGCTGCTGGAAGGGCGCGACGTGCTCGGCCAGGCGCAGACCGGTACCGGCAAGACCGCGGCCTTTGCGCTGCCGATTCTTTCGCGCATCAATCCACGCGCTGGCAAACCGCAAGCGCTGGTGCTCGCGCCGACGCGCGAATTGGCCATCCAGGTGGCCGAAGCGTTTCAGCGTTATGCCGCGCACATCCCCGGCTTTCAGGTGCTGCCTATCTACGGCGGCCAGAGCTACGGCCCGCAGCTGCACTCACTGAAGCGCGGCGTGCACGTGGTGGTCGGCACACCTGGCCGCATCATTGATCACATGGACAAGGGCACGCTGGATCTTTCCGAGCTGCGCTTCCTGGTGCTCGACGAAGCCGACGAAATGCTGCGCATGGGCTTCATCGACGACGTCGAAAAAGTGCTGCAGGCCACGCCGCCGGAACGGCAGGTCGCGCTGTTCTCGGCCACCATGCCTTCGGTGATCCGCAAGATCGCGCAGAAGCATCTGAAGGATCCGGTCGAAGTCACGATCAAGTCCTCCACCAGCACCTCGCCGAACATCCGCCAGCGCTACTGGTTTGTCAGCGGCATGCATAAGCTCGATGCGTTGACGCGCATCCTCGAGGCCGAACCGTTCGACGCGATGATCATCTTTGCGCGCACCAAGCAGGCGACGGAAGAACTGGCCGGCAAACTGCAGGCGCGTGGCCTGGCGGCGGCGGCGATCAACGGCGACATTGCGCAGGCGCAGCGCGAGCGCGTGATCCAGCAGCTGAAGGACGGCAAGCTGGATATCCTCGTCGCTACCGATGTCGCTGCGCGTGGCCTCGATGTAGACCGCATCAGCCACGTGTTCAATTACGACATCCCTTACGACACCGAAAGCTACGTGCATCGCATCGGCCGCACCGGTCGCGCCGGTCGCAGCGGTGAGGCGATCCTGTTTGTCAGCCCGCGCGAGCGCGGCATGCTGAGCGCGATCGAACGCGCCACGCGCCAGCCGATCGAACAGATGCAGCTGCCGTCGGTCGACGTGGTCAACGACGTGCGTATCAGCAAGTTCAAGCAGCGCATCAGCGACATGCGCGCACAGGGCGACCTGGGCGAATTCCAGAAGCTGATCGAGCAGTACGAACAGGAACACAACGTGCCGGCGATCGAGATCGCTGCCGCGCTGGCGCGCATCGCACAAGGCGATCAGCCGCTGCTGCTGGCGCCGCCGCCGAAGCGCGAAAAGTTCGAGTCGGCGCCGCGCGAGCATTCCTCGCGCGAGCGGCCTTCGCATGATCGCACCGCATCCGATCGTCCCTCGCGCGATCGGCCGACCAGCGAGCGTCGTCCGCCGATGGATCGCGATGCGCCGCGTCCAGCGCGCGACTTCAAATCTCGCGAGTCGTCATCGCAAGACGGCGCCGCGCCGCGTGAGTTTGGCAACCGTCCTGTGCGCGCCCACGCCACCGAAGAAGGCAAGCGCACCTATCGCGTCGAAGTGGGTCACGAGCACGGCGTCAAACCGGGCAACATCATCGGTGCGATCGCCAACGAGGCCGGACTGGAAAGCCAGTTCATCGGCCGCCTCAGCATCCGTGATCATTACAGCCTGATCGACCTGCCCGACGGCATGCCGAGTGAAGTGTTCGAGCACCTTAAAAAGGTCTGGGTGGTGCAGCAGCAGCTGCGCATCCACGAGTGGGACGGCAACGATGCACCGACCGGCGGCGCACCGCCGGCACGCAAACCTGCCGGCGCAAGTCGACCTGGCGGCTTCAAGCCCGGTGGCCCGAAGCCCGGCGGTTTCAAACCCGGCGGCGGCAAGCCGCCGTCACGCAGGCCATAAGTAGAAACCACGGCGTCGTTTAACAGGGACGTTCCGCAAGTCATGCGTCGCCGTTATCGGGATTGTTCCGATCGCGGCGACGCAGCGTTTCTGCAATCCGCCGTTATGCGGACATGCAAAAAAACAAATTGCCCTTACCTTTGAACGATCACTTCAAAGACGCCGCCAGCATGACCTCGCTTCCCAGTCTCTATATCTCGCACGGTTCGCCGATGACCGCGCTGCAGCCCGGCCTTACCGGTCAGCGGCTCGCCGAACTGGCGGCTCTGCTGCCGCGGCCGCGCGCAATCGTCATGGCGAGCGCACACTGGCTTTCGCGTAAGCCGCAGGTTGGCGGAGCGGCGCGGCCAGAAACCATCCACGACTTCGGCGGATTTCCCGCGCCACTGTACGAGCTGCGCTATCCGGCGCCTGGCGCGCCGGCGCTGGCCGAGCACGTCTCCGAATTGCTGGCGCACGCCAATCTCCCCGCCGTGATCAATCCCGATCGCGGGCTCGACCACGGCGCCTGGGTACCGCTGCGCTTGCTGTATCCCGAGGCGGACATTCCGGTAGTGCCAATCACCATCCAGCCCGAGCTAGGGCCGGCGCATCAATACGCCGTTGGCCAGGCGCTGGCGCCGCTGCGCGATGAGGGTGTACTGGTGATCGGATCCGGCAGCATCACTCACAATCTGCACGACCTGAGCGCCGGTTACAGCGACGAGCGCAAGGCGCCCTACGTGCTGCCCTTCATCGAATGGATCGAGCAACGGCTGGCCGCGGGCGACGTCGATGCTCTGCTCGACTATCGCCGACAGGCGCCGGGCGCGACGCGCGCGCACCCGACCGACGAACATCTGCTGCCGCTATTCGTGGCACTGGGAGCTGCCGGCCCCAAAGCGCACGCGCAACGCACCGATGCGGGCATTGATCTGGGCATTCTCGCGATGGATATCTATCGCTTCAACTGAAGTCTGGCCGCGCCATTCGATTGACTCGAATTAACTGATCTCCGCTGCGGCCGCTGCATGCGACGCGGGCCATTCATCCGGCGTCAAAGGCTTCAATCCGTGCCCGAGCCTTGCGCGATCGCACTGCGAACTCACCGCACCGAATTCCCACGAAGGCACGACTTCGCGGCACACCGACGGACGCTGTTCGTAGATGCTGCAATGGGTCGCCTCCCCAACGACCCCGACCAGCGCAATGCACCGCGGTTTGGCGGTGGGCGTTGCACGCATCGCCAGCCGGTGCGGATCGAGCTTTTCCGTCAGCGCCAACGGTACTTTTCCGCCCGTCGCACCCTCGGCTTCCGACCAGTGGAACGCCACACGGAAAAACGCGCAGCAGGCGCCGCAACGCAGGCAGGGATGATCCATCGGACGGGTCAAGACGGACGCGCCGGCCAGCCCAACGCGCACTCAACAATACGGGAAATTATTGGCCGCACGAGAGCCATCGTGACCGCCTCACGGTTCACCAGCAAACGTATTGCACTGAGCCATGTCACCACTGTTAAGGCCAGTCTTGAACCATTTCACCCGCTGCGCCGACGTGCCATGCGTGAATGAATCGGGCACGACGCGACCCTGCGCCTGCTGCTGCAGCGTATCGTCGCCGATCTGGCTGGCCGCGTTAATCGCCGACTCCACGTCTCCGGGATGCAGCCACTGCAGGCGTGCCTGCGTGCGATTGGCCCACACGCCGGCGTAACAGTCGGCCTGCAGCTCCTGCCGCACCGAAAGGCCATCAGCACCATCCATCGGCACCCCACGACGACGTGCCGCGTCGACCTTGTCAAACACGCCGGTCAGCTTTTGCACGTGATGGCCGACTTCGTGCGCGATCACATACGCACGTGCGAAATCGCCCGAGGCATGAAAACGGTTCTGCAGCTCCTGAAAAAAGGCCACGTCCAGATATACCTTCTGATCGCCTGGGCAATAGAACGGCCCGACCGCGGTAGAGGCAGCACCGCAGGCGGTATTCACGCCACCGCTGAAGAGTTCCAGCCGCGGATCAACATAGGTTCTGCCCTGCGCCGAGAAAATATCTCCCCAGGTCTTTTCGGTGGAACCGAGAATGCGGCGGACAAAATCCATCTGCTGCGGGTCGACCTGCGCCGGCTGCGATGTCTGCGTGGGCGCGCTGTTCTGGCCGCCGCCCTGATCGAGCAAGGCCAGCGGATTCTTGAAAAAGACCCAGCCCAGAATCGCCAGTATCACGATGCCACCGATACCCATGCGCCCACCGCCGAAACGCGGGCCACCGCCCCCGCCGCTTCCGCTGTCCACATCCACGTTGTTGCTGCTTTCGCCTTTTTGCCAATCCATAAAAGCCCCCGTGACCGATGCTCTGCGCGTGACACTGCGAGGCGACGATAACGCAAGTTAGCGCCGCGCAAATACTGCAGCTACAGTGCGCGCTCAACTTCCGAGTATCGATCATGACCGAACTGCCCGCCTTGGTAACCTTGCTCACCGTCCTGCTGCTGTTCGGCACGCTTTTCGTGACCGGCAAGGCGCGCGGCAAATACGACATCAAGGCGCCGGCCGTGAGCGGGCATCCGAGCTTCGAACGCGCCTATCGGGTGCAGATGAACACCATCGAGAACACCGTGATGTTTCTGCCGGTGCTGTGGCTGGCGGCTACGCACGGCTTTGGCGGTTTGTGGGCCGGTATAGCCGGGCTGGTATGGCTCGTGGGTCGCGCCTGGTATGCGCTGGCCTATCTCAATGATCCGACCAAGCGTGGCGGCGGTTTCGGCCTCAGTCTGGTGGGGTGGCTGGCGCTGGTGGTGATGTCCGCCATCGGCATCGTGCACGCCATGATGATCGGCTGAAGCGTGGGGAAATGCGCCTGGCGATCTGCCTGGATGAACACCGTTCGCGGTAGTGGTCAATCGCTTCCGACGCTGCCGGAAAGCCAGCACTCCCACATGCAGCCGCCTGGTCTATGGGCTGCGGCCGGCCTGATCGCGCTGTATTTCCTATTGCAAGCGGTCGCCGGCGGGTTGATCGCCTTGCTGATGGGGCTGGTCAGCGGCTATGTGCGTATCGAAGACGGCCTCCACGGCGTCGGCGACGATATCCGCACAATGCTGGCGCTGCCCGGCAGACCGGCGATCCTGGTAATGCTCACCTTGGGCGCGGCGGCGGCGACTCTGCTTCCCGTGACTTATCGAAAATGGCCGTCCCTGTGGGCCATGCACCGGCCGCCCGGCCTGGGCGTGGTACTGCCGGCTAATCGCCTGTTTTTCCTGCTGGCGATTCTCATCGGGTTGGCCGCACAGATGCTGGGTGGCGTGCTGACGGCGATGCTCGCGCACGGCAAGACGGTGACGCAGGACATCCAGAACATCGGCACGAATGCGCCGCTCGCGCTTCGTGTGGCGCTGGTCGTCGTCGTGGTCAGCCTTGGCCCGTTGGTTGAAGAATTGCTGTTTCGCGGCGTGCTGCTATCCGCACTGATGCAGCGGTGGCACGCGGGATGGAGCATTGCCATCAGCGCCATGATCTTCGCCTTCGCACACCTGCCCGGCATGGGATGGCAGTGGTATGCGCTGCCGGACCTTACCCTGCTGGCGGCCGCACTGGCCTGGCTGCGGCTGCGCTCCGGCTCGCTCTGGCCTGGTGTGCTGGCGCACGGGACCAATAACCTGCTCGCCGTCGTGGCGTGGTTTGCCGCCAGCGGGCTGTTCTGAGCAGCTAATTTGCGCAGGCCGCCTAGCGCCGCGCGTTGACGCTTCGCAGCAGTCGTTGCGTTTCAAATACCGGCAAGCCCATTACACCGGAATAGCTGCCCTCCAGATGCGCGATCAAGGCCGCACCGCGACCCTGAATCGCATATGCGCCGGCCTTCCCGAACGGCTCGCCGGTTGCAACATAGGCAGCAATGGCGACCTCATCCAGCGTGTCAAAACGGACGCGCGACAGGCTTGTTTCCGACTGTTCGTGCCCGTGACCGACCAGCCACACCACCGAAATCACTTCATGCGTCTGGCCTGAAAGACGTCGCAGCATGGCGGCGGCTTCGGCAGCATCCGCCGGCTTGCCGAATACCTCATCATCGAGCACCACTTCGGTATCGGCGCCCAGCACCAGCACGCCGGCTGTGTCACCGAGCGTGGTCAGACCCGCACGCGCCTTGTCGCGGGCGACGCGGCTGACATAACTCTGCGGTGATTCGGTCGGCTCACGCTGCTCCGGGACGTCCACATCGAGTACGGCAAAGCCCAGTCCCAGCTGCTGCAGCAGCTGCCGACGGCGCGGCGATTGCGAGGCGAGATAGAGCACGGCCACTCCGGTTCAACATCAAGCGGCCAGCATAACGGGAATAATCCGACCGGCCAGGCGCAGGGCTAGGCCCGATGGTAGGGATGCCCGGCCAGCAGCGTAGTGGCGCGATACAGCTGCTCGGCCACCACCAGTCGCACCAGCATGTGCGGCAAGGTCAACGAACCCAGCGACCAGCTCTGTTCGGCGCGGGCCAGGACTTCCGGCGCATGGCCATCGGGGCCACCGATCAGAAACGCCAGGTCGCGCCCGCTCATGCGCCAGCGCGCAAGCTGTTCGGCAAGATCTTCGCTGGACCAGTTCTTTCCACCGCCATCGAGGACGACGACGTGAGTGTCGCGTGGCAAGGCGGCGAGTATGGATACACCCTCGTCCAGCATCGCCTTGACGTCATCGCGGCCCTTGCCACGTGCGCCGGGCTTGAGCTCGACCAGCTCAAGCGGCAGGTCATGCGACAACCGCTTGCGATACTCGGCGAAACCCTCGGCAACCCAGCCGGGCATGCGTTCGCCCACGGCAATCAGGCGGGCGCGCATGCAGGCGCTTGCTCAGCCGGCTTGCGCGGCGTCGAAATCGTGGCCGTGATCACCGACGGTCCAAAGGCGCTCGAGTCCGTAGAACTCGCGAATGCGCGGCAGCATCACGTGCACGATCACATCGCCCAGGTCCACCAGCACCCACTCGCCTTCCACTTCACCTTCCACACCCAGCGGCATGACGCCCGCCAGCTTGGCGAACTTGGTCACTTCGTTGGCAATGGACTTGACGTGGCGTGCCGAGGTGCCGGAGGCAATGACCAGCAGATCCGCGATGGAGGTCTTGCCGCGTACGTCGATTTCACGCACGTCCTTGGCTTTCAATTCTTCCAACGCGTCGATAACCGACTTGCGCAGGGTGGCCGTGGTCACGGACTTGTTGGTACGGGCAGTACTCAAGAGGGAGAGCCTCGATACAGATAACCGCGCAGAATAGCGCGGGCGCAGTATAACCGGCCTGCCGCCCCTGCACGTCAAACGGTCGATGTCAAACCGTGAGCGATTCTCGCGCCTGGCGATATTCCTCCATCAGCAGGCGCACCAATTCCGCCGCCGGCATCGGCCTTACCCGGGATGCCGCCTGCCCGCACCATTCGGAGATCAGGTCCCCGCGGCCCGCTTCCGCCGCCGCCCGGCGCAGCGGCGCGGTGAGCGCGTTGAGGACGGGATAAGCCGGCAGGCTGGCGGCAAACGGCTCCATCAGCTCGACGTAGCGGTTGCGCAGGCCCCGCGCGGCGCGGCCGGAAAAGCTGCGAATCGTCGTGACTTGATGATCCTCCGCCCGCAGGAGATCGCGCTTCCAGGCGGGAGCTGCCAGGCTTTCCGGGCAGGCGAGGAAAGCCGTGCCCAACTGGCTGGCGGCCGCGCCAAGCACTTCGGCCGCCAGCATGCCGCGGCCGTCCATAATGCCGCCTGCGGCAATCACGGGAATATCGATCACGGCCGCCACCATCGGCAGCAGCGCAAACAGACCGATCATCGCGTCGTCAGCCTCGTGCAAAAAAGTACCGCGATGGCCACCGGCCTCGGCGCCCTGCAGACTCACCGCGTCGGCTCCGCACTCGGCCCAGGCGCGGGCTTCCGCCACCGTGGTCGCCGTACCGATCACGCGGATGCCGCGTCGTTTCAACTCGTGCATTTGTGCCGCGCCAAGCAGCCCGAAAGCGAAAATCGCCGCCGTGGGCTGCGCTTCGTACAGTGCTTCGAGCTGCTCAGAAAATCGCGGCGCCCAGCGCGTCGGCAAAGCCGTGCGCACGGCAAGGCCTTCTCGTTCCATCAACGCGTCCAGTCGCTCGCGCGCCGTCGCCACGCTCGCCATGTCGACTTCGAACGTATCGGGCAATACAAACAGGCCGATCGCATAGGGCTGGCTGGTCAAACGTCGAATCTGCGCGGCCTGATCCAGCAGGGCCTGTGGTTCGAGATAGCCGGCGCCGAGCGATCCCACCCCGCCGGCAATGGATACTGCTGCAACCAGGTCAGGGGAAGTAGCGCCGGCCATCGGCGCCTGAATCAACGGGTATTGAATACCCAGCTCGCGAAGAAACGCATCGTGCATGGCAACGGCCGTCAACGGATTAGCTCGCCATTATGCGCGGCTGCGATCAACATGCCGCAATAAAAAGGGAGCGCGGCTCCTGCTACGCCCCCTTAAGTGAACCCATGGCGGAAAAGTCAGTGACCTGCGCTGCTACCGCTGGTCGGAGCGCTCATGGAATCGTGCTTCATCGAGTCGCCGTTCTTCATGGAGTCGTGTTTCATCGAATCCGTTTTCTTCATCGAATCGTGTGTCATCGAATCGCCTTTCTTCATCGAATCGTGCTTCATCGAGTCGCCCTTCATGGCATCGTGCGACATCGACGAACTGGAGCTGTGCGCCATTGCGTCCTGTGCAAAGGCTGTACTGGTGACGAAGCCGAAGGTCATGGTGGCGACGAGCAATGTGGCGAGACGTATGTTCATGGCAGGTCCTTGAAATGAGGGATGAAGGCGTTTTGCCTTCATAACCTTATTCGCCGACCGGTGAGGATCGGTTACGCCGTGTCGCAAAGCCCATCTCCTGCGCCGATAAATAGGTGACTAATTTTGTCCCGCTACGATATTCACCGTAAGGGCGATAATGAATACGTTGAAGAAAAACGCGATGACGCTGTGGAATAAAACCACGCGGCGTAAATAGCGGCTGGTGATCTGCACGTCCGACACCTGAAAGCACATGCCGATCACGAAGGAAAAATAGGCGAAATCCCAATAGTCCGGCTCCGGCGTTTCCGGAAAATCCAGACCTTCGTGCTTTTCGCCATAGTCGCCGTAAAAACCATGCGCGTAGTGCATTGCAAACATGGTGTTCAAGAACAGCCACGTCAGCACGACACTGACCACGCCGATGATCAAGGCGACGATGCCGCCACCCTTGGCGGCGTGAAGCTCATTACTCAACGCCACCAGCACCACCGACGACAGCGCGATGCCACCCCATAAAATGCCCCAGCGCCCGGTGTCCTGCGCGCGCGCCTGCGTGCGCATGCGCGTCGGCGGCGAGCGGTTGAACAACCGCGCCAGAATGCCCAGAAAAACCACGGCGGCCAGATCGAAGCCCAGCAGCACGGCGTTGGAAACACGCATGCCGTTGGCTGCCAGCGAACCGCTGATAACGATGAAAATGACCAGCGCAATGATCATCCGCGGCCGCGCCTTGAGGAAACCCAATGCGCCCCACGTTTTCTCTGTTTTTTCGACCGCTTTCGCCACCGTCTGCGATGACGCGGATTTACCGCCGGCCTGGCTTGACGATGGCTTGTTCGTTGACGACTTGCTCATGCATGGATCCGTAGTGAATTAATTTCAGTGCCTCGCTGAACCCCAGAAACCAAGGACGGATCAGGCGAAAAGCATCGTACCCGGCAAAGTCTGCTCGACAGCGAACCTTATGCTACACGGACAAAAGTTTCCGTTTCAAAGACAAAGACTCTTGTACTCGGCATGGCGTTTGATCCAGGCATCCGCGTACGAGCAGGCCGGGATCACTTTCCAACCTTCATCGCGGGCGGTATTCATTGCCGCGGTCATCAACGCGGATGCGATACCTCGCGAGCCCACTTCCGCGGGAACGCGCGTGTGCGTAATTGTCATCACGGCGTCGCTGACGCCCTCCGCCAGCACATAGTCAAGCAGGCAATGGCAACCATCGACCTGTGTTTCAAAGCGGGCGGCCGAACGATCGTGGTTAATGGCAAAAGGCATGTGACTCTCCTCGCAAGCAGCAAGCGCATCAGCCCACAGCATACGGTCGGGCGGCAGAAACCGGGCGTGAACTCCATTTAGCGAAGCTTTCGCACTACCTGCATGATTGCTCTGCCACCCTCGCCGGACTGACATCAAACCAGACAGGAGAACGCGATGAAGAAATCTGCATCTGCCCATTGGTCCGGTAGCATCAAAGACGGCATCGGCAGCATCTCGACCGAGACCGGCGTTCTGCACGAAGCCCCCTATGGCTTCAAGTCCCGCTTCGAAGACGGCCCCGGCACCAACCCAGAAGAATTGATCGGCGCCGCTCATGCAGGCTGCTACACGATGGCGCTCTCGCTCGAACTGGGCAAGGCCAATCTCACGGCCGAAAGCATCGACACCGAGGCAGTAGTTACGCTGGACAAGGACGGTGACGGGTTTTCAATTACCGCCGTCCATCTGACCTGCAAAGCCAAAGTGCCCGGCGCCGACGCCGCTGCCTTTGCCAAGATCGCCGATGCCACCAAGGAAGGGTGTCCTGTGTCCAAGGTGCTCAAGGCGAAGATCACGCTGGATGCCTCGCTCGAAAGCTGAGTCATGCAGACAGCGCGCAGTTACTGAAAAGGCGCCCCGCAAAGGGCGCCTTTTTGCGTCGACTTCGTTCAGACGACTTAGCTGGTGCGAAGCCGGCGCTGTTTCACCGCATCGGCCAGTCGCTGCAGTACGGCCACCGAGCTGTCCCAGTCGATGCAGCCATCGGTGATGCTTTGCCCGTAAACCAGCGGTTTGCCTGGCTCGATATCCTGTCGTCCACCCACCAGGTGACTTTCCACCATCACACCCATGATGCGTGACTCACCGGCCGCAATCTGATCGGCTATATCGTCGATGACGGCAGGCTGGTTTTCGGGCTTCTTGCTGCTGTTGGCGTGGCTGGCGTCGATCATCAACCGGGGAACCAGGCCGGCCTTGACCAGCACGCCGCAGGCCTGCTCGACGCTCTGTGCATCGTAGTTCGGCGCTTTGCCGCCGCGCAAAATAGCGTGGCAGTCTTCGTTGCCCGCCGTGGTGGCGATGGCGGTGCGTCCATCCTTGGTCACGGCGAGAAAGTGATGCGGTTGCGATGCGGCTTGCACCGCGTCGGCGGCGATCTTCAGGTTGCCGTCGGTGCCGTTCTTGAAGCCGACCGGGCATGAAAGACCGGACGCCAGCTCGCGATGCACCTGGCTTTCGGTGGTGCGCGCGCCGATCGCGCCCCAGCTGACCATGTCGGCAATATATTGCGGCGTAATCATGTCGAGAAATTCGCAGCCGGCAGGCACGCCCATGGCGTTGATGCCGATCAGCAGGCCGCGTGCCAGACGCAGGCCGCGGTCAATGCGGAAACTTCCGTCGAGGCCCGGATCGTTGATCAAGCCTTTCCAGCCGACCGTGGTGCGCGGTTTCTCAAAGTAAACGCGCATCACGATTTCGAGCGTGTCTGCATGCAGCTCGCGCTGTTTGCGTAACCGCTCGGCATATTCGAGCGCGGCGGCCGTGTCGTGGATGGAACATGGCCCGATGACCACGGCAAGACGATCGTCTGCACCATCAAGAATCGCGTGCAGACTGCTGCGGGTGCTGGCCACCGTGGCATCGGCAGCTTCGCTGTCGCCGCAGTCGCCGATAACCTCGGCGGGTGAACTCAGGCGCCGCAGTTCGCGAATGCGCACATCATCGGTGCGGACGTTGTTGATGGTGGCGTTGCGGATGGCGGCATTCATTGCGGTAATTCCTTGAGACCAGAGAGTGATCGGAGATGCACTGGCGGCCATGAAAAAAGCCGCCGGTGGTGAGCTGGCGGCTTTCGGGATGTGCTGAATCGGTAACTTACGATCGCACCCTTCGCTCCGCCAGCGGCATCGGATAGCCGTAAAACCAAAAATAAAGGCGGGTGGAGGTTGAGCGCATGCGTCTACTGATACCACATCGGCCCACCAAGTCAAACCCTGCCTGTCGACGTATTTCCCATCGCTATCCGCACGGCCGGCGATAGACCATGGCCACGGAAGCCGCAAACACGCTCTAAAATCCACCTATGCCCTCACCTCTCCACATGCTCGGTCGCGCCGCGGCCGGGTCGCTCAGCCCCGTTCGCGCCGGCATAAGGCACTGGGTGCTCAGCGCGTTTCCACGCAGCGCGACGGGCGGTATCGACTACGATCTGCCGCACGGCGATCCCGGCCTGTTCGGACCGGACAGCGCGACGTGGCGGGTACATTCGGATTTTCCCGGCATGCTTTCCGGCGGCCTGGCCGCGCTGACTCTGCAGACACTCCACCCGCTGGCGCTGTCCGGCGTGTGGGATCACTCCAATTTCCGCGAGGATCTGGTCGGCCGACTGCGTCGCACGACAATGTTTGTTGGCGCCACCACCTATGCATCGCTGGCCGATAGCGACAAGCTGATTCAGCACGTGCGCAATATTCATCGCCACATCAAGGGCAATGCAGAAGACGGCCGTCCTTACGCTGCCGACGATCCGCACCTGCTGACCTGGGTCCACGTGACCGAGGCCTATAGCTTTCTGCAGGGTTATCGTCGCTATAGCCATCTCGCGCTGCCGGCCGGTGCGGCCGATCGTTATTACGATGAAGTGCGACGTATCGCGGAAGCGCTGGGCGCGGCTGACGTGCCGGCGTCAGAACAGGCCGTCACCGATTATTTTCTCGCCATCCAGCCCGAGCTGGCCTTTACCGCGCGCTCGCGCGAAGTACTGCAGCGGCTATCGCTGGTAAAACTACCGGTGCCTGCGGCCGGATTGTCCCGCGATCTTTTTCTGCTGGCCGGCACCGCTTTACTGCCGGACTGGGCCAGCCGGATGCTCGGCCATACGCCATGGCAGCGACGGCAGGCCACGCTGGCCGCGCACGCGCTGTGGTCGATCGCACCCATGTTTCGGGCAGCGCTCAAAGACGGTATCGCCAGCCGTTCATGCCGCCGGATGGATATTTCCCCCGCGGTGCTGACGCACTGGACGACTCAGACGTGAGCATGCTTGAGGCCTTCATGCCCCGCGCTGTCACCGGCCTGGTCGTCGACCGCCGCTTCCACCCGATTGCGGCCTGAACGCTTGGCGGCATAAAGCGCCGCGTCGGCGCGCTTGAGCAGAACGCTGCCCTCGCGATCGGTCGCCCGGGCGGTGGCCGCACCCACTGAAACAGTCAACTTGACCTCGTGACCATCAATCAGCAACGGCGTCTTTTCGACGGTGGCACGGACGCGCTCGGCCAGTATCAGCGCCGCGGCAAGATCGGCACCCGGCGATAGCACCACAAACTCCTCGCCACCGACACGACCGATGATGTCGCTCTCGCGCAGCGTGGCGCGAATACTGGCGACTAGCGCGCGCAAGACCTTGTCGCCGCCTTGATGGCCGAAGCGGTCGTTCACGCTCTTGAAGTGATCGGCATCGAGCATCAACACGCCCAGCGAACTGCGGTATCGAATGGCCTGGGTCAGCATCAAAGTGGTCGCTTCGTTGATTGCCAACCGGTTGTTGACGCCAGTCAACGGATCCATGCGCGCCAGCAGGCGCAGCTCCTGCTGCAGGATTTCGTTGTACAGCAGCAGAAAGCCGATACCCGCAAACAGCGGCTGCAAGCCTGACAGCATCACGTAGTAGAAATTGGTTGCGCTAGGCGCCGCGATGGTCTGCAGCTGTCCGCCAGCCAGCCATAGCTGGACATTGCGCCAGATCAGCAAGCTGGCTGCCATCGCGAAAACCGCCAGCAGCACGTAGCGCGCACGTGATTGCCTGCGCGCCGAAACACCCAGCAGCGCTTCCACGCTGATCAGAATATTCACCGCAATTGCCAGTGACCCCCAAAGCACGCGCACCGGATAATTCGGCTGAATCAGCCCGAACCAGGCCACCCCGAGCCAGCCAACGACCCCAACGGCGATAATCAGCCTCAACCGCGAGGCTTCTCCCAGCAGCATGCGCAGGGCAATCACGCTGAGACCTTGCGCAAGCAAGTTAAGCGCATTGCCGCCAAGCAGCAGCATCGCTGGCGAAAAATGGTCGTGAGCCGCGAGAACGCCCCAGCCGGCCGCCTCAATGGCCAGGGCGCCGGCGCGCAGGCGCAGACTGTAACGCGCATGGCCCGCATCCCCGTACGTGCCGGCCCACAGCATCACAGCCATCACGGCCGTCTGCAGCGCGGTAATCAGTGAAATCGTTTCAATGGGGAGCGGCATCACGCAGCCTCGCGCCAGACGACAGAAATTGTATGTGCCGCCTGTTGTAACACTGCCAAGGTCTTTTCTTCCATATGACCATTAAGATGTGTGTTTAGCGAAGCACACACGAGGGTCGGTGCATTAAAACACGCACCGGCCACGATGACTGAACCCTTCTGGATGCAGGATGGCCATACTCATTCCTACCCGCAACGGCTGCCTGCCGCGCATGACCGGCGGTGAGAAACGCTTCTCCGAACGGCTCGAACAAAAACTCGAAGACGACTATCTTCTTTGGTATGACGTACCGGTCGGCCTGAAGCAACGCCGCCCTGATTTTGTGGTTTTTCATCCACGCCGCGGCATGTTGGTGCTGGAGGTGAAAGACTGGAAAGCCGAAACCATCCAGCACGCCGACAGCACTCAGTTTACCTTGATCACTGACCGTGGCTTGGTCAAGGAAAACAATCCGCTGCTGCAGGCGCGTGCCTATGCGTTGGAAATCGGCGTGGTGCTGGAGCGCGACCCTGCCCTGCGTCGTCCGCCGGGCAGCCGCCACGCGGGCAAGCTCGTCATGCCATGGGCTTACGGCGTGGTGCTGGCCAATGTCAGCCGCAAGCAGTTCGAAGACGGCCATCTGGACGCGGTGATCCCCGCGCACCTCACGCTATGCCGCGACGAAATGTACGACACCGTCGAATCCGAGGCGTTTCAGGAGCGGCTATGGGCGATGTTTCCGCAGGTATTTCCTACCGCGATGACGCTGCCGCAGATTGACCGCGTGCGCTGGCATCTGTTTCCCGAAATTCGCATAGCGCCGGGTGAAGGCCAGTTCGGACTGTTCGATGAAACCGGCCCGATCACGCGCCCGCTGGAGATTCCCGACCTGGTCAAAGTGATGGACGCGCAGCAGGAGCAGCTGGCGCGCTCGCTTGGCGACGAACATCGCGTGATTCACGGCGTCGCCGGCTCCGGCAAAACGATGATTCTCGGCTTTCGCGCGATGCAGCTGGCGCGCGAACTGGGCAAACCGGTACTGATACTTTGCTACAACAAGACGCTGGCCGGGCGGCTCGATCAGCTGATCGGCGAGCGTGGCCTCAGCGAAAAAGTGCAGGTGTACAACTTCCACAAGTGGTGCCACAAGATGCTCACGGCCTACCACGTGGATCTGCCGGAACAAGGCAGCCAGGATTTCTTTGCGCAGATGGTGCAGAAGGTGATTGATGGCGTCGAGAAGGGGCAGATTCCACGCTTTCAGTACGGCGCCGTGCTGATCGACGAAGGCCACGATTTCGAGCCGGACTGGTACAAGCTGATCGTGCAGATGATCGATCCGAACACCAACTCGCTGCTGGTGCTGTACGACGACGCGCAAAACATCAACGGCCGCGCCGACCGGCGCAAGTTCACCTGGAAAAGTCTGGGCGTGCAGGCGCAGGGCCGCACCACGATCCTCAAGCTCAACTACCGCAACACGCTGGAAATTCTTGCCGTGGCGCGCGGTTTTGCCAGCGAGCTGCTCGACGCCCAGGCCGGCGAGGACGACGGCGTTCCGTTGATCGCGCCGGAAAGCGCCGGCCGACGCGGCGCCGTGCCCGAACTGATTCGCGCCCAAAGTGCGAGCGACGAAATGGCCAAACTGATCAGCCAGATTCGTGACGAGCAGGCGCACGGCCGTAACCTTGACGACATCGCCGTGCTGTTTCGCCACAACAGACAGGGCGAACAATGGCGCGACGCGCTAGAACACGCCGGCATCCGTGCTCGGCTGGCCGACGACAAAGGTGGCAAGGCAACCTTGTTCCTGGTCAAGGACAGCGTGCGCCTTATCAGCATGAAATCCAGCAAGGGGCTGGAGTTTCCGGTGGTCATCATTCCCGGCCTCGGTCAGATGCCCGCGCCCGGGGAAGACGAAACGCAGCAGGCGCGCCTGCTCTATGTCGCGATGACCCGCGCCACCGAACGGCTGGTGTTGATACATCACGAAGATTCGCTTTTCTCAAAACGCATTCGCGACTCGATCAACGATGTGCAGGGACAGCTGATGGCCATGTAACGCTGCGCGAGAATCGACAGTACGTGCCATCCGGCGCCATAGAGTCCGCCTGCTGATCTCAGAGGGTGCGCCTTGCGGGTTGGATTGGGCGTTGCGCATCCCAACCTTGTAAAAACATCTCGCCCTCGTCATTACCTCGCCAGGAGCTGCCATGACCACCTTCAACCTCAGCCCGCCGACCGACGCCCAGCGCAAGGACATCACCGCCGGGCTGGACCGTGACGAAAAGCGCGTGCTGCTGGAACACGGCACCGAAGCGGCATTCTGCGGCGTGTTTCTCGACAACAAGAAGGACGGTGTTTACACATGCCGCTTCTGCGGGCTGCCGCTGTTTCGTTCCAGCGCCAAGTTCGATTCCGGCACCGGCTGGCCGAGTTTCTTCCAGCCGTACGACGACGCGCACATCAAGCTGATTCGCGACACCAGCTACGGCATGATTCGCACCGAAGAAGTGTGCGCCCGCTGCGGCAGTCACCTTGGCCACGTATTTCCGGACGGTCCGAAGCCTACGGGCGATCGCCACTGCCTCAACTCGGTCTCGCTGAGTTTTACCGAAAACGGCGAAGCATTGCCCGATGTGCTGGGCCGTGGCTCGCCTGAAGGTGAGCCGGTGTCTGCCGACGCCTGATCATCCACGCTGGGTAAATTTACGTAAAGCTGGCGGACGTCACGGCGCGACACAGCCGGCAGCAGATAGCGTCCGCGACAGGCGACTCCCCCGCGTGAGCGGCAGAGATTTCCAGCGCCGTCACGGTCCATTCGACGGTCGTGACGGCGAAAAGTGAGATATATCGCGCCGGTGCAGCCTTTGAGCCGCCGGCCGTCATATTGCCACACACATCGGGCAGCTGTGCCTGATGCCGGGGCGACTCAGGTTTCGGACACACCAGGAAAGGATGCCCTTCCTATGGGCGGGAACGCCATGAAAGCGAAATGAAACCTGCCCCACGTACTTTGGCACCGCCTTCAAGCAGCAAGTGATCGAGACGATGGTGATCAAGGGCTCTGAGTAGGGCACGTGTGCGCTGGCCGGCACGATACGACAAGTGATCTGCCGATCACTCTCGGCCAGCTGCTGTAGATCCCGTCCTGTCGGGAACGGCGATCCGTCCGCACTCAATCCATTCTGATAACGCGGAAGCTCGATGCGTATCTATTACCTTGTTACCAGTCTTGAGCGCGGCGGTGCCGAGTTCATTATTCCCGATATCGCCAACGTGGTCCGCGATCTCGGCCACGATTTTCAGGTGTTTTCCTGTGAGCCGCGCGATCGCATGGCCGAGCCAAAGCTGATCGAGGCAGGTGTGCGCTACACCCTGATGTCCGAGCGAAAAGCCTGGAAACCTGCCTGTGTCTGCCGGTTTGCCAAAGTGGTTCGGGCTTCCCCGCCCGATCTGATCTGGGCTTCAATGAGTCACGCAACGCTGGTCGGCCAGATCGTCGGTGCGCTTTTCGGCATTCCCGTGGTGAGCTGGAAGCACAGTGCCGACGCGAAGTCCCACATTCGCAGATGGCAACGCCTTAGCAAGCTATGGATTGCCGACTCGCAGGACGTCGCGCTGTACCTGGAGGATTCGATGGGGGTCGAACCACGCAGGGTGGCAACCTGGCCGGTATTCAACCCCACGTTTTCGGAAATCACACTTCCTCGCTGGAAAGGCGTTGGACCACTACGTATCGGCAGCTCCGGTCGCCTGCATCCGCAGAAGAATTACGCGCTGTTGATTCGCTCGATTGAGCGCCTTCGCAGGGAAGACCCGGAAACATACTCGAGAATAGAAGTTTCGATTGCCGGAGACGGGCCGCTCCGTGACGAGCTGCAGAGCCTCATCACCTCACTGGATTTACAGGACAAGTTCAAGCTGCTGGGCTGGGTATCTGACGTTCCCGCATACCTGCGCAGTCTGCATCTCTATGTGCAGCCGTCTGCCTATGAGGGCATGTGCCTTGCCGCGCACGAAGCCATGGCCGCAGGACTGCCTATCGTCGCCACGGCGGTCGGCGAGATGCGCCGGAGCGTTCAGCCCGGCGTGACCGGCGTGCTGCTGGAAGGCGACATTGTTCGCGGTATCGGCGAGGCGATACGGGAGTTCATTGCCCACCCCGAAGCGCTGAAAGCCTTTGGTGAAAATGCGCGCAAATATGTCGAGCGCACGATGGGCGCAGGAGCGTTTGCTCACAATGGACGCGAAGTGCTCCGGCGGATAGAGAGCGTGATGTAACTGCTCCCACGCGAAATGCCGAACAGGTATTGAGGCTTCAAGCGCGACGCAAACTGGCCGGTCGATAAAACACCGGACGCCTGGAGATCTTCAAGCGCGATACGGCGCAAGCAGCTCCGCGTGATCGAACAGCCCCGTCGGCAGCAGATAGCGTGGATCACGTCCTTCAGCGAGCAGTTCGCGAACGCGGGTCGCCGAAATTTCCAGCGGCGTTACGGCCAGCTCAATGATCTTGCCCGCAGGCCGCTTGCTCAACTCGTTCGCGCTGCCGACGCGCCTGGGTTCGACGGCTTTACGTAGTACTTCAGGCAGCTTGGCATCGATGCCCGGGCGGCTCAAAACGCCGATGTGCGCAAGCTCAAACAAGTCCTGCCAGCGGTGCCAGCTGGGCAAAGCGGCAAATGCATCGGCGCCGATCAGCAATACCAGCGGGCGATCACCCTGCTCCGCGCGCAGTTCGCTGAGCGTATCGATCGTGAACGACGGACCGCTGCGTTGCAGCTCCCGGTGGTCAAGCGTCAAACGCGATTGCCCCTGCAGCGCAGCGCGCAGCATCGCCACGCGTTGATCGGCGCTGGCCGTCGGCAACGGCCGGTGCGGCGGCACGCTGGCCGGCATCAGGCGCACATCGGCATCGAGCAGCTCCGAGGCTTCCCAGGCGACGCTCAGATGGCCGACATGCACGGGATCGAACGTGCCCCCGAAGATCGCCAGCGGACGCGCGGCCATCAGGGCAGGCTCTGCGCCAGTGCGGCCGTGGCGCGCGGTTCGGCAATAGCCGCGATCAGGCGCTCGGCCTCCTGCCACGGGTTGCCGGTTTCGCGGCCCTTGGCCATGCGATCGATGCGCGAAGCGCGGGCGAGACACTGCAGCCAGTGATCGCGCGGTGCGCGGCGCAGGGCCTTGCGAAACAGCTGTTCACGAGCCTGCCATAGACGCTCGGTCTTGGCCTGTGCCGCAAAATCGGTCGCGTTGGCCAGCCGCAGCGCCAGCTGCAGTTGATTGACCAGCCAGCCCATCAGCGCGATGAGCTCATCGCCCTCGGCGCGAAGGCCGGCAAGGATACGCAATGCGCGTGCGCCTTCACCGGCGAACGCCGCATCCGTGAGTTTGAACGCGTCGTAGCGCGCGCTATCGGCAACCAGGCTTTCCATTTCGCGCGTATCGATGCGGCCCTGACCGTGCAGCATCGCCAGCTTGTCGATTTCCTGCGCGGCGGCGAGCAGGTTGCCTTCCACGCGCTCGGCCAGCAACGCGACGGCATCGGGCGTCGCGGACAGTCCGCGCGTGGCCAGCCGCGCACTGATCCACGCCGCCCACTCATTCGCGCGCGGCGCATTGAAAATCACCATGCTGCCGCTTGCATCGAGCTTCTTGTTCCACGCGCCGTCGTGCTTGCTGCTCCATTCCAGCGCGCTGATCATCAGCGTTACATCGCGCGGGGGATCGGCGCAAAACGCATTGATCGCCTTGGCGCCTTCCGTGCCCGGCCGGCCGGTCGGCAGACGCAGATCAATCAGCAGCCGGGTAGAAAACAGCGACATGCCGGAAGCGGCGCGAGCCAGATCATCCCAGTCGAAATGCTGGCCGACCTCGAGCACCTGGCGTTCGGGATAACCGAGTTTTTTCGCCTGTGCACGCAGGGCATCAGCCGCCTCCAGCACAAGCAGCTCTTCACCAGCGAGCAGATACACCGTCGCCAGGTTGTCCGACGCCAATGCCTTTTGCCACTGGCTGATGCTCAGCGGCATCAGTGCGTGCTGGTGGCCGCCGCCGGTGCCGCGGTCGTGCTTGAGGCGGCAGGTGCAATGCCGGGATGCTTGCCGGCGGCCTGCAGGCGGAACAGGATCGCCTGCACCATGTCTTCATTGAGGCTGCGCTGGATTTCCGCCACCTCCGACGCATTGCCGATGGTGTTGCTGGCGTCGTAGCTGTATTCGCGCTGCATGTCGATGCGCTGGCTCGGCACGACCACGTCACCCGTTGGGCCGATCACGCTGAACACGACCTGGTAACGCACGGCGTATTCGGTGATGCGTACATAGCCGCCGGCGGTCAGCGTATCCGTGCTGAAATTCGCCACAGGCACGTTCATCTCGGCGATGCCGGGGCCACCCTCGTCCTGCACATCCACGCCGGACAGCGTCAGCGAGCGCGCCAGCATGCGCTGGAAATCGCTACCCGGAGCGAGCGACAGGTGCATCTTGTGAATCGATGTAGGCAGTTTGACGTTTTCGCGCAGATGAAAACCGCACGCGGCCAGCGCAGCAGCGGAAAACAGCAACAACGAGCACTGCAACAGACGGCCGACTTTCATGGAGCTCATGGATTTCATCCTGCGACGATGTTGACGATCTTGCCCGGTACCACGATGACTTTGCGCACGCTGAGGCCTTCCAGAAAATGCACCACTTGCGGCTGTGCCCGCGCGAGCGCCTCGGCGTCTTCCTTCGATGCGCCGGTCGGCAGCTCGATGGTAGCGCGCAATTTGCCGTTGATCTGCACCGCCAGGGTGAGCGTATCGCGAACCAGGGCAGCCGGGTCAGCCTTTGGCCACGGCTGATCTTCGAGCACGCTTTGTGGATGGCCCAGCACCTGCCAGAGCGCGTGACTGATATGCGGCACGACCGGATTGAGCAGCAGCACCATCGCTTCCAGCGCCTCGTGTCGCACCGCGCGCCCCTGCTCGCTCTGATCGGTGAATTTGTTCAAGCCGTTCAGCAGCTCCATTAGCGCCGCGATGGCGGTATTGAAGGCATGGCGCCGACCGAAATCGTCGCTGACCTTCTGGATGGTTTCGTGCACCTGCCGACGCATGGCTTTCTGTCCGGCATCCAGCGCGCCCGCATCGACCACCGGATGATCGGGATTGGCCGCATGCGTCGTCACTTCGCGCCATACGCGCTTGAGGAATCGCGACATGCCCTCGACGCCGGCCTCGTTCCACTCCAGCGACTGGTCCGGCGGCGCGGCGAACATCGAGAACAGGCGCACCGTGTCGGCGCCGAACTTGCCCACCATCGACTGCGGATCGACGCCGTTGTTCTTCGACTTGGACATCTTTTCCGTGCCGCCGATCTGCACCGGCCGGCCGTCGGCGATCAAGGTCGCACCGATGATGCGGGCCTTGTCGTCGCGCTGGAGTTCGACATCTGCGGGATTGATCCAGTCCTTCGATCCATCCGGATTGTCGCGGTAATACGTCTCGGCGATCACCATGCCCTGACACAGCAGGTTGATGACCGGCTCGTCGCTTTGCACGAAGCCTTCGTCACGCATCAGGCGATGGTAAAAACGGAAATACAGCAGATGCAGGATCGCGTGCTCGATGCCGCCGATGTACTGATCGGCCGGCATCCAGTAATTGGCCCGTTCGTCGACCATGGTCGACGCGCCGGGGCTCGTGTAACGCGCCACGTACCAGCTCGACTCCATGAAGGTATCGAAGGTGTCCGTTTCGCGCTCGGCCGGGCCGCCGCAGTTCGGGCAGGTGGTCTTGCGCCATTCGGGGTCGGCCTTAATCGGCGACTGCACGGTGCCGACCTTTGAATACGCGTCAGCGACGTCTTCCGGCAGGATCACCGGCAGCTGATCTTCCGGCACCGGCACATCGCCGCACTTTTCGCAGCGGATCACCGGAATCGGGCAGCCCCAGTAGCGCTGGCGGCTGACGCCCCAGTCGCGCAGGCGGTAGTTGATCCGGCGCGAGCCGGTACCGTTGCGCTCAAAGCGCGTGGCCAGCGCATTCAGCGCCTGACCGAAATCCATGCCGTCGTATTCGCCGGAATTCACCAGGATGCCTTTCGGCCCCCAGGCAGCCTCTTCCAGAATGCGCCGCTCGAATTCCTCGACCACGCGCAGCGGCGCGGAAATATCTTGCGCGTTCGCACCGCGGCCGCTCAGCGCCGCCTGCATCGGATCGACACCGACGCCCAGCGCGATGTCGTGCTGGATCTCGTTCAACGCGTCGATCACGGATGGATCGACGACGACCATGCGAATCGGCAGGCTGTACTTCTGCGCGAATTCCCAGTCGCGCTGATCGTGTGCCGGCACCGCCATCACCGCGCCGGTGCCGTAGCCCATCAGTACGAAGTTGGCCACGTAAACGGGAATTTCTTCGCCGCTGATCGGATGGATGGCGCGCAGGCCGGTATCCATGCCGCGCTTTTCCTGTGTCTCCAGTTCGGCCTCGGATACGCCGCCCTGACGCAGCTCGGCGATGAAGTCGGCCAGCTGCGGGTTCGTCTGCGCGGCGTGCACGGCCAGCGGATGCTCGGCCGCGATGGAGACGAAAGTCACGCCCATCAGGGTGTCGGGTCGCGTGGTGAACACATCGAGTGGCGCCAGCGTTTGGCCGTCCAAATCGTTGACCGCAAAGCGGATCTCCAGACCTTCGCTGCGGCCGATCCAGTTGCGCTGCATGGTCTTGACCGAATCCGGCCAGCCCGGCAGCGTGTCCAGGCCATCCAGCAGCTGCTGCGCGTAGTCGGTAATCTTCAGGAACCACTGCGGAATTTCGCGTTTTTCGACCAGCGCGCCGGTGCGCCAGCCGCGGCCGTCGATCACCTGCTCATTGGCCAGCACGGTCTGGTCGACCGGATCCCAGTTCACCACCGAGTTCTTGCGGTAGGCCAGGCCCTTTTTCATCAGCCGCACGAACATCCGCTGCTCGTGCACGTAGTAGTCGGGCCTGCAGGTGGCGAATTCGCGCGTCCAGTCGATCGCATAGCCCATCGACTGCAGCTGGGTGCGCATGTGCTCGATGTTGGCGTAGGTCCACTTGGCCGGCGCGGTCTTGTTCTTGATCGCGGCATTTTCAGCCGGCAAACCAAACGCGTCCCAGCCCATCGGCTGCAGCACGTTCTTGCCCTGCATGCGCTGGTAGCGGCTGATCACGTCGCCGATGGTGTAATTGCGCACATGACCCATGTGCAGCGCGCCGGAGGGGTACGGCAACATCGACAGGCAGTAGAACTTGGGCTTGGAGGAATCCTCCTTCACCTCGTACGCGTGCTGCTCGCCCCAGTACTGCTGCGCGGCTGCCTCCAGCGCCTGCGGACGGTAGCCCTGTTCGGGCGACTGGCCCTGCTCGGCCGACTCCGATGAAGGGGAGTTGGGGTCTTGAGTGTGCTGCATGATTCCGGCGCCGTGGTGCGGTGAGCGCGCACCGGCGAGGGCCGGCCGCGGTTAACGGATCAGACTAGCCCAGCGCGGCCCCGGCGCCAAGCCTTGACGGCATCAGGAACTTGGACAGCTGCCCGTCTGACCGCTGGAAAGTAACCTCGCCGCGCCGGCTATTTGGGCAGCCAGCCGGGCCATCGCGCGCTGGTGGCCCTGCACCAGTGCGCTGTAACCAGGGCCGACCGTCTCACTGATCCGGCTGGTGCAGGCAATCGTGCCACCCTGCTCATTGGTGCCATGCATTACGCGCATGCTCCAGGTGCCTTCAATCAAGGCATAGCTCCCCGGCAGAGAATCGAAGCGGCGCACATCGAGCTTGATGCGCAGCAGCGGCTTGCTGTTGCTCGGCAACGCGCTGACGTCTTCGCTGTGCAGTTGATGCGTCAGATCGGCCGATAGCGCGCTGCGCAATTCATCACCCAGCGGTGCAATCCAACGCTCGCCATCGAGCAAGGCAATGCCTTGGTCGCCCTGGCGAACCACCAGCTGCGGCTGATCGACCTGCGCCGGCACGGTGACCGGCAGCAGTTCGAACGGCAGCGATGCACCGTACGGTGCGTTTGAGGAAATCGCCGTATCGCCCGCTGGGGGCACCAGCGTGTAGTAATGCAGCGGCGCGGACGCGCAGGCGGCCAGCGCCAGCAGGGCCGCGGCGACGAGCAGGTGCTTGCCGGTTCGGCTCACGTGCGGACGAATCATGGCGTGCTCCCTTGCTTCGGTGATTTGGACGGCGGCGCAGCGGCTGGCGCGCTGGCCGGGCTGGACTTGGCGTCCGCGCGGCGTCCGCGGATCAGTGCCTCGGGGTGGTCGCTCAGATAATCCACCAGCACGCGCAACGAACGCGCCGTGCGCTGAACTTCCTGCAGCGTTGTGCCGAGATTTTGCTGCAGCGGCGAATCGCCGGACAGCGCATCGCCGGCGGTGTTCACGGTTTTCTGCACGCCCTTGAGGGTGTTGTCGAACTCCGGCAGCGTCTTGCCGTTCACCTGCTTGAGCGTGGCATTCAGGCCACCCAGCGTCTCGTTGAGGTTCTTGCCGATGCTGTCAAACGGAATCTTGTCGATCTTGTCGACAATATCGGCCGCCTGTTCCTGCAGCTTGTCGAAGCTGCCCCCGGTGGTCGGGATCATCAACGGTCGCGCGTCCGGGTCAAACGTCACCTTTGGCGCGTTCTTGATGAAGTCCATCGAAATGTAGAGCTGGCCGGTCAGCAGGTTGCCGGTACGCGCCTGCGCACGCAGGCCGTTATCCACCAGACGCCCCATCATCTTCGTCATGTCCGGATTGTCCCCACGCATCTTCGCCATCGCCTGCAGCTTGACGTAAGCGCTGCCCAGCCGCTCCGGATAAACCACTGCGCCGACGATCAGCGGAAAGCGCTGGGTTTGCTCGTCGTAATCCAGGCGAACCGAAACCACGTTGCCGATTTTCACGCCAAGGAATTCCACCGGGGCGTTGACGTCGAGCCCGCGCACGGATTTTTCGAAACGCATGCGGATGTAATGGGGCGTGCCGTCCGGTGGCGCCATCGCCGTGCCTTGGTCGGCAAACAGTTTGAACTGGGCGTCCTGGCCGGCCGGCGTGTCATCGTGCGGGCCCGGCGGATCCTGAAACGCCATGCCACCGGCCACCACGGTCGCCAGCGATTCGGTATTGAGCTTCAGGCCATCGGCACCGAGCGAGACATCGACGCCGCTGGCGTTCCAGAAACGCGTGGCGGTGGTGACGAACTTGTCATTGGGGCCGTCGACAAAGATCTGCAGCGACACGCCCTTGCCGTCGTCGTCCAGCCGATAGGACACCACCCGACCGACCTGGATGCGCCGGTAATACACCGGCGAGCCGATGTCGAGCGAACCCAGGTCGTCACTGTGCAGCACAAAACTGCGGCCCGGCGCCGAGTGGTTCACCGCCGGAGGCGACTCGAGCCCCTTGAAGTCGTCTTCTTTATCCTGGGAATCGCCTACATCGGCTCCGATAAAGGCACCGGACAACAAGGTATCGATGCCGGATATGCCACCCAGGCCAATGCGCGGCCGCACGACCCAGAAGCGGGTGCCCTTGGTGGCAAAGCTGTCGGCGCTCTTGTCCAGCGCCACGGTCACCTTGACGTGACTACGATCGCCGCTGAGGCGGATCTTGTCGACCTTGCCAATGATCACGTTCTTGTATTTCACCGGCGTCTTGCCGGCGTCCAGGCCTTCGGCGGTCTGGAAGGTAATGGTGATCTCGGGGCCGGCCTGCAGCACGCTGTTGACCATCAGCGAAATGCCGATCACCGCCGCCAGCGCGGGCACCAGCCAGATCAGCGACGCACTGAACCGACGTCTGCGCACGGCCGGGCGCGGCAGTTCGTCGTCGTCCGGAGCCTGCGGTGGTGCCGTGTTGTTGTCAGTCATCGGTATCCCTGCCATCCCAAATCAGTCGCGGATCGAAGCTCATGGAAGCCAGCATCGTCAACACCACAGTCAGACCAAAAAAAATCACGCCAGGCAGGGGTTCGACCCGGCTCAGCACGCTGAAACGAACCATTGCGGTAAGCAATGACACCACAAAAACGTCCAGCATCGACCAGTAACCGATGAATTCCACCAGCCTATACAGCTTGGCGCGCTGCACCCTCGCCCAGCCGGTCTGCCGCTGGCTGCTGATGAGCAACATGCCCAGCACCAGGAATTTCAGCATGGGTACCAAGATGCTTGCCGTGAAGACGATAACGGCCAGGTCCGGCGAGCCCTTGGTCCACAGCTCCAAGACACCGGTGAGAATGGTGTTGTCATCAATATCGTTGAGGCTCGCCGTGCGCATGATCGGCAGCAGGTTGGCCGGCAGATACATCAGGAATGCCGCGATCAACAGCGCCCACGTGCGGCTGTAGCTGGCCGGCTTGCGCCGGTGCAGCGCGCAGCCGCAGCGCGGGCAGCAGGCGTTGGCGGCTACCCCGCCGTCCGCGCCGGGGCAGCGACACACCAGGCCGCAAACATGGCAACCGATCAGTCCCAGCTCGCTGGCGCGCGGCAGCGCCTGCACCTTTGCCGGCGCACTCACGGACCGTGCTCCATGGTCCAGGGGCGCAGTTTCAGGTTCCACAGGTAACGCATGTCGATGCCGGCAAACACGGTGATCAGCAAGGTCAGCACGGCGTACGCGTAAATACCTGGCTCGGCCATCACGTCGAAATACACGCGTGCCTTGACGATCGCCACCAGCGCGCCAAGCACAAACACTTCGCTCATGGTCCACGGCCCGAAATAATGCAGACCTATCAGCAGCTGCTTGAAACCGGGAGCGCGCTTGCCGTTGCGTGCAAACCACAGCAGCCATCCGATCGACAGCATCTTGGCCAGCGGGAAAAAGAACAGCGTCATCGCGGCGAGCACCGAGACGACCTGCGCCTGCTCCTGCCACATCGCAATAATGGTGCCCCACAGCGTGGCACTGCTGTGTTGGCCGTTCAAACCCAGTGTTACCACGGGCCAGACGTTGGCCAGCAAAAACATGATCATCGCCGTCAATATCAGCGCCAGCACGCCGTTGACGCCGAAACGCTGGTGACTATCGAGCTGCGCGCCACAGCAAACGCAGCGCGCCACTTCACCGCGCGCCAGTGGCCGACGGCGATACACCGTGTCGCACTCCTCGCAGATAATCAGGGTTTCGGGTGACTTCGTGATCAGCACGCGATGCCTTGTCCGGATAAGAGGTAGTTGAGCGGGTCGTCGGTCGGGCACATCGGTGGATTCTCGCAAATCCTTGGTCAATGCGCTCGATCCGATGGCTAACAGCAGTCTTGATATGCTTTGGCGTGCCCTGATCTGAAATCACTAGCATCCGAACTGTAGCCTCCCTGATGGAAAACAATGTGACTGACGCCGCCGCCCCAACCCACGTTTTCACCGTCGAGCAACAGCATTTCGAAACCGAGGTGTTGCAGGCGTCGATGAGCACGCCGGTACTGGTGGATTTCTGGGCCGAATGGTGCGAACCATGCAAAACCCTCGGTCCGATGCTGGAAAAGCTTGCCGCGGAGTACAACGGCGCATTCCGGCTTGGCAAGGTCGACGTGGAGGCACAGCCGGAACTGGCGGGCATGTTCGGCATCCGCAGCATACCGACGGTCATGCTGGTAAAAAATGGCGAGGTGCTGGATGGCTTTGCCGGCGCACTGCCCGAGGGTCAGCTGCGCGAATTCCTGTCACGCCACCTGCAGCCGCTGGCAGCCGAACCGGAACCCGAGGTTGTCGATGAAACCGCGCAGGAAACGCCCGAACAGGCGATCAACCGGCTTAAACAGTCCATCGCGGCCGAGCCGGACAAGGCCGAGCTGAAGCTCGAACTGGCGATGGCCTTGATGGGCGCCGGCCAGGTCGACGAAGCCGAAACAGAGCTTGTCGCCCTCCCCACCAACCTCGCCATCGACGCCCGCGCCCAGCGCCTGCGCAGCCAGCTTGACCTGACGCGCGCGCTGGCCGATGCGCCCTCCGTGGCCGAACTGCAGCAGCGCATTGCCGTCGATGCCGATGACTGGGCCGCACATGACCTGCTCGGCGTGCGCTTGCTGCTGGGTGATGACCCTGCCACCGGCCTCGACGAATTTCTAGTGATCCTGAAAGGCGATCGGGAGTGGAACGATAACCAGGCGAAAAAACGCCTGCTGGCCGCGTTCACCACTCTCGACGATGCCGAGCTGGTCAGCCGTTATCGGCGCAAGATGGCGTCGATGCTGTTTTGAATAGGGTGAATTTGAACGTTCGGCAATGCGTGCCTTGTGAGGCCATGCCATGAAAGCCTCCACCTTCCGGTTCGGACTCAACCTGTGGCCGCCGTTTTTCTTCAACAGCATCCGCGTGCAAAGCCTGAGCGCGGATTACAGCGAAGCAAAAGTCGTGCTGCGCCTGCGCCCGTGGAACCGCAATTACGTGCGCAGCCAGTTCGGCGGCAACCTGTTCGCAATGACCGATCCGTTCTGGATGCTGCTGGTGATGCACCAGCTCGGCAGTGATTACTTCGTATGGGACAAGGCCGGCGCCATCGACTTCATCGCCCCCGGCCGCGAAGACGTCTACGCCTATTTTCGGCTCGACCCCGTCGTGGTGGACGAGCTGCGTGCCGCAGCGGCCGACGGCAGCAAGGTGCTGCACTGGTTCGAAACGGACGTCGTGACGGCCAGCGGCGAAGTCGTCGCCCGCGTGCGCAAACAGGTTTACGTGAGGCTCAAGCCCAAGGCGCGTAATGATGCAGCACGTTGATTTCGCGCAAGTCGGGCCGGCACCACGTCATTATTCCTGCTCGAAGCGAGCGATGTCTGCTGCCGCCGTTTGGGCGCGACGAATGCTGGCGCCGGTAGCACTGCGCTCCAGCCGCTGCGCCAGCGCGGCGCGTGACGGACGATGCGCCCAACGATAAAACCACCACGTGCCAAGCAAGCCAAGTGCACCGACAGCCAGCTGTATCCAGATCGCTTCCGGCGCTTTCTGCATGATCGCGCCGTGCGTCAGCACGACTAGCAGCGGCGCCGTCAAAAACCACCACGGCAGGCCCACCACGAAGGCACCGTTAACGGCATAGATTTTCCGCAGCGTGAGCAGTTGCCGTTGAATCGTCAGCACCGGTGCGCCGAAATCGATCCGCGCGATCTGCGTTTGCACCATCGCCGCCACAATGATCATGCCGAGAAAATACGCGTGCAAAACCAGCCCCGAGATCACCACCGCCGGTTGATCGCGGTGCGCGATCCACATCGGCACGAACACGAACAGGCATATCACGCCAACCAGCATCTGCAAGGACTGCCCCCAAGCAAGCGGCCGCAAGCCGCGACGCGCCTTGTCCGTACGAGAGTCGCGAAACAGTTGCACGTTCAGCGCATGCTGCTGTTCGAGTCGGCGATCGAGTTTCTGCCAGGCCAGTTTCATGTCGTCGAGTTCCATGTTCATGCTCCGGTGGGTTGCGTGGCTGTCATCTGACCGCGCAAGGTTTGCTTGATGCGACTGATCTTGGTCGCCACATTGGTTTCGCTGATGCCGAGAATCTCGGCGATCTCGCCGTAGCTGCGATCTTCCAGATACAGCAGGATCAGCGCGCGATTGAGTTCATCCAGCTTGCCGATAAAAGCGTAAAGCGCGGTCAGCCGTTCGTCCGGTTCGGTGATCGCTTCACCGCCGCCAACCGTTTCCAGATGACGCGCCTCCAGCGGCTCGAAGCGATCGCCTTCCGACCAGCGCTCACGCCGCGCCTGCGAAATCGCCACGTTGAGCGCGATGCGGTACATCCACGTGGAAAACTTCGCCCGCGACGCGTCGTAGCTGCCGAACGAACGCCACAGCTGCGTGCTGATCTCCTGCATCAAGTCATCGCGATCGGCCACGCTGCGGCTGTAAAGCCCGGCCACCTTGAACACGATGCCGCGATGCTCGTGCAGCAGGTTTTCAAATTCTTGCTGGTGCTGTCGGGCGGTCATGGATGCGCGTTGTGGCCTGGGTTCAAAGCATGATTCGCCAGCAACGAAAAAAAATCACAGCGTCTGCGTTTAGGCGCGCATGACGGCCAGCGGGTGCTGTCGCCTACAATGCAAACAGCCAACGGAACCTTCTATGCCCCCGCTTCGCGTCAAACGTTATCTGATCACCGGCCTGCTCACTTTCATCCCGTTGTGGGTGACTTGGCTGGTCTTCAAATTTGTACTCGGCTCACTGGCCAGTATTGGCGCGCCGTTCGTTGGCGCACTGCTTAGCGCCTTGGCGCTGATTGCACCGAAGGCCGCCACCGCACTCAACGCGGAGTGGCTTGTTTTCATCATCGCGCTGCTCATTACCGTGGGCGCGCTGTATCTGCTCGGCTTTGTCGCCAACCGGGTGATCGGGCAGCGCTTTATCAGCGCATTTGACCGATTGCTGGCGCGCATTCCCCTGGTGCAGACGATCTACGGCGGCACCAAGAAGTTGATGGCCGTACTGCAGAACAAACCTTCTGGCGTGCAGCGCGTGGTGCTGGTGGAGTTTCCTCGCCGCGGCATGAAGACCGTGGGCTTTGTCACTCGGGTGATGATCGAGGACGGCAGCGGTCGCGAAATGGCGGCCGTGTTCGTGCCGACCACGCCCAATCCGACCGGCGGCTACCTGGTAGTGCTGCCGTTGAACGAACTGACGCCGACCGACTGGACGATGGATCAGGCGATGGCCTTCATCATCTCTGGCGGCGCCGTGGCACCGGACACCCTGCCAGCCTCGCCAGCCGCACTGCCATCGCTGGACGAAGGCGATCGTTCGTGATGGCTTGTGCAAGATGGCTGTTGTCGGGTGCACTGGTCCTGGCAAGCATCGCGTGTCACGCCGCCCATGCCGATGCAGGCCGCTGGATCACGCCGGCCGAAGCCGCGCAGTTCCGCACCACGCCGAGCTATGCCGACACGCTCGCCTATCTGCGTCAGCTGCAGCAGGCCGCCCCCGGCATGATTCATCTACAAACTTTCGGCACGACGCCGGAAGGTCACCCGATGACGGTAGTGATCGCCAGCGGCGACGGCACGTTTGATCCCGCCGCCGCGCGCAAGGCCGGCAAACCTGTGGTGCTGGTGCAGGCCGGTATCCATCCGGGCGAGATCGAGGGCAAGGACGCGGGCCTGATGCTGCTGCGCGACGTCGCGATCACGCATAAATATCCGCACCTTCTCGATCATCTGGTGCTGGTGTATATCCCGGTATTCAGCGTGGATGGCCACGAGAATTCGACACCCTACAACCGCATCAACCAGAACGGCCCGGCGAGCATGGGCTTTCGCGGCCAGTCGCAGTACTTCAACCTCAACCGCGACTACATCAAGGCCGACACACCGGAAATGCTGGCGTGGCTGAAGTTGTGGCAGGCGTGGCTGCCCGATTTCCTGGTTGATGTGCACACCACCGACGGCGCCGACTATCAGTACGACCTTACCTGGTACACCGAAGATCCGCACAAACTCGACCCGGCCATCAACGCCTGGCAGCACGACCTGATCGTCGATCATGCGATACCGGCGTACGAAAAGCGTGGCCATCTCGCGTCGATCTATCTGGAGTTCAAGGACGGCCGCGATCCGCACAAGGGCATCGAAAATTTCGGCTCCGGCCCGCGCTTTTCCACCGGCTACGCGGCGCTGCAAAATCGCCCCGCGCTGCTGATCGAAACGCACATGCTGAAGTCATACGGCGTGCGCGTGCAGGCAGTCTACGATCTGCTCAAAGAGCTGCTGGCGCAGATCGACGCGCATCCGGCCGCGCTGATCGCGGCGACCGCGAAAGCCGATGCCGACACCGTCGCCCGCGCGCGGGATGTGCATGCAAACGTGCCGCTTACCTTCAAGGCCGACACGCAGTCCGCGCCCTATGCGCTGAAAGGCTATGCCTTTTCGCTGACGCACAGCGACATCTCGAATAGCGCATGGATCCAGTACGACCCCAGCCAACCGCGCACGTATACGATCCCGAACTGGAACGGACTGCTGCCGGATATTTCCATCACGCCGCCAGGCGCCTACGTCGTGCCGGCGCAGTGGTCGGCGATCATCGACAAGCTCGATGCCCACGGCATTCTTTACAAGCGGCTGGATCACCCGGTCACGATCCAGGTCGATGCTTATCAGCTGGATGATCCGAGGTGGTCCAGCGAATCGTTTGAGGGTCATCTGATGCTGAAGCACTTCGCGCTGAAGACCGAGCCACGCGAGGTAACCCTGCCACCCGGCTCGGTAATCGTGCCGATGGATCAGCGCGCCGCCAACGTGGCGATCAACCTGCTCGAACCGCAGGCGCCCGATTCGCTGCTGCAATGGGGCTATCTCAATGCGATCTTTGAAACAAAGGAATACGGCGAACCGCGCGTGCTGGAACAACTGGCGCGCGCCATGATGGCGAAGGATCCGGCATTGAAAGCCGAGTTCGAGAAGAAACTGCGCGACGATCCAACCTTCGCCGCCGACAGCAACGCACGGCTGGCATTCTTTTTTGAACGTTCACCCTGGTATACCGTGCAGCACGTCGGCGCTTACCCGGTGTTGCGACTGGATGCGAAACAGACGGCCAAACTGCTCGATGCCTCACGCTGATACCGGTAAGTCGCCGAGGCCGATGCGTCGCCTGCCGGGCCTCGATCTGCTGCGCGCCATCGCCATCGTCTGGGTGATGCTGTTCCATTCGTACATCATCGATGGCTGGCATGAACCCTTCCGCAGCATGGAAAATTTCGGCTGGATGGGTGTCGACTTGTTCTTCGTGCTCAGCGGCTATCTGATTGGCTTTCAGCTGCTCCAGCCGCTCAGCGAAGGCCAGCCGCTTTTGCTGGGACAGTTCTATCTGCGCCGCGCATTCCGCATCCTGCCGGCGTATTTCGCGGTGCTGGCCCTGTACTTCTTGTGGCCGCGGTTTCGGGAAGCACCGGGCATTCAACCGCTGTGGCAGTTCCTGACGTTCACCGTCAATCTGCTGATCCACACCGACCGCAACCTGGCGTTTTCGCACGTGTGGTCGCTGTGCGTCGAAGAGCATTTCTATCTCGTGTTTCCTTGCCTCGCCTGGTGGCTGACGCGCCGGCCGTCGATGGCGAAGTTTGCCGGCGTGTTCGCCTTCGTGCTGATTGGTGGCATCGCGTTGCGCGGGTTTCTCTGGATGCATTGGATGGCGCCGGTGATCCATCAGGATGCTTTCAACACGCGTTTCCTTGAGGACATCTACTATCCAACGTGGTCACGACTGGATGGCCTGCTGGCAGGCATTGTGCTGGCCACGATCAGGGCCTATCGACCGCTGTGGTGGATACGGCTCCAACAGCACGCCAACGCCGTGCTGCTCGGCGGGTGCGTCGTGCTGGCCGTTGCCATCGTGTTGTTTCGAGATCGTGCGGGCCTGCTGGCGACCACGGCCGGCTATCCGCTGCTGGCACTGGGATTCGCGCTGATGGTGATTGCTGGCGCCAACACGCAAAGCTGGCTTGGCCGGATACGGGTACCCGGTGCGCGCTGGATAGCGCTGATTTCCTACAGCCTTTATCTGTCGCACAAGGCGGTATTACATCTTGTGGATGGCGCGCTTGGGCAGCCGCTCACCGGCCATGTCGTGCTGGCATTCTTTGTTTACGCGCTGGCTGTTCTGCTGGCGGGTGCGCTACTCCACTATGCAGTGGAACGGCCCGTCTTGCATCTGCGCGAAAAGCTTTTTGAAAACCCGCGGCAGCACAAGCCATACCCGGCAATCAACCCGATTCACGACACCCCTGACCTTTGACACTGTCTCGCTCATGACGTTTGGCCTAGCGTCGGCAGGCATGGCTGCGTTTTGTGAAGCACTGACAATGCATGGCCTGATGAATCACGACGTTACCCGCCCGATGGGCGACATCACTCACAGAGGGAAATCCATGACGAAGCCGTATCTGAAACCGCTGGCCCTGGCCGTAACCGTTGCCCTGTCGCTCAGCGCCTGCGGTAAAGGCGATGACCCGGCCGCTACCCCGACGCCAGCACCGGCGGCGACCGTTGCGACGGCACCGGCCCCGAGCGCCAGCGCAGCGCCGGCGGCATCCGGTTCCACGGCGGCGGCCGGCAGCATTTTTGACGTCAGCGAGCTGGCCTCAAACATCAACGCCTGCGCGGACTTCAACGGCTTCGTCAATGCCAAGTGGGTTGCTGCCAACCCGATCCCTGCCGATCAGAGCAGCTGGGGTGCGTTCAATATTCTCAACGAAAAAAGCCTGAAGGCCCAGCACGACATCGTCGACGATGCCAGCAAGAACGCGGACGCGGCCAAGGCCGGGTCGATCGAGCAGAAGATCGGCTGGTTGTATCACTCCGGTATGGACGAGGCGACCATCGAGAAGAACGGTTTCGATCCGATCAAGCCGAAGCTCGACGCGATTGCCGCGCTCAAGACCGGCCCGGATGTGGCCGACTTCATCACCAAGAGCTATGCCGACGGCGACATGCAGGTGTTTCAGTTCGGCGCCGGCGGCGACTTCAAGCATGCCGACATGCAGATCGGTTTTGCCAACGAAGCGGGTCTCGGCCTGCCAACGAAGGATTACTACACCGATCCGAAATACAAGGATATTCGCGACGCCTACGTTGCCTATATCGCCAAGACGCTGCAGCTGACCGGCGTATCCGATGCAGATGCCAAGACGCAGGCCGACGCGGTGCTGAAGTTCGAGACCACGCTGGCCGCCGCCTCGCTGTCGCCGGTGGAAGAGCGCGACATCAAGAACGAATATCACTTTGTCACGGTGAAAGAGGCCGACAAGGTCACGCCGCATTTCAGCTGGGAGAAATTCTTCGACGCGCAGGGCGTGAAGATCGACAAGGGCTTCTCGCTGTCGCAGCCAAAGTTCTTCGCCGAGTTTGACAAGATGCTGGCCAGCACGCCGGTCGACCAGTGGCAGGCTTACCTGCGCTTTCACGCCATCGACGATGCATCTCCGTATTTGAGCAAGAATTTCCAGGACAACAAGTTCGCGTTCTACGGCACCACGCTGGCCGGTCAGCCGCAGCAGCGCCCGCAGTGGAAACGCGTCCTCGGCGCCGTCAACAGCAGCATGGGTGAAGCCCTTGGCCAGCTGTACGTGGCGAAGGATTTCACCCCCGAAGCCAAACAGCGCGCCGAAGAGCTGGTCACCAACATCCGCAATGCGCTGAAGGCGCGCATTGAAAATCTCGACTGGATGAGCGCCGATACCAAGGCCAAGGCCATCGACAAGTGGAACAAGTTCCTGCCGAAGATCGGTTACCCCGACAAGTGGCGTGACTGGTCCGGCCTCGACATCAAGCCGGACAACTACTACGCCAACATTCTGGCGGCGGGCAAGTTCAACTACGACTATGACATCGGCCATATCGGCAAGCCGACCGATCGCAAGGAATGGGGTATGACCCCGCAGACGGTCAACGCGTATTACAACCCGAGCGACAACACAATTAACTTCCCGGCCGCGATTCTGCAGCCGCCGTTCTTCGATGCCAAGGCCGACGATGCGATCAACTACGGCGGCATCGGTGCCGTGATCGGTCATGAAGCCAGCCACGGTTTCGACGACCAAGGCAGCCAGTTCGACGGCGACGGCAATCAGAAGGACTGGTGGACCAAGGACGACAAGACCAAGTTCGATGCGCGCACCGCGAAGCTGGTCAACCAGTTCAATGAATACGCCCCGCTCAAGGACAAGCCCGACCTGCACGTCAACGGCAAGCTGACCCTGGGTGAGAACATCGCCGACCTGGGCGGTCTCAACGTGGCTTATGACGCATTGCAGACCGCGCTGAAAGCCAACCCGGCGGAAGCCAGTCAGAAGATCGACGGCTATACCGAAGACCAGCGTTTCTTCCTCAACTGGGCGCGCGTATGGCGCGGCAGCATGCGGGAGAAGACATCGATCGTGCGCATCAACACTGATCCGCACGCGCCGATGGGCCTGCGTGCGATGGGGGCACCGTCGAACATGCCGGCCTTCGCCACCGCGTTCCAGTGCAAACCGGGTGACGCGATGGTGCGTCCGGCCGATACGCAGGTGAAGATCTGGTAATCCACCGCGTCGTGTAAACGCTGCCGACCCTCGCAGCCAAAGCACCCGACCCCGCAGTCATCTGCGGGGTCTTTTTTTGCGGGCTCTTTTTTTGCGCCCTCGCCTGGTGATGTGGATCGACCGATGCGATTCATCGATATCGGTGGCATGACGCATTCGTGGTGTCCCTGAAAACCGGGCGTCGCAAAATCAGGCGGTTCGCGGGCAGGAAATCAATCGACTCGAGGGAAAAGCGGGGAAACGCTTCACATGAATGTAACTAAATGCGATAATAATAATGATTCGCATTTAAGCAAATTTTCATGCATCACTAGCCGCAAGCAGCTTTTGCCAGCACTTTCGACCACCGGCAGCGCCAGCTGGCCACTTTCGACAAGGTTGCACATTCATGCCCCACACGTTCCGCACCACGCCGTTGCATGCAGCGCTGCTCGCCGTGCTCGCTCTGCCCGCCAGCGCGCTCGCACAAAATGCCGTTACAGACTCCTCCACAGCATCGACAACCGATGGCCAAGCCAAAAAGACCCAGACGCTCAGCACGGTCAACGTCACCGGCAGCATCATTGGCAATAGTTACGATACGGGCACCTCAAGCGTCGGTGCCAAGGTTCCGACCGCCCTGCGTGACATTCCGCAATCGGTCGTCGTGATCAACCGGGATTTGCTCGACGCTCAGGGCGTGACGTCATTCCAGGACGCTTTGCGCAATGTGCCCGGCATCACCATCGGCGGCGCCGAGGGCGGCCAGATCGGCAACAACATCAACCTGCGCGGCTTCACTGCGCGTACGGACATCTATCTCGACGGCTTCCGCGACCCCGGTCAGTACTACCGCGACACGTTTGACCTGTCAGCCATCGAAGTGCTCAAGGGCCCTTCGTCGATGCTGTTCGGCCGCGGCTCGACCGGCGGCGTGATCAATCAGGTGAGCAAGGTGCCTGAGCTGAAAGCGTTCGGCCAGATCAGCGCCAGCATCGGCACTGACGATCGCTATCGCACCACGGCCGATTTCAACCAGCCGCTATCGGAAACGTCCGCCGTGCGCCTCAACGTATTTGGGCAGGACATGCAGTCGACCCGCGATGTGCTGAAGAACAAGGACTACGGCTTCGCTCCCTCTGTGCGTTTTGGCATCGGCACGCCGACGCAGATCACGCTTTCGGCGCTGATACAGCGCAACCACGACATGCCCGACTACGGCTTTCAGGCGGTGAACGGTCACCCTGCGCACGTAAGTCACGACAATTTCTACGGCCTCACCGACGACCATACTGACCAGGACGTCAACAGTTTCAGCGCGCGGCTGGAACACAGCTTCAGCGATGACGAAAAAGTGCGCAGCCAGCTGGAATACAGTGAGTACACCACCAGGGCGCGCGAAACAGCCGCCGGCAGCGTAGTGACCGCTGCCGGTGTGACGCTCAACAAGAACGCCGGCAACCCCACTACCTTGCCGCTGGACGATTTGTTTGTGCAGCTGGCCAGCCATGACCGCGTGATCCATCAGCGCACGCTGGACAGCCAGACCGATCTGGTCAGCAAGTTCGATACCGGCAGCATCGAGCACACGGTGACCAGCGGTCTGGAACTGTCGCATGAGGAATATAACAACCAGGCCTACACCCGCAACGGTCTACCGCTGCTGTCGCTAGTCGATCCGGTGCAGGAGTCAACGCCGGCCAACGTGACCACCTCGGTCGGCAACTACGCCACGTCCAAAGCCAACTCCGTCGGCGTGTATGCCAACGACGCCATACGTTTCAACGACCAGTGGACCTTGATCGCCGGCTTGCGCCGCGACCGCTTCGCTGCGGATGTCACCAACTCCGTGCTCACCGCGAAAGCCGGGTCCTTGCCGCCGCCCGCCTATGCGCAGCAGACCGTCTATTTCACCAGCGTGCGTACCGGCCTGGTTTATCAACCAAGCGAAGTGCAGTCGTACTACGTGTCATACGGCACCTCGTTTGATCCGTCGCTGGAACAGCTCACGCTGACCAGCGGCACGCAGAATCTCGCACCGGAAAAAAACCGCTCTTACGAGATTGGCGGCAAATGGAACGTCCGCGATGATTCGCTGGCGCTCACCGCCGCCTTGTTCAATCTCGAACAGACCAACGCCCGTACGCAGACTTCCGCCGGTGAGTACGTGCTCGACGGCAACATCCGCGTACGGGGCGCGGAGTTCGGTGCCAGCGGCCACCTTACCGATCAATGGCAGCTGTTCTCCGGCTATACCTACATGAATGCAAAGGTCGTCAAGGCGGCCGACGGAACGCAGGGTAATGTGCCGGCGAATACACCGCGCAATACGGCAACGCTGTGGACCACCTACACCTTCGGCGGCAACTGGGATATCGGCGGTGGCCCCACCTATATGTCGCAGCGTTTTGCCAGCAATACCAATACGGTCAGCGCGGGCGGCTATACGCGCTGGGACGCTACGCTGGCGTGGCACCAGCCGCGATATGATATTCGCCTCAACGTGCAAAACCTGACCAACAAGCAGTACTTCGACGCGCTGATCCCGTCCGATGGCGGTCGTTCGGTCCCCGCGGTCGGTCGCACATCGATGGTGACATTCACCTACAAGTTCTGAGGAGCCGTCGACCATGCTGGTGCATGTGCAGAATCTGCTCAACAGCGAGCAGCTCAACCACTTTCGCCAGCGGTTGGAGGCGCCGGAGGCGCCATGGGTCGATGGCCGCGTCACCGCGGGCCATCAGGGTGTCCACGTCAAGCAGAACCAGCAGATTGCTGAAGGCTCGGCGGTGTCCGCCGAACTTGGCGGCATCGTGCTCGCCGCGCTGGAAAGGCTGCCGCTGTTCATCAGCGCCGCGCTGCCGAACCAGGTGTATCCGCCGATGTTCAACCGCTACGAAAACGGCATGCACTTCGGCAGCCACGTCGATGGCTCGGTGCGATTGATGCCGAACACCGGCGTGAAAATGCGCACCGATTTGTCCGCCACGCTGTTCCTCGCGCCACCGGAAAGCTACGACGGCGGTGAACTGATGGTTGAAGACACCTACGGCGCGCAATCGATCAAGCTGGCTGCCGGTGACATGGTGCTGTATCCGGCCAGCAGCTTGCATCGCGTTACACCGGTAACGCGCGGTGTGCGGGTGGCCTGCTTTTTCTGGGTCCAGAGCATGGTTCGCGATGACGGCCAGCGCGCGCTGTTATTCGATCTGGACAATGCCATCCAACGTTTGACTGCCACCGGCGCCGACGATGCCGCGCGCATGCATCTCACCGGCTGTTACCACAACCTTTTGCGGATGTGGTCCGATATTTAATTGGCGTCGTTCGATCGTTGAAACGTGCGCGTGAAAATCGGCTGTTCCCACCGCGCGGCCAGGGGCGGATAATTGTCGACCCCTCACGCAACACGGCGACTCAATGTTCGTTCCTGGTCAACGCTGGATCTCTTCTGCCGAACCCGAGCTTGGTCTCGGCACCGTTCTTCGCGTCGAAGGACGCGGCGTGCAGGTGCTATTTGCCAAGGCCGGCATTCTTCGACCGTATGCCATCGACTCCGCACCGCTGCTGCGCGCGGAATTTCGCGCCGGCCAGCGCGTGGCAGGCAAAGGCATTGCTTTTCTGGTCGAGCGCGTGGAGATTCGCGACGAGCTGCTGATTTATCGCGGTGAAGGTCGTGAACTGGAAGAAGGCCAGCTCGACGATGAGCAAAGCGTCAGTCAGGCGGACGATCGACTGATCGGCGGCCGCACCGATCCGGTGGCGCAGTTCGAACTTCGTCTGGAAGGTTTGCAGCGCCGCGCCGAAGCGCGTCGCTCGCCCGCGTGGGGGCTCGGCGCCGCACGCATCGGGCTGGTACCGCATCAGTTGCGCGTGGCCGGCATCGCTTCCGCACGCCGTCCGCCGCGCGTGCTGCTGGCCGATGAAGTGGGTCTGGGCAAGACCATCGAGGCGGGCATGATCGTCGCCCGCCAGCTCGCCACCGGCCGCGCCTCGCGCGTGCTGTTGCTGTTGCCCGACACCCTGGTCTATCAGTGGTTTGTCGAACTGCTGCGCCGCTTCAATCTCAGCTTCGCCATCTACGACGAGGAGCGCTGCGAAGCGCTGCAGTCGGCCGGTGAAGACGAGAGCGGCAGTGATGAAAATCCGTTCGAAGACGAGCAGCTGGTCATCGCCGATTTCGGCTTCCTGGAAAACTCGCCCAAATATGCCGCGCAGCTGCTGGCCGCGCCGTGGGATCTGCTGGTCGTTGATGAGGCGCACCATCTGGCGTGGTCCCCGGAGGCCACCAGCCCGCGCTATGCCATGGTCGAGAAACTGGCGGCCGCCATTCCCGGCGTGATTCTGCTCACCGCGACGCCGGAACAGCTCGGCCGCAGCGGCCACTTTGCCCGACTGCGCCTGCTCGATCCACAGCGCTACCACGATCTGGACGGCTATCTGGCCGAGGCCGACGACTACCAGGGTCTCTCGGCCATCGCTGATCGACTGCTCGACGGTGACGCATTGGACGATGCACAGCGCACCACCCTGGCCGCTGCATTTCAGGGCGATGAAACACTTACCGCTTATCTCGACGACTCGACCAAGCCCGCCCACGCGCGCGAGCTGCTGGCCGCCCTGATCGATCGCCATGGCACCGGTCGGGCGATGTTTCGCAATCGACGCGCCGGCATCGGCGGTTTCCCCACTCGCGTGCCCGAATGGCAAGTACTCGATGCAGACACGGTCGAAGAAAGCACGCGGCAGTCGCTGCTGGCCGAATTCCACGCCGACATCCAGCAACCGCCGGTATTGATCGAGGTGAATTACGCCAATGATCCTCGCGTCGACACGCTGATTACGCTGCTGGAAAAACATCCCCAGGATAAATTTCTGCTGATCTGCCGCAGCCAGGCAAAGGTGCTCGCGCTGGAAGAAACGTTGCGCACCAAAAGTGGCGTCGGCGTGGCGCGCTTCCATGAAGGCCTCGGCATCATCCAGCGCGACCGCAACGCGGCGTATTTCGCGCAGGCCGACGGTGCACGCCTGCTGCTCTGTTCCGAGATCGGTTCGGAGGGGCGCAACTTCCAGTTCGCGCATCACCTGATCCTGTGGGACCTGCCGCTCGATCCGGATCTGCTCGAACAGCGCATCGGCCGACTTGACCGCATTGGCCAGCAGCACGACATCCAGATTCACATCCTGGTCGTCGCCGACAGCGCACAGCACGTGCTGGCACGCTGGTATGACGAAGGCATCGATGCGTTTCGCGTCAGCCCGGCCGATGGACGCGAGCTGCTGCGTCGCTACGGTGAGCCGTTGGCCCAGCTGGCCGATGAGCATGCCCGCGGCGACGACAACCGCGATCAGGAACTCGATGTACTGCTGGCAGAAACCCGCAGCAGCCACGAGCAGATGGCCGAGCTGATTGCGGCCGGCCGCGATCACCTGCTGGAACTGGCCGCCAGCCGTGACCTGCATGCGGACGAACTGCAACAGGCGTTCTCACGCGAAGATCGCGATCCGGGCCGCGACGGTTTCATCCAGCGTCTGCTCGAAGCGTTCGGCATCCATGCCGAGGAACTGAGCAGCCAGGTGCTGCTGCTCGATCCACAATACCTTTCTACCGATGCTCTGCCCGGCTTCGCCGAAGGTCCGCAATCGGTGACGTTTGCGCGTGACGTGGCGCTGGCGCGTGAGGATTTACCGCTGCTGCGCCTGGATCACCCGCTGGTGGCGGGCGCGATGGATCTGGCGCTATCCGGCGAGCAGGGCAACGCCGCCTTCATGGTCGACGACGAGCTGCCGCCGCGTACGGCCCTGCTGCAGGCGGTCTACGTGCTCGAGTGTGTCGCCGACCGCAAGCTGGATGCCGAACGCTTTCTGCCCACCCTGCCTATCGTGGTGACGGTGGATACGAAGCTGGTCGAGCGCGTCGATTTTCAGCCCAGCGAAATGTCGCTGCGACGTGCGGCACAGCGCACGATCGAAGTCGCCCGCTACCGCAAGTTTCTCAACAAGCTGGTACCGCCGATGCTCAGTCGTGCAGAAACACTCGCCACCGCCGCGGGCCAGAACAGCATCGACACGGCGGTGGCGCTGGCCACCGAGACACTGGACGGCGAGCTGTCACGCCTGATTGCATTACACGCGGTGAATCCGTCGATCAGCGAAACGGAGATCACGGCCGTCACCGACGAGCGCACGGCGCTTCTGGCCGCGCTGCCGTCATCGCGGTTACGGCTCGATGCCGTGCGTTTTGTCGTCAGCGCGGACTTTCTGGCGCTTCGATAGATAAGCGACTCACCGCCGCGGTGAGAGCCCTAAAGCCGCAGCAGACGCTTCGGCTTGATCGGCAACTTGCCGCGCCAGTACTGGATCAACACGTAGCCGCCCAGCATGCCGCCCAGATGAGCGAAGTGCGCAACGCCAGCCTGGGTTCCGGTGACGCCGAGAAATAATTCGATCGCTGCATAGCCGGTGACAAAGAGCCACGCCGGCATCGGTACCGGCAGAAAGATGAGCATCATTTTTTCCTGCGGGTATAGCAGGCCAAAGGCTAGCAGCAAGCCGAAGATCGCCCCTGAAGCGCCGATCGTGGGATAAAAACCGTGAGTAAACCACTGCACAATGATCAACTGCGCTAGCGCCGCCACGATGGCACACACAAAATAGTAGACGATGAAATTTCTTGTACCAAACGTCCGCTCGATCGTGCCGCCAAACATGTACAGCGCAAACATGTTGAACAGAATATGCGTCACCCCTCCGTGCATGAACGCATAGGTCACCAGCTGCCAGAACTGAAACCCCACGGTGATCGCTTGACCATCCTCCGTGGTCCCACTGACGTCAGGGCCCCAAGGCCAAAGCGCAAAATGTTGGCTCAACGCAAACGTGGTTGAGTCGTGCAGAAGAAGCTGGAGCACGAAAACGACAACATTGGCGATGAGCAGATTGCGCGTTACAACAGGTATATCGGTAGGCATTCAATTTCCGGTGACAGAGTTCGGACCCGCAGCGGCGCTGCTTTCCAGCTGACAAACGATGTAGCCAACTTGCGCCGATACAAGAGCTTTGCACGGTATCAGAGCCTGTTTACAGGCAGACCCGCTCGATGAGGTTTCGTTCACACCACCGCGCCCGGCCCAGTAAAGCAAAAGCCGCCTTGCGGCGGCTTTTGCTGGTTATTTATATAGATGTAACGGCATCAACCGTGATGGTCGACCATCGCCATGGCTTCAGGGCGCTTGGCGCCAGCGAAATGTTTCGCCCAGTAGGCTTCGTCCAGGCTCGACACCTGCACGCTTTCGCCACTGGTCGGCGAATGGATGAACTTGCCGTTCGAGATATAGATGCCGACATGCGAGATGGCGCTTCTGCCGTGCGTATGGAAAAACACCAGGTCGCCCGGCTTCATGTCGGCGCGAGCCACCTTGAGGCCCGAGAGAAACTGTGAAGCCGAATTGGTCGGCAGCTGCATGCCGGTGGCATGGGCAAACACGTAGCGCACAAAGCCGCTGCAATCGAAGCCGGTGGAAGGGTCGTGGCCGCCGCGGACATAACGGATGTCACGCAGGTTCATCGCCAGGCTGATCAGCGCCCTGCGCAGATCGGAGATATTTTCGAGGTTCGCTGCCAGCGGGTTTTCCGCATCGGCGCTGCCGTCGTTTGCGACGTTGGCGTTTTTGGCAGGGCCTGCAGGCGCCTTCCCAGTGCTGCTTGCGATGAGGTCAGCCGTGACTGGCGCCGCCGATTGGGCCAGCATTGCCGCAGGATTAAATGCCTGACTAAAGAGTTGCGGACCAACAGCAGCGGTGACCGAAGCGTCTTTAACCGTGTTTGCTTGAAGTGGACCAGAAACCAGCAGCACGGAAAAGAGCGCAGTAGCTAAGGTCAATCGCTTGATTGGCATACCGGGAAACCCCTGTTGGTTCACAAAATCCGTCGTTTTCGAATTCGGCGACGTGATCGATAAGTGAAGTTAGCAAGGTTAGCCCGGCCAGTTGTTCGATTGGGGTTAAGTAAACTCTGTCGTTCCAAAATTACTTTTCAAAGGCATGACTTGATCCAAATCATTGATTTTGCTGAGTACTGCAATAGCGGCAACACCATCCTGCGACTTATCCGCCCGTAGGTTAATCACTTTATTTGTGAGCCAACGCTCGAGTGAGCGCGTGAACCAAAGACGGCGGTACCAAGGCGCACTTCGGTGGCGCCCTCCGCAATCGCCAGCGCAAAATCGCCGCTCATGCCCATCGAAAGCCGCGGCACATCGTGGCCACTGGCCACGGATTGATCCCGCAGGTCGCGCAGCGTCCGAAAACAGCGCCTGACCTCGTCCGCGTCGTCAGTATGCGTAGCCAAGGTCATCAGCCCGCGCACACGCAAGGCGTCAAAACCTCCCAGAGCGTCCAGAAAGCCCGGCAACTTTTCGGGCAGCAGGCCAAACTTGCTGGGTTCATCGGAAGTTTTGACCTGCACCAGAACGTCAATGACGCGGCCCTCCTGCTCCAGACGTCGCTGCAGAGCTTCGGCCAGTTCGATTCGGTCAAGCGACTGTACCTCGCTGACCAGCCGCGCGACATCTTTTGCCTTGTTGGTTTGCAGATGGCCGATGATGACCCAATCGATACTGCAGTCGCTCAGCAGTGGCGATTTCTCGCGTACCTCCTGGACCTTGTTTTCACCAAAGCGCCGCAGACCAAACGTGGTTGCCGCACGGACAAGCGTCGCGTCAAACGTTTTGCTGACGGGCAATATCTCAACCGAAGAAGGCTCTCGTCCGGCCGTACGACAAGCATCGTCAACACGCTGACGTGCCTGCGCCCAGTTCTCAGCGAGGTAGGAGATATCTATGCTCACGCAGCCGTTCTCGCGAGAAAAGGCGAAGAGCTCACGCCCAGTCGTTCTTCTGAAAATGTCGGGCAACCACTTCGGCCACCACCATGGTCACCTTTTTGCCGGTGGGGATATGCAGGAATTCATTCGGGCCATGCGCGTTCGAATGCGGACCCAGCACGCCGGTGATCAAGAACTGCGCCTCGGGAAATTTTTCCCCCAGCATGCCCATGAACGGAATGCTGCCGCCCTCGCCCATATAGGCTGCGGGCGAACCGAAATAGTGCTGCGAAGCGTCGGCAACGGCTTGCTCGAGCCACGGCGAAAGTTGCGGCGCGTTCCAGCCGCTGCCGTCCTTTTCCAGCTTGAAGCTGACCTTGGCACCATACGGCGGGTCGGCTTCCAGCAGCTCCTTGACGAAAGCACCGGCCTTGGCGCCACCGAGCGTGGGTGGCACCCGCAGGCTGAGCTTCACCGATGTCTCCGGGCGAAGCACGTTGCCGGCGCTGTCCAGCGGCGGCATACCGCCTATGCCGGTCACCGACAACTGGGGCCGCCAGGTGCGGTTGAGCACCAGCTCGGTAAGATCTTCGGTTACCGGTTGCATGCCGTCGACCCAGGGAAACTTGTCGTAGATTTCCGAGCCCAACACAGCCGTTGAAAGCCTTGCCTGCTCGACCCGCTGCGCCGGAATCTCGACGTAAAGCTCCTTCGGCTTGATCTGGCCGGTGGTCGAGTCCTCCAGACGCGACAGCAGCTCGCGCAGGATGCGAAAACTTGATGGCACCACGCCGGACGCGTCACCCGAATGCACGCCTTCGTGCAGCACCTGCACGGTCAGGGTGCCGCCGGTCATACCGCGCAGCGAGGTGGTCAGCCAGAGCTGGTCGTAGTTGGCGCAACCGGAGTCCAGGCACACCACCAACGACGGGCGGCCGATGCGCGGCGCCAGGTGATCGACGTAATAAGGCAGGTCATAGCTTCCCGACTCTTCACAGGCTTCGATCATCACTACACAGCGCGCGTGCGGCACGCCCTGCTCGTGCAGGGCCAGCAGCGCTGCCAGTGAGCCAAAGATGGCGTAGCCGTCGTCGGCGCCGCCGCGGCCGTAGAGCTTGTCGCCCTTGATCACCGGTTTCCACGGGCCGAGATCATCGGCCCAGCCGGTCATTTCGGGTTGCTTGTCGAGGTGCCCGTAAAGCATCACGGTGTCGTCGCTGGCCCCGGGCACGTCGATATAGATGAGTGGCGTGCGGCCTTCAAGGCGAATCACCTCGAGCGTCGCGCCGGACAACTGGCTCAGCTTGGATCGGGCCCACGTCTCCATCAGCTTCACGGCGGCGTCCATGTAGCCGTGCTGCGCCCATTGCGCATCAAACATCGGCGACTTGTTGGGAATGCGGATGTACTCGACCAGCTGCGGCACGATCTCGTCATCCCACAAGCCGCCAACGAAAGCGGAAAGACGCTCGGCATCCAGCTTGTGGGCGATATCCATCGTCGGCGTCCTCGGAAAATTGGGTTCTCTATTCTAGCGCCTTGGCTCCGCGACTTTGCCCCTGCACCGACAGGCCGCCAGCCACTGCCCACGCTCATCCGGGTATCACGCGCACGCCAGCTTCGTCGTGGAGCCGACTGCGCGAACGATCACCGCATGGCACATTTTCCTAGCGGCCAACGGATGCCGCCATCCCACCCCAAGGAGGAAACCCATGTTCAACAAACTCGCCGCACGCATTGCTTTCGCACTGGCCATGACGGCCCCTGTACTCTCCTTTGCCGCCACGCCGGTGAATATCAATCAAGCGGACGCCGCCACTATCGCCAAATCGCTCGATGGCATCGGCCAAGCCAAAGCCGACGCCATCGTGGCGTGGCGCAATGCCAACGGCCCGTTCAAGAGCGCCGACGACCTGAGCCAGGTCAAAGGCATCGGCAAGTCAACACTTGAGCGCAATCGCACTGCCATTTTGCTCGCTGACGCGCCGCCTGCCGCCGCGGCCGCGCCGGCAGCAAAGGCCGACACGCCGGAAAAAAAGGTTCGGCGAACCAGCAAAAAGGTACCGGCGACGGTCGAAAAGTAGTCGCCAGGCGAGGCGTCGGGCCAGCAAAACGCCGAAGCTTCACCCCGAACCCTTTTTATGTGTCAACAGACTATGGACATCGGGCGGCGCGCGGCTGAGGTACACTCGCGCCGCCCATCGCCTGCGCCGCTACGTTGCCATGATTCTTCCGCGCTACCACATTGCCGAATCCGCGATCCCCGGCGCCGGCAAAGGCCTGTTTCTCGATGAAACCGTGGCCGCCGGGCGCATTATTACCGCGCCGGACGGTATTGATCGCACCTATCCGCATGCGGAAATCGCGGCCTCGCCGGCGCTGAAGGCTCAGTTCCACGCCAGTGCGCGCTGGTTCGAGGATCGCTACACGTTATCGCCCGACTGGCCGGACGAATGCTTTATCAATCACAGCTTTGCGCCCAACGGCCTGTGGCACCTGGGCTTTGTTTTCGCGCTTGCCGAGCTGGCCGCAGGCACCGAAATAACGGTGGACTATCGCCACCTGCTGCCACCGGGCGAAAGAGAGGATTTTGCGGATTCGGCCACTGGTGAGACAATAACCGGCTTGTCCTGGTCCGAAAGCCTTGCTGACAGCACACGTGCGCTCGCCAGATTGCTGGACTCCAACCACGCTGATCGTGATGTCTGATACCCCAACCATAGAAACGGCGCGCCTGCGCCTGACCGCACTCAACGAGCGGCATTTCAATGACTACGCCGCCATGCTTGGTGATGCGGACAGCACGCGCTGGATCGGTGATGGCCAGCCGCTCGATCGCACCAACGCCTGGCGATCTCTCGCCATGTTGCTGGGCCATTGGCAACTGCGCGACTGCGGGATGTGGGCACTTGAACTGAAATCCACCGGCGAATTCATCGGTCGCGCCGGATTGATGTGTCCGGAGGGCTGGCCGGATCTTGAGCTCGGCTGGATGCTCAAGCCCGAACACCGCCACCACGGCTACGCCACCGAAGCCGGCAACGCCGTGCTCGATTTTGCGTGGAACAAATTGCACGCGCCACGCGTCATCAGCCTCGTGCATATCGGCAATGAAGCCTCTGATCGTGTGGCCGAGCGTCTGGGCGGCGAGCATATCGAAGACATGGATTTCTACGGCAGCCACAACCATGTGTTTGCGTACTATCCACCGCGTGCTGCATTCAACCGCGCCGCCACCGGCTGAAACCCTTTAGAGCGATGCGGCCACGCGCGCGAGTGCGAACAGCCTCGCCGTGCGCATCCAGCCGATCACCACGACGATCAGCTGACTCAAGCAAAGAGCGGCAAGAAATCCGCCGGCTCCGACCGCGGTGACATGCACGCGCGCCACGCCGGCCACTGCCGCGATCCCCAAGCCGAGCGCGCTCACCACCAGATAGAAAATCACCGTGCGGAAAAATCGTCGCAGCAGCTGATTGATGCCTCGACCAAACGCCCTTGTAGCCGACCGCAGAGGCAAGTCGACGATAAAGGATGCTCGCGCCGATTCCATGATGCTTTGCGCCAGCACAAACGCCACCAGCAAAACGACGTGCGCGATGATCGTGCCGAGATCCGCCTGTGACTCAAGCACCGCTTTCTCGGCATGCTCGCCCGCCATATGGCCGCCGAGCGCTGCCACGCCAATCACCGCCAGATACGGCAGCAAAGACCAAAGCATCAAACGGAACATTCGGCCGTATTCGACGAGCCCTGCCTGAAGCAATGCAGCGAAACCGAGCCGGCGCCCGGCGCGGCCAGCGCCGATGATCATGCCATCAAGAAATGGCGTCAGCGCCAGGGTCAATATCAATCCGAGAATTGTCGTGCCGCCCAGCCAGCCGACGTTGTCGCTGAGCGCAAATCCGACGTCGGCCACCATGGAGGCATTGAAATCCCTGGCCCAGGCGCTGGCGTGCACCGAGTGGTCCAGCATGCCGGCGAGCACGCGCCACAGCGGCACCGCCACCACCGTTGCCGGCACCAGCATGACCAGCAGCCATAGCAACAAGAGCCGCCATTGCAGCGCCTCACCCATCGACGAAAAGAGGCTGCCGACGCTCACACGGCGTCCCGTGAGCCGCGCCATCACAGCGTCACCAGCGTGGCATAGACCGCCTGCAGCAGCGCCGCGACATCGGCCGTCCAGCGCCGCGATGCCGCGCCATTCGATTTGTCGGTCAGGCTATCGTTGAGTTTGTTCGCGTCGAGATATGCCAGTTGCGCTACGTCGAGTTCTGCTGAGGTGACCTTGCTCGGTTTTACGAAGTCGAAGCGTGCCCAGCGGCGATCGTCGTCCCAGCGAATATTCTGGTGCGTGCCGTCGGCAAAGTTGACACGCAAAATTTGCGGTGCCGGCGCGCCGGTGCGAAGGACGGTGACAGTGCTATGCCATGGAAACGGGCCTTCATCCTCGAATTTTGCCTTCGGATGCGCTTTCTCCCACGCTTCGCGCTGCTGCTTTACCTGCTTGTCCAGCGCGTCCTGGTCGCTTTCTACCGGCCTGCCATTTTTCGTGATGACACCCGCATTTGGAAGCACCTCCTGCGTGTCGATATCGGTCACGCTATCGTCGATGTGCTGCGTGCCGTAAACGTACTGATCAAAGATCGCATTGACGTCTTTCGCGTCGCCCGAGCCATCGATCAGCGCGGCGCGCAAGTCGGCGCTGGAAGGATGACGGTAGCGCCAGCGCTGATAATACAAATGCATGGCCCGCTCCAGCGTGCTCTTGCCCAGTCGTTCTTCCAGATCGTGCATGGCGGTGGCGGTGCGCGAGTACACCGTGAAATAACTGCTGCTGGACAGTCGATCCCAGCTGTTTTCCGACAGCGGATCGGCCGGATTTTTCAAACCAGCGCCGATACGATCGATCATGAAACCGCTCATCGCCGGCGTGATGCCGAGGCGTTTCATCCAGGGTGAGGCGAGCACAATATTCTCGTTGCGCTCGCGCATCATGCGGTCGTCCCAGTATTCATTCATGCCCTCGTCCAGCATGGGTTCTTCGAATTCATTGGATGCCAGCAGGCCGTAAAAATAACCGTGGCCGAATTCGTGGATGTTGACGAAATCGCTCATGTATTCGTTCAGCGTGCCCGGAACAACTTCCGTGTAGCCCTCCGAGGTAAAGAAGGTCGGGTATTCCATGCCACCGGCTTCATCGGCGTTGTACGGCGGCACCACGGCAGTTACTGTCTGGTACGGATACGCGCCCAGGGTTTTCGAGAAATAGCCGAGCGAGTCGATGGTCGATTTCAACGTCGGCGCGGCTGTCCCCGCATATTCCGGTGGATAGATCACCCGCACCGCAACGGTCGGACTGCCGACCCCGTGATAGGTGCCATCCATCGTCTTGTAGCCCTTCGCCGCCACCCAGGCAAAGTCGTGCACATCGCCCTGGGCGAAGTGGTAAGTCGTTTTGCCAGCGGCCTGAGTCGGCGGCTCCTGCAGCTTGCCGACAGCGCCCACCGTGTAATCGGATGGCACGGTCATGTGCACGTCGTAGCTGCCGAAATCAGCATAAAACTCGCTGTTGAAATGAAACTCGTGCACGTTCCAGCGCGGCGCCGTGGCACCGCGCTCGCCGGCCAGCTCAAGCACGCCGATCTTGGGAAACCACTGCCCGACAAGGTTGAAATCACCCCACCAGCCGGTGCGTTCGACCACGCGCGGCAGCTGGCTTAGAAAGTCGATATTCAGCGCCAGGGTGCCCCCGGCAAGAACCGGCGTGGCCAGATCGATGGCCACCACGCTTTCATCCGTGGACGGGCCATTGTCCGGTTGCACGTAATGCCACTTCAGCACGTCCGAACCCTGTTTGACCTGTTTAAGATCAATCCAGCCCCACTGCCCCTTTTCCAACGAAGCCGCCCCGCGCGAGCTGCCGTGCGCCGTAAGTACCTTGCGCTCGGTGAACCAGGTGCTGCCGTTGTTCTTGAAGCCGTTGAGGTATAGATGAAAATAGACCCGACTAACCTCCCGGTCGCTTCGATTGCGCCAGGTCATTTGTTCGCTGGCTGTCACCGCGTGCTTGGCCGCATCCAGATCAGCCGTGATCCGATAGCTAACGACGCGATCAGACAAGGTCGCCTCGCGGCCGGTGCGCTCGCCGCCCCAGGCACTGGGCGCACTTGGCGTAGTCGCGCCGGCAGCGTCTTTCGATACAAACGGAATATCGCCAGCGCCGGCCGACACAGGCGTTGGGGCCGAGGACGCCGGCGTGGTATCTGCCTGCACTGCGGTGGCGAAGACAACCCACCCCAAGCCCGCCAATGCTGTACAACACAACAAACCACGTGTCACTGATCGCATCATTCCCCTCTCCTCTTGACCCCGCATGCATAGTGCCGCAAGCCATCAGAGCTGCATAGGGTGAAGATCGTGTGGTTGTACTGTGCGGGAATACCCCGCTCGCTCGCCGTAATTACTGCTGGAACCAGTGCATATCGGCGTTGTCTCAGCGAGAGATAAAATATAGGGGTCAGCGCTTTTCACCGGTGGGAATTTTGCTTTGGCCGATTGATTTTCGATGACCGATCCGCTTTACCCGTCGCGACAAACTCTAAGGAGTCTTATGCGCATCCTGCTCGCTGAAGATGATCCGTCCATCGCCGAAGGCATCTGCGGCTCGCTACGCCATGGCGGCCATGCGGTGGATCACGTCGCCAGCGGCAGCCTTGCCGACACTGCATTGCGCGACCACGAATATGATCTGTTGGTGCTCGATCTGGGCCTGCCGTTGCTCGATGGCACCGAGGTTCTGAAGCGCCTGCGCAGCCGCGGCGTCGGCATGCCCGTGTTGGTCGTCACCGCGCGGGATGGCTTGCCCGAACGCATTCGCGTGCTCGATCTGGGCGCGGACGATTATCTGGTCAAGCCATTCGCGCTCTCCGAATTCGAGGCACGCGTGCGCGCCCTGCTTCGTCGCGCCAGCACTCGGGGCGTACCGGAACTGCGACTGGGCCGCCTGCGACTGGACCTGCCCGGACATCGCGCCTGGATCAATGAGGATGCCCTCGAACTCACCGCGCGCGAGTTCGGCCTGCTCGAAGCGCTCGCCCTGCGGCCTGACAAGGTCACCAGCCGCGCGCAGCTGATCGAAGCGCTGTGCGACTGGGATCAGGAGCTGACCGACAACGGCATGGATATCGCGATCCATCGCCTGCGTCGCAAACTGCAGGGAAGCGGCACCGGCGTGCGTACGATCCGCGGCCTGGGTTACCTGTTAGAAGAGGCCGAAGAATTCAACGGCGATCCCGCATGAGCCCATCGGGAAACCCACAGCTGCGGCCGAGCCTGCGTCGCCGCCTGCTGGTGTTTCTGATGATACCGATGGCCGTACTGCTGCTGCTCGATGCGATGCTGACGTACGGCATCGCGCTGGCCTATGCCAACCGCGTGCACGATCACGATTTGAGCAACGACACGCTGAGCCTTGCCACCCTGCTGAGCAACGACGCGCTGGGCAGCGAGCTTTCACCGCAGGCAAAATTTCTGCTCGAGTACGATCCAGACAACCGCGGCTACTTCAGCGTCCGCAGCGCCAAGCACGGCCTGCTGGCCGGCAGCGAACGTCTGCAGGCGCCTGGGTCGACCGTTCTGGCGACGAATGCCAAGCCTACCCTTTACAACACTGAGCTCGATACGCATGAAGTGCGCGCGGCCACCGTGCAGCGGCTGTCGCTGAAAGATCCCGGTGACACGCTCACCATCACCGTGGCTGAGACGCTGCGCGATCGCCATCAGCAGGCGCGCGAAATCCTGATCCTGGCGACGGTCATGCAGACGCTGCTGATCTTCAGCGTGCTGTGGCTGGTCTGGTTTGGCGTCAATCACGGGCTGCGCGTACTCAACCCATTGACCGAACGGCTGGCCCGTCGCTCGCACGAGCTGACGCCGATCGGCGGCGTCGATGTACCGCAGGAAATCCTGCCGCTGACGCGCACCATCGACGCCCTGTTCGCCCGACTGCGCAGCATGCTGGCCCTGCACGACCGCTTTATTGCCGACGCTGCGCATCAACTGCGCACGCCGCTGGCCGGGCTGAGCCTGCATGTGGACCGCGCGCTGGCCGACCCTCGGCCGGACACCATGACCGACGCGTTGTCGCATATTCGCCGACTGACCCAACGCGCGGCGCGCACCTCGTCCCAGTTGCTGGCGCTGACGCGCGCGCAGGCATCACCGATGGATGTGGTCGACCGTGACCAGCTCGATCTGGGTCGTCTGGTTCCCGAGGTGGTATCGCTGCGTGTGCACGAAGCCCTGCATGCGGGCGTCGACCTCGGCTATGAGGGGCCGCCGGTTGCCGGCAGTCCGCTATGCATCATCGGCGATGTCGCCAGCCTGCAGGATCTGCTGGATAACCTGATCGACAACAGCGTCCGCTATGCCGGTCGTGGCAGCGCGGTCACGGTCAGCCTGCAACAGCGGCGTGACGGCGACATTTCCTTGAGCGTGGAAGATGATGGCCCAGGCGTCGCGCCGCAACTTTTGCCACGCCTGAGCGAACGCTTTTTCCGAGCGCCCGGCAATACCGAAGAAGGCAGCGGCCTGGGACTGGCGATTGTTCAGCGCATAGCCGAACGCCACCAGGCCGAGGTGGTTTATCGGCTGGGCGAGCCGCACGGCCTCAATGTGGAAGTAAGGTTTCCGCCGGCCGCAAAAATATCGTAATAGCACTCGCCGCCGCGATTCACGCGACGGCGGCTATGCGAGCGCCAGCTTTGGTTGCTGATTCGGGTATCGCCGGACCCGGCGAGCCTTCACAATAAGATGCCTGTGCGTTGCGCGGCGCCGCCGATAAATCCGGATAATCCACACGCATGAGCGTCATGTCCCCGCCTTTGGATCAGGTAGCGCGTGGGCGCGCACTTTGCCCTACCAGTGCGCCGCCGCCAGCGCCGAAAGACTGGAGAAATGACCATCTGCAAGAATTCACGATCAGCAGGCGCAGCGATCATGTCATCGCGCCTCATCAAGTACAGGGCCATCGAGTGATCCAGCAGACTGACTTTTTCTTCGAAGGCGGCCGCAGCGGCGTGCTGCTGATCCACGGCCTCACCGGCACGCCGCGGGAAATGAAGATGCTCGGCAAGGGCCTCAACCGCGCCGGTTTCACGGTGCATTGCATGCAGCTGGCCGGCCACTGTGGAGACGTCGACGATCTACTTTCCACGACATGGCACGACTGGTACGCCAGCGTTGAAAAAGCGGCGGACGAACTGAGCAAAAAAGTCGACCACCTGTTTGTCGGTGGCCTATCCATGGGCGCGCTGCTGGCGTTGAAGCTGGCGGCCGAACGCCCGCAGCAGGTCTGCGGCGTGGGCGTTTATGGCGCTACATTCCGCTACGACGGGTGGAGTATTCCGCCGACTTGGCGGTTCGCATTCCTGCTGCCCTGGTTCAAGAAATTCGGCATCGGTCGCCATCGCATGTTCATGGAAGAGCCCCCATACGGTATCCGCGACGAACGGCTGCGCGCGCAGGTCAGCGCCGCGATGCTTGGCGGCGACAGCGCCGCTGCCGGCCTGCCCGGAAACCCCTGGTACTCGCTCGCCGAGATGTATGAGCTGGCAACCGACGTGCGGCGCCGGCTATCGCAGGTGGTCTCGCCGTGCCTGGTCGCACATGCCAGCGAAGACGACATAGCGAGCGTGAAAAACGCCGAGCTGGTAATGCGCGAAGTTAGCGCGCCGGTCGAGCTGCTATTGCTCAAGGACAGCTACCACATGATCACCATCGACAAGGAGCGCCGCACCTTGATCGAACGTTCGGCCGTCTTCTTTGAAGCCATTGCGGCTGGCGAAGCCGCAGGTGCAGCCGCCTGATGCCGGCTTTGTTCGCCATGGTCGGTCGCTGATGCCCGTCGTTCATGCCATCACTCCACTGGTTGCGCTGCTTTGGCCGCTCAACGTGCTGATCGATACGGTCGGCCAGCTCGCCTTTAAGGCCGCCGCCAGCGATGAGGCCGCCGGTGACGGCATCGCGCGCTGGATCTACATGGTTAAACGGCCGTGGATCTGGGTTGGCATCGGCAGCTACGCGCTCGGGTTCTTGGTCTGGATTGCATTCGTGTCGCTGCTGCCGCTATCCGAAGTGATCCTGCTCGGCTCGATCAACATCGTCTCGATCATGGTCGCCGGGCATTTCCTTTTCGGCGAAAAGCTGACCCGGCTGCGACTGAGCGGCATCGTGCTGGTGCTGCTCGGCGTGGCCATCGTTGGAGCAGTCGGTTGAAGCGCGGCACTTTTTACCTGCTCGGCTTTTTGCTGCTGATGCTGTTCGACAGCGTCGGCGCCATAAGCTTCAAATACGCCGGCAATCACGCGCTGCCGGTCGAGGCCAGCGTGGCGTGGCTGCTGCGTATCTTTACGCGTCCATGGGTGTACGGCGCGGTCATGGGTTATATCGGCGCGTTCTTCACCTGGATGACCCTGCTCAAGCATGCGCCGATAGGGCCGGCGTTCGCCGCGTCGCATCTGGAAGTTGTCTCGGTGATGCTGCTGTCGGTATGGTTGTTCAACGAACACCTGACGCTTGGCCGCGTGCTCGGCGCGCTGGTCATTCTTGCCGGCATCATCTGCCTGGGCTTTGCCGAAAGCCGCGAGCATGTTCCCGAAGGCGATAGCGCCGGCGCGGTGCAGCGCGATTGATATCCACGCGGCACCCTTCGAACAAGCTGCCGCGATGAATAGCCGCACACGGCCGGCCTGCGTCCGGACACCGCGACGCCCGGCGAGATTTAGCCGTCCATTTATTGTGCCCGCGCCGCAGCTTGAATGCTTTGTCGCATCCACACGGATGCGTTACGCGACATGCCACGCATCGCCTGCACGCCAAGGCGCTCGTCTTGGGCGGAGTTTTTGCGTTTATGCCGCGCGGGTGATCCGCTCGCGGCGCAAGCCCTTTACTGACTGACAAAAAAAGAACCCGGCGATCGCTCGCCGGGCTCTTTAGCGTTCAAACAACCCGCTTGCGGCATCAGCCCTTTTTTGCTTTGGTCAGCAGCTGATCCAGCAGCGAAATCGCCAGATCGATCTCTTCGTGGGTGATGTTGAGCGACGGTGCGAACGTGATCACGTTCTTGTACCAGCCGCCCACGTCCAGCACGAGGCCGATCTTCTTGCCGTTGTGCTCCAGATCACCGGCCAGGCCGATGTCGACCATCTTGTCGAGCAGCGCCTTGTTCGGCGTGAAGCCATCCTCGGTGCAGATCTCGGCGCGCAACGCGAGGCCAAGGCCGTCGACGTCGCCGATTTCCTTGTGACGCTTCTGCAGGTCGCGCAGGCCGTCGAGGAAATGCTTGCCCTTGGCCGGCACGGTGGTCTCGTAGTCCAGCTCGTAGCCCATCTTGATCACTTCCAGACCCAGCGAAGTACCCAGCGGATTGGAGTTGAACGTGGAATGCGTCGAACCCGGCGGGAAAACCTCCGGATTGATCAGCTCTTCGCGTGCCCACAGACCCGACAGCGGGTTGAGGCCGTTGGTCAGCGCCTTGCCGAACACCACGATATCCGGCTTCACGCCGAAGTTCTCGATCGACCACAGCTTGCCCGTGCGCCAGAAACCCATCTGGATTTCATCGGACACCATCAGGATGCCGTACTTGTCGAGCACCTTCTTCAGGCCCTGGAAGAAGCCCGGCGGCGGAATCACGTAACCGCCGGTGCCCTGGATCGGCTCGACGTAAAACGCGGCGTATTCGCACTGGTTGGTCTTCGGATCCCACACGCCGTTGTATTCGGTTTCGAACAGGCGCTCAAACTGGCGCACGCAGCTGTCGGAATACTCTTCCGGCGTCATGCCCTTCGGACGACGGAACGGATACGGGAACGGCAGAAACATCGCGCGCTCGCCAAAGTGGCCGAAGCGACGGCGGTAGCGGTAGCTGGAAGTGATCGACGAGGCGCCCAGCGTACGGCCGTGGTAGCCACCTTCGAACGCGAACATCAGGCTCTTGCCGTTGCAGGCGTTGCGCACGATCTTCAGCGAATCCTCGATCGCTTGGGCGCCGCCGACGTTGAAGTGCACGCGACCGTCCAGGCCGAATTTCTTCTTGGCGTCGATCGCGATGGTCTTGGCCAGCTCGATGCGGGTCTGATGCAGGTACTGGCTGGCAACCTGCGGCAGCAGGTCGATCTGGTTCTTCAGCACGTTATTGAGGCGCTTGTTGGCATAGCCAAAGTTGACCGCCGAATACCACATCTGCAGATCGAGGAACGGTGTGCCCTCGGTATCGAACATGTAGCTGCCTTCGCAGGTGCGGAAGATCTTCGGCGGATCGACGTAATGCACGGTATCGCCGAACGAGCTGTACTTGGCCTCATCAGCCAGCAGCTGGGCGTCGTCGATCACGACTTGGTTGCTCTTGTCGAAAGCATTCATGGCGGGATTCCAGGGGATTCAGTGTGGGGATATTTAAAAGAGGCAGTTCGGCCCGGAAAGTTCAAAAAAAACCGTCCGGGCAAAACATCAGAAGCGGGTTTCGATCAGTACAGCAGACCGGCAACTGTCGGTTGCGGCGCGTGTTCACCCAACAGGCTGCCGTCAAGCAGCTGCGGCAGCAGATCCAGCGCGTCCTCGAAGCCGGTGATCGGCGCATACGGAATGCCCGCGGCACGGCAATGCTCGATCAGGCGATGCTTGGCAAACACGAAGTCGACGCGATCCGCGGCGCAAAAATCCGACGCGCCATCACCGATCAGCAGGGTCTTGGTGCCGGCACCCGACGCGCGAGCCTGAGCCACGCAGGCGCACTTGCAGGTGCCGCTGCGGCAACCTTCCGCCTGGAATGGCGAGGTCAGCTGCCACTGCTTCGGCGGTTCGGCCGGCGACAGGTGGTTGGCCGCCAGCGGCAGGTCGTCCAGGCCGTAACGACCGAGAATTTTATGAATGGCGTAATCAAGGCCATCGCTAACCACGCGGATCGGCACATTCAGCGCACGTGCCTTGGCCACGAAGCCAGGGAAGGCATGATCGATCCACAGGCCTGACAGATGCACGTCCAGCTCGGCCCGAGTCATTTTCAGCAGATCGACTTGGCCGGTCATACATTCGCGCGAGCCGATGCGACCGGCACGCCAGTCCTGCTCAAGCACTTCCCAGCCTGGCCGGCCGAAACGGTCGAGCAGCGAGTCGATGACGTCCTCGACGGATATCGTGCCGTCGAAATCACAAAGGATGGTCCAACCGGAAGCAGACATCTCTCAATCGCTCTTATAAAGATTGTGTGAAGAATAGGAGGCCTCCCTTTCGGAATCCTTTCGCATTTTCTTAACGAATGATATATGACCTGCGCCGAACATGCAGCGTTCATGTTGAACTTTCATTGCGCCACCAGCGCGTAATGTCGTCGCATTACCTATTTCTGATCAATCACTTGCGTCTAAAGAGCCCATACGCGTTGACGTACAGGCTGTGGCAAGCGGGCGTTTTTGCCGTTCACGTCGACGACGGACGGCTCAGCGACGTTTACCGGTCGTCACGCGTCCAGATCGCTCCACCCTCTTCTTTGAGCGGAAAACTCGCGATAGGTTCATACGCCGGCGGCTGCGTGACCGTACCCGTGCGCACGTCGAAGCGTGCGCCGTGGCGCGGGCATTCGACTTCGAAGCCGTGGACGTCGCCGCCAGCGAGTTCACCGCCATCGTGGGAGCAGATGTCTTCGATGGCGTAAAGGGCACCGTCGATGTTGTAGACAGCAATGGCGGTGTCGCCGTCCCACACGAGCTTGAATTCGCCGGGCAGGATTTCGCTGCGTGTGCCGACCTTGATCCAGCCGGTCACGCCGCCGCACCAACCAGCGTTTTCACCAGCACTTCAAAGCGCAGATCGGGCCGGCGAGGAATACCAAAACGTTCATCGTCATAGGGGAACGGCTGATATTCGGCCGTTCGCAGATAGCCACGGCGCTCGTACCAGGCAATAAGCTCGTTGCGCTGTTCGATCACGGTCATGCGCATCGAGCGACATTGCCAACGCTCCCGCGCGATACGCTCCGCTTCGGCAAGCACAGCCTTGCCCAGGCCACTGCCCTGCTGCGCAGGGTCGACAGCAAACATGCCAAAGTAACCGGACTTGCCCTGCCGCTCGACGTGGCAGCTGGCGATCAACCCGCCGCCGCGCTCAGCCAATAGCAGAATGCTGTTGGGCCGCTTGATCACGGCGCCGACGTCTTCGTTATTGGTGCGTCGGCCATCGAGCAGGTGCGATTCGGTGGTCCAGCCGCGCAGGCCCGACTCACCGCGATAAGCAGATTCGACCAAAGCGACGATGGCTGGAATATCGGCCGTCACGGCGGCACGAAAGGTGAGCGGAGATAGCGTGTCCATCCATCAATGATAATGCCACCAGAGTTTTCGAACATGTCCGGGCCACTTACCCGTGTGCCCAGAGCGCAGCGCAGGCGAGGGGTAGCCATGGAGGGCGGCTATATAAAAAGCTTGGGCCGTTCAGGTTGTAACCATTCTTTGGCGCTACGGCCGGAAGCTCGGGTAGCCCGACATCGAACCATGGGATGTCGCATGGATGGGTTTGCATGGTTTGGGAAGCTCTGGGGCCCTTCAGCATGATCAAACCGATACCCGTGACCTTCGACACTGTCTGCCTCCGGCCCCGGTTGATTACGGTCCAAGGAATAGCGCGCCCGGGTCCGGGCCATCAATACGCGCTGCGGCGCAGGGGAAGCATCCATGACGTACCGATTCGTGAAACCGCTGGCTTTCGCCGTGGGTGTGGTCCTGTCCATCAACGCACTGGCGACGGCGCCATCGGTGTTCGACGTTAAAGAACTCGACAGCAGCATCAAACCCTGCGCCGACTTCAACGGCTTCGTCAACGCGAAGTGGGTGGCGAGCCACCCGATCCCGGCCGATCGCACGCGCTGGGGATCGTTCGACGCGCTGCGCGAGGACAGCCTCAACGTGCAGCACAAGATCGTCGACGCGGCCGCCGCCAATGCGGCGAAGGCAGCGCCAGGTTCGATCCAGCAGAAGATCGGCTATCTCTACACATCAGGCATGGACGAAGCCAAGGTCGATCGCGCCGGCTTCGATCCGATCAAACCGCAGCTGGCGCAGATCAGTGACGTGAAAAATGCCGGCGATATCGCCGGCTATATCCGCGACAGCTACGCCCGTGGCGAACCGGTGCTGTTCCGCTTCGGCGGCAACGGCGACTTCAAGGATTCCAGCCAGGAGATCGCCTACGTCGGCCAGGGCGGCCTCGGCCTGCCCACGGTCGACTATTACAGCAAGCCGGAGTTCGAGAAGATCCGCACTGCCTACGTGGCGCACATCGCCAAGCTGCTCACGCTCACGGGCGTCGACGCTGCGGATGCCCAGCAGCAGGCCACCAGCGTGCTGGCGTTCGAAACACGCCTTGCCGCCGCCTCGCTGCCGCCGGTGCAGATGCGCAAGCCGGAAAACCGCTATCACTACGTCAGCATCGCCGATGCCGACAAGCTCACGCCGAGCTTCGACTGGGCGACGTTCTTCAAATCGCAGCATGCCGATGTCGCTGCTGGCTTTTCTTTCTCGCAGCCGGCCTTCTTCACTGAAGTGCAGAAGATGTTCGGCGACGTGCCGGCTGCGCAGTGGCAGGCGTACTTCCGTTATCACCTGATCTCCAACGCAGCGCCTTACCTATCCACGCCGTTCCAGCAGGAGGACTTCGCGTTCGAGAACCAGACCCTCAACGGCCAGAAGGAAATGGAGCCGCGCTGGAAGCGCGTGCTCGCCGCCACCAACGACGGCATGGGCATGGCGCTGGGCCAGCTCTACGTCGCCGACAACTTTTCACCGGTGGCCAAGCAGCGCGCCGAGGAACTCGTTGCCAATCTGCGCGCCGCATACAAGACGCGCATCGAGCATCTGACCTGGATGAGCGACGCCACCAAGCAGAAGGCGCTGGAGAAGTGGGCCACCTTTGTGCCGAAGATCGGCTATCCCGACAAATGGCGCGACTGGTCCGGCCTCACCCTGGTGCCGGATAACTACTACGCCAACGTGCAGGCCGCCGAGAAGTTCAACTACGACTACCGCATCGCCAAGATCGACAAGCCGGTCGACCGCAGAGAGTGGGGCATGACGCCGCAAACGGTGAACGCCTACTACAACGCGCAGCAGAACGAGATCGTGTTTCCTGCGGCAATCCTGCAGCCGCCGTTCTTCGACGCCAAGGCGGATGACGCGATCAACTACGGCGGCATCGGCGCGGTGATCGGCCACGAGATGGGCCACGGCTATGACGATCAGGGCAGCAAGTTCGACGCCAAGGGCAACAACGTGAACTGGTGGACCGATGCCGACCGCCAGGCGTTTGAGGCGCGTACCGACAAGCTGGCCGCCCAGTTCGACGCGTACGAGCCGCTGCCGGGCAAGCACGTCAACGGCCATCTGACCATGGGCGAAAACATCGGCGACCTGGGCGGCTTGAACGCTGCCTACACCGCCTTGCAGATGGCGCTGTCGAAGAACCCCGCCGAAGCCAAGCGCAAAATAGACGGCTATACCGAGGACCAGCGCTTCTTCCTCAACTGGGCCCGCGTATGGCGCGGCAATATCCGTCCGCAAGCGCAGATCACCCTGCTCAATACCGATCCGCATGCACCGGCGCAGTTCCGTGCGATCGGTGCGCCGTCGAACATGCCGGAGTTTGCGCAGGCGTTCAAATGCAAGGCTGGCGATGCGATGGTCCGTTCGCCCGAGACTCAGGTAAAGATCTGGTAATCCCACGAAGCGAGCGCTTTTCGCTCAGAAACCGAAAACCGCGGCCTTCGGGCTGCGGTTTTTTTGTACAGGGAGGACAATGCCCGGCAAGCCTCTGGAGACATCATGCAAAACGCAGCAAACTCGATCGTGAGCATTCGCGGACTGGGCAAGGTCTACGCCTCCGGCCACGTGGCTCTGAAGCATATCGACCTGGAGATACGCCGCGGCGAGATTCTCGCCCTGCTCGGCCCCAACGGCGCGGGCAAGACCACGCTGATCAGCATCATCTGCGGCATCGTCCAACCGACCAGCGGCACGGTGCTGGCAAACGGCTATGACATCGTGCGCGACTACCGCGCCGCGCGTGCGCAGATCGGCCTGGTGCCGCAGGAGCTGTCCACCGATGCGTTCGAATCGGTATGGTCCACGGTCACCTTCAGCCGCGGCCTTTTCGGCAAAGCGCCCAATCCGGCGCATATCGAAAAGGTGCTGCGCGACCTGTCACTGTGGGAGAAGAAGGACAGCAAGATCATGTCGCTCTCCGGTGGCATGAAGCGTCGCGTGCTGATCGCCAAGGCGCTGTCGCATGAGCCGCAGATTCTGTTTCTCGACGAACCCACCGCCGGCGTCGACGTGGAGCTGCGCCACGACATGTGGGAAATGGTACGCGCGCTGCGCGAAAGCGGCGTCACCATCATCCTCACCACACACTACATCGAGGAAGCCGAGGAAATGGCCGACCGCATCGGCGTGATCAACAAGGGCGAACTGGTGCTGATCGAGGACAAGGACGTGCTGATGCGCAAGCTCGGCAAGACGCAGCTCACGCTGCAGCTGCAGAGTCCGCTGGAGCGCATACCCGACGCGCTGGCCGGCCTGCCGCTGGAGCTGAGCGAGAACGGCGGCGCGCTGGTCTACACCTTCGACGCGCAAGGCGAGCAGACCGGCATCGCGCCGCTGCTGCGCAGGCTCGGCGAGCTGGGCATCGACTTCAAGGATCTGCACTCCAGCGAGAGTTCGTTGGAAGAGATTTTCGTCAGCCTGGTGCATGCCGACAAGCCAGTGGAAAAGAGCGGGCGCAGCGGCCAGCCGAAGGCACGCGCATGAACATCCACGCCATCCGCGCGATCTACCGCTTTGAAATGGCGCGCACGTTTCGCACGCTGATGCAGAGCATCGCCTCGCCGGTGATCTCCACTTCGCTGTACTTCGTCGTGTTCGGCACGGCGATCGGTTCGCGCATGGGGCATATCGGCGGTGTGAGCTACGGCGCCTTCATCATCCCCGGCCTGGTCATGCTGTCGCTGCTGAATGAAAGTATCTCCAACGCCTCGTTCGGCATCTACCTGCCGAAGTGGTCGGGCACGATTTACGAGCTGCTGTCCGCACCGGTGTCGTATATCGAAGTGGTGCTCGGCTATGTGGGTGCGGCGACGACCAAGTCGGTGCTGCTCGGCATTCTGATCTTGGCGACCGCGCGGCTGTTCGTGCCGTACGAGATCGCACATCCGATCTGGATGGTCGGCTTTCTCGTGCTGACCGCGATCACCTTCAGCCTGTTCGGTTTCATCATCGGCCTGTGGGCAGACGACTTTCAGAAGCTGCAGGTGATTCCGCTGATGGTGGTGACGCCGCTGACGTTTCTTGGCGGCGCGTTCTATTCGATCAGCATGCTGCCGCCGCTGTGGCAGAAGATCACCCTGTTCAATCCGGTGGTGTATCTGATCAGCGGTTTCCGCTGGAGTTTCTACGGCGTCGCCGACGTCAACGTGGCCGTAAGCCTGGGCGCGACGCTGGGATTCATGGCGCTGTGCTTGGTGGCGATCGGCTGGATTTTCCGAACCGGTTACAAGCTGCGGAATTGAAGCGTGGCCGCGTCGTACCTTTCCGTTTACTGCGATACAGCGAACCGGTCCTCCGCGGGCCTGATAACCAAAGAAGCCGAGGAGTTGCCCCCTCGGCTTCTTTGCTTTCTTATTTGGTCTGACGAGCCGCGGCACGGATGCCGCAGCTGACCAATCAGCTCAATCGCGGCGCGCGAACAGCATGCCCAGAACAAACGCGACGCCGGCAGCAATCAACACGGTGCCGACCGGTTTTTCGGCGGCCAGTTCGCGCACATCGTCCAGCATTTCGCCGGCCTTCGCCTGCGCCGTACCAGCGACCTGCCGGGCCTTGCCCTTAACCTGATGCTCGGTATCGCCGGTGAGCGCGCCGGCCGCATCTTCGATTTTGCCGGCGACGTTGCGGATGGTGCCTTCGACTTCGTTCTTGTCCATTGCTTTAATCCTGCAGTAAATGCATTGCGTGGTTGTTCGGAGAGTTGGGCGACGCTGACCGTGAATCACGACAGATGGCGTGATCAGGCAGGCTATCGACTCACCAGGAATTATTTCTTCAGCGTGTCGCGGACCTTGTCAGCCGCTTCGCCCGCTTTGGTCTGCGCTTTGCCAACCTGCTTTTCCGCCGCACCCTCAAGCTGGACCTTCTTGTCACCGGTCAATTTTCCGATGGCTTCCTTCACCGAACCCTTGACCTGTTTGGCCGTGCCGTCGATACGATTCTTGTCCATCGCAATCTCCTCATCATCATGGTTGCTTGGGCGCCGAAGGCGGTTGATGCTTCCGGCTCGACGATCACAATGCGGGATTCGATGTGAAGGAAAAAGCACCATTTGAATCAGTTGATCTAGTGCATTTGCATGCTTTGACGGCGAGCGTTCAGCCTGAAGAACTCAGCGAACGCGACGTGGTTTTTTCTTTGCCGCCGTACGCTCGGCACTGTGGCCGAACACGCCCCGCTCGCGCGCCCACACAATGGCTTCGCTGCGGCTGTGCAGGTCGAGCTTGGAATACAGCGTCGCTACATGGTTGCGCACGGTATTCGGAGCGAGACCCAAACGCGCCGCAATTTCCTTGTCGGCTAGGCCTTCGCACATCAGACCCAGCGTATCGCGCTCACGCGCGGTGAGGTCGGCCAACTCGGCACCGGAGAGATCATCCAGCGCGTTGGCACGACGCACGTTGGCCATTTTCTCAATCAGCGTCTGACTGAACCACGACGCGTCTTTCATCACCGCTTCAATCGCACCGACCAGCTCCATTTCGCTGCGCTTGCGATCGGTGATATCCAACAGCACCAGCAGATAGCAGGTAGTGCCGTGGATGCTGACGGTCTCGGCGGAGACCAGACAGTCGAGCAGATCGCCGGTCTTTTTGCGGATGCGGAATTCGGTGTTCTGCAGGCTGCCGACGGTTTCCAGCAGCTTGCCCAGCTGCGCGTTGGCTTGACGGTCGTCGAGCAGGCCGATCTCGGCGATCGACTTGCCCAACACTTCTTCCTCCGCGTAACCGGTGGTACCGACAAATGCCTGGTTGACTTCGACCACGTGGAAGCGATCGGAGCTGCAAACCAGTGTTGACACCGGCGTCATGCGAAACGCCTTGGCAAAACGCTCCTCGCTCTGGCGAAGCGCATCCTCGGCCTTGCGGCGCGGCTCCAGATCCATGAAGGAGAACAGCATGCATGCCTCGTCGCCGACTTCGATCGGCTGTCCCGCGACAATCACAAACTTGGTGCCGCCCTCGGGCAGCTTCAGCTCCGCCTGCATTTGCGGAATGGTAGTTCCCTCACCCAGCCGCTCGATCGCCAGCTCCTTGTTCTCGGCGCGTTCGAGCACATCGAGTTCGTACACCGAACGGCCAATGACCTGCTCGCGTGTGTAGCCGGTCATTTCCATGAAGCCCTGATTGACCTTGATATAGCGCAGGTCATTCAGGCGACAGATCACCGCCGGTGCCGGATTGGCGTTGAAGGTTTTCTCGAAGCGCTGTTCGGCGCTGGCCCAGTCGGTTGCGTCGGCGATGATCAGCACCAGGCAGTCCGGCGCGCCCTCTGCGTCCGTCAGCACCAGACTGCGCACGCGGTGCACCCATCGAGCCTCTTCATCCGCGGTCGGCATCACTTCCACCACCACGTCGGTGAAGGATTCCCCGGCGATCACGCGATCGATCGGGTAGTTGCCCGCGGCCAGACGATGGTTGTTGCGGTAACGCAGCTGAAAGCGTTCGCGATACTCGGTCACCGTCGCGCCAAGCTCGGCCACCTCGGCAATGCCATGCATGTCCAGCGCGGCCTGATTCGCCCACATGATGGTCTGATCCGGCTCGATCAGGATCACGCCATCACTGAGACCGGTGATGATCTGCTGCAGCTGGCGGCGATCGGTTTGGGTGCGGAGAACGTGGTCGATCATCGATAGGGACTCGGTACGGCTTTCTATGGCAGAGAGTGAGGCGTCGCGCTTCCACACAGGAACAGCCCCTGTGCTCATGCATGGGCAGAGGCATGCACTCGAACCGCGAATACCAGTGCGAAAGCACCAAGGATCATAGCCCAGCAGCCCGCTGGCCTGAGTGGAATGCACTAGTCGCATTGGTGCATATGCACGGCGACTGCCGCCGGGCACCGATGCAGACTGCGCACCCCGATCAAACGATCGTGTTGGCCGATCAGCGCCCATTGCAATGGCGATGGGCGCGAGCCGTGACGTCAATAACAGCCACCTTCCCTTCACTCAATGACAACGAGGCTCAAGCATGTCCACTTACGTTAATCCCGAGCAGCAACCGCGCATTTCATGGGGCGCCATTTTTGCCGGCTGCTTTCTTTCGCTGGTGACCTACCTGGTGTTGAGCGTGCTCGGCACGGCGATTGGCGCGGGCGCGATTGATCCGCTGCGCGATGCGAACCCGCTAAACGGCTTCGGCAAAGGCACCGGCATCTGGCTCGGCGTTACCACAATCCTATCGATTCTGGTCGGTGCCTTCGTGGCCGGTCGTTCCGCCCCCGCCCAGGGTGGCCTGCATGGCCTGCTGACTTGGTCGGTGACCACGCTGGTTACGACCTACCTGCTGGCGTCACTCGCTTCAGGCATTGCCGGTGCGGCCACCGGCGTGGTTGGCAAGGGCCTGTCGCTGGCCGGCGACGGCGTGGCTGCGGCAGCGCCGCACCTTGCTTCAGGCGTCAAGGACGAGCTGCAGAAGAACGGCATCAGTTTTGATTCCAGCGATCTTCAGGGTCAACTCGACACCTTGCTGCGCCAGACCGGCAAGCCAGCGCTGGACCCGTCCCACCTGAAAGCCAACGCGCAACAAGCGACCGATGACGGCAAACAGACGGCGCAGCAGGCGGCCGGCACGCCGCAGCAGAGCGACCAGCAGCTCAGCGACTGGTTTGCGCGGGTGAAGCAGGAAGGCCAGCCGGCGCTCAACGCCGCAGACAAGGACGCCCTGGTCAACATCGTGGCCGCGCGCACCGGCAAGTCGCACGACGAAGCGCAGCAAATCGTCGACAACTACGCGCAGACCTACCAGCAGGCGATGGCCAAATTCCAGCAGCTGAAGCAGGAAACCGAACAGAAGGCGCGCGAAGCCGCCGATGCCACCGCCCGTGGCGTATCGAAAGCCGCCTGGAGCGCACTGGCGCTGTTGATCATCGGTGGCGCGATCGCCTTCTTCGCCGGCCTGTTCGGCTTCGCCCGCCGCCCGGTCCAGGTGGTGGTGAAACGCGCTTACGAGGTCGACTGATTTTGCAATTACCGATAGGCAAAGCTGTGGCTTAGCTTAAAAAGCGCCCCGACGCTACTACGTCGGGGTGCTTTCGTGTCCATCCACCGGACTGACTACGGCTGACGCATGCTGCCGACTTGCGCATCCTTGTCGGTCCACAGCATGTTGACCCAGGTCTGGAAACTGTCGCGAAACGTCGCATCGGTTTCATAGCCACCACGAAGATCCGCGCTGATCGGCAGCTCGCGTACGTGCACGCTAATCTCGCTGATGCGGCCACCGATCAGGTCCATCATCGTATACGGCCCGTCGGGATAGACGATGGTCACATCGAGCATGGCATCCAGCGCGTCACCCATCGCATCCAGCACGAAAGCCACGCCGCCGGCTTTCGGACGCAGCAGATGCTTGTACGGTGAACGTTGTCCATCGTGCTTGGCTGGCGTGAAACGCGTGCCCTCGACAAAATTCATTACCGACACCGGCATGTGCCGAAATTTTTCGCAGGCGCGACGCGTCGCCTCCATGTCCTTGCCCTGCAGCTCGGGATGCGCGGCGAGCGTTTCCTTCGAATAACGCTTCATGAAAGGAAAGTCGAGCGCCCACCATGCCGGCCCGAGCAGCGGCACCCAGATCAGCTGGCTCTTGAGAAAAAAACGCAGAAACGGAATGCGCCGGTTGAAGATTTTCTGCAGTACCGGAATATCGACCCAGCTCTGGTGGTTGCACAGCACCAGGTAATTGCCGTCGTAACGCAGGTTGGTCAGTCCTTCCAGCGTCCAACGTGTCTTCGTGAACCAGTCGAACATCGCGCTATTAACCGCTATCCAGCTCTCCGCGATCAGCACCAACCCATGCGACAGCGCGAGCCGGATGCCGCGAATCGGCAGAACCACCTTGAAAAAAGTGAGCAGGAACAGCGGCGTCACGTGCACCAGGATATTCAGCGCCAGAAGCAGCATCACCAGAGGTACGCGGATAAAACCAGGAAGCTTTGCGAGCATGGAAGGCCAATCGCGTGGGAACAAGTTGCTGCAGAGTAACGCTACCGTGTGATTGCGCGAAACCTTGCGCATCGCCACGCATTACATCAGCAGCTTGCGCACCTTGATCAGGGCCGCAATAAACGCGTCAATTTCCTCGCGCGTGTTGTAGAACGCAAACGACACGCGCAGCGTGGCCGGCACGTTGAAAAACTGCATCAGCGGATGCGCGCAGTGATGGCCGGAGCGCACGGCCACGCCCTGCAGGTCGAGCAGGGTTGCCATGTCGGTAGCCTGCGCACCTTCGAGCAGGAACGAGATCACCGCCTCCTTTTCCGTCGCTTCGCCGAACAGGCGCACGCCGGGGATCTCGCGCAGGCGCTCTGTGGCGTAATGCAGCAGATCCTGCTCCTGCGCGTGGATGGCATCAAAACCGATCGAATCGTAATAGTCGATCGCCGCACCCAGGCCGACGAAACCGGCGATATTCGGCGTACCCGCCTCGAACTTGTGCGGCGCCGGCGCGAAGGTGGTGCCGTTGAAGCTGACTTCGCGAATCATCTCGCCGCCGCCGAAAAACGGCGGCATCGCTTCGAGATGCTCGCGCTTCGCCCATAACGCACCGGTGCCGGTCGGCGCCAGCATCTTGTGCCCGGTGAGCGCATAGAAATCGCAGCCCAGCGCCTGCACGTCGACCGGTCGATGCGGTACCGCCTGCGAACCATCGACCAAGAGCGGGATGCCGCGCTTCTTGCACTCGCGCGCGATCTCGCGCACCGGGTTGACCGTGCCAAGCACGTTCGACACGTGCGCCACGCAGGCCAGTTTCACATCTGGCGTGAGCAAGGCGATGAATTTTTCCAGGATAAGTTCGCCGCGCTGATCGATCGGCGCGGCCTTGACCGTCGCGCCCGTGCGCGCCGCCATCAGCTGCCACGGCACAATGTTGGCGTGGTGTTCCATCACCGTGGTGAGGATCGTGTCGCCCGGCTTCAGCTGCGGCAGCACGTAGCTGTAAGCGACCAGATTGATCGACTGCGTCGTACCCGAGGTGAGGATCAACTCATTACGCGAGGTCGCATTGATGAAGCGCGCCAGCTTGTCGCGCGCGCCTTCGTACGCTGCGGTCGATTCCTCGCCCAGCTGATGCACGGCGCGCGCCACGTTGGCGTTGGTTTCGCGGTAGTGCCGGTTCATCGCCTCGATCACCGCCAGCGGCTTCTGGCTGGTGTTGGCGTTGTCGAAATACACCAGCGGCTTGCCGTCGTGCACCGTGCGCGAAAGCAGCGGAAAATCTGCACGAATGCGCTGAACATCGAAGACAGGCTGCGTTTTGGGCTGTGCGTTCATGGGCAGGATTTCATTTCCGTCAGGTCTTCGGCAGCTGCGCGATCAGCAGCTCCGAAAGATGTTCGCGCAACGCTTCGTTCGGCAGATCATCGAGCACGGCGCGACAGAATGCCGTAGTGAGCAAGGCGCGCGCATCGTTCAAGGGAATGCCGCGCGAGCGCAGATAAAACAGCGAGCGCTCGTCCAGCTGACCGACCGTGGCACCGTGCGCGGCCTTCACTTCGTCGGCGTAAATTTCCAGCTCGGGCTTGGTATCGATTTCTGCGTTCGGCGACAGCAGCAGGTTTTTGTTGCTGAGACTCGCGTCGCTGCCATCCGCGCCTGGCGCCACCACCATCGCGCCGCGAAACACGCCGCTTGCGCGATCGCTGGCCACGCCGCGCCAGTTCGAACTCGAGCGCGTGTTCAATGCCTGATGGCGAATCGCCAGCTGCGTATCAATATGCTGACGACCGTGCGGCATGAAGACGCCGCGCGTATCCAGCTGCGCGTCGTCACCGATCAGTTCGGCCTGCAGATCGTGGCGAACGAGCGCGCCACCCAGCTCCAGCACGTGCAGGATCGCTTGCGAACGCGCATGCAGGCGCACGTTGCTACGACGAATCAAGCTGGTGGCGCTGGAAACGTTCTGCACTACGGTGTAATGCAACACCGCGCCTTCGCGCAGCTCGATATCGCTAACCAGCGTCGCCAGCTGCGACGGCTCGCCACTGCCGATGTGCTGCTCGACCAGACTCAGTTCGGCATGCTCGCCCAACTCAATGATATTACGCGCGTGCCACGCCAAATCCGACGCATATGGATGTGCTATTGCCGCGGGCGCAGGATGCCCGGCAGCGGCGGCATCAGCCGATGCGCCGAAAAAAACGAGTTGCACCGGCGAAACAATCTTCGCATTCGCCGCCACACGCAGCACCACGCCATCCACCGCGCTGGCCGCATTGATGCGCGCAAACGCATCGCCAGCCTCGCGGTAGTACCGCGACAATGCAAATCGCAACGGCTCAGCGTCGACCTGCAGCGCTTGCGACAGCGGCTGCAGCGTCAGCCCATTCGGCAGCGCATCAACCGACGATAGATCGGCACGAAACTGCCCGTTGACGAACACTAGCCGCGGCCCATCGACACCGGGCAATGCCAGCGCCGTTGCGTCGACCTCGCGCGTCTGCGCAGCGGCGTCGCCGTTGACAAAGCGACGCTGCGAAAGCGCGCGCAGCGCGGTGTATTTCCAGGCTTCGACACGCGTATCCGGCAAACCGCTGGCCGCAAATGCCGCGCGATTTTCCTGTCTCGCCGTATCCAGCCAGCCGATGCCGCTGGCCGGCAGCGGCGACTGCAGCAGCGCGTCGACCAGTGGCAATGATGCCGGCTGATTCATGCCGCAGCCCCGGCGGGATGGCTCTCTGCGATACCCGCGTAACCCTCCGCTTCGAGTTTCAACGCCAGCGACTTGTCACCGCTTTCGACGATGCGCCCGTCGGCCAGCACGTGCACGAAATCCGGCACCACGTAATCGAGCAGGCGCTGGTAGTGGGTGATCATCAGGAACGCGCGCTCGGGCGAGCGCAGCGTGTTGACGCCCTGCGCCACCTGCTTCAAGGCGTCGATGTCGAGGCCGGAATCGGTCTCATCGAGTATCGCCAGCTGCGGCTCCAGCACGGCCATCTGGAAGATCTCGTTACGCTTCTTCTCGCCGCCGGAAAACCCCTCGTTGACCGCGCGATGCAGCAGCTCGTCAGAGATCTGCATCACTTTCAACTTTTCGCGCACGAGCTTCAGGAACTGCATCGAGTCCAGCTCTTTGTCGCCGCGCACCTTGCGCTGCGCGTTGAACGCCGCGCGCAGAAAGTAGGTGTTGTTGACGCCGGAAATTTCCACCGGATATTGAAACGCCAGGAACACGCCGGCGGCCGCGCGCGCTTCCGGAGCGAGTGCCAGCAGGTCGATGCCGTTATAGGTAACCGAACCCGCCGTCACCTCGTAACCCTCACGGCCGGACAGCACGTTACCGAGCGTGGACTTGCCCGCACCGTTCGGCCCCATGATGGCGTGCACTTCGCCCGCATTCACGGTGAGGTTCAAGCCCTTGAGGATTTCCTTGCCCTCGACGCGGGCGTGCAGGTTTTCAATATTCAACATGCTCATTTCTTCTTTGCTTCCACAATTTTCAGATGGCACGGACCGATGCCGACAAGGGCGATATCACCGTCGATGACGCTGGATTTGCTGTCGGCGGAGAGATCGCACTCGGCGGTTACCACCGCCTTTGGTACTTCGCCAAACATGTCCGGGTCGGACAGCCAGCCGGCATGCCAGGCCTGACCGTCCTCAGACATGCGCAGCCCCCAGGGCACGGTGCGCTGATCCACCCTGAGCAACGGGTTATCGAGCTGGTGCGCCATCTGCTTGATCGGCCCCAGCGTGAAATGGCCCTGCGCGTCGCTGACCGCCTCCTGCCTGACCGACGCCGCCGCAGGCTCGCCCGATGCGTTCAGCACGTCGACCAGCTGCATATGCATACCCTGAACCGGCTTGCCGGCACGAGTCACGGTGCCGCTGATCTGCGGCGCTGCGAGTACCCGATGCTTGATCGGAACGCTGCACCCGAAGATGCCTGCCATCAACGCAAACAACGATGCGTGGAACAACCACTTCAAACCGCGATCCTTTTGATGGGTGACGGCATGAATGTTTTTGCAAGGCATGAAGCTCATGGCGACGACTCAATTGGCGCACTTGCTTTCAACAGTGCATCGATCGCCTCGCGGCTCATGCGGCAGGTCAGCCACTCTCGCATCACGTCGGCACCCAGCGATTCATAGAACGCGATGGATGGGGCATTCCAGTCCAGCACGGACCACTGCAACCGCGAAAGATTTTCGTCGGCACAGCGCTGCGCCAGATGGGCAATCAGCGCCTTGCCGATGCCGTTGCCGCGAAACGGCGGCCGCACAAACAGATCTTCGAGATAGATGCCGGCGCGACCGAGAAAGGTGGAGTAGTTGTAGAACCAGAACGCCAGGCCGGCGACTTCACCATTCCACATCGCCATATCGCAGTGCGCACGCGGCCTTTCGCCAAAAAGATCGCGGCGCAGATCGTCCTCGGTCGCGTGGACTTCGTGCAGCAGCTTTTCATAGTCGGCGAGCTCACGGATCAGCGCGAGAATTTCGCCCACGTCGTCTGCGCTGGCTGGCCGCAGCTGCAGCTGCGATTTGTCGATGGCAGCAACGGCACTCATCAGCCTACGGCGCCTTCGAGCGACACTTCCAGCAGCTTCTTCGCCTCGACGGCAAACTCCATCGGCAGCTCGCGGAACACCTGCTTGCAGAAGCCGTCGACGATCATCGATACCGCATCTTCCGCGCTGATGCCGCGCGCGCGGCAGTAGAACATCTGGTCGTCGGAAATCTTCGAAGTCGTGGCTTCGTGCTCGACGATGGCGGTGGGATTTTTTACTTCCATGTAAGGAAACGTGTGCGCGCCGCACTGCTTGCCGATCAACAGGCTATCGCACTGGGTGTAGTTGCGCGCGCCGTCAGCGCCCTTTTCCATTTTCACCAGGCCGCGATAGCTGTTGGAGCTGCGCCCGGCGCTGATGCCCTTGGCGACGATTTTCGACTTGGTGTGCTTGCCGATGTGGATCATCTTGGTGCCGGTATCGGCCTGCTGATAATGATGCGTCAGCGCCACCGAATAGAACTCGCCGACCGAACGATCGCCGCGCAGCACACAACTCGGATATTTCCAGGTGACCGCCGAACCGGTTTCCACCTGGGTCCAGGAAATTTTCGAATCGTCGCCGCGGCAGTCTCCGCGCTTGGTCACAAAGTTATAGATACCGCCGACGCCGTTTTCGTCGCCGGGATACCAGTTCTGCACGGTGGAATATTTGATCTGCGCTTTTTCTAGCGCGACCAGTTCCACCACGGCCGCGTGCAGCTGGTTTTCGTCGCGCCGCGGTGCCGTGCAGCCTTCCAGATACGACACATGGCTGCCTTCCTCGGCCACGATCAGCGTGCGCTCGAATTGCCCGGTGTTCTGCGCGTTGATGCGGAAGTACGTGCTCAATTCCATCGGGCAACGAACGCCCCTGGGAATAAAAACAAAACTACCATCGGAGAACACGGCGGAATTGAGCGCCGCGAAAAAGTTATCGCCCGTCGGCACAACGCTGCCAAGATATTTTTTTACCAGCTCCGGGTGTTCGCGGATCGCTTCGCTCATCGAGCAGAAGATCACGCCGGCGGCGGCCAGCTCCTTGCGGAACGTGGTGCCGACGGATACCGAATCGAATACCGCGTCGACCGCCACGCCGGCCAGCTTGGCGCGTTCGTGCAGCGGCACGCCCAGCTTCTCGTACATTTCAAGCAGCTTTGGATCGACCTCGTCGAGCGACTTCGGACCCGCCTTGGGCGCGGCGTAGTAGCTGAGCGCCTGGTAGTCGACCGGCGCGATCTTCAGCTTGGCCCAGTCCGGCGTCGGCATGGTCAGCCAGTGAAGATAGGCTTCCAGACGCCACTGCGTCATCCACTCCGGCTCGCGCTTGATCGCGGAGAGCTGGCGGATGATGTCCTCGCTCAGGCCCGGCGGCAGACTGGTCATCTCGATATCGGTGACGAAGCCGGCGGAGTAGCTGCGGCCGAGCGCCTCGGCCACATCGGCGTTGTCGCGCAACGCCGTACTGGTGCTGTCGCTGATCAAAGTCTCATTCATTCGGTAATGACCTCGCCGGTTTTCGACGGCATGGCGGCAATAAGAGGTGCGGCGGCGACCGTTCGGCGCGGCAGCAAGTTTTTCGTTCCACCGATGGCCGGCGCTGGCGTGTTGAGCATGTCGGCCAGACTGACGGCGCGCAAAGCGCTGTCGAGCACGCTGTTGATCTGTTGCCAGCTGCCGCGCACGCCGCACTGCGATTCACGCTCGCACTGACCTTCGGCGAGGCTGCATTCGGTCATGCCGATCGGGCCTTCCAGCGCCTCGATGATTTCGGCCAGCGTGATATCGGTAGCCGATCGCGCCAGCCGGTAACCGCCGTTGACGCCGCGAAACGATTCGACCAGCGTGGCGTGACCCAGCGCTTTCAACAGCTTGCTCACCGTCGGCAGCTCCAGCCGCGTTTCATCGGCAATCTGCACCGTGCTGAGCACGTCGTGCGGATGTGCGGCGATGCAGGTCATCACCACGGTGGCGTAATCGGTGAGTCGGCTGACACGTAGCATCGGCGCGGTCCGGGCTAGTCTGTTGAATCGGGACCAAAATGGTACTGATTCAATGCCTGCACGTCAATCTGAACCACCCTTCCCGCTATAAAAGGTCGCGACGGCGGCCGCGCCGAAACGCACCATGAGCGAGCAATCGAGATTACCTTCTGCACGAACTTGGCGCACCGGAAAGGCGGAATAGCCCTGCAAACGTCCGCGACTGCTCAGAACGAGCTGATTGATGCAGTGGCATACATCGTGCTGAAACAAACAACCACCGCGCGGAAACCTCGATATGAAATGGATTACGGCCATCATCAAGCCCTTTACGCTGGACGACGTGCGTGAAGCGCTGAATGAGGCCGGCGTGCAGGGCATGACGGTAACCGAAGTAAAGGGGTTTGGACGGCAGCACGGACATACCGAGCTTTATCGCGGCGCGGAGTACGTGGTCGACTTTCTGCCCAAATTGAAGATCGAGGTCGCGGTGGCCGACGATCGACTCGATCACGCGATCGAAGCCATCAGCGGTGCGGCGCGTACCGGCAAGATCGGCGACGGCAAAATCTTCATCAGCGAACTAGAACAGGTCGTTCGCATCCGCACCGGCGAAGTCGACGCAGATGCGCTTTAGCATTTTAAAAAGCGCCCCGCTTCGCCGAGGCAGCATCCTTTGTCTCGCAGGTTGGCGAACTACGGGCGCACGGCGGTTACTTCGATCTCGACCAGCGCAGAGGGAACTACCAGCGCCGCCACCTGCACCGCCGAACGCGACGGCAGATTCGGCTGGTCTTTGGTGCCGAAGAACTGCGTATAGCCTTCCATGAAACCGGCGAAGTCGAGCTTGTCGCCCTTGGCCTTGTCGGCCACCAGAAACACCTGCATCTTCACCACGTCGCCCATGCTCAGGTGCATGCTCTCCAGCTGCTTTTTGATATTGGTCAATGCCGAGATGGTCTGCGTCTTGGTGTCACCCATCGATACGAGCGCGTCTTTCGATGCATTGGTGCTCTTCGGCATTTGTCCCATCTGGCCGCTGAGGTAGACCATGGTCTTGCCGGCCGGCACTTCGACGGCTGCCGCAATGGGGAAGCTGCTGTTGGGCAGCTTGTAGCGGGTCACGTCGCTGGCGCTGGCGACCATCGGCAAGGTGCATAGCAGCAGCGGCAGAACGGTGCGGGAAAGATAATGCATGGCATGTCCTTGTCGACGTTTTAAAATGAAGACGATTAATGCGACGGAAAGGTTTGCGGATGCAGCGCCTTGACCTCGTCCGTCGTGATGGAGTCCCTGTAGTCGTTGCCGAAGTGCGTGCGGATGTAATTGATCACGCTGGCGACCTGTTGGTCGGTGAGCCAGACCGGCTCGATAAACGACTCGAGCTCAGCGTCACCCGGATCCTTGTGAGCAAATGACGGCATGTTGCGGCGCCCGCCCAGGATGGTCAGCGCCATATACGACGCCGATGACATGGTGGGATTGTGCGCAAATGCCGGGTAGTGCCCTGCCCCGATGGCACCCTGCCCGTTCGGCATATGACAGGCCTGGCAGATGTGCGCGTAGATCTGCTCGCCGTTGTCGGTCTTCAGCGAGGCAGCGTTGCGAATACCCGCACTGTCAGCGAAGGCTGGCCATGGCGCGCTGACCAGCAAAAACAGCGCGGCACATGCAGCGAAGGGAGCAGTGATGGCACGGAAGTTTTTCATGCCGTTGCTCCTGCCGCTGCCGCGCGTTGATGCAGACGGCCAATCGCATCGAGTGCCGAGGTCACCGCGCCTTCCTGCCACGCCGGCAGGCACGATGCATGCTCACCGGCCAGCACGATGCGCCCATCGAACTGACACAGGTTGTCGTAGTGCGCCGCACGCGCCTGCTCCGACCACTGGCCGAAACAGCCCAGGGTGAATGGCGAGCGATGCCAGGCCACCGCCATGCCGTTGTCGAACTCTTTCGGATACTGCGGGTGGATCTTGCTGCCCTGCTCGAGCGCTTGCTGGATGCGCTCGGCCGGCGACATCGCGGTGAACTCCATCGCATCCAGGCCCCAGATATACGCGCCCAGCAGCACGCCCTTGCCGCCGCTGAAATAGCCGGTGCTCGGATAGCTGATATTCGTGATCGCCTGATCGGTGTAACTGATGCCGCCGTAGATCTGGTCGTCCTCTTCCCAGAAGCGCCGCTTGAACTGCAGGCCGACTTTCACCGCCGCCGCATACGGAACCGCGGCAATCGCTTCGGCCATCGCCTGCCCCACGTTCATCGGAATCTGCCCGAGGATCGACAGTGGCAGCGCGCACACGCACCAGTCTGCGCTCGCCGTGTGCTTGATGCCCGGTGCCGTGGTGTCTTCATACGTCGCGGTGACGCCGCGCTCGTCCTGCTGGATCGCCGTGACTTTGGCGTTGTAGCGGATCAGCGGCCCCAGATCGCGCGCAAAGGCCTGACCGATCACCCCCATGCCGCCGACCGGCTGGAACAGCGTGGTCTGCATCTCGTAGTTGTCGCCCACCGGCAGGCCCTGCCAAAGCCGGGAATCGAGGATGTCCTTCAGCGCAAACGGTTCGGAAGGCATCGGGTGACCGCTCAAGCCACCGCCGGGGTCTTTTTCGTAACCGCGACGGTTGCTGCTCAGCTCGCCTTTGGCATAGGCATAGTTCTTGTCAAGCGCGCCCCAGTTGCGCAGTGAATGCAGCAGCTTTTCCTGATCTTCTTTGCTAACCCGCGCATCAAGTTGAGCACTCTGCGTGGTCTTGGCCAGCAGCTCGGCAACGTGCCCCTGGTAGTCCGCCTTGACCGCGCGAAAGCGCTGTGGCTTGCCGTCAAACCCGTTGCTGCTATGGAGATAGGCATTGTAGTTGACCTGCACAAACGCCTCCAGCGGCACGCCGAGCTGCTTGCAGTAGTGCAGGATGCCGCGATGGTGATAAGGCAACCGCCAAGGGCCGGGGTTGATGTACAGACCCTTGTCGAACTGGCAGTGCTGGGTCTCGCCGCCGAGCTCGGTGTAAGTATCGCCGCCGCGCAGCGTCCAATTGCGGCCGCCAGCGCGCGCGTTATATTCGAGCACCTGCACCTTGTAACCGGCCTGGCGCAATTCGTAGGCAGCCACCATGCCGGCGATGCCCGCCCCGAGCACCAGCACGGACGATCCCTTCGGCGCTTGGCCGAGTTTGATCGGCGCCTTGTACGGCGACTCTGCCGCAAAACCCAACCCACTCATTGCCTGATACATCGCCGCGCTGCCGGCCGTCATGCCGATCATGCGCAGCAGCTGGCGCCGGGTCATCGAGAAACCACTGTCACCTTCGCCCATTCAACTCCCCTCGTTGATTGCTACGGAAGCCGTACCTTCATGGCTTCATCGCGTTGAATGCGCGCGGCGCTCCCTTCGCTTCGTGCTCCAAACCAATCGCACTGTCTCTTATAACTACCACATGCTGCTGCACCGCACCAACGCTATGTGTCATGTCGATCCCGCTCACGTTGCACGGCGCAAACCATTAAGCTGATGTGCCGTCCGCCAGCATGAGTTTCATGGAACCGCACGATCGCGCCGCCGCCCGCCTGGCCTGGACCCGAGCCACCTTAAACAACGATGCGCTAACGCTCGAATCAGCCTCAGCCGATGCCAGCTTCCGCAGCTACTGGCGCACGCATCATCAGGGCCGCAGCTGGATCGTGATGGACTCGCCGCCGGCGCTCGAAGACCCCCAGCCGTGGCTGGCGCTCGGCGCGAAGCTGGCCGCCGCCGGCCTGCACGTACCGCAAGTCCACGCACACGATCTACAGCAGGGCTTCCTGCTGATCGAGGATCTGGGCCATCGGCTCTATCTGCCCGAATTGCGCGACGACAACGCGGACGCACTGTATGGCGCGGCCATGGATGCGCTGCTGCGCATGCAGCTGCGCATGGATACCGACGGACTGCCGCGTTTTGATCGTGCGCTCGTGATGCAGGGCCTGGAGATCATGCCCACCTGGTTCCTCGAACGGCATCTCGGCAGCGCGCCCGACACCGCTGAACGGGCAACACTGGACGCTGCGTTCGAACTCATCGCGCGCAATCACGAAGAGCAGCCGCACGGTTTCGTACACCGGGATTTCCACAGCCGTAATCTGCTGGTGATCGAATCCGGCAACCACTCTGACAGCATCGGCGACAGACTCGAGCATCCGGGCATCATCGACTTTCAGGGTGCCCTGCATGGTCCGCTGACGTATGACCTCGCCTCGCTGCTGCGCGACGCCTATATCGTGTGGGCCCCCGCGCGCGTAGATGCCTGGGTCGAGTCGTACCGTCAGCGCCTGCTCGCTGCTGGACGCCTCGACAGCAGCGTGAATCAGGCGCGCTTTCTGCGCTGGTTCGACCTGACCGGCCTGCAGCGCCATCTGCGCGTGCTCGGCCAGTTCTACCGGCTGTGGTATCGCGACGGCAAACCGGGTTATCTGGCCGACGTGCCGCGCGTCTACGACTACGTGATCAGCGTGGCGAATCGTTATCCCGAACTCGCCGACCTTGCGGCATTGCTGCAGCGGCGCGTTGGCCATTGCGACCTTCGCATGGCGGCCGGCTTGTGAGGCACGCGCTGATCTTTGCCGCCGGCCTCGGTGAACGCATGCGTCCACTGACCGACAAAACACCCAAGCCGCTGCTGCCGGTTGGCGGCAAGCCGCTGATCGAATGGCATCTGGAAAAGCTCGCCGCCGCCGGCGTGCATTACGTGGTGATCAACACCTCGCATCTGGCCGATCAATTCCCCGACGCGCTGGGCGATGGATCTCGCTGGGGCCTGCGCATCCGCTACGCCTACGAGGGCACGACGCCGCTGGAAACCGGTGGCGGCATGCTCAACGCCCTACCGCTGCTGGGCAGCGAACCCTTTATCGCGGTCAACGGCGATATCTGGACTGACGCCGACTTCGCCGCGTTGCCGCCCGAGCCTGCGGGGCTGGCGCATCTGCTGCTGGTCGACAATCCACCGCAGCACCCAGCCGGTGATTTCGTGCTCGATGCGCACGGCCTCGTGCAAAGCCATGGCGCGGACAAACTCACCTTCAGCGGTATCGGCGTCTATCGGCATGCGCTGCTGCAGAACTGGCGCGCAATGATCGGTGACGCGCCTGGCACCGAGATAAAACCGCCGCGATTCAAGCTGGCGCCGCTGCTGCGCGCCGCCATGGAACATGGGCAGATCAGCGGCAGCCAGCATCGCGGCGCATGGACTGACGTCGGCACGCCACAGCGGCTGGCGCAGCTCGAATCCGAGCTGCGCCGCTGAGTTTCGCGACGCCTCCGTCGCCAACAAAAAGCCCGGCAGATGCCGGGCTTTTTTACTGAGCAAGGCAGCAACTCAAGGCCGCCGCGCCAGCTCCGAATTTTCGCGCGTTACCGGCATCAGATCCTTCTTCGACACGCCCAGCCACAGCAGGATCGGACTGGCCACAAAGATCGACGACAGCGTACCCACCACAATGCCGATCAGCATGGTCACGGCAAAGCCGTGCACGGCCGTGCCGCCAAAGAAAAACAGCGCGGCCATGGTGATACTGGTAAACAGCGAGGTGATGATGGTTCGCGACAGCGTGTTGTTGATCGATCGATTCAACACCTCTTCCGGCTCGGCCTTGCGCGCAACGCGAAACAGCTCACGAATGCGGTCGAACACCACCACCTTGTCGTTGATCGAATAACCGATCACCGCCAGCACCGACGCCAGCACGGTCATGTCGAACTCGCGCTGCACCAGGGCAAGAATGCCGAGCGTTACCAGCACGTCGTGGAACTCGGTAAGAATCGCCGCGAACGCAAAACGTCGTTCGAAGCGGATGCCGAGATAAAAGCCGATACCCAGCATCACGAACAGCGCGGCCCACAGGCCGTCGGTGCGCAACTCCGCGCCCACTTCGGCGCTGATGAACTCTTTATCCTTCACCTTGGCGTCCGCGCGGGAAACCTGAAGCATCTTGGATACGTCGGCGGAGATGCGATCGAGATTGACCTTGCCGTCGGCCTGAACCGCGGCGGGATCGTCCTTCGGCTGCATGCGGATCGATACTTCACGCGTACCGCCGAGGCTCTGCACGACAGGATTATCGATGCCGCCCTTGGTCAACGCAGTACGCACGTCGTTGATCTGCACCGGCTGGTCATAGTCGATGGTCAGCGATACGCCGCCGTTGAAATCCAGGCCGTAGTTGAGACCCTTGGTCACGATCAGCGTGATCGAGGCAATCATCAGCAATGCAGCAATCGCAATGCTGTATTTGCGCATGCCGAGAAAGTTGATGTTGCTGTTGTGATTGAAAATTTCCATTGCGATTCCTCAGACCGACAGCGTCTTGAGCTTGCGGTGACCGTGGATCAGCGCGGTGAAGGCGTGGGTCAGGGTGACCGAGGTGAACAGCGAGGTCAGGATGCCGATCATCAGCGTGACGCCGAAGCCCCTGATCGCGCCGGTGCCCATGGTGGTGAGCGCCAGTGCCGCAATAAGGTGGGTGACGTTGGCATCGAGAATCGTGGCCCAGGCCTTTTCATAACCCGCGCGAATCGACGCGTGTGGCGACGAGCCATTGCGCAACTCTTCTCGTATGCGTTCGCAGATCAGCACGTTCGCATCAATGGCCATGCCCAGGGTCAGCACGATGCCGGCGACGCCCGGCATGGTCAGCGTGACGCCGATCAGCGACATCACCGCGATAAGAATCACCAGGTTGAAGAACAGCGCGATATCGGCCACCAGACCAAATAGCTTGTAGTAGATCGCCGCGGCCAGCAGCACCAAACCGAGGCCAAGCATCACGGCCTTGAAGCCCTTGTCGATATTGTCAGCGCCGAGGCTGGCACCGATCACGCCTTCCTCGACGATATCGACCGGAGCGGCCAGTGCGCCGCCCTTGAGCAGCAGTGCGAGGTCGGAGGCTTCCTTGGTGCTGGCCAGACCGTTGGTCTCGAACTGACGGCTGAAGGCGCCGGAAATGGTCGCGTCGTTGATCACCGACTCGGTGTCCTTCGAGGTGCGCACTTCCTTGCCGTCAACCATCTTTGTTTCGGTGACACGCTCGACGTAGACGACGGCCATCGGCTTGCCGACGTTGGCGTTGGTGAAGTCGCCCATCTTCTTGGCGCCCGCCGAGTTCAACGTCACGCTGACGTTGGGCGTGCCGTTGCGTGAGTCGGTGCCGGACGAGGCATCCACCAGCTGGTTGCCGCTGACGATTACGCGCTTGCTCACCAGCACCGGCTGATGCGTCTCGCGCATGTAATAGAGGTTGGCATCGGGAGGAATATTGCCCGTGCGCGCGGCGTCCTGCGCCTGCGCGTCGCCGGCATAGCCGATACCGGCGCGATACTCCAGCGTGGCGGTGGCGCCGATCAGCTTCTTCGCTTCCGTGGCATCCTGCACGCCGGCCAGTTCGACCACGATGCGGCTGTCGCCCTGCTGCTGGATCAGCGGCTCGGACACGCCGAGTGCGTTGATGCGGTTGCGCAAGGTGCTCAGGTTCTGCGTAATGGCGTCGTGTGCCAGCTGACGCAGCTTGTCGGGCTTGACCACCGCGTTGAGCACGAAACGATCGCCGGTGCTGGCGCCGTTGGACACGTTGAGGTCGGTGAACTCGGTAGCAATCGCATCGGACGCCTTGCTGCGATCGTCGGCCGAACGCAGGATGACCGCAATGCCCTGACCGCGCACGCTGTTGCGAAGCACGGACTCGTAGCGAATATTTTTCTGCTGCAAAAACGCACGGATGTCGTCTGCGTAGCCGGTTTCCTGCTTGTCGACCACGCCGTCCTGATCGACCTGCATCAAGAAGTGCACGCCGCCCTGCAGGTCGAGACCCAATGGCATCGAACGAGCGCCAACGGCCGTGAGCCAGCCCGGCACGGTGGACTGCAGCTTGAACGCCGTGGCGTAGCCGTCGCCCAACGCCGCCTTGATCGCGTCGGCGGCGCTCTTCTGCGAGTCGCCGTTGGTAAACGTGGCAATCAGATGGTCGCCCTGCACGCTTACCTCGGAGGCGACGATGTGCTGCGCAGCCAGTGCCGTCACCACCTTCTGCTGAATCGACGCATCGATTGGTGCCGAGCCGGTGTTGGCGCTGACCTGCACCGCCGCGATCGGGAGAAAGGCATTCGGCAGCGCGTAGAAGATGCCGAACAACATCACCAGCGCGACCAGCGCGTATTTCCAGCGGGGAAAATCACTCATGCCTTGCATCCATCCGAACCGCAGCCGTGCGCGGTGTTAGCGATAATCGGGAAGTTTCCCGTAAAAAGCAGCCCCAGATCAGCCGAGCATCGGCTCGACTCCCGCCGGTCAAACCGTTTTCAGCGAGCCCTTGGGCAACACCTGGGAAACCGAACCTTTCTGCACCTTGACCACCACATTGGCGGCGATTTCCACGCTAAGAAAGGTCTCGCCCACTTCATCGATGCGACCGGCAATGCCGCCGTTGGTCACCACTTCGTCACCCTTGGCCAGCGCGGACAGCATGGTGCGCAGCTCTTTCTGGCGCTTCATCTGCGGGCGGATCATCAGAAAATAAAACACGCCAAACAGCACGATGATCGGCAAAAACGTGAGTATCGGGTTGCCGCCAGGCGCAGCAGCCGGCGCGGCCTGGGCAAGCACGAACGGGATCGAAAAAGTCATGAATGTATCTCGCAAGTGGTGGCGCAACCCTGAAAAACGGCTGCTGCCCGGTCAAAGATCAACGATTATGCCATGCACCCCCCAGCCGTGCACGGCACACCTGGCCCATAGCGGCCGAAACGCCTGCCCTTACTGCGGGCGCACACCTTGCGTTGCAAGGCCCGGGTGGGTGGGTTCGCACGCCACCTTATGACAATGCGAGTGCGATGCGGCCATCCGGCGATCAGGCGGCTGCGTGCTGCCGCTGGGCGTAAAACGCCGCGGTAAAGGCGTCCAGAGTCTGGCCAGCGATCGCATCGCGCAAACCTGCCATCAGCCGCTGGTAATAGCGCAGGTTGTGCATGGTGGCCAGCTGGCTGCCCAGGATCTCGTTGCAGCGATCAAGATGGCGCAGATAGGCCCGGCTGAAGCCGCCGGCGCAGGCGTAGCAGTCGCAGCCCTCCTCAATCACGCGCGTATCGAGCGAATACTTGGCGTTGCGGATGCGCAGCGTGCCCTCGGCGGTGAACAGAAAACCGTTGCGCGCGTTGCGCGTGGGCATGACGCAGTCAAACATGTCGATGCCGCGGCGCACCGCCTCGACGATATCCTCCGGCCGACCCACGCCCATCAGATAGCGCGGCTTGTCCTGCGGCAGCAGCGGCACGGTGAAATCCAGCGCGTGGTTGCGCTCGGCCTCCGGCTCGCCCACGGCCAGGCCGCCGACGGCATAGCCGTCGAAGCCGATCTTGATCAGACCCTCGGCCGAACGCGTGCGCAGGTTTTCGTAAACGCTGCCCTGCACGATGCCGAACAGCGCGTTGCGCGGCTTTGAACCTGCGCGTTGCAGATCATCGAAGCCGCGGCGCGACCGCTCGGCCCAGCGCAGGCTCAACTCCATCGAGTCGCCGGCGACTTTTTCCGTCGCCGGATACGGGGTGCACTCGTCGAAGATCATCGCGATGTCCGAATCCAGCGTGGTCTGGATCTGCATCGACACTTCGGGCGACAGAAACACTTTCGAACCATCCACCGGCGAGGCGAAGGTCACGCCTTCCTCGGTGATCTTGCGCTTGTGCGCCAGCGAAAAAACCTGGAAACCGCCCGAATCGGTGAGGATCGGCTTGTCCCAGCCGATGAATTTGTGCAGACCGCCAAACTGCTCGACGATCTCCAGCCCCGGCCGCAGAAACAGGTGAAAGGTATTGCCAAGGATGATTTCCGCGCCGATGTCCTTGACGTCGCGCGGTGTCATCGCCTTCACCGAGCCGTAGGTACCGACGGGCATGAAGGCCGGCGTTTCCACCGTGCCGCGGTCGAACGTAAGGCAGCCGCGGCGGGCCGCGCCGGCGGTGGCGGAAAGCGCAAAAGTCATGGAAGTCATCCGGCCCATTATACGGGGCCGCCACAGCCGGGCGACCGACCAGAACTCAGCGTCAGGCCGGGCGCTTCATCGCAAATCGCTCGCGCGTGGTCGAATACCAGCTGCCGCTGAGGCGCCCGACCAGATCGAGCTTGGCCGGATCGACGTGCCGGGCATCGGCCATCACCGCGTCGTCGATATGCGCCAGCAGCACGCGGGCAAAGATCAGAAACTGGCGCGGATGTTCCGCCGGGTACGGAATCACTTCGGCCAGCGTGCACTCAAACGCCACCGAGGCGGCGGCGATGCGCGGCGGCTTGACCCGCACGCTGGGCAACGTGGCGATGCCGACCGCGTCGAACTCGCTGTCGTCGTGCGCCAGCGTCGCTGCCGTGGCATTCATGTTCTCTGCCTGCTCCTTGCTGACCAGATGAATCACCAGCTCGCCGGTCTCTTTTACGTTGAGAACGGTGTCCTTCAAATCACCGTTCGGGCGCAAACCGACGTTGACCATCAGCGTCGGCGGGTCATCGCAAATCACCTGGAAAAAACTGAAAGGCGCAAGATTGGTCACGCCCTTGGCCGACAGTGTGGAAACCCAGGCGATTGGCCGCGGTGTCACGGTGGACGACAGCCAGCGGTAGGATTCGGCGGCGTCGAGCTGACTGAAATCAAGCTGCACGGATTTATTCCTGAGGTGACGGAAGGAGCCATATGGGCAGGATGGTGCGAACCGGTTCTGGCAAAGGTCGTTGGCGTCATTGTCCACATCGTGCGTGGACAGCGCGTCGGCAAACGCCGTGGTGAACGACAAAACGAAGGAGTGCTGCATGAAAAACCTGAAAACAACGTGCCTGCTTTTCCATGCCACCCTGCTTGTGTGCGGCTCTGCGGTCGCCGGTCAGCCCGGCGGCGACTGGCTCAGCCCCGCCGCCGTCACGCAGAAACTGGACGCGCAGGGTTTCAAACACGTCAAGGCGCTGCAGGCCGTGCATGGGCACTGGGAAGGCGAAGCCTTTCAGAACGGCGAACTCGTCAAATTCCACGCCGACGCAAAAACCGGCAAGGTGACGTTCGAGAAAGCCAAGGACAACGTCCGCGGCAACGACTGACACCTGACGAATCAAGCGCCGTTCGGCAGAATCAGCATCGCATCGCCATACGAAAAAAAGCGGTAGCGCTGCTCGACCGCATGCCGGTAGGACGCCAGCATGAAATCCCGACCCGCCATCGCCGACACCAGCATCAAAAGCGTTGACTGCGGCAAATGAAAATTGGTGACCAGCGCATCGACACTGGTAATGCGATAGCCGGGGAAGATGAAGATCTGCGTCTCGCCCGCAAACGGATGCAGCTCGCCGTCCTTGGTGGCGCTCTCCAGCGCGCGCACCACGGTGGTGCCCACCGCCACCACGCGGCCACCTGCCGCGCGTGTATGGCGAATTTTTTGCACCAGCGCCGGGCCGACATTCAGCCACTCGCGATGCATCACGTGATCGCGCACGTCGTCAGCGCGCATCGGTTGAAACGTGCCTGCGCCCACGTGCAGGGTCACGTAGCCAAAGTCGATGCCCTTGTCGCGCAGCGTCGCCAGCATCGCCTCGTCGAAATGCAGGCCGGCGGTGGGCGCCGCCACCGCACCGGGCTCGCGCGCGTAAACGGTCTGGTAGCGCTCCATGTCGCTGGCATCGGCGTGCCGCTCGATATACGGCGGCAGCGGCATCTCGCCCAGCTTCAGCAGCAGCTTTTCCAGCGGCTCGGGCGATTCGAAGCGCAAGCGGAAAAACGCATCGTCACGCCCAAGCACGATGGCGAAACTGCCGTCGGCCAGCTCGATCCGTGCGCCCTCTTTCGGCTTCTTGCTGACGCCCAGCTGCACGGTCGCTTCGTGCGCGCCGGTGACGCGCTCGATCAGAATCTCCACCGCGCCGCCGCTGGTTTTATGCCCGTACAAACGCGCCGGCAAAACCCGCGTGTCATTGAACACCAGCAGATCACCCGGGCGCAGAAAATCGGGCAGCTCGCGAAACAGGCGATCCTCGCGCGTGCCGTTCTGCGCATCGAGCAGCAGCAGGCGGCTGGCCGAACGCTCGGCCAGCGGCGCCTGCGCGATCAGCTCGGGCGGTAGTTCAAAATCGAAATCGGACTTCTTCAACGGCGTGGGCATTCAAGGGGGATGACCCATTATCGCCGATGCCAGGGCGTTGCCGCTGGCAGCGCCTAAAGCCAGCCTTTTTGCCGCGCCATGCGATACGCCTCGATACGATTGGCCACGCCGAGTTTACCGATGGCCTCGGAAAGATAATTGCGCACGGTGCCGTGCGACAGGTTCAGCTGGGTGGCGATATCGCCGGCCGACTGGCCTTCGCCGGCGAGGCGCAGCACCTGGCGCTCGCGATCGTTGAGCGGGTCGGCCTCGGACCAGGCTTCCAGCGCCAGCTGAGGATCGATGGCGCGGCCGCCGCGATGCACCGTGCGCAGCGCTTCGGCCAGGTTTTCAGCAGGCGCGTCCTTCAATAAATATCCGCCCACGCCGGCATCCAGCGCGCGGCGCAGGAAGCCCGGACGCGCAAAGGTGGTGACGATGATCACCTTGATCGGCAGCGTATGCCGCTGGATACGCTGCGCCAGCTCGAGGCCGGTAAGACCGGGCATTTCGATGTCGGTGACCAGCACGTCAGGCTTCAACCGCTGCAGTTCGCGCCAGGCGATTTCGCCATCGGCGGCCGAGCCGAGCACGTCGATATCGGATTCGAGGTTGAGCAGCGCAAACAGCGCGCCGCGCACCATCGCCTGGTCTTCGGCCAACAACACGCGGATCACGCGATCGCCTCGTGGACTGATAAAAACACAGCGGGCAGCGATGGATTCATGCGGCAGGATTTCCGGATACGTTGGCGTTCATGGTCGGCCCGAGCGAAAGATCCGACGGCGCGCGCGAGGTTTCGACTAGCCGAAGAATCGGTACGGGCGCCACGATGCGAAGTTTCGTGCCGTGGCCGCGAAGCGACTCAATCGTGAGGGTGGCCCCGAGTGCACGCACGCGCTCGCGCATGCCGCACAAACCATTGCCATCGCTGCTGATGCCGCCGCGGCCGTTGTCGCTGATCAGCATGCGCACGCTGGCATGCTCGCGCACGATTTCGATTTTGGCCGAGCTGGCCTCGGCATGCCGAGCGATATTGGTCGCCGCCTCACGCACGATCAGCGAAAAACCGCGTTCGATGTCCGCCGGCAGATCGGTCGGCAGCTCGCCGTAGTCGAAATGCACGCGTGAGGATTCCAGCAGCAGTCTTGCCGATGCCAGCTCGGCGGCAAGATCGGTGGCGCGAATGCCGCTGACCGCGCTGCGTACTTCAGCCAGCGCATGGCGCGCGACTTTTTCGGCCTCTTCCATCTCGCGCCGCGCGGCCTCGCTGTCGCGATCAAACAGCTTGCGCGACAGCTCCAGCTTCAGCGTAATCAGCGAGAGCGTGTGACCTAGCAGGTCGTGCAGGTCGCGGCCGATGCGCTCGCGCTCGGCCAGGCCGGCGAGGCGCCGCACTTCCTCATGCGAGAGCTGCAGCTCGGCGTCTTTGGCTTCGTTGGTGCGTTCAACGCTGACGATCATGCCGATAATGAAAGTCGTCACCGGCATCCAGACAATGGCTTGCCACGGGTAGTGAAGCAGCCACGTCTCCAGCAGGATCACCACGTTGAGCCCGCCAAGTACGGCCAAATAACGCCGCGTGCTCATCCGGCAACTGATCATCATCACGCAGCTGTAAACGAAATACACCAGGCCGCTGGGATACCAAGGCAAAAGCAGCATGCACATGACAAGTAACGCCACGGCGTAGGCTGGGGCCGTACGACGTGACACCAGGTGGGACTTCGCATACAGCAAGAGAAAGACGGGGTAGCTCAGTAGCGTAAAAGCTGCCCAACGCCAGCTGAAGTGATCGAAGACTGGCGTGATGAATATCCATGCCGACCAAAGCAGATGAACGGAATCGGCCCAGGGCGATTTGCCCTTGCGTACGCTGCCTGCAGCCAGTGAGTCGGGGGCGGGCCTGAACCATTCGCGTAGCCATTCGGACATCGCCGGCGCCTCGGTTAGTGCTTCGTTGTTTGACATGCTACTTCAACCGTAACGCCGCAGCTGACGTACGGCCAGCAGCAGGAAGATGACGGTGTATCCCGCCAGCGCCAGCACGTGCGGCAGCAGCGCGCCGTTGTTCAGGCCCACGGCAGATAGGGTGAGCTGGTTGAGGTGGTAGCTCGGCCAGATCGGCGCGATCTTCTGCAGCGCCTGCGGCAGCATCGTCAGGGGCAGCCACAGGCCGGAGAGAAAGGCCATCGGCAGGTACACCAAGTTGAGCAGACCCGGCGCACTTTGCCCCTTGATCAGCGTGCCGACGAACATGCCCAGCGCGCAGAACGGCAGCACGCCGAACGCACCGGTCAGCATGAGTTTCGCTATCTGCACGGCGCTCAGAGTCACGTGCGCCAGAAACACGCCGATCAAAACCAGCAGCACGGTAACGATGGTGGCCGCGATCATCGCCATCACCATCTTGCCGAGCAGATACGCACCCGGCGGCATCGGCAGCGCGCGCTTCAGCGTCAGCAGACCGCCGTCGCGTTCGATCGCCAGCGACACGCCGAAGCCGAACAGTCCGGGGCCGATGATGCCGAACGCGCTGTAGCTGGCCAGCAGGTAGCGCGACGCTTCGCCGTGATTCAAGAGCACGCCGAACATAAGATAGAACACGGTAGAAAACAGCAGCATCGGCAGGATGAAACCCGGTGCGCGCACATAGCGCAGGCATTCACTGCGCGCCTCCGCGACGTAGGCACCCAACACCCGCTGCCACGGCATCGCGCTGGCACGCACGGAATCATCGATCGACAGAACGGTTTCCATATCAGGCAGCCTCGCGCTGGGTAGTAGTAGTAGACGACTGATCCGCATTGCGGGTGAGTTCGGTAAACGCTTCGGCGAGACCGGCGCGCTGCACTTCCAGCTCGCTGAGCTGCGCGTCGGCGTCGAGGAGTCGGCGTACCACCGTTTCGGCCTCGGCCGTGGTGATGTGCAGACGCTCGCTGTCGCGGCGCACGTCGGTAACGTGCTGCCAGCTGCGCACCAGTTCGACATCCAGCGCGCTGATGCAGCGAATGCGTTTGAGCGAC
>Ga0302232_10000044_pt1 | contig 107417 bp, 108 predicted proteins | sample II_Palsa_N2_3_FD_193575 | JGI IMG/M metagenome (GOLD analysis project Ga0302232, IMG submission 193575) | Peat permafrost microbial communities from Stordalen Mire near Abisko, Sweden - II_Palsa_N2_3 | ecosystem: Environmental > Terrestrial > Soil > Palsa > Peat permafrost | place: Sweden...
GGCGCCGAATGGCGCGAGGCCGGCTGCTCGATGTGCATCGGCATGAACGGCGACATCGCCCAGCCGGGCCAGCTGGTGGTGTCCACCAGCAACCGCAACTTCGAAGGTCGGCAGGGCAAGGGCGCACGCACCGTGCTGGCCAGCCCGCTGGTGGCGGCCGTCGCCGCGGTCACCGGCCAGATCACCGACCCATCCGCCTTTCTGGAGCAGGCCGCATGAAGCCCGTCACTGAAATCCGCTCGCGCACCGCGGTGCTGCCGTTCGAGAACATCGATACCGACCGCATCATCCCGGCGCGCTTTCTGACCACCACGGAACGTTCGGGGCTGGGCAAGTACGCCTTCAACGACTGGCGTTACCAGGCCGACGGCAGCGACAACCCCGACTTTCCGCTCAATAAACCGGAAACGAAAGGCTGCGCAATACTGGTCGCCGGCCACAACTTCGGCTGCGGCTCGTCGCGCGAGCACGCGCCGTGGGCGCTGCTGGATTTCGGCCTGCAGGCGGTGATCTCGTCCGAGATCGCGGACATCTTCCGCAGCAATTCGCTGAAGAACGGCCTGCTCACCATCGTGCTGCCGGCCGATGCGCATCGGCGTCTGCTGGAACAGCCCGGCATCGAGTTGAGCATCGACGTGCGCGAGCAGTTCGTCGAGCTGCCCGACGGCCGCCGCATCGGTTTCGAGCTCGAACCCTTCGCCAAGCACTGCCTTCTCAACGGCGTCGATCAACTCGGCTACCTGCTGCAGCAGGACGAGGCCATCAGCGCTTATGAACGTCAGCACAAACGGCAGGAGGTCGCCGCATGAAGGCGCATATCGTCACCCTGCCCGGCGACGGCGTCGGCCCCGAAGTCACCGCAGCGGCCGTCACTGTTCTGAAAGCGGTCGCCAAACACGGCGGCCACGAATTCCGGTTCGAGGAGCATGCGATCGGCGGTACTGCCATCGACGCGTCCGGCGAGCCGCTGCCGGCCGCCTCGCTTGACGCTTGTAAGCGCGCCGACGCGGTGTTACTCGGCGCGGTTGGTGGCCCGAAATGGTCCGACCCGAACGCCAAGGTTCGCCCGGAGCAGGGCCTGCTGGCGCTGCGCGCGGCGCTGGGCGTGTACGCCAACCTGCGCCCGCTGCAGGTGCATCCGTCGCTGGCTAACCTGTCGCCGCTGAAGAACGAAAAGCTGAAAAACGTCGACGTGCTGTTCGTGCGCGAACTCACCGGCGGCACCTACTTCGGTGCCAAGACGCGCACCGATGACACCGCCACCGACGAGTGCAAATACACCGTGCACGAGATCGAGCGCGTGGTGCGCCGCGCCTTCGATCTGGCGCGCGGCCGCAAAAAGCACCTCACATCGGTGGACAAGGCTAACGTGCTGGAAACCTCGCGGCTGTGGCGCAGCACGGTGCAGCGAATCGCGCCGGACTATGCCGACGTCACCATCGAGCATCAGCTGGTCGATTCGATGGCGATGCTGCTGCTGACCCAGCCCTCGCACTACGACGTGGTGGTCACGGAAAACCTGTTCGGCGACATCCTCACCGATGAAGCAGCCGCGATTGCCGGTTCGCTCGGCCTGCTGCCGTCGGCATCGCTGGGCGACGGTCGCAACGGTCTGTACGAACCAATCCATGGCTCGGCGCCCGATATCGCCGGCAAGGGCGTGGCCAATCCGACCGGCGCGATTCTCTCGGCCGCGATGCTGCTGCGTCACTCGCTGCATCTGGAAGCCGAAGCAGCGGCGATCGAGGCCGCCGTGAGCCAGGTGCTGCGCGACGGCCCGCACACGCGCGACATCGGCGGCGACGCCGGCACCGAAGCGGTGCGCGATGCGGTTCTGCGCGCGCTCAAGCATCACATCGAAACAACAAACGCCTCGTTCGCTGGTGCCAGCGCATGAGGCTCGCACACCAACGCTTTTGCAGTTCCCCGATTGGACACAGGGACGCGTCCAGTTTTTTTTCTGCCGTCACTTCGGCAGATGCCCGTCTCACCGGCGTCACTCAAAACTTCTGGAATTTTTCATGCGTAGTGATCAGATAAAAACCGGCCCCGATCGTGCTCCCGCCCGCGCGATGCTGCGTGCCACCGGCTTGGACGACGAGGCCATCGCCAAGCCACTGGTCGCCATCGTGCATACGTGGTCCAACGTCAGCCCGTGCAACCTCAACCTGCGCGAACTGGCCGAGCATGCCGCCGCTGGCGTGCGTGCCGCGGGCGGTACGCCCATCGAATTCAACACCATCGCGGTGACCGACGGCATCGCCATGGGTACGTCCGGCATGCGCGCCTCGCTGATTAGCCGCGAGGTCATCACCGACTCGATCGAGCTGGCCGTCGACGGCCACTGCCTCGATGCGATGGTGGTGCTGTGCGGCTGCGACAAGACCATTCCCGCCGCGGCGATGGCGATGGCGCGGCTCAACATTCCCGCTGTCGCACTGTACGGCGGCAGCATCGCGCACGGCACGCACGACAACCATCCCATCACCATCCAGCAGGTGTTTGAAGCCGTCGGCGCGCACGGCGCCGGCAAGATCAGCGACGCCGAACTGACTTCGGTCGAAAAAGACGCCTGTCCCGGCGCCGGCGCCTGCGGCGGCCAGTTCACCGCCAACACGATGGCGATGGTGCTGACCACGCTCGGCCTGTCGCCGATGGGCCTGAACGATATCCCAGCCACGCATCCGGCCAAAAGCCACGCCGCGTTTCGCTGCGGCGAACTGGTGATGGAATGTTTCCGGGAGGACCGCAAGCCGCTGGATCTGCTCAGCCGCACCTCGTTCCGCAACGCGGCGCGCATGGTCGCCGCCACCGCGGGCTCCACCAATGCGGTGCTTCATCTGCTGGCGATCGCGCGCGAAGCCGACATCGAATGGAATCTGGAAGATTTCGAACCAGCCTCGGTGCATACGCCAGTGATCGCCGATCTTCTTCCTGCTGGTCGCTATACCGCGGTAGAGATGTTCGGCGCTGGCGGCAGCGGCCGCGTGGCGCAGGAGCTGATCGCCGTCAACATGCTGGACGATGCGCCGACCGTGACCGGACGCAGCCTGTTCGAGGAGGCTGCCGCTGCACCGCGTGCCGACAAGCAGGACGTGATCCATCCGGTCAGCAGCCCGTTCAAGCCGCGAGGAGGTTATTCCATCCTCTACGGCAACCTCGCGCCGGACGGCTGCATCCTCAAGCTCGCTGGCAAGGACAGCGGACAATTCGAGGGCAAGGCGCGCGTGTTCGAGAGTGAGGAAGATGCCTTCGCCGCCGTGCAGGGCGATCAGATTCACGCCGGCGACGTCATCGTGATTCGCAACGAAGGCCCGGCCGGCGGGCCCGGCATGCGCGAGATGCTCGGCGTTACCGCCGCGCTGATCGGACGCGGCATGGGCAACGACGTCGCCCTGATTACTGATGGCCGTTTCTCCGGCGCGACCCACGGCTTCATGGTTGGCCACATCGCGCCGGAAGCCGCACGCGGCGGCCCGATTGCGCTGCTGCGCGAAGGCGACAGCGTGATCATCGACGCGGAAAAGCGCGAGCTGCGTACCAGCGTCGATCTGGCCAAGCGCCGCGCCGACTGGCATCCGCCGGCACCCAAGGTCACCCATGGCGCGCTGGCCAAATACGCGCTGCTAGTGGGCTCCGCCTCCGACGGTGCCACCACTCAGCCGATCAACGCTTCCAGCCGTCCGGCCGTCCAGACGTCCAAAACCTCTTCCACCCAGACGACACATACCCCCTCGAACCCAGGAGCCACCGCATGAGCAACGCCACCACCAACGACACTCTCGCCAAGGCACGCATCGCCGTGCTCGGCTACGGCAGCCAGGGCCGTGCCCACGCGCTGAACCTGAAAGACTCCGGCCTCGATGTGGTGATCGGCCTGCGGCCCGGCGGTCCGACCTGGAAAAAGGCCGAAGCCGACGGCTTCGCCGTGGTCGAGCCCGCCGATGCGGTGAAAGGCGCCGACCTGGTCGCCGTGCTGACGCCGGACATGACCCAGCCGGCCATCTACAAGGACGCGATCGAGCCCAATATCAAGCCCGGCGCCGCCTTGCTGTTCGCGCACGGCTTCAACATTCATTTCGGCCAGATCAAGCCGCGCGAGGATATCGACGTGATCCTGGTTGCCCCCAAAGGCCCGGGTGCGCTGGTGCGCAGCGAGTACGAGCGCGGTCGTGGCGTGCCGTGCATCTGGGCCGTCTATCAGGACATCAGCGGTCACGCCGAGGCCACCACCAAGGCCTATGCCGACGGTATCGGTGGCGGTCGCGCCATGCTGATCCAGACCGACTTCAAGGAAGAGACCGAGACCGATCTGTTCGGCGAGCAGGCCGTGCTGTGCGGCGGCGCCAGCGAGCTGGTGATCGCGGGCTTCGAGACCCTGGTCGAGGCCGGCTACCAGCCCGAGATCGCCTATTACGAAGTGATGCACGAGCTGAAGCTGATCGTCGACCTGTTCTACGAGGGCGGCATCACCCGCATGCTCGAGTTCATCTCCGAGACTGCGCAGTACGGCGACTACGTCAGCGGGCCGCGCATCGTCGACGCCGCTACCAAGCAGCGCATGAAAGACGTGCTCACCGACATCCAGGACGGTACCTTCGCCAAGAACTGGACGGCGGAGTACAAGGCCGGCCTGCCGAACTACAAGAAGTTCAAGCAGGCCGATCTCGACCACCCGATCGAGAAAGTCGGCAAGGAACTGCGCGCGCGCATGCCGTGGCTGCATAGCGGCAAGGCGACACCGGCCGCCGAGCCGTTGAAGAAAGTGGGCTGAAGCCAAACACCACGGCCGCCGAACGATGCCATCCGCGCGGCGGCCGTCACATCCAACCGCTCCATCTCATCAAGGAATGCTCATGAAACGTTTTCATATCGCTCTGGCTGTGCGCAACCTCGATGACTCCATTGCCGACTACAGCGCACGGCTCGGCCAGCAGCCGCAGCTGGTGGTGCGCGACAAGTACGCGCTGTGGCGCACGCGGCAACTGAATTTCTCGATCAACGAGATGCCCGAGCAGGCCGGACAGGTCCGGCATATCGGCTTCGAAGACGACGAGGCCAGGGGCTTCACCATTTCCAAGGATCCTAACGGCATCGAGTGGGAGAACTTCTCCGTCACCGATCAGGAAGCGCTGATCGAGTCGATCTACGGCGAGCCGACCTACGCGATGGTCAACATCGACGTGGATGCGGTCGAACTGATCCGCAATTAGACGTCCAAACGTCAGCGTCCAGGCGCCTAAAAATGCCGGCCGTTAACCGACCGCACTGTTAAACGACCCGTTGCCAAACGATGTGTCGCAAGCCGCCGACCAGCGGCGAACCCAGGATATTCATGTGACTACGCAACTGCTCAAAGCGCACAAGCCGACACCTTCCATCGCCATTGATGATGCGAAGCACCCGCTCGCCGGCACGCCGATAAGCGGCGCCGACGTGGTGGTGCAGGTGCTCGCCGACGAGGGCGTCGACGTGATGTTTGGCTACTCCGGCGGCGCGATTCTGCCGGTCTACGACGCGCTCTACCGGTACAACGCCGAGCATCTGCGTACCGATGGCAGCGAGCCGATGCCGCTGATCGTGCCGGCCAACGAACAGGGTGCGGGCTTTATGGCGTCGGGCTATGCACGCGCCTCGGGCAAGGTTGGCGTGGCCGTGGTCACCTCCGGGCCCGGCGCCACCAACATGGTGACTCCGGTTCGCGACGCGATGGCCGACTCCACGCCGATGGTGGTGATCTGCGGCCAGGTCGCCACCACCTCGCTGGGCAGCGACGCGTTTCAGGAGGCGCCAATCAGCAACATCATGGGCGCCTGCGCCAAACACGTGTTCCTGATCACCGAGGCCGAGGCGCTGGAAGCCACGCTGCGCACAGCATTCGAGATTGCGCGCAGCGGTCGCCCCGGTCCGGTGGTGGTGGATATTCCGAAGAACGTGCAGAACACCGCGCTGACTTTCGACGGCCAGTCGCGGCTGCCGATTCCCGGCTATCGCGCGCGCCTGCGCGCGGTGGAAGAAGCGCGACTGGACGATGCGGAATGCGCCGCTTTTTTCGCCGCGCTGGATGCGGCGCAGCGGCCGCTGATCTACGCCGGCGGCGGCGTGATTGCCGCCGAGGCTTCGCAGGCGCTGCGCGCCTTCGTCGAGGCCTTCGGTCTGCCGGTCACCACCACGCTGATGGGGCTGGGCGCGCTCGACACGGGCGACGCGCTGTCGCTGCACATGCTCGGCATGCACGGCACGGCCTACGCCAACTACGCGGTGGAGGACTGCGATTTCATCCTGACGCTGGGCGCCCGCTTCGACGACCGCGTCGCCGGCGTGCCGGACAAATTCGCGCCGCGCACCAAGTTCATCGCGCAGATCGATATCGATCCGGCGGAGTTCGGCAAGGTCAAGGCGATCCAGTGGCATCACTGCGGACCGATGGTGCGCACGCTTGAACGCCTGACCCAGTACGGCAAAACGCACGGCCAGCGGCCATCACTGCAGGCGTGGCACGCGCACATTGCCGAACTCAAGCGCGTGCATGCGATGAACTACGACCGCGCCAGCGCGCTGATCCAGCCGTATGCGGTGATCGAGGAGATCAACAAGACCACGCACGGCCGCGCCATCATCAGCACCGGCGTCGGCCAGCACCAGATGTGGGCGGCGCAGTACTCGGCATTTCGCGAACCGCGGCAGTGGCTGACCTCGGGCTCGATGGGCACGATGGGTTTCGGCCTGCCGGCGGCAATCGGTGCGCAGTTCGCCCGGCGCGATGCGCTGGTGATCGACATCGACGGCGACGCCAGCATCCGCATGAATATCGGCGAGCTGGAGGTCTGCACCACCTACAACCTGCCAGTGAAGGTGCTGGTGTTCAACAACCTCGGCGACGGCATGGTGCGGCAGTGGCAGAAGCTGTATTTCATGGGCCGCTTTGCGGCTTCGGACAAAAGCCTGCGCACCAAGGATTTCGTCAAGACCGCCCAGGCCGACGGCTTCCAGTGGGCAAAACGGCTGGAAAATCCGCAAGACATGGCGGCCACGGTCGCCGACTTCCTGCGTTTCGACGGCCCGGCCTTTCTCGAAGTGATGATCGATACGGATGCCGGCGTGTATCCGATGGTCGGCCCCGGCGCCACCTACGCGCAGATGATCACCGGCGACCACATCGTGGCGCGTGAAGCCAACGCAGCGCCGCCGGTGACGTCCACTCCTCTTGTCGACATGTTCTGAGTAACGACTTATGCGCCATACCCTCTCCATTCTTCTGCAGAACGAGTCCGGCGCGCTGGTGCGCGTCGCCGGCATGTTCGCCGCACGCCATATCAATATCGACACGCTCAACGTCGCCGCCACCATCGACCCGGCGATCTCGCAGCTGACCCTGGTGCTGCACGGTGACGAGGCCACGCTGGAGCAGATCGTGCGGCAGACGCGCAAGCTGATCGATGTGCTCGACGTGATCACATTGACGCCGGACGACAACGAGAGCGCGCGACTTACGTCGGTACCCGCACACTCGTGAATGCCCGCGTCGAATCCCTCAGTGCCCGGACGCAGCAACCGGACGAAGCTGTTGATACACCAAGCGACAGCGAGATGGTCGGCCGCGCGCAGACGTCGCAGGTCTACGACGTGGCGCGCGAATCACCGCTGGAATTTGCCCCGCTACTGTCGTCGAGAACCGGTAGCGATGTCTGGCTGAAGCGCGAAGATCAGCAAACCGTGTTCTCTTTCAAATTGCGCGGTGCATATAACCGCATGGTAAAGCTGGACGCCGCGCAGCGCGCCCGTGGGGTGATCGCCGCGTCCGCCGGTAATCACGCGCAGGGCGTTGCGTTGGCGGCGGCCAAGCTGGGTATCCAGGCCACCATCGTGATGCCGGTGACCGCGCCGCAGGTGAAAATCGACGCCGTGCATCGCTTCGGCGGCGCCTTCGTGGAAGTAACGCTGGCCGGCGATTCCTACAGCGACGCGCAGGTCGAAGCCGCACGCCTGCAGCGCGAACACGGCAGCGTCTTCGTGCATCCGTTTGATGACATCGACGTCATCGCCGGACAGGCGACGGTGGGCCTGGAGATTCTTCACCAGCATCCTGGCGCCGTGCACGCGGTGTTCGTCCCGGTCGGCGGCGGTGGACTGCTCGCCGGCATGGCCACGTGCATCAAGGGGATTCGACCGGAGGTGAAGATTATCGGCGTACAAGCGGCCGACTCCGACGCGATGGCGCAATCGTTGGAAGCCGGCGAGCGCATCGTACTCGACAAAGTCGGCCCGTTCGCCGATGGCACCACGGTCAAGCAGGTCGGTGTGCACACCTTCGAACTGTGCCGTCGCCACGTGGACAGTGTGCTTCGCGTGGACACCGACGCGATATGTGCGGCGATCCGCGATATCTATCAAGACACCCGCAGCGTCGCCGAACCCGCGGGCGCGCTGGCGCTGGCCGGTCTCAAGCAGTACGTCGCCACACACGGTGACTGCGACGGCGCGTTGGTAGCGGTGGTCTCCGGCGCCAACATGAATTTCGATCGCCTGCGCTTTGTCGCCGAACGCGCGAGCATCGGCGAGCAGCGCGAAGCGGTGTTCGCGGTCACCGTGCCGGAGGAGCGTGGCAGCTTCAAACGTTTCTGCGCCGCGCTCGGCCAGCACAGCATCACCGAGTTCAACTACCGCATTGGCGACACCGCCTCGGCGCATATCTTCGTCGGCGTGCAGATCGGCGCACGCGCCGATCGCGACGCACTGCTGGCTGCTTTCGAGGAGCAGCGGTTCGGCGTGCTTGACCTGACCGACGACGAGCTGTCCAAGCTGCATCTGCGCCACATGGTCGGCGGCCGATCCGCGCTGGCGCACGATGAGCAGCTCTACCGCTTCGAATTCCCCGAACGACCCGGCGCTCTGCTGCGCTTTCTGGAAGACATGCATCCGGACTGGAACATCAGCCTGTTCCACTATCGCAACCACGGCGCCGATTACGGCCGCATTCTCGTCGGCCTGCAGGTTCCGCTGCACGAGCGCATCATGTTTCAGCAGTTTCTCGGCACGCTCGGTTACCCGCATTCGAACGAAAGCGAAAACCCGGCGTATCGACTTTTGCTTTGCGGCAGCGCGACCCCGGCGGCGGCCTGATCAAAAGGCATGCGTGCCGTCCTCACTTCTCGCTCGCACGCTGTTAACGCGGTGGTCGCCACGCTCGATGCTCATCTCAATCCACTCGGAGCATCCCATGCCAGGCAACCCCATGAATCCGCAGCCGCCCGTCGCCATCCCGGGCCAGGGCCTGCCCGAACACGAACTGGAAAATCCGGGGCACGCTCATCCGGAGCGCGAGGTTGATCCCGATCCGTTGCAGCCCGATCGCGACGACGATCTGCTCTGAAGCGAACCACGGCAACAGCCAAAGAGTCTGTTTGGCTGTTCTTGGGATAAAGCGTTTGCAGGGCAGCATTGGAAGCCGTCGACAGGCACAACGCTCACGCTAGACTTGCGTCATGCCTCCTACCCGCAAACGATCTTCCAGCAAGCCGGCACCTTCCGCTGTTCGTCGCCGTCCTGTAGCGGCGACACCCGTTTTAAAAAAACCGCCCACGCCGGCGGACAGTTCGACGCGGGCGACTCGCGTTCTGAACTGGCTGCTGCAGAAGCTGCCGGCGCGCCAGCGGGGAAAGGCGCTTGATTACCTGATATTGACGCGCATGGACCGGCCGGTGGGTGCGCTGCTTCTCTTGTGGCCGACGTGGTGGGCGCTGTGGCTGGCGGCGGGCGACTTTCCGCCGTGGAAACCCCTGATCATTTTTACCCTTGGCGTGTTCGCCATGCGGGCCGCCGGCTGCGCCATCAACGACTATGCCGACCGCAAGCTCGATCCGCAGGTCGCGCGCACCGCCGGACGACCAATTGCCAGCGGGCGGGTCTCGCCGAGGGAGGCCTTGATCGTCTTCGCCGCGTTGCTGTTGTTCGCCTTCGTGCTGGTGCTGTTTACAAACACGCTGACCATCGAACTGTCCTTCATTGGCGCGGCGCTGGCGGCGGCCTACCCGTTCAGCAAACGCTATACGCACATGCCGCAGGTAGTACTTGGCGCGGCGTTTGGCTGGTCGATTCCGATGGCTTTTGCCGCAGTGTCCAATACCTTGCCGCCGATCGCATGGCTGCTGTTTATCGGCAATATATTGTGGTCGGTTGTTTACGACACCGAATACGCCATGGTCGATCGCGAAGATGATATCAAGGCCGGCGCCAAGTCGACGGCCATTCTGTTCGGTGACGCCGACCTGCCGATACTCGCCGTATTGATGGGTACCTTTCTGCTGGCCATGCTTTTCGCCGGCCAGCGCGCCGCACTCGGCTGGCCTTATTGGCTTGGCCTGCTCATCGCGGCCGGCCTGTTCGGCTACCAGCTTTGGCTCATCCGCCATCGCGCCAAGACAGCCTGCCTCACCGCCTTCCGCCACAACAACTGGCTCGGCATCACGGTGTGGATCGGTATCGTTTTGGCGCTGGCTGTGCGTTGAACAGAGATGATGGCGCCCCTTTATTTCGGTTGAATCAGCACACTGTGCAAAAGCAGGGCAAGCTTCCGCGGATCGACGCTTTCACCGCTTTCGAGCGGTGAGCGAGCTTGGTCAAAGCTGAAGCTCAACACGAGATTGTCATCCGTTTTTCGCAGCGATCGGGGCACCAGCAAGGTGGTGCTCGGAACTGGTTTGCCTCGTTCGAATTGCCAATGAGCAAGCAAATTTCCATGGATCCGCACGTAGACGCCCAATTGCGGAAACGTCTGTGGCAAATACGGCTCCGCATCGAGCACGATCTTCAAATCTTCGACACCGGCCACCACGTGCATGGCCAACTCTGCCGAAGCCCCCTCCGACCAGGTTGCACCATCGCCCGGCGTGCTCCAACCGCCAAAAAGAAAGGCTTGGCCATCACCATTTTTACCGAAACGATACGTCTGGCCCACGATCGCCGGGGGAAAGTCATGGATCTGCGGTCCGTGTAGGTAATTTCCCCTGTTCAAGGCAAGCCATTGCGGTGCCACGACAGTGAAACCATCAATATCGCCAACGCCCGTAGATGGCGGAAACAATTGCTGCACCGAAGCCAGCGTGGCGTATGCCGATGGCTGGATCAGGTAAAGGCCGCGGGGATCGAGCGCGCCTTCGAAGAACTGCTCATGCCGGCGCGTTCGCTGCTCTTGCAATGACGCGCTGGGCAGCCTTGCGGCATAGACCGTGTCGATGGAAAATCCATAGGCGTTTGCAAGTGATTCATAGGCAATGTTGTCGTCGGCCGTGTACTGGCCGGGAACCACATACAGATTGGCGTAGCGTGTTCGTGCCAATGCCCAAAAAGGTGATGAGTACACCGGAAAGTGATATCGCTGTGCATTGACTGTTGATGCCACATTTATCGTGTGAAAAAAGGAAAACAGGTCGGCCATCTGGACAAGAAAAACCACGACCAGAAGGCGCGTGCAGATGGGCTTTGATAACCGCAGCAATCCGCGGATGGCCACCAGAATCAAAAGGTAGTACACCGGCCAGAACATGCGCCCGGATGCCCGAAAAATGTTGAAAGCGGGCTGCACGCGTCCAGGTATCGGCACCACGAAAAGCACATGCGAGCCCCACGTAACCTCATTACTTATCGCCAACAGAGAGAGCGCCGCAGCGACAGCGATCAAAGGCAAATCGGGGGCCTTGTGAAAGTGGGTCGCACCATGCTGACGATGCCGGCGAAGTCCTGCCAGCGACCGCAGCGCCACGAACAAAAGCGCAAGTAAAATGCCCAGGCCAAGATAATTGAACCCCTCGTACTGGCCCGACGTAGCTGCGACGATCGAACGCGGCATCGTCGGACCGACCCCGACGGGCCAGAACGGCGCCAGCATATTCATCGAGTAGTAACCGAACCCTCCCGTGGACACTTCCATTTTCAGAAAGTAGCCCGCCAGCCACATCGCCGCGAGTGAACCCGCGACGGACATTGCCAGCCGTACCACCAGCTGAGTCACTGACCAGCGACGATCCAGGACTCCATATCGCACCAGGTAAGCACCCCAGATCGCATAGGCCATGAACATCAGGTAGGCATGAATCATGGGCGTCAGCCACAAGAGCAAAAGCCAGTGCAGTGTTCGCCGGCGCTCTGGCGGCGCGTAATAGAGATACAAAACCGCAACGATGATCCAGTGTGCGGATAGCGCCAGATGACCCTGCGCCCGCAGCAGCATGATGGGACTGAACAAAAACAGCAGAACGCCGAATATCAGGGCCGATCGACGCTCCGTAAACAGCATGAGCAGGCGACACGCGAAGTAGCCTTGCAACGCATAGCAGGCACACAGCCACAGGCCATCGTATTGAAACGGTGCAGGCAGCCATGCACGCAGCAGCTTGAAGAAAATCGCCAGCAACGGAATCGAATCGGAGTAGACGATCGAGCTGCCCTGCTCCATGCCCAAGGTATGTAGAAGTCCCAGCGGCAGCGACCATGGTTCGTGCCGAAAGAACAGCCAGCCGAGATAACTTGCCGCTGGATCACCGTTGGCCAGCCAGCCGTCATTCAAGGGATTGATGATCGAAGGATCGAGCAGCAACGTAAAAACAATCACGCCAGCCAGCGCGGCTAATAGCGCCCGCCTGCATAACGCGCTACCGGATCCTTGATTGGAAACGATCATCGAATTCATCGAGTCAGCATACTGAAGCCATTTACGATTGCGAAACGACGCGATGACCCGCGCCTGATAGGACCGATCGCGAGGCGATGAGCGTGGATCGCCGGCTTTACTGACGCGGCCGCGCGACGAATTGTGCACCGTACACGCCTGTGTGAACTTTTGCGACGAATCCTGAAAATGGTTTCCATGCGAAACTGCGACGATTGGCATCCTTATGATCAAGCAACCAACGAGTTCAAGCCTTGCCTTCGATCGTCGATACGCTGCTACAGATACTCAAGCATTCAAGCCCTGCGACTGAAGCCGCTGCGAGCGGCGCTGTCGCCGCATCACCACTGATCGCAAGCTGCCGTAGGATTGAGCCCCAAGGCCTTTTCATCATTGGCGCGGCGCGCAGTGGCACCACGATTCTGCAAAATGCGCTAAACGACTCCAGCGATATTTTTCTGTTTGGTGAACCGGCTTTTCATGGTGACGCCGGCAGCAGCGATTTTGCGGCACGTTACAACGCCATGCATCGAAGCTGGGGCAATCAGGAGACCAAAAGCAGTTACTGCCCACCCCTGTTCGCAATTGATGCGCCTTGGCATGACTATCTGGCACGACTGGCCGACATCTATCGCTATGTCGGCGCCAAGATCGTCATCAATTCGGAGCTGGCCAGCGAACAGGCTCGGCAGTTATTCGCATTTCAATGCCAGCATTTTTATGCGTCGCGCTATCTCTTTACCTTTCGCAATCCGCTGGATGTACTTGTCTCCACACGCGGGTTGGCCGAACTCAACGGCAGCCGCATCGCGACGTGCCCCGAGGTTCTTCGGGGCTACTTTGTGGTCGTTCAGCTTTTCATCCGTGCGTTGCGAAATTTGCCGCATGTAACCGCGGTGTTCCACGAGACGGTGAACGCCGGTACGTTCAGCACCCTGGAGCAGTGGCTGAAGCAACCCCTAACGCGCGCCGGCGATTACTACAACGTCAGCAAGGTGCGTCACTACGAACTCAGCGCCGTGCCTGAGGCGCACCGCGCGCTGACGGCTGAAGCCGTGGCGCTGTATCAAAATTTCAGGCGTGAATGCATGGCGGGTTTCGAGCTGGCGCAGATCGAGCAAAATTCCGGTCATTTCGAGCAAAGCCATTTTACCGCCCTGGGCCAGCTTTCACGGGAGTTGTCAAAGTTCGTCGACCGCATCGACAGCACGTACTTTCCGATTCAATCGCCATCCGGCGAAGAATCTTAACCTCGCGGCGAGGGCGCACGTGCCAGTGCCCATACGTCGATTCGCTGCACGCCGGCGCGCCGCAGTACGCGAGCGCACTCCGCCAGGGTGGCGCCGGTAGTCATGACGTCGTCGACGATGGCCACGTGTGCGGGCAGGGTCGCGCCTTCGCGCAGCGCGAAGGCGCCGCGCAGGTTGCGGCGGCGGGTCACGGCGTCGAGTTCGGTTTGCGCGGGCGTGGCTCGGATGCGCTGCAGAAGATCAGGCCGAATCAAAACGCCGAAAGCCTTCGCCAGGGGCGCGGCCAGTTCAAGCGCCTGGTTGTAGCCGCGCTGGCGCAATCGTCCCTGATGCAGTGGTACGGGCAGGATCAGTGCGGGCAACTCAAGGGTTCGCGGCTGCGTTTGCCACTGGGCTGCCAGCACGCGGCCGGCAGCGAGGTCGCGGCCAAACTTGAAGCGTGACTCCAGCCGGTCCAGTGGCCACGCATAGCGGAACGGTGCCCACGCCGCATCCCACGGCGGCAGCCGCCGCTGGCATTCACCGCACAGCGCGGCGGGCAACGCCAGCGGCAGGGCGCAACGCGCGCAGCAGGAAACATTTCGCGGCAACTCGCTGGCGCAGTCCGCACACAGGTCAGCACCGTTGGCACCCGGTGCGCCGCATAGCAGACAGCGCAGCGGCAGCAACCAACGCTGCAGCCGCGCGCCGAAATTTGCCAGCGCTTCCCTGCGCATCGTTGTCATCGGCGTCGGTCAGATCAGGATTTGGCCTTGAACAGCGCCGCGTCGATGACCGACCAGAGGTGGATGATCCAGCCCAGCAGGAAGAACCACAGTGCGCCGGCCAGCACGAACATCAGTATCGCCATCAGCAGGCGCCCCTGTACCAGCTGGCCCAGGCCAGGTATGAACAAACTGCAGATCGCCGCGAGAACATTACCGCCGCTGCCTTGCCCTGAACTCATGTCGTTCGCCCCCGCGTGGTTTATGGATACCTGATGGTAACGCAGCCGCGACTGCGCTCGGGTACGTCAACCTTGGCCAGGGACTTTCAGTTGACTGGTCGCCGAACTGCCAACACACTTCCCGCCTTGCCAACGGGAGTTTTCCATGACCGAAGCCGTCATCCGCCACGACTGGACCCGCGACGAAGTGAGCGCGCTGTTCGCGCTGCCATTCAACGAACTGATGTTCCGCGCACATAGCGTGCACCGCGAACACCACGACCCGAACGCCGTGCAGGTGTCGACCCTGCTATCGATCAAGACCGGCGGTTGCCCCGAAGACTGCGCCTACTGCCCGCAGGCGGCGCGCTACGACACCGGCGTGCAGGCGCAGAAACTGATGAGCGTGGAAGCGGTGCTGGAACGCGCAAAGGCGGCGAAAGCTGCGGGCGCCAGCCGTTTCTGCATGGGCGCCGCATGGCGCAGCCCGAAGGATCGCGACGTGGTCAAGGTGGCCGAAATCGTCAGCGCCGTGAAAGGCCTGGGGCTGGAAACCTGCGCCACGCTCGGCATGCTCAGCAATACCCAGGCGCAGTCGCTCAAAAACGCCGGGCTCGACTACTACAACCACAATCTCGATACGGCGCCGGAGTTCTACGGCGAGGTGATCCAGACCCGCCAGTACCAGGATCGCCTCGATACGCTCGAACACGTGCGCGCGGCCGGCATGAAAACCTGCTGCGGCGGCATCGTCGGCCTGGGCGAATCGCGCGGCCAGCGCGCCGGCCTGCTGCAGACGCTGGCCAACCTGCCCGAGCATCCGCAGTCCGTGCCCATTAACCAGCTGGTGCAGGTGGAAGGCACGCCGCTGGCCGGCACCGACGTGCTTGACCCGTTCGAATTCGTGCGCACGATTGCCGTGGCGCGGCTGCTGATGCCGGCCTCGATGGTGCGGCTGTCGGCCGGCCGGCAACAGCTGGGCGACGGCATCCAGGCGCTGTGCTTTTTCGCCGGCGCCAACTCGATTTTCTACGGCGAAAAACTGCTTACCACCGGCAATCCGGATGTCGCTGACGATCGCGCGCTGTTCAGTCGACTGGACCTGCATCCGCTGGAGATCGTCGAGACGGAGAGCACCGTGCACGCCGACATTCTCGAGGCCGACGTGACGCCCGCCGGTAACGGACAAAGTCGTGGCCGAAGCATCGCGGCCTGACCTGCTGGAGCGTCTGGCCGTCCAGACGGCCGAACGCGGGCAGGCGAATCTGCTGCGCCGCCTGCGTACCATTGATCGCGCCGATGGCCCGTGGCTGGAAGTCGGCAACAAGCGGCTGCTATCTTTTTGCAGCAACGATTATCTCGGCCTGGCCCAGCACCCGGAGCTGACCGCCGCACTGCGGCATGCCGCTACCCAATGCGGCGTGGGCAGCACCTCCGCGCATCTGATCAGCGGACATCGCACCGAACACGCCGAGCTGGAGCAGGCGCTGGCCGAATGGACCGGACGCGAGCGCGCGCTGCTCTTTTCCACCGGGTACATGGCCAACCTCGGCGTGATGCAGGCGCTGCTGGGCCGCGATGACGTGTGCGTACAGGACAAGCTCAACCACGCCTGCCTGCTCGACGGCGCCAGCCTCGCCGGCGCGCAGCTCAAACGCTACCCGCATGCCGACGTCGACGCTGCCGCGCGCCAGCTGGTGATCAACGAACAGGCCGGCGCGATGCTGGCGACCGATGGCGTGTTCAGCATGGACGGCGATATCGCGCCCCTGCCCGAACTGGCCGCGCTGTGCGCGCGCAAGCACGTGACGATGATGGTCGACGACGCCCACGGTCTGGGCACACTCGGACCCCGCGGGTCCGGCAGCGTCGACGCGGCCGGACTGACTCAGTACGACGTGCCGGTGCTGATGGCCACCCTGGGCAAGGCACTCGGCTGCGCGGGGGCTTTCGTGGCCGGTTCGTCGGCGTTGATTGAAGGACTGATCCAGTTTGCACGGCCGTATATCTACACCACGGCCATGCCGCCGGCCCTCGCGGCCGCTGCACTGAAGGCGGTGCAGCTGGCGCAAACCGAACAGTGGCGGCGCGACAAGCTCAGCGCGCTGATCACCCGCTTTCGCCGGGGCGCGAGCGAGCTCGGCCTTACGCTGTCGCCGTCGACCACGGCGATCCAGCCGATCGTGCTGGGCGATGCGCAGGCCGCACTGGACGCCGCCAATACGCTGGAATGGCGCGGCCTGATGGTCACGGCGATCCGGCCGCCGACGGTACCGGCCGGCGGCGCGCGTCTGCGCATTACCTTGTCGGCAGCGCATGAAGAAGAACATGTCGATCGCCTGCTCGCCGCGCTGGAAGCGCTGCCCTGCTCCGCCACGCGCTAAGCGCCGCTGCAGCGCGCCCATATAATCACCACCTGCTTTAGCCGCCATCAGCACATGTCGACCGTCAATATCTCCGCCTATAAATTCATCAGCCTGGATGACCTGCCCGGGCTGCACGAGCGCGTGCTGGAACGCTGCACTGCACTGGCCCTGAAAGGCACGGTGCTGCTGGCGCCCGAAGGCATCAACCTGTTCCTGGCCGGTACGCGCGAAGCGATCGATGCGTTCATGCTGTGGCTGCATGCCGACCATCGTTTCGCGGATATCGCGCCAAAGGAGTCGCTCTCCGAGGCACCGCCGTTCGGGCGCATGCGGGTCAAGCTGAAAAAGGAAATCATCACCATGCGCCTGCCGACCATCCGGCCCGAAGGCGGACGCGCGCCGACGGTCGATGCCATCACCTTGCAACGATGGCTGGCGCAAGGCCATGACGATGGCGGCCGTCCCCTGCTGATGCTCGATACGCGCAACGATTACGAAACGGCGGTCGGCGCCTTCGATGATGCCGTCGATTATCAGCTCGCCAGCTTCACCGGTTTCCCCGCCGCCATCGCTGCCGACCGCGCGCGCTTCGACGGCAAGACCGTGGTGTCGTACTGCACCGGCGGCATTCGCTGCGAGAAGGCGGCGCTGCACATGCAGGATATCGGCGTGCCACACGTCTATCAGCTGGAGGGCGGCATTCTGAAATATCTTGAACAGACCGGCGGCGCGCACTGGCACGGCGACTGTTTCGTGTTCGATGAGCGTGGCGCGGTTGACAAGGCGCTGCAGCCGTCACCGCCGTCGATCGACACCGCGCGCGGCACGCTGGCATGACGCTGCACATCGAAACCGTGGGCAGCGGTCCGATCCCGCTGGTCGTGCTGCATGGCTGGGCCATGCACGGTGGCGTCATGTCGCCGCTGGTCGAGGCGCTGAAGGATCGCTGCACGATCTACGTGGTCGACCTGCCCGGCCACGGCTACTCGCGCGACTGCACGGCGGCACTGGAACCCGGCGCCAGCGCCGCCGCCATCGCAGCCGCCACGCCGCCGGCGATATGGCTGGGCTGGTCGATGGGTGGACTGATCGCGCTGACCGCCGCGCTGGATGTGCCGCAGCAGGTGCTGGGCCTGGCCATGCTGTGCGCCACGCCAAAATTCGTGCGCGACGACACCTGGCCCTACGGCGGTGACGCTGCGCTGGTACATCAACTGGCTACCGATCTGGAAACCGACTACCACGCCACGCTTGAGCGATTCATCGCGCTGGAGGCGATGGGCAGCCCCGATCCGCGCGCTGAAGTGCGCCATCTGCGTACCCTGGTGTACGACCGCGGCGAGCCCGACGTGCGCGTGCTGCAGGAAGGCATCCGCATCCTGGAAGACGGCGATCGCCGCGCCAACCTGCCGCAGCTGGGCATGCCCAGCGTCTGGATTGCCGGGCGCCGTGATCGACTGGTGCCACCCAAGGCCATGCAGTGGTCAGCCGAACAATGCGGCGGCACATTTGCTGAAATCGAGCACGCCGGCCACGCGCCCTTTTTCGGTCACGTCGACGCGCTGGTGCAGGCGCTGCAGCCGCTGCTCGATCAAATACAAGAACGGACACCATGAGCGACTTCCATTTCGACAAGAAGCAGGTGCGTCAGAATTTCGGTCGCGCCGCCGCCACCTATGAAAAGCACGACGTATTGCAGCAGGAGGTGCAGTCGGCGCTGATCGAACGTCTGGACTTCTATACGGCCGAACCGGCGCGGGTTATCGACGTCGGCGCGGGCACCGGTCGCGGCAGCGCGCTGCTGAAAAAGCGCTATGCCAAAGCCGAAGTCATTGCCATCGACCAGGCGCTGCCGATGCTGCGCGCCGCCAAGCAGCACGCGAGCTGGCTGAAGCCGTTCCAGCGCCTTTGCGGCGAAGCCACCGCGCTGCCGCTGGCCGATCACAGCGTCGACGTGCTGCACTCCAACCTGTGTTTCCAGTGGATCGACGATCTGAAGGCGCTGTTTGGCGAATGCGCGCGCGTACTCAAACCCGGCGGCCTGCTGGCGTTTTCCACCTTCGGCCCGGATACCTTGAAGGAGCTGCGCGCATCCTGGGCGGAGGCCGATCAGCAGCCGCATGTGAGCCGCTTTCTTGACATGCACGACGTCGGCGATGCCATGCTTGCCGCCGGCCTGCGCGATCCCGTGCTGGACGTGCATCGCTACACGCTCACCTATAGCGAACCGCGCAAGCTGCTGGAAGAACTGCAGGGCCTTGGCGCCACCAACGCCGACCAGACGCGCGAACGCGGGCTTACCGGCAAGAGTCGCTACAAACGCATGCTTGCAGCATACGAAACGATGCGCGTCGACGGACGCATTCCAGCCACCTGGGAAGTGGTGACCGCGCACGCGTGGGGCCCACCGCAAGGCCAGGGTCGACGCGGCACCGACGGCGGCGAAGTCGCCAGCTTCTCAGTCGACAGCTTGCGTGGCACACGACGCTGAATTCTGTATTGACGCGCAGACGCCACACGCACAATCAGCGCCAAGCCAGAGAAACGTGTTCCGTCGGCGCCTGTCTTTGTCGCAGCGTCCAGCGCGGCGGCTGAGGCAGCCAACGCCCTGATTTTGCTGCCTTCGCGCGAATGCCGAAAACCTATCGGTTGCTCATCAATCACGATGCTCGGCTTGCGCGGCACGGCCCATCGAGCCTTTCGCGGCGCGTGAGGCTTGAAAGGAGTACGTAAGCTGAGGCCGGCATGCTTGTCGCACGTCTCTTCGAGGTGTGTCGACGTGAAAAAAAATCGTTATGTCGCGCCCACCGGCATCCACGGCTTGCGCCGCCGAGCCGTGCGCTGGCTGTTTTCGCTTTTCTCGACACCCGTAGCGCCGTCGACGGCGGCGCTACCCGCGCGAGGCATCGATCGCATCCTGGTCTGTCGCACCAGCCATAGCCTGGGCAATACGCTGCTGTTGACGCCTCTGTTGACCGAACTGGAACAGGTGTATCCAGGCGCCGAAATCGACATCGTGACGCAAAGCCCGGTGGCACGTGAGCTGTACGGGAAATTTTTTTCCTTGCGCAAAGTGTTTGTTCTGCCATCCCGTTTTCCGCCCCACATGCCTGCCGTACTGAGCGTACTGAAGGCCATGCGCAAAACCTCCTATGACCTGGTGATCGATCCCGATTTCAGTTCCAAGACAGGGCGGCTGTTATTGGCGCTTGCCCATGGACGCTACAAGCTGGGTTTCTGTGGATCCGAAAAAAGCGGCGGCGTAACCCATGCCGTGGCCATCCCCGAGCATGTGCAGCACGTTGCAAAGCTGCCCGTATACCTGCTGCGCGCTGCACTGCGACGCGCTGGCGAAACCGACTACCCGTCGCCGGATATTCGCCTTAGTCGTACCGAACGCGCGGCCGGCAGCAAGGCGTTGGTGCGCATTATGGGCGGTGCCCACGCGGCTAAACGTCCGGTGGTGGGCGTGTTCGCCAACGCCACGGGTGCAAAACGGCTCGAAGGTCCCTGGTGGCAGGCGATGCTTGACCACCTCGAAACCCTCATGCCCGGCTATGCGTTTCTTGAATTCACGCCGGTGTTCGGCGCGTCGATGCTCGACCTGCGCTACCCGACACAGTACTGCAGCGATCTGCGCAAACTGGCTGCCGTGGTATCGAATCTTGCGGCTTTCGTCAGCGTCGACAGCGGCCTGATGCATGTGGCCTGGGCATCGGGTACGACGACGCTGGGCCTCTTCACCGGCACCGATATCGAAGCCTGGGGTCCTTACGGCAGCAACGCGACGGTGATTGAAGCGCGTGCATTCAGCCCCGAGGCGATCGCCGATATCGTCGCCGAACGCGTTCAAGCAGCCGCGGTTCCGATTGCGCCTCCACGAGCCGTGTTGATGCTTGCCTGATCCTTTTCGTTACCGCGAAAGCGGGAGTACACCGATGACCTACCCGATCGAAGAACGCGTGATCTCGCTTATTGCCAACCGCGTCGGCATCAATGCGGCGACGATTACTCCGGCAGCCACGCTAAAGGCATTGGGCGTCGCGTTTTGCCGCGCCAACGAAATCACATTCGAGATCGAGGACGTGTTCGACATCAATGTGCCCGTCGGGGCGTGTGATCTCGGTACCGATACCTTGGGCACCATGATTGAAGCCGTTCGCGCCGCCTTGGTGTTATCGGCAGTGACGCACCACGCGACGGCGCGTCTCTATGAGCGTCGGCTGTCCCGATTACCAGCGCTCGCGTCGCCATGCGCGCCCGCGCAAGACGAGTATTGTCGCTGGCTGTATGCCGAGAACGCGCAGCACGTATATCCCTGACTCTCGCGCATAAGGTCGCCACATGCGGCCGTGTCGTTGGCACATCGATGACCGCCAGGGTTTTCGCCGCAGGAATTCAGGCGCCACACCAATGAGTGCTTTGATCGAAGAACGCGTGATCGCCATCATTGCCAGCAGTGCTCGCCTCGATGCCTCGACGATCACCCGAGCGGCAACGTTGAAATCATTGGGCGTCGACTCACTCGACGCCATCGAGGTCATCTTCGAGATTGAGGAGTCGTTCGGCATCACCCTGCCCGACCGCGCCCCCGATTTCGAGGCCGATACCGTGGGCGGTCTCATCGAGGCTGTTGCCGCGGCACTGCCGGAAGTCGGCGTAATGCCATGAACGTCCCGGTGGTAATCACCGGCATGGGTGCCGTCAGCGCCCTGGGTGTCGATGCCACCGCGTTATGGGAAGGTCTTCGCGAGGGACGCGGCGGCATCGCATCACTGGTCCATCCGCGCCAGGCCGACCTGCGCACAACGCTGGCCGCGCAAGCTCACGCGTACAACCCGGCCAACCACTTTGACGAGCACATGCTCGGCCAGCTCGATCGCGTGTCGCAGTTCGCTCTGGTCGCAGCCAGCGAGGCCATCAGCCAGTCCGGACTGGTGTTCGATGAGCGCACGGCAGCGCGCACGGCGGTGGTGATTGGTACGGGTGTCGGCGGCGAGTTCTCGCATGACGAGCATGATCGCCGCCTGTACGCGGAAGGCGCGCAGCGCGCGCATCCGCTGGCGATCGTGCGTTCGATGACCAGCGCGCCGGCGAGCCAGGTCAGCATCGCTCATCGCCTTACCGGCCCGGCGTTTGTGCTGTCGAGCGCCTGCGCTTCGTCGAACCATGCCATTGCCCAGGCGGTGATGATGATTCGAAGTGGCATGGTCGACGTTGCCGTGGCTGGCGGCAGCGAAGCCTGTCTGAGCTACAGCCTGATCAAGGCGTGGGAAGCGATGCGTGTACTGGCCGGGGATGCCTGTCGACCGTTTGCCCTGGGACGTCGAGGTCTGGTGCTGGGCGAGGGAGCGGGCGTGTTCATACTCGAATCGCTCGCCCATGCGCGTGCGCGCGGTGCGTCGATGCTGGCCCTGGTCGCGGGCATCGGCATGAGCGCGGACGCCGTCGATATCGTCGCGCCGTCGGATATCGGAGCGGCACGCGCGATCAGCGCCGCCCTGCAGGATGCCGGCCTCGCTCCCGCGGACATCCAGTACATCAACGCCCACGGCACGGGCACGGTCGCCAACGATGTCACCGAAACCCGCGCGATTCGGCTCGCATTGGGTGACTGGGCCAACCGGCCGCTGGTGTCGTCGACAAAGTCGATGCACGGCCACGCCTTGGGCGCCTCGGGCGCGCTGGAGCTGGTCGCCGTGGTCGGCGCCATCCGCGAAGGCATCGTTCCGCCAACGATCAACTTTAGCCACGCCGATCCCGAGTGCGATCTCAACCTGGTCGTCAACGAGCCGCGCGGGCATCAGGTGCACGCGGCACTGTCCAACTCGTTCGCCTTCGGCGGCCTTAACGCCGTGCTCGCCGTCACTTCGGCAGCGGGCATTCTTTAGTAAAGCCTTATCGGCAACACTCAAGTCCGACCAAGCAAATCGTAAGCGTGCGACACGCAGGCCGACGCGACGTGGACATCTAGAGCAAGGTCGCTTCCGCAAGATCGGCGGTGCGCATTTCTGCAGGACTCCAGAACGATTCGCGATAAAGTTCGACGGCCTTTTTTGCCGCCTGCTGCGGACTCAAGCCCTGCGTAACCAGATGGGCGTTATGTGATCCGTAAGGCCCATAGACCTTGGCGTCGGTGACAGAAAACATGCCGATCGTCGGCGTCCCCGAGGACGCCGCCAGATGCATGGCTCCGCAATCTGCGCTGATCATCACATCGACGCCAGCCATGGCCGACGCCATACGGCGAATGCTGGTGGAGTAGTAGCCGGGCCACTTCGAATCCAGCATCGAGCGCCCGTGTACCGGGATGATTTCGACCAAGCTGCAATCCGGGCTGGCCAGCCGGACCGCCGAGACAAAGGCGTTCCACCAGTCCTGGCAGTAGCGTTTCGTTCCCGTGGCCTCCGCGAACAGGCCAATCACGCCGCCCGCGCTGGATTGACCCGATGCGGCAACGAGGTCGCGTATCTGCTGCTCGCCCTGCCGCCGTTCCGGTCCGGTCGGGCGGATATCCAGCACGGGAAAATTATCGACCTCGTTGACGTGGGGAGCGCAGTACCAGCGCACGAGCATCACCGCACGCTTTGCCATGTGCAGTGGTGCCATCGAACCGGGTGCCAAGTGGGTCATGCCACGACGGTTACCGGAATCGTCGAAGCCCAGCTTGCGCTGCCCCCTTGAATAGTCGGGTCAGCAGGCGACTGAAGCCCGAACCCATGCAGGGGTCGATTATGAGGTCGTAACGGGTTTTTCGTATTTTCAGTATTTTTGAAAGGAAAATGAAAGGATGTTTAAAGCCTTTTGGCGGAAGGCAGTAAATATGTCTGACATTCGGGAATGTCTGGAAGATCTCGGCCGCCGCATAACCCTCGGCGACAATATCGATTTCGGCGCCCTTGTATAACCGTTCAAGCTCGGCAATCAGGGGCGTCATCAAAATCATGTTGCCGAGACGGTGATTCGGTCGGCATACCAGGATGTGATAAATCCCCTTGCCGGGTATGGCATCGGCCTTGGCGTAGTCGGGTAATGGTTTCACACGTTACCTCTAGGCCGCCGTTGACCAGCGCCATATAAATAAAATCCGGGGTCCGGCTTTCTCAATTAAGTATCTCGCCAGAACCTTTGGTGATGATTAGCTGCTGTTATTTATTTGTTGAGCACGCTTGCGTTGCCACCCTTGCTGGGCACAAACACAGATGGGAATTATTTACACATTCCCGATTAAATATTTTTTTATAAACGCGGAACATTTATGACAAATCGTTTTCATAGTGGTGTCAGCTTGTTTTAAAAGTGCGTAAACGCTGCGACCGGTTAAGTCGCGCCGTTCACTGGCACGGGAGGGCGAGCTACAGGGACCCGGCATTTTTGTCGGACATGACCAAGACACGATTTTTTGGCGCCCCGCCAAGCTCACCGCTTTCACCTGCCCGGAGTATTGAACGTGAACGTGCTCATTGTTGAAGACTCGATGCGCCTGCGTGACTCGCTGGCTCGGGGGCTCACCGCCGCCGGCTTCACCGTCGACCAGGCCGCCGATGGCGTGGCGGCCTGCCATCACCTGGACAGCTTCGGCTACGAACAGGTAGTGCTCGATCTGGGGCTTCCGCGCAAGGACGGCTTGGCCGTACTGCATCATCTGCGTCATCGCAGCGAGCGTCCGTGCGTGCTGGTTCTCTCGGCGCGCGATCAGGTGTCCGACAGAATTGGCGCGCTGAACAAGGGTGCAGACGACTATCTGGTCAAGCCATTCGCTTTCGATGAACTGGTGGCGCGATTGCATGCGCTGGCCCGACGCCCGCAGGAAGCCAAGCTGCTTTCCCTGTCCGTTGGAAAGTTGAATCTCAATCCGCAAGCGCGACTGGCCGATGTCGCCGGTGTTCCGCTGATGCTGACACCACGTCAGTACGCGCTGCTTGAAGTGCTGATGCGCCACCGCGGCCGGGTTTTCACACGCATCGAAATTCTGGATCGCTTGTCGGGCACGCAGTCTGATGCCTCGGACAAGAGTATCGAAGTGGTCGTGTTCGGACTGCGCCGGAAACTCGCCCAGGCCGGTCTCACCGATGTCATTGAAACGCGTCGCGGCTCCGGCTATCTGATCCCATGATCCGTGCCATGTCGATCAGGTTGCGCATCACGCTGTTTCTGATGATCGCCATCGTGCTCACGCTAGGCAGCGCAACCATGCTGCTGGATGAGCACATCGACAATGAAGTGGCGATACAGGCGGATACCAATCTGATCGAGCGCGCGCAGGCGCTATCCGACATTTTCCGGATGGGTCCCTCCGCGACGCAATCCATCCTCGGCAAAGACCGCATGCCGAGTTTTCTCGCCGACGACGGCATCGTTTATTTCAACATCCAGTGCCTGAGCCAGCATGTGCTGTCATCCGCGGCAGCCGCAGGATTGCGCTGGCCGGTTCCCACCGCGGGCAAGCCCATATTCGCTGACATGTCTGATGACAGAGGCACCGAGCTGCGGGGAGTGACCCTGAGTTTCCCTCCATCGTCCCTTGCCGGAGCCGCCGCGGGAGCTTCGTCAGCACCCACCTGCAGCCTTGGCCTGGCGGTCGACCTGAAAGATGTGAGAAGTTTTCAGACCTCGATGGATCGCATTGAATATGGGTGTGTGCTTATCGCCATGCTTATCGTCGCGCTGATGGCCCCGTTACTGATCCAGCGTGGCCTGAAGCCGCTGGCCAGACTCGCCGAAGCCGTGCGGCTGATCGGACCCGAATCACCCGATCGACGGCTGGATACCGACAGCTCTTCAGAGCTGAAGCCGCTGATCATGCGATTCAACGAGGTGCTATCGCGCATGGAAGAAGGGCTGATGCGGGAGCGCCAGTTTGCCAGTGGCGTCGCGCATGAGCTGCGCACCCCGCTAGCCGAGCTGCATACGATGATCGAGGTAGAACTGCGCTATCCGAGTGAGCGCAATCTGCGCGCTTTTTTGGCCGAAGTCGGCACCATTGGCATGGAGATGGAACGTCTCGTCACCACTTTGCTGCTGTTGACGCGTATCGAAGCGGGTATCGAAGGGGTGCAATATAAATCTGTCGATATCGGCTCAATCACTCGACGGCTGCTCGAACGCCATGGCGCGGACATAGAAAAGCGGCGTCTCGATATGATTATTCGACCGCGGGGCGCACTGATTTGGCAGGCTGATCCGACCCTGCTGGATGTCATCTTGGGCAACCTGTTGAGCAACGCTGTCGCTTACGCGCCTGCCGGTAGTCGCCTGCTGGTGGATTACCGATCGAACGTCTGGTCGCTGCAAAACGATGCACCAGGCCTCAGCGACGACGATGTAGCCCTGATGCATCAACGATTCTGGCGAAAAGGTCAGGACGCAGGCGTGCATACCGGGCTCGGTGTTGCGCTGGCCGTCGCGGCGGCTGGCGCTCAGTCCATGCATCTGGGCCTGAAGTTGATGGGCGGCCAGCTGCACGCTGAAGTGACCACCTATCGGCCGACCTCATTACCGGCAACTGACGGCAAGCCCGGCGCGGGCCAGTCTCCGCTACGAAGACTGGCTACCGAGAGCTGAATGGCCGGCCCAGCTAGTCGATGAATCGACGTTTGAAAGTGTCTTTCACGCAAAGGGTTTCAATCACCGGCTTACGGATTCAACCTGTGAACTCGAGTGCGCCGGGCGTGCGTCTGGATCTTTGGCAGCTGTGCCGCTATGCCCCGGTCGAGCAAGCCGGGCAGCAGGCTGTTGAGACGCACCAGCAATTTTTCCGGCCAACCAATCTGCAGTCGACGCTGACCGCGATCGATCGCCTTGAGAATTTCCCTCGCCACGTATTCGGCACTGTCGACGCGGTTGCCCAGCGATGCGTTGAGCGCGTCGACTTCGGGCGAATTGAAATCAGTACGCGTGGCGCGCGGCGACATGTAGAGAAACGCAATCGACTCGCCGTGATGCTCGCGTGCCAGCGCCTCGAAGGCGCCGCGCAACGCAAACTTGCTGGCGCAGTAAGCCGCAAAGCCGGGATAACCAATGCTGCCAAAGGTCGAGCCTATCGCCACCACCTGTGCGGTCGGCGACTGCTTCAACAACGGCAGCAGATCGTGTGTGAGCTGCAGCGGCGAGATAACGTTCAGCGCAAGCAGTCGGCCCACTTCATCGGCTGCATTTTCGGCGAACAAACCAAAACTGCTGCTGGCTGCGCCATGGATGACCAAATTTGGTGCGGATTCCAGCCACGATGCGGCGCTCACCACGGCTCGACGGCCCTCCGGCAAGTCGAGGTCGGCTCGCACCACTTGAATCCGCTTTTTCTTTGCCGTATCCAAATCCGCAAAGAGAGCGTCCAGCTTTTCGGGCGACCGCGCGACTGCAAGTACATTGGCATCCCTTGCCAGCAGCTCGCGCAGGAGTGCCTGGCCAATACCGCCGCTGGCGCCAGTAAGAATCGCGCAGGTACCGCTGCCAATACTCATGCCGCCTCCGGCAGCGTCGCATCATGCCGCGCAGCAATGTCTCTGAAAATATCGCCGTACAGTCGATAGAAACGGCGCGCTGCGTATATGACCGCCGCGCGGTCGGCCGGATCGTCCAGCTGATTGATCAGGTCGATGAAGAACGCCACATGCTCGACATCGAGATCGCCGTGCGAGCGCAGGTAGGAAAAGGCTGAGCGCGGCGACCCCAGACTTTTTTCCATCACGTCGGCTGCCAGTGTCGCCAAGGCCACGCTGGTGCCTTCCAGCACCAATACCATGCCGAAGAAGCTCACCGGGTTGCGTCGCGCGATCGTGTCATACGCATAAGCCACCATCATTTCGGTCGGCACCGACGGCTCGCTGGCCGCCGCCTTTGCACGATCGCCGCCGGCCGCAGCGATATCGTTCAGCACCCACTCCTGATGGCCCATCTCATCCTTGATGTAGTCACCGACCAACACCCGCAGCCATTCCAGCCGGGCCGGCAGCTTTGAGCCGCAGCTCATCAGCAACGGCACCGTATGACGCACGTGGTGGAAAGCCTCCTGAAGGAAGGCGAGGTAAAGCTCGGTGGTCGCCCGACCCGATAGCGCCTGGGTCACCACGGGGATCGAGATCAGGCTGTTGCGCTCGGCTTCGGTGGCGGCGAGTAGTTCTTGATGAAAAGTCATGGCGGATGCCCGGCAGAGTGATCGTAGAAACGGGAAACGGCATCGCCGTAGGTTTGCCAGATGGCCTCACGTCGGGGACGGCCATTGGCGGTGAGTTGTCCGTTCGCCATATCAAACGGTGCACTGGCGAAAATGAAATGTTCGATCCGTGCATAGTCCGGCAGGCCGGCACTCACTTCGCGCAGTGCAGAGGTCATCGCCGCGGCCGTCACGTCGGTCCTCCGCGGCACGATCACCGCGGCATTGCTCGGGCGTGCCTCGCCGTAGACCACGGCCTGCGCGATCAGTGGATGCTGCACCAGCTCCGCTTCGACCCATTCCGGATTGACGTTGCGACCATACGAGGTAATGAACACGTTGCGGCGCCGGCCGAGAATATGCAGAAAGCCGTCATCATCTATCTCGCCCAGATCGCCCGTAGCGTATTCGTCGGCAAAGGGTGGCGCTTCACCAACGTAGCCCAGATACGTCGAGCCCGAAACGTGGATTTCACCATCATTTGAAATACGAATAGCCGCATGCGGCAGCACCTGGCCCGCACTACCTGGCTTGCTGAAACCGGGGCGATTGAGCGTCACCACCGATGCGCACTCGCTCAGCCCGTAGCCTTCAAAAACGGGCAGACCAATGGCCTCTGCACGGCGCAGCAGCGATTCACCCACGCGCGCGCCACCCACCGCAATAAATTTCAACGAGGGCGGTGGCAAGATGCCGTTTTCAGCGGCCGCCACGATGGCAAGCAACAGCTGCGGCACCAGGATGATGCTTTCCGGCTGATAGCGATGCAGACAGTGCAGGAGCTTGGGGACATCGATGCCGCTGGCGCCCGAGTAGCCAATTTCCGCAAGACTTGGCGCCGCTATTTCGGCGCCGCTGATCAATGGCGCATAAAATCCTGCAACGTTCTCCAGCAACGTGGCCATCGGCAGCAGGCACAGGTGTCGACGCACATCGAGCGGCCGCATCGCATCCACCAGCGATCGCGCAACGGCGAGCAAGCTGCTTTCAGCCAGGCACACGCCTTTGGGCTGACCCGTGGTGCCCGAGGTGTAAGTAATGCATGCGGTGCCGTGAGGCAAAACCTGGCGCGCATCGCGAAGATGGGTATTGATCCACAGACCGGCGCCTAAGGATGTCCATCCATGGCCCGGATCCAAAGAGCCGATCCACGCATCCGCACCGCTGCTGGCGAGCAAATGGGTCACCTGCGCGGGCGAAAAGAAAATCGGCGCCGGCACGTGCACCAGCCCCAGCTGGCGCAGCGCGAGATCGAGCGCGAGCCAGTCGCGGCCATTGTCCAGCCGGCTGGCCACGCGGAGCGCGCCCGCAGCGGAGAGGCGTTCCGCCATGTGCTGGACGTGATAAAAAAAATCGCCGGCGTCGTGCGCACCCGCGGCATCGACCAGGAGCGGCCCTTTGCGATCACGCAAGATGTCGTGAAGCTCGCTCATGAGACGTGCTCACGGAGATCGACGATCGTCTCATCGCCGCTTACGCCCTGAATGCGTCGCTGCGCGCGCTTCTCCAAAAAACTGCAACCGGCATCGACATCGCCAAGCAGAACATGCGGATGCGTCTCGTAGTACGTTCCCCAATCGGTGCCATCCGGCTGCAGCCGATCCTTGTTTGCGTCGGCCAGTACCACGGGCGTCAGGCCCATGCGTTGAAACGCATTTTGAATTTGCCGGGTGGCGCTGAAGATCACCCAGTGAATGCCGATGGCTTTCAACCGCGGTGCCAGAAAGCGGATCACCTGACGCGCATCGCCCGGGTGATGCGAAGCAAAACCACCAACTTCGAGCAGACCGCTGCGTGGCATTTCGAGCGAGGCTTCGCTGCCGATGAAGGTTTCGGCGGGGGCAATCAGATATTGCTCGACAAACAGCGATTCTTTCGCCGCAAAACGAATGCCGAGACAAGCGCGCAGATGGTCGTTGCCGTCGAAAAATCCGAGAATTGTCGGCATAAATGTCTGCAGGCGTGCGTGGAACTTGCGCTCATACACGTGCGCCACAAAGGCTTCCGCGTCGCCACGCATGGGATCATCGCGCTCAATCGCGCGAACGTGGCTCAGTGCGGCGCCTCTGTCACGGCTGGGAATATCGCAAGCAGGAAAGCTCATGACCCCAGCTTTCCATTCGATGCTTAGGCTGCGCTTTCATCGTCGTTAATCAAGCGCAGGTGCCACCCTTCCCCCACACTTGTTCCGTGCAGGCCGCTACTGTATTTGCCGGCAAACAGCTGCGACAGCAAGCCGTCGCAAATTCAGACTGCCGCGCTGCCTTTGCCCTGCGGTCGCCGGCACTGTGCATGCCTGAAGCACCCCACCACATGATCGTTGATCATGCCGGTCGCCTGCATCAGCGAGTAGACAATGGTTGTGCCGACAAAGCGGAAGCCGCGCTTTTTCATCGCCTTGCTCATGCTGTCCGACAGGGGCGTACTGGCGGGCACCTGGCTGCTATCGGCCCAGCGATTGACCAGCGGCTTGCCGTCGACGAACGACCATAGGTAAGTATCCAGACTGCCACATTCCTCGATGATGCCGAGCGCCACGATGGCGTTGTCGCGCGTCGAAAAGACCTTCAATCGATTACGGATGATGCCCGGATCGAGCAGCAGTTTTTCAAGCTCGCGATCCTTCATCGCGGCTACCTGCGCAATGTCGAAATCGTGGAACGCCTTGCGATAGTTGTCGCGCTTGGCCAGCACGGTGCGCCACGACAGGCCCGCCTGCGCGCCTTCGAGGCAGAGAAATTCGAATAGCTGGTGATCGTTGTGCAGAGGCGTACCCCATTCGGCATCGTGATAATCGCGCAGCAGCGGGTCGGTCGCGCCCCACGGACAGCGTTGGTGCTCGGCGGTTTTCGGCATGGCTTGGTCTCGATGCATGGGACGTTGTTTCTCGCGGAGTGTGCCGGAAGCGGCGCAATGCGGCATCGCGAATCGGCAGCAATCCGGCGTGGCCGGTTATCATCGCAGACATGGAACCTACCGTATTGCCCGCCAACCCCGACCAGTTTCCCGCTGAGCCGGCCAGTTTCATGCTGGAAGGCCCGACCGGTGCGCTGGAAAGCATGACCGATATCGCCGAGGCCGACGGCGCGCGCCGCGGCGTGGCGGTGATCTGCCATCCCAATCCCGTGCAGGGCGGCACCATGCACAACAAGGTGGTGACGATGGTCGAGCGCGCGCTGCGCGAGTCCGGCCTCGACACCGTGCGCTTCAATTTTCGCGGCACCGGCAACTCGCCCGGCGAGTACGACAACGGCGACGGCGAAGGGGACGATCTTGCCGCCGTGGTCGCCTGGGTGCGCCGCGTGCGGCCGGACGACGCGCTGTGGCTGGCCGGCTTTTCGTTCGGCAGCTACGTGACTATTTCCCGCGCGGTAGAGCTGCAGGCGGCGGCGCTGATCAGCATTGCGCCGCCGGTCGGGCGGTGGCAATTCCAGGCCTTGAAACCACCTACCTGCCCGTGGCTGGTCGTGCAGGGTGAAGCCGATGAAGTGGTCGAGCCGCAGGCGGTGTTCGACTGGATCGATGCGCTGGAGAAAAAACCCGAGCTGGTACGCATGCCCGACACCAGCCACTTTTTCCATCGCCGGCTGATGGATCTGCGCGGCGCCATCAAGCATACGGTGCGCACATGGCTGCCGCCGACGCGCGCCGCGTAATCCATACGCTTCGGAAGAATGTTTCTGCATGAGTGAATCCAACGCCATCGCGCCCAGCGCCCGCTATCAGGAAGGCATCGCCGCGCATCGGTGGGAATCCGACCCGACCCAGCAGGCGCTGCTGCATGAATTCGATCGCATTCATGCCGCGCTGTGCGCGCAATCCGGCGCGATCGATAGCAGCAAGGGCGGCGGCCTGTTTGGACGGCTGAAATCGATGCTTGGCAGTGAACCGGCCACCGGCGTGCCCGGCCTGTATCTATGGGGCAGCGTCGGGCGCGGCAAGACCTTTTTGATGGATCTGTTCGTTTCCAGCCTGCCGCAGGGCATGGCGCTGCGGCGCCACTATCACCGCTTCATGGGCGAGGTGCACGAGAGCCTGCGCGCCCTGGGTAACAAGCAAAGCCCGCTGCTGGATGTGGCTACCGGCATCGCGTCGCGCTGCCGCGTGCTGTGCCTGGACGAGTTTCTGGTCAACGATATCGGCGACGCGATGATTCTTTCGGGCCTGCTCGATGCGCTGTTTGCGCAGGGCGTCACGCTGATCACCACCTCGAATACGGCGCCGGCCAACCTCTATAAGGACGGCCTGCAGCGCGCGCGCTTTCTGCCGGCCATCGCGCTAATCGAACAGCGCTGCCACGTGGTCGAAATGGCCTCGTCGCACGACTGGCGGCTGCGTGCGCTGGCGCAGGCGCCGGTGTATCTCACGCCGCCGGGCGCGGAATCGCATCGCGCGCTGGAGCGCATTTTCAGCAGCCAGGCCAGCGGCAGCATCGAGCAGGATGGCGTGCTGTCGATCAACCATCGCGATATCGCGTTTCACAAGCGCGCCGAAAAAATCCTGTGGTTCGAATTTGCCGCGCTGTGCGAAGGCCCGCGTGCGGTGGCCGATTACATCGCGCTGGCCAAGGCCGGCCCGACGATCATCGTTGCCAACGTGCCACAGTTCAACGCCTACAGCGACGATGCCGCCAAACGTTTCGTGCAATTGGTGGACGAGTTCTACGACCGCCACGTGAAGCTTGTGCTCTCGGCCGCCGCGCCGATCACCGAGCTGTACGACGGCGAACGCCTGCGCGCCGAATTCGGCCGCACCGAATCGCGCCTGATCGAGATGCAGAGCAAGGATTATCTTGCGCTGGAACATCGGGCGGATTGAGCTTGCCTGGTGAAAGATTTGACTGCCTCCGCTCCACGTCCGCCATCACGCTCATCATCAATCGACGAAGCCGCTGCTAGCGTTGAGCCGATGCGTATAAATTTTATTCCCATGCAGACATCAGGCGATATGTCGTGAGCCAAAACGAATCCCGCTCGCGCAGCGAAAGCATCAAGTCGGTCTTCCGCGTGGTCGGTGGCAACTTTTTGGAGATGTACGACTTCATGGTCTACGGCTATTACGCCTCGGCCATTGCACGCACGTATTTCCCCAGCCACAACGCCTATGCCTCACTGCTGCTGACCCTGCTGACGTTTGCCGCGGGCTTTGTGATGCGGCCGATCGGCGCGATTGTGCTGGGCGCGTATATCGATCACCACGGCCGCCGCAAGGGTTTGATCGTGACGCTGGCGATGATGGCCGTTGGCACGCTGCTGGTGGCGGCGGTGCCGAGCTACGCGACCATCGGCATCCTCGCACCGCTGCTGGTGCTCGCTGGGCGACTGCTGCAAGGGTTTTCGGCCGGCGTGGAGCTGGGCGGCGTGTCGGTGTATCTGTCGGAAATCGCTACGCCCGGGCATCGCGGTTTTTATTGCTCGTGGCAATCGGCCAGCCAGCAGGTGGCGGTGATGTTCGCCGCGCTGCTGGGCCTGCTGCTGCAGCGTTGGATGCCGGCGCAGGCGATGAACGACTGGGGCTGGCGCATTCCCTTCATCGTCGGCTGCCTGATCGTGCCATTCGTGTTTCTGATCCGCCGCTCGCTGCAGGAGACCGAAGCGTTTCTCGCGCGCAAGCATCGGCCCGATGCCGGTGAAATCTATCGTTCGATGATCACCCACTGGCGCGTCGTGCTGCTCGGCATGGCTATGGTGCTAATGACGACGGTGTCGTTTTATCTGATCACCGCGTACACGCCAACCTTCGGCAAGGAAGTGCTGAATCTGTCGCAGTCGGATGTGTTCATCGTGACGCTGTGTATTGGTCTGTCCAACCTGATCTGGCTGCCGCTGATGGGCGCGCTGTCCGATCGCATCGGCCGCTGGCCGCTGCTGGCCGCCTGCACCGTGCTGGCGCTGCTTACCGCCTACCCCGTGCTGCGCTGGCTGGTGGCCTCGCCTGGCTTCGATCGCCTGCTCGGCGTGGAGCTGTGGCTGTCCTTCATCTACGCCGCGTACAACGGCGCGATGGTGGTGGCGCTCACCGAGATCATGCCGGTCGACGTGCGCACCGCCGGCTTCTCGCTCGCGTATAGCCTCGCCACTACCTTGGGCGGATCAAGCCTGGCGATTTCGCAATGGCTGATCCACCTCACCGGCAACAATGCGGCGCCGGGATTATGGCTATCGTTTGCGGCGCTGTGTGGTTTGATTGCCACCGTGCTGGTGTATCGCGATCCGCAGCGGCGCAGCTTGCATCAGGCGTGATCCACGGTAAGCATCAACAGGCGAGGTTCACTGACTGACAACGTGATTTCGTTTGGCGTCCGCTGTTTGATCCTGTCAGTTCCGCGCGCAGCCGCGACCGGTTTGCTTGCGAGCAGCGCATGCAGCCGTGGCGACATACCCCGCCCGGCGTAAGCGATTTCTCTTGGCTAGACGCGCGCCAAGAAATATCGCGACGGCGCGACGCCCAGAGCCTTTTGGAACATGCTGCTGAAGGCGGCGACTTCGGTGTAGCCCAGGGTGCTGGCAACGTGCGCCACCGGCGTGCCAATGGCCAACAGTTCGAGCGCGCGCATCAGCAGCGCCTGCTGGCGCCAGCGTCCGAATGGCATGCCGGTCTGCTCGCGGAACAAACGCTCGAGCGTGCGCCGACTTGCGCCGGTCTGGTCCGCCTGCTGAGTGACACCGCGGCTGATCGACGGCTGCGCACGCACCTGCAGGGCGAGACGCAGGGCCCGCGCATCCTCCGGCATGGGCAAGGTCAACGCCGCAATCGGCTTGACCTCGATGCATTCCAGCAGCAGCGCCATGACGCGCGCATGGCGTGAATCCAGCGCGTAACGGGCTGGCACGGCAACCGCTTCGCCAATCAGGGCGCGAAGTAACGGTTTAACGGCTACTACTGCGCAATGTGCGGGGAAGTGCCGCGTGAGCGCAGGCTCGACATAAACGTTATGCAGTTCGGCGTGGCTGGCTGCACGCAAGCCATGCCGCATCATGGCGGGTATCCACACCGCACGTTCCGGCGGCACGACCCAGACACCGTCTGGCGTCTCCACCGAAAGCACGCCGCTTGCCGCGTAAATAAGCTGTGCCCGTCGATGCCGATGCGGGGTGGTCAACTCGCCCTGCCCGAGTTTACGCGCCATGGCGACCACCGGCCGGGCCGTGCGCTGATAGTCGGAGCGGCGTTCGCTTTTACCGAACATGACGTTGGCAGGAATTCGCAATAAGTTGGCAAATTTGAGGATAACCCCAGTGCACCATCCAGCGCATCATGAGCTACCCCTTAGTGGAAACAGCCGTCATGCGCGATTTTCTCGTAGCCGTAGCGATTGGCCTGGCGGTCGGCGTTCTCTACGGCGTATTGCGCACGCGATCGCCCGCGCCGCCGCCGATCGCCCTGCTCGGTCTCGCGGCGATGCTTATTGGCGAGCGTCTGGTGGCGCTGATCCGGCCCTGGTTTTGAGCTGCTCCGACCACTCTCAAGGAACCCCATATGAAAGCCTTGCGCATCCTGCAGTTCGGCACACCCGATCAACTGGTTGTTCAGGAGATCGACAAGCCTGTCGCAGATAAAGACCACGCGGTGATCGAAGTACGCGCCGCGCCGATCAACCCCAGCGACGTCAAGAACGCCGTCGGACTGATGCGCCAGACCACGCTGCCGCGAACCCCGGGACGCGACTTTGCCGGTGTCGTGGTAGATGGCCCCGCCGAGTGGTTGGGCAAGAACGTCTGGGGCAGCGGTGGTCAGTTCGGCTTTACCCACGACGGATCGCACGCCGAATACCTGCAGGTGCCGCTGAACGCGCTGGCACTGAAACCAGCAACGCTCGATTTTGGCGCGGCGGCCAGCGTCGGCGTGCCGTTCACGATCGCGTGGCTTGGCCTGATCGACTACGCCAACGCCCAAAGCGGCGAGACCGTGGTCGTGATCGGTGCCTCCGGCAGCGTTGGCCAAGCCGTTTGCCAACTGGCGCGCTGGCGCGGCTGTCGCGTGATCGGCGTGGTTCGCGACGCACCTTCGGCGGCGCAGGCCGTCACCTTCGATGCGTGGACCTTATCCGACCAGGATCTGCCCGCTCATGTGCGTGAACTCACGGCAGGCCGCGGTGCCGAGGTCGTGTACGACGCGGTCGGCGGCGTGATGTTCGCCCCGGCGCTCCAATGTGTAGCCCATCGCGGCCGACTGGTGGAGATCAGCGCCACCGGCGCCAGCGACGTGACCTTCAATCTGCGTGATTTCTATCACAACGAAACGCAGCTGTTCGGCGCGGACTCGCTCAAACTCGGCGCCCGCGACACCGCCCGCCTGCTCGACCGACTGGCACCCTTGTTCGATGACGCCACCTTGCGCGCGCCGGCGGTGCAACGAACCGTACCGCTCAGTGAGGCCATAGGCGCCTATCAGCGGGTGGCGCGCGGTGAAGGCGGCAGGCAGGTGATCGTGCCGATTGTCGGGTAGGACTAGCGCACCAATAGCGCGCAGCACATCAACTGCTGACGTTTTGCCTCCCTGATACATGGCATCGAATGTCGAACCCGCCGCCCGGATTTTTCTCAGGGATGCGATATGCGCCGCGCAGTGGCGTACAGCAGTGCACGGTGACGAACGCGAAATAGCCGGCCGAGATCATGGGCAACCGCTTCGCGGTTGCGCTCGGGCCGCGATATCATTCACACCTGAGATATTCAGTACCATTGTTGATGAGCCGCAAAGCCGGCGCCCCCAACTCGGGGTACTGATTGTCGCAGCACGCTTCATTGCCTAGATTTTGATCTTCAATATACCCATCCCCCCGTTCCCAGGCTGAAACCCGATGTCATCCCCTACTCGCGCCGAATCCGGCGTTCGCGCTGTTGCGCCCCATGGCGCTGGCGTCGCCGAGCTGGCGCTTGCCATCGGCGGGCTGGCCATCGGCACGGCCGAATTTGCGGCGATGGGCGTGCTGCCGGAAATATCCAGGGATCTGAGCGTGTCCGTGCCACAAGCCGGGCATCTGATCAGTGCGTATGCGCTCGGTGTGGTGGTCGGTGCGCCGGCGATCACCATTCTGCTGGCGAAAATGCAGCGCAAGACGTTGCTGATCGGCCTGATGCTGCTGTATGCCATCGCCAATTTCGCGACAACGATTTTCCACAGCTATGCCGCTGTTTTCATATCGCGCTTTGTCGCCGGGCTGCCGCACGGTGCGTATTTCGGCGTGGCCTCGCTGGTCGCCGCCGCGATGGTGCCCCCATCGCGCCGCGGCGAAGCGATCGGCAAGGTGATCATGGGCTTGAGCGTAGCCAACGTGCTCGGCGTGCCTGCCGCCACGTGGCTGGGCGAAACGTTTGGCTGGCGCTCGACGTTTGCGGCGGTGGCGATCATCGCGCTGCTGTGTGCGGTGATGATTTTTGTTTTCGTGCCGCAGGTCCGCTCGGAAAAAGCGGTCAGTGCGCGAACCGAGCTCCGCGCGTTCCGTCAGCCGCAGGTCTGGCTCACCCTGCTGGCGGCGGGTATCGGCTTCGGCGGCGTGTTTGCGGTGTACAGCTACATCACGCCGCTGCTCACCGAGGTGACCCATCTGCCGCTGACGCGCGTGCCGCTGATGCTCAGCGTGCTCGGCATCGGCATGGTGGTGGGCAGCGTGGTTTGCGGCAAGCTGGCCGATCGCTGGCTCAAGCAGACCATGATCGGCATGTACGCCTTCGCCGCCGTCGTGCTGACTGCGCTGGCGCTGCTGGCGCATTCGCTTCCGGCCATGGTCGTGCTGCTGTTTCTCATCGGCGTATCCACGATGGTGACCGTAAGCTTCCAGGCGCGCCTGATGGATGTGGCTGGCGATGCCCAATCGCTGGCCGCCGCGTTGAACCACAGCGCGTTCAATATCGCCAATGCGCTGGGCGCGTGGCTGGGTGGCGTAACCATTGCCGCCGGTTACGGCTGGACGTCGACCGGTTGGGTGGGATTGGCCTTGTCAGTGATCGGCATTGCGGTGTTGCTGTGGTCGTTTGCGCTCGACCGAAAGCGGGTGGGTCCGCAGCCGGTCACAATCGCCGCGCACTAACCTGCAGCGCGCAACGCCGCCAGCAATGCGTCCTGCCGCCAGGCGCGCGGCGATCTCTCGGCCGCGTGCACCAGCGCGCAGAGTTGCGCATTGATCGGCGCCGATCGCCCCTGCGCTTCGGCCAGCTTCACCACTTCGCCATTGATGTAGTCGACTTCGGTGAGACGACCGGCTTTCAGGTCGTCCCACATCGACGAGCGCGCGAGCGGATCGATCGCCAGCATGCGCGCGGCGATCAGGCTGAAAACAGCATCGGGTAGCGCCAGTACGCGCGGCAGCCAGGCGGTGGGCAGCGGCGTCAGGCGAGCTACCGGCAGTCCGGCCGCGCGAAAGACTTCAAGCGCTTCATGTTGCGCCAGTGCGAGACAGCGACGCCAGCCGCGCTGCGACAACTCTTCGCGCAGCGGCAGACCGGACAGCGCGTTGATCGCGTTGTTGAGGTTTAGCAGCAGCTTGGCACGCTGCACGGCCGGCATGTCATCGCGCGGCTGCAGCGGCAGGCCGGCAGCGGCAAACGCCGGCAGCCAGTGCGTGAGTTTCCCATCCGCCTGCACCATCAGCTCGCCGGACGAGGCCTGATGAAGCACACCCGGCGCGCGCTGCACCACGTTGAACGGCACCATGCCCGCCAACACGGTGCACTGTGGCAGCGCGGCCTGCAGGACGTACGCGTTATGCAGGCCATTCTGCAGGCTGATCACCAGCGCGCTTGGCTTGAGCACCGCAGCCAGCTGCATGGCCACTTCTGCGGTGGCCGCGGATTTCACGCACACAAGCACCAGGGATGCGTCGGCGGCGCCTGCCATCTCGGTATGCAGATCGAGCACGTCGCCGCTCTGCTTGCCCGCAGGACCGCGATAGTCGCTGGTCGACAGGCCGTGCTCACGCAAGATTTTCAACGTGCCAGCGCGACCGATATAGCGTACGGGAATATGGCCGTTTAGACGTCCACCAATATAGCAACCGATGCTGCCAGCGCCGTACACCGTAACGCCCTCCTTCGGCTCATTCACGCGCAAGCCTTCGCCGCCGCGCGTCCAGCGATACGGCCGGAGAACAGGCAGCCGCCGAGAAAGCTGCCTTCCAGCGCGCGATAGCCGTGCAGGCCGCCGCCGCCAAAGCCGGCCGCCTCACCAGCCGCATACAACCCCGGCAACGGCTGGCCGTTCGGCGCCAACACGCGCGCATCGAGATCGGTCTGAAAACCGCCCAGACTTTTGCGCGTAAGAATATTCAAGCGCACCGCGATCAGCGGGCCGTTGGCCGGATCGAGCAGCCGGTGTGGCTTGGCCACGCGAATCAGCTTGTCGCCGCGATAGCGACGTGCGTTGTGGATGGCCATCACCTGACCATCTTTCGCATACGGATTGTCGAACTGCTGATCGCGCGCTTCGATTTCACGACGGATATGCGCGCCATCGATCAGCGTATTGCCGGCCAGCGCGTTCATGCCCTTAACCAGCTCGTCCAGCGTGTCGCGCACGATAAAGTCGCGGCCGTGCTGCTTGAACGCTTCCACCGGCGCCGGTGCCGCCTTGCCGACGGCCCGCTTCAACAGCGGGAGCCAGCTCTTGCCGGTGAGGTCGGGATTCTGCTCCGAGCCGGACAACGCAAATTCGCGCCGAATGATCGACTGATCGAGAACGAACCAGCTGTAGTCGTAACCGGTGCGACGCAGATGTTCGAGCGTGCCGAGTGTATCGAATCCAGGCCATAGCGGCCCCGGCAAACGCCGGCCGGTGGCGTCGAACCATAGCGATGAGGGGCCCGGCAGAATGCGGATCGCATGCTTCGGCCAGATCGGGTTCCAGTTCTCGATGCCTTCGACGTAATGCCACATGCGGTCGCGATTGATCAGGCTGGCACCGGCCGCCGCGCCAATATCGAGCATGCGCCCGTCGACATGCGCCGGCACGCCGGTGAGCATGTGCTTCGGCGGCTCACCCATGCGTGCGGGCCAGTAGCGGCGTACCAGTTCGTGATTGCCGCCGATGCCGCCGGAGCAGACGATAACCGCCTGCGCACGATGATCGAACTCGCCGATAGCTTCGCATGAACTCGGCTTGCCACGCTCGGCGAGATCGGCGATCAACACAGCGCCGCGCGCGCCGACGACCGCGCCGTTCTTCACCATCAGCTCATCGACGCGATGACGAAAGGCGAAGCGCAGCAGTCCCTTGGCCTCTGCCGCACGCGCGCGCCGCACGAACGGTTCGATCACGCCCGGCCCGGTGCCCCAGGTCACATGAAAACGCGGCACCGAATTGCCGTGGCCGATCGCGCCGTAGCCGCCGCGCTCGGCCCAGCCCACCACCGGAAACCAGCGCATGCCCATCGCATGCAGCCATGCGCGTTTTTCGCCGGCGGCAAAGTTCACATAGGCTCCGGCCCAGCGCCGCGGCCAGTAATCCTCGTCGCGATCGAAACCGGCGCTGCCCATCCAGTCCGACAGCGCCAGCGCCAGCGAATCGCGCACCCCCATGCGGCGCTGCTCCGGCGAATCAACAAAAAACAGTCCACCAAACGACCAGAATGCCTGCCCGCCGAGATTCTGATCGGGCTCCTGCTCCAGCACCAGCACGCGCCTGCCCGCATCGGTCAGCTCGGTCGCCGCGACCAATCCCGCGAGACCCGCGCCAATCACGATCACATCAGTGCTCTCGCTCATGTGTGTTCCGCTGTGGTTCCGAGCGCTCAACTTAGCCCGTGTCGACTTTTGTGGCTATGCGCGCTGCGGCAAAGCGGCAAGCTTAATCGCCGACTTGCTGATGACCGTTCGTAACTTTTGGAAGAGGTCACAACTCGAAGAGATCATGTCAGCGTCCTGGCTCAAGCGGATCGCAGACTTGCCTGCATGTCCCAAGCCGAGATTAACAGCGAAAACTTATTTGACACGAGACCTGTAGAAATTGAAAGCCGGTTTGCACCGGGCAGCGCTAAATGCTGCAAACTTGTGTCCAGATATTCGGATTGTCGACAGGGGATACAGGACATGACGTCACGCGTACGCTGGCTGCTCGTTGCCGGGATATTTTGCATAATCGTCGCAGCATGTTTGTCTTTACTCTCTTGGAAAAGCGCTGGATCATCCGTCAGTGGCGCAGCAGTAACGCGTTCAGCGATGCCGCGATTTACGCCGCCAAGTGCCTTAGCCAAACGACCTTTTACTGAAGATCAGTTCAAGCAGTTTCTGACCGCCGTGCGTCAGGCGGAGGCGACTACTGATCTGCTGCAGAGATGCCTCAGCTATCCCGATCCACCGGGGCTTGCCTGGTCAAAATTGGTGACTTCAGCTTATTGTCACTACCAGTTCGATCCCTGGGTAACGCCAAGTGAAGCACGGGATCTCATTCAGAACGGACACGCGGCGGAGCTGGATAAGCGCTTGGCAGATGCCATGCATGCACAGGCGTTTCAGCCCGGAATGCAGGGAGCACTGGATCGCACTTTCAACATAGATTTCCGGAATGGATCCGAAGAAATCCGTTCCCTCATGGATGCTTGGAAGCGTCAGGCACCGATGAGCGCCTTCGCTCTGGCTGCCAGCGGCACGGCCTATGTGCAAATGGCCCAAGAGATTCGTGGTTCCGATTACGCTTCGAAGACACCACAAACCTCCTTCGAGTCGATGAGCCGCTTACTTCAAGCAGCACGGGCTGATCTAGATCAGGCAGCAAAGATTGATCCGCATCTCACCCCCGCTTATACCGCGATGATCTACGCGGGCACGTTGGATAGTGACGGCTCATACATACTTAACGCCGCCAAGCGTGGTCTAGCTGTAGATGCTGCCAATTACACCATTTACGCTCGCCTGGTTTGGATGGCTCAACCCAAATGGGGTGGCTCGGTAAAAGCGATGCAGAAGCTCATAGCCAGCGCACAACGTCACGCTAGCGACAACCCCTTATTGAAGTTGCTTGTGTCTGAAAGCAATGGTGGGGAAGCTTATGTCGAAGATTGCCTCTGCGGCCACACCGAAGATCTCAAAATCTACCAACAAGTATTTGCCGAGGCAGCACCGGTCGGCATGCTCATGAGTGCGGGCTGGGCGGCAAAAAATCGAAACTCCCCCGAGCTATCGGCCATTTATAGATCGGAGCTGCTACGTTTCGATCCAAGTCAAATCGGACATCGCGAAGGCCGCGCATTCGACCTTTCGGCACTTGGATATTCCGACTGGGCGATGGCTGAAGGCAGCGCACTGATCAAGCTAGCCCCGCAAGATGAAAACGCATTCGACGTACGTGGTATGGCCTATGAATCGGCGGGCAACTTTAATAGTGCTGCCGAAGACTATGAACAGGCATTGCGCATAAACCCCTCTGATTCATGGACCTTGGTTGAGCTCGGAAATATCTACGTTAAATCGAGTCACGAGTGGGATAAAGGCTGGATCGTCGCAAACCGCTTAATTCAGATGAGCCCCGACGATCCTCGAGGTTGGCTACTTCGCGCAGACATACAGAAAGATCAACCGCGGGACGGACTAAATCAAACGGTAGCTGATTTTGTAGCACGCTTTGGTAACGACCCCACTAAGCGGGAGCTGGTTGCAGAGATGCGTTCGATGCAAAAAGATTTACGCTAGAAAGGGCCGTTTACGGAATCAACGCACTCGTGCGATAGAGAAATGCAACGCGAAGGAAGCCCGTTGCCTGCTCGGCGGGCAAGCCGCGCAAATGGCTCGATCTCGCCCAGCCAACTTTCTGGTGCCAGCGCAAACAGCCAAAGGCGTTTTTCATCGGCGGCGAATTGCACTTAGGACTGTGCACTTGAGTAGAACTCGGTTTTTTCTGATGCCTAAGTAATGGAAAGGTCGTCTTGTGGGTACCACGACGCCTTATTTCCAAGCGTCGATCGCAAGTACGGCGATGGGACGCCTGCTCACTGGGGAAATAATTGCCGAATAGCTATTGTCGCCCCGTTCGAGGGGAAGCACTTCCAACACCTGGGAGGGCGCGGCAGCCTGCAGACGATTGAGGTACGCCCGCTGGGCATCCGTTATGTTTTTTAGAGATGACAGTGGTTTGGCGTGCTTCATCACGGCGTCTATCGCCTGATCGTAAGGCACATAATATTGGGGCAGTCGATCAATATCCTTGCCGGTCGCCATGACCTGTACTGCGAAATCTCCACCCAACTTTCCTTTTGGCGGAAGTGCACCCACCAGCACGGGGCCGGTCAACGAGCGCTTGCGGAATTCCGGGCGATTGCCCTTGGCCAAATCGGCATCTGCGAGTTCCTCAGCTGAAACCATGACCAGGTCATCCACCTCGGCAACGATAAAAACCGGTCGTGCGCTGATGATCACATGCATGCCGTACACAAAAGCGATGGCTTGAAGCACGCCGATGACGGTCAGATCCAGTCGCAACAGTTTGCGCGGCTTGTGTCGATTGACTACCAGCAGCGTCAGCAGGGGGCCGATGCAGACGTCGACGCTCAGCATCAGCACGATCAGTCTGGTCGCGCCAGCGGCGGCGAAGTAGGGCGAGGGAAACCAGACAAAGTAGAGCAGCGCGCCCATCAGCAAAGCCAGCAAGATGCTGATCGACAGATGGATGGCGGCAGCTTTCCAGCGATTCATGCTTCGCGCGAAGTCGATGTTGGGTTGGCACGAAATATACGATGCTCAATCGCAACTTGCACGCCGCAGGGTTCGCTTCATCAGCACGTAGTGATCCGATTAACCGGATCGCTAAACGGTGATGGCCAGCGTTAGGAACTTGCTGCCGTTCGCCAGCCAGCTCTCGTCAAAATTGACGAGAGCTGGTGAATATTTGAGCGGGGGCTAGCTCGATGAAAGGCACGCCACCATCGAATGACTTTTACGCGGTGTAGCGCTCGAGCCAATGCGCATACGGTGCGGGCAGCGTCCACGATGGGCGGTCAATGCCGAGCGATCGTGCCGCCGCATACGGCCAGTGCGGGTCGGCGAGATGGGCACGGCCAACCATCACAAGATCGAGCTGATCGCTTTGCAGGGTGCCTTCGGCCAGTTCGGGTGTGCCGATGCCCCAGGCCGACGAAACCGGAAGACCCGCCTCGCGCCGAACGCGCTCGGCGATGGGTGCGAGAAACGCGGGGGCCCAGGGAATGTTGGCCGTCGGCGTAGAGAAACCGATGCTGACGCTGAGCATGTCCAGCCCGCGCTCCCTGAAACCTTTAACCAGCGCGATGGATTCGGCCAGCGTCTCCTCGTCACGACCGTCGTACTCGATGACGCCGAAGCGGGTCGTGAGCGGCAGGTTTTCCGGCCACACTTCTCTCACCGCCGCCAGCGTTTCGAGCAGGAACCGGCTGCGGTTTTCCACGCTGCCGCCATAGCGGTCATCGCGCTGGTTGGAATGCGCCGAGAAAAAGCTCTGGCCGAGGTAACCGTGGGCGAAATGCAGCTCCAGCCACTGGAAGCCCGCGTCGCGCGCGCGCCGCGCCGCGGCGACAAAATCGCCGCGTACACGCTCGATGTCCTGCAAGGTCATGGCTTGCGGAACCTTCGGCAGATTGGCGCCAAACGCAATTGCGGACGGTGCGATGGTCTGCCACCCGCGCGGGTCATCCACGGCGATGTGATCGTCACCTTCCCAGGGACGGTTGGAACTAGCCTTGCGTCCGGCGTGACCGATCTGGATACCGGGAACGGCACCCGCGGCCTTGATCGCCTCGACCACGGGGACGAACGCCTGCGCCTGTTCGTCATTCCACAAGCCGGTGCAGCCGGGCGTGATGCGGCCTTCCGGCGATACGCCGGTCGCTTCCACGATGACCAGGCCGGCACCGCCGCGCGCCAGGCCTGCCAGATGCACGCGGTGCCAGTCGTTGATCAGCCCATCGTTTGCGCTGTACTGGCACATCGGCGGCACGGCGATGCGGTTGCGCAAGGTCACATCCTTGAGCGTGAACGGTTCGAACAGCGAAGACATGCGGCAGCTCCTGAAGTGATCTTGCTAAAGTTCGATAATAGTCGAACTATCGAGTAATGGTCAAAAGCCGTTACCATTTGCCGCATGCGTCCGTACAAACATCCCACCGCCGATCAGTTCACGCTGGAGCGGATCTTCCACGCGCTGAGCGACCCGGCGCGTCTCGAGATCGTGCGCCATCTGTCGCGCGTGGACGAAGCCACCTGCGGAGAGCTGGACGGTGGTCGACCCAAGTCGAGCATGTCGCATCACTTTCGCATCCTGCGTGACGCCGGGCTGGTGCATACGCGCGCGGCCGGCACGGTTCACCAGAACACGCTGCGTGCCGCGGAGTTGAACAAGCGCTTCCCGAAACTGCTCGACGCGATACTCGCGCAGGCGCCCGAAGCGAGCACGCGCGCACGCGCTCGCGCAAAGCAGACCACTGACTGAGTGGTCGTTGTGAGACATCCCCTCGCCGGCAAACAATTTAAACCGTGATGACGAGCATGCGTCAGCTCACGTGTGCCGTGCGGCAAAGAACCGAATGAAAAGTTACATCTGCGATCGCGCTGGCGCTGGCGCTTGAGCAGCCTGCGAGCATTGCGGGTTATGCGCTGCGGCGGCGAGGCTTTGGATGCTGCTCCCAAGGCGGATTCTCGCCAAAGTGTTCGGCCAGAAAATCCACGAAGGCGCGAACGCGAGGGGGCACCATGCGTCGCTGCGGCATGACGGCGTGGATGCCGGTGGTCGTGATCGGATACTTCGGCAACACCACCTGCAATTGCCCGCGCTGCAGTTCGTCGTGAACGTGCCAGAGCGAATGAATGGCGATGCCCACGCCGGCGACAGCCGCATCGCGCAGCAATTCGCCGGTATTGCTTTCGAAACGGCTTCGCATGCGCTGCACGATCTCGCCGCCGTTGCCGTCGGCGAAGCGCCAGATATCCTGCGGGCCGGACGTACCGACCAGCAACAGGCATTCGTGCCTGGCCAGATCCTTCGGGTGACGAGGATGGCCGTGCTGCTTCAAATACGCCGGTGACGCGCAGAGCACCCGCTGATTGGTCGCCAGCTGGCGCGCGACCAGGCCGGAGTCGCCCAGCGCGCCCACGCGGATGCCCAGATCGAAACCCGCGCCGACCAGATCGATCAGCTCGTCGCTGAGATTGACGCTGAGTTTGATGCGCGGATGCCGGGTGAGAAACTCCGGCAGCAGCGGCGAGACATACTGGCGGCCGAACGAGGCCGGCATGGTGACGCGCAAGGTCCCGGAGACTTCATTCGCCGCCTGGCGAAGCCCGCTGGTCAGTGCCTCGAGATCTTCTACCAGCACGCGGCCCTGCGCGGCCAACGCCGCGCCTTCGGGCGTGGCGTGCAGCTGGCGAGTGGTTCGATGCAGCAGCGCCACGCCGAGTTCGCGCTCGAGTCGCTTCAGACGCTGGCTGGCCACGGCGACGGAAAGACCGAGGCTGCGCGCCGCAGCGCTGATGGTGCCCAGATCAAGCACGCGCAGAAACAGGCTCAGATCACCGACGCGATCCATGACTATCAACCATTTATTGAAAATGATTACGCATTCTGTCCATTTATCTGTAAAACGCAACGGCCTACGCTAACGCCATCTTTTGTTGGAGCGTCATCATGTCCACCACCTCTCTGGCCAAACCCCGCACGCCGATCGCGCTCTACGCGCTGACGGCCGGCGCGTTCGGCATCGGTACCACCGAATTCGTGATCATGGGCCTGCTGCTGCAGGTGGCGGCGGATCTGCACGTCACGCTCGCCGCCGCCGGCTTGCTGATCACCGGTTACGCGCTCGGTGTCTTTGTTGGTGCGCCGCTGCTTACCGCGGCGACCAGCCGGCTGCATCGTAAAACCGCGCTGGTGGCGCTGATGGTGATCTTTACGATCGGCAACCTGGCCAGCGCGCTGGCGCCGAGCTATGCGGTGCTGATGATCGCGCGCGTTGTCACGTCGCTGGCGCACGGCACGTTCTTCGGCGTGGGCGCCGTGGTCGCCACCGGACTGGTGGCAGAAGACCGCAAGGCGTCGGCCATTTCGATCATGTTCACCGGCCTCACCGTAGCCACGCTGCTGGGCGTACCGGCCGGCGCGTGGCTCGGCCATGCCTATGGCTGGCGCGCGGCGTTCTGGGCGGTGACCGTCATTGGCATTGTCGCCACGGCGATCATTGCGCTATGGGTGCCGCCCGATCGTGGCGACGCAGCACCGGTAAAGTTTTTCGAAGAACTGCGCGGCATCGCCAAGCTGCAGGTGTTGCTCGGCCTGCTGATGACCGTGCTGGGCTTTGCCGGCGTGTTCACCGTGTTTACCTATATCCAGGCGATTCTCACCACGGTGACCGGGTTCGCCGATAGCGCGGTCTCGCCAATTCTGCTGGTATTCGGCGGCGGCCTGGTGGTCGGCAATCTACTCGGCGGTCGACTGGCCGATCGCCGGCTGACCCCGACCCTGCTCGGCTCGCTGATCCTGCTCGCCGTCGTGCTGGGCACGATGACCTTCGCGCTGCACAGCAAGCCGGCGATGATCGCGTTCACCGGCCTGCTCGGCATCGCCGCCTTCGCCACGGTCGCGCCGCTGCAGCTGCGCGTGCTGCAGAAAGCCGCCGGCGGCGGGCAGAGCCTGGCATCGAGCTTCAATATCGCCGCATTCAACCTGGGCAACGCGATCGGCGCGTGGCTGGGCGGCGTGGTGATCTCGCACGGTCCTGGCATCGGCGCCGTGACGTGGGTCGCTGCGCTGGTGACGGTGTCCGGCCTGGCGGTGGCGCTGGTAAGCGTGCGCTTGGACCGCGCTCAGCCTCTGGTCTCGCTGGATCGCAGCGCCTGCGCCACCGGTCGCGCCTGAGCGCGAAGCAGAGCGCGCATCCCGCGATCAGGAGATGGTCATGCATTCCCACACGCGTCGTTTTACGACGCATCGATTCTTCACGCCTAATGCCAGCCGCCGACTTGTGCGTCTGATGCTGTTTTCCATTGCCGGTTGCCTTGCCACGACGGCAGCGGCAGCTTCACTACCGACGACGAGGGATGCGCACTGGATCACGACGTGGACGGCCAGTCCGCAGCCGCTCTGGGCCGGCGATTTTCCACTGCCCACCAATGTCCCTTTCAATGTCTGGAACCAGACCTTGCGACAAACGGCACGCATTAGCGTCGGTGGACGGCGCGTTCGTATTCAGTTGTCGAACGCCTACGGCACCACGCAGCTGGTCATCGGTGCAGCCCATCTGGCACTCGCGGGCGACGGTGCCGATATCGTCAACGGTACGGACCGACCGATGACGTTCTCAGGCCGGCGCTCCGTGACCATCCCACCCGGCGCGCCGGCGCTGAGCGACCCCATCGATCTTGGCGTGTCCGCCCTTCAGCGCGTGTCGGTGAGCCTGTATTTACCGCTTCCGACCGCACCGTCCACCTTTCACTGGGATGGGCGAGAGGCCGCTTACCTGGTGACTGGCGATCAGACGGCCAACGCATCGATCAGGCAAGAGTCGACCTTGACCAGCCGTGTATTTTTAAGCGCAATCCTGGTCGATGCACCATCGGCAACGCGCACCGTCGTCGCCCTGGGCGACTCGATCACCGACGGCGCCGGAGCGACGATGGATCGCGACACCCGCTGGCCCGATTTTCTGGCGGCGCGGCTGGCAGACAATCAGGTGGCCGTGCTCAATGCGGGTATCTCCGGCGCGCGACTGCTGCAGGACAAAATGGGCGACAACGCGCTCGCGCGGCTAGATCGCGACGTATTGAGCCAACCGGGCATCGCCGCGGTGATCGTACTGATCGGCATCAACGACATCAGCTGGAACCATATGGCGTTTGCGCCCAACGACGGCGCTGCCGAGGCCGAACAGTTGATCGCGGGTTATCGACAGATCATCGCCCGCGCCCATGCGCGCAACGTGCGCGTTGTCGGCGCGACATTGACGCCATTCGAGGGCGCGCTGAAAGACACGCCACTGATGGGCTACTACTCTGCGGACAAGGAACGCGTGCGGCAAACGGTGAATGACTGGATACGCCACAGCGGCGAATTCGATGGCGTTGTCGACTTCGATACGCTGCTGCGCGATCCCGCGCATCCCGCGCGCTTGCTGCCCGCCTACGATTCCGGCGACCATCTGCATCCCGGCGACGCGGGTAACAAGGCCATGGCGGAGGCTGTCGATCTTTCGGTATTGCTGCGTAGGCAGTAGCCCCTGCCATCGATAGTTTTGAGGCATCGCCGGGAGCCTGAGACTCCCGGCTGAATTGGCTAGTCATCGTTACGGGAGAGAATTTCAGGAAAGCCGCGCGGCAAGTTCCACACGCGGTAGCATCAATCACTCCTGCTGACGAGACGATGCCCATGAGGCGTACTGCTTTCACTTTTGTACTTGACGCGCCGCCGATCGGCCGCCCGGCGGCATAAGCACGACTACTTCGATGGCGAAAATACTTATCCCACTGCCGAGCCGCGATTTCGATCCGTCCGAGGTTGCCGTAAGCTGGCAAATACTGCGCAATGCGGGCCATGAACTGGTGTTCGCCACACCCGATGGACAGCGTGCGCACGCCGACGAGCTGATGCTTAGCGGTATCGGGTTCGATCCGTGGGGATGGTTGCCCGGTTTGCGGCGGCTGCGATTGGTCGGACTGATACTGCGTGCCAATGCCGATGCACGGAAGGCGTATGCCGCGATGCAGAGCGACGAAGCGTTTCGCTCGCCACGGCGCTGGAGCGAACTCGACGCCAGCCATTACGACGCCCTGCTGTTACCCGGGGGCCATCGCGCGCGTGGTATGCGCGAGTATCTGGAAAGCCCGGTGCTGCAGAAAGTCGTCGCGGATTTTTTCGCGGCTGAAAAGCCTGTTGCCGCGATCTGCCATGGCGTGCTGTTGGCCGCGCGCAGCCGGTCGACGACAACGGGAAAATCGGTGCTGCACGGTCGACGCACTACCGCGCTGACCTGGGCACTGGAAAAGAAGGCCTGGAACACTACACGCATCACGCGTTTCTGGGATCCGCATTACTACCGAACCTACAACGAAACTCCCGATCAAACGGACGGCTATATGTCGGTACAACAGGAAGTCACGCGCGCCCTGGCCGAACCTGCCGACTTTCTCGACGTGCCGCGTGACGCGAAAGGCTACGCGCGAAAAACCAAGGGTGTCGCGCGAGACAGCGCCGCGGATGATTCGCCGGCCTTCGTGGTCCGTGACGGCAATTATCTGTCAGCGCGTTGGCCCGGCGACGTGCATCGATTTGCGCGGGAGTTTTCGTCGATGTTGGGCGAAGCGAAGGGGTAGGTTTGGATTTGCTTGCGCTCGTCTCAACCTACGCGGTCAGCGTTAGGCAACCGTGGCGCCCAATTGCGCCCGCTGAAAACGGCGATGATGGATCAGCAGACCGGTAAAGTAGAGGATGTAATAGCCAATCAGCAGCCCGATCACCAGCATCGTCAGCGGGCTGGAGGTATAACCGGAGGACCATGCCTGCGCGCCCGCGTCGGGTACGCCCTGTCCCTGCAAGGCAACGTGCGCCTGATGCACCTGCGGCATCACCACCATAAAGCGATAGGCGAGCCGGCCAAGCAGCAGCACGGTGAGGAATGCACCGATCCAGGGGTTGGGCACGTAGCAGTCGCCGCGCACGGGATCGACTTCGAAACGGGTCAGGCGCACGCCGAGCATGCCCAGCGCCGCGCCGAGAATCACGCCACCGAACAAGCCTTCGGCCAGCTCGATTTTATGCAGGCCGCTGAGCGCGAGCAGCACACCGACCACGGCAAAAATCGCGATGCGCGCCATCATCGTCTTGCGCCTAATCGGTTGCCGGCCGAAGGAGCGGCTGACCCGACGCCAGACCACCCACGCCATGATCGGCACCATGATGAAATACTGGGTCAGATGGGGAGGCATGGCGGTCGCCGTTGTGTGGACACGGGCACAGCTTAATCCAGCGCTGGCGCGGTGACGACTGACGGCGCACCCTTATCGCAGGTGACGGTTGTCACCCGAACGATTTCCCTTTGCGCCTGCGGTCTAGACGTTGCCGAGCTGCTCGGCAATCGAGCGCGCTTTCGCGTTGGCTTCGTTGCCGCTATGCAGGGTCGATTTTTTCTCGATCAGCAGGATGTGGCACTCCTCGGCGGCGACCGGATTGTGCCGCACGCCTTGCGGCACCACAAACATCTGGCCCTCGTCCAGTTCAATGGCCGTATCGTTTTCGCGCTCGATGCGCAGATGGCCCTTGAGGATGAAGAAAAGCTCGTCCTCATCGTCATGGCTGTGCCAGCCGAACGTGCCGAACACCTTCGCCACCTTGATATAGCTGTCGTCGACCTCGCCCACGACGCGCGGCGACCAGTAGTCGGCGAGCGCGGCAGCAATGGTTTTCGGTGAGCTGGCCTGTGTCATGGCGGCGCTTACTTCGCTTTGCCCTGATTGGCCACCGCGGCCATCTTGGCCTCGATCTCGGCTGCGTCGCCGAGGTAGTAATGGCGCAGCGGCTTGAGGTGTTCGTCGAATTCGTAGACCAGCGGAATGCCGTTGGGAATATTCAGCTCGACAATGGCCTCGTCGGAAATATTGTCCAGATACTTCACCAGCGCGCGCAGCGAATTGCCGTGCGCCACCACCAGCACGCGCTGGCCGGCGCGGATGGCTGGCGCCAGCGTGTCGTGCCAGTACGGCAGCACGCGGGCGACAGTGTCTTTGAGGCACTCGGTATCGGGGATGTCCTTGGGATCGAGCGTAGCGTAGCGCGGATCGTTCACCGAGTCGTTCGCACTGCGTTCCAGCGCCGGCGGCGGAATGTCATAGCTGCGGCGCCAGATCTTGACCTGATCCTCGCCGAACTTGGCTGCCGTTTCCGCCTTGTTCAACCCGGTAAGGCCGCCGTAGTGGCGTTCGTTGAGGCGCCAGTCGGTCAGCACCGGTATCCACATCTGCTCGACGGCCTCCTGCACGCCCCAGAGCGTGCGCACGGCGCGCTTGAGCACCGAGGTGTGCGCCACATCAAACGTATAGCCGGACGATTTCAGTAGCTCGCCGGCGGCGGTGGCCTCGGCGTTGCCCTGCGGCGTGAGGTCGATATCGGCCCAGCCGCTGAAGCGGTTGTCGAGGTTCCACTGCGATTGGCCGTGGCGGATCAGTACGAGCTTGTGCATGGCGATCATCAGAATAGGTCAGGCCGGCATGGTGCGGCCGCAAGCCGGCAGCGTCAAATCCGCCCCCTGCCACAGGTCACGGTAAACCCGCCGCGGCGCAGGCGCATCTCAGCTACACACATCACTTACGGAGACTGTCATGCGTCGATTCCCGACGATTCTCATCAGCGCGGCGTTTGCCGTGGCGCTGCCGCTGGCGACCCTGCCGTCATCGGCCTGGGCCAGCGGCGACGACGACGTCAGCAAGGTCAACGGTTCGGTCACCGTCGAGGCAGGTCAGCCGGCCGGTGACGTGAGCACCGTCAATGGCTCGGTCCATATCGGCGACGGCGCCAAGGTCAAGGAGGCCAATACGGTGAACGGTTCGATCGATCTGGGCGACAGGGCGCAGGCCAAGTCGCTGGAAACGGTCAACGGCGCCGTCACCATGGGGGGTGGCAGCCGCGTTGGTGGCGCCGTCACCTCGGTCAACGGCGCCCTGCATCTGGCCCAGGGCGCGGAAGTATTGGGCAAGCTCAGCAACGTCAACGGCGCAATCGTGCTGGAGGCGGCACACGTGGCCGGCGGCATCGATACCGTCGGTGGCGATATCACCGTGGGCGCCAATTCGCACGTTGAAGGCGGCATTCTGGTCGAGAAAAACAGCGGCAGCTGGTTCAACTGGGGCGGCAAGAGCCACGACCCAACCATCGTCATCGGCCCGCACGCGGTCGTGCAAGGCACATTGGAGTTTCAGCGAGAGGTGGTGCTGAAGGTCAGCGACAGCGCGCAGATCGGCCCGGTCAAAGGCGCCACCGTGGTGAAGTTCAGCGGCGCGACGCCTTGAAGAGCAAGAGCCAGGGATGAGGGACGACTAGCGAGGGCGCAAGACGAAGGCGCCGCGGGAAGCCGACAATCAGCGCGTGTCTGCTCTTCGCCTTTCGCCTTTCGCCTTTCGCCCCTCATCCCTCAATCCAGTCGCGCGGTTTCAGATACCCCGCCAGCTTCGCCTCGGCGGAATCCGCTTCCGGCGCGAACGCGTATTCAAAGCGCACCCGCGGCGGCAGGCTCATCAGGATCGATTCGGTGCGCCCGCCGGACTGCAGGCCGAACAGCGTGCCGCGGTCGTAAACCAGGTTGAACTCGACGTAGCGACCGCGTCGATACAGCTGGAACTCGCGCTCGCGTTCACCGTAAGGTGTGTCTTTGCGACGCTCGACGATCGGCAGGTAGGCATCAAGAAAACCGTTACCTACCGCCTGCATGAAGTCAAAGCAGCGCTCGAAGCCACCGTCGTTGAGGTCGTCGTAGAACAGGCCGCCGACGCCGCGTGTCTCGTCGCGATGCTTGAGATAGAAATACTCGTCGCACCATTTCTTGTAGCGCGGATAGACGTCCATACCAAAGGGCTCGCATAGATCGTGCGCCACCTGATGCCAGTGACGTACGTCTTCGTCATGCGGATAAAACGGCGTGAGGTCGAAGCCTCCGCCAAACCACCACACTGGCTCCATGCCGGGCTTGTTGGCCTCGAAATAGCGCACGTTGGCGTGCGTGGTCGGCACGTGCGGGTTGCGCGGGTGCAATACCAGCGAGACGCTGGCCGCCACGTAGGAGGCGCCGGTGAGCTCGGGCTTGCGCGCAGTCGCGGCCGGCGGCAACGACTTGCCGCGGGTATAGGAAAAATTGACGCCGGCCTGCTCGAACACCGCGCCTTCGCTCAGCACCCGGGTGCGACCTCCGCCACCGCCATCGCGCGTCCAGGCATCCTCGACAAAACGCTCGCCACCATCGGCCTGCTCGGTCGCGGCACAAATGCGATCCTGCAAATCCCGCAGAAAGGTTTCGACACGTTCGGCCTGCTCGCTCATCGCTGTACCCGGTCTTTCAACAGCGGCGAGCTTAGCAAGCCCGCTCGCGTGGCGGCGATGATGCTGGTGTCGCAGCCGCCAGGTTCCGTTAGCGGGCGCAGGACGTTCCCAATGCCTTCATGCCACGATCGGCAACATCAGCTATTGCCGATCGGCGCGCCCAGCGCGGGCCCGGCCATCTTTGGACAACCACCGCCAGGCTTTTGCGATGCCCGAACCCATGACGCCGCTTGCCGTCACCGCGTACACCGCCACTTCCGCCATCGGACTTGGCCTGGCGTCGCAGTTCGATGCCTTGCAGCAGGCCCGCAGCGGGCTGCGCGCGAACGACTTCAGCAGCGCGCCGCTGGACTGCTGGATCGGCCGCGTTAGCGGTATTGAAGAAGCGCCACTGCCGCTCGATTTCGCGCTGTGGGAATGCCGCAACAACCGGCTGGCCTGGCTAGGTCTGAACCAGGATGGCTTTATTGACCGCGTTCGTGCTGCACGCGCGCGCTACGGCGCCCATCGCGTCGCGCTGCTGCTCGGCACCTCGACCGCCAGCATCGGCGAAACGGAAGCCGCCTATCGCCGGCTCGATGCCGACGGCGGCTTTCCCGACGACATGCTCCGCCCCGCGATCCACGCGCCGCATTCGCTCGCCGCCTTTGTCACCGCAGCGCTGGAGCTGGAAGGCCCGTGCCTGACGATTTCCACTGCCTGCTCGTCCAGCGCCAAAGTGTTTGCCAACGCCGAGCGGATGATCCGGCTCGGTCTGATCGATGCGGCCGTGGTCGGCGGCGTCGACACCTTGTGCGACAGCGTGCTGTTCGGCTTCAACGCGCTGGAACTCGTATCGCCGCAGCCGTGTCGGCCGTTCGATGCGGCGCGTAACGGCATCTCGATCGGCGAGGCGGCCGGCTTCGCCCTGCTCGAACGCATCGACGCCGCGCCCGATGCCCCGCAGCTGCTCGGCTACGGCGAAGCCAGCGACGCGCACCACATGTCCACGCCGCACCCGGACGGCCTTGGCGCTGAACTGGCGCTGCGCGACGCGCTGGCGCGCGCCCGCCTGGAGACGACGCAAGTCGATTACATCAACCTGCACGGTACCGCCAGCCAGAAGAACGACGAGGTCGAGGCCGCGCTGGTAGCCCGCGCTTTTCCCGCGCGCACGCGCAGCAGTTCGACCAAGGGCTTCACCGGCCATACGCTGGGCGCCGCCGGCATTGTCGAAGCGACGATTGCGCTGCAGGCGATCGAACACGGTCTGATCCCGTGCAATCTCGGCGGCGATACGCCCGATCCCGGCTGCGGGCCCCAGTTCGCCTGGACAAACGAGCAGCAGCGCGTCGACGTGGCGCTGAGCAACTCGTTCGGCTTTGGCGGCAACAACGCCTGTCTCGCGTTTGCCCGCGCCGGATTTTCCGCATGAGCCCGCTGCGCATCTACGTCGAGGGCATTGGCCTGTGGTCGAAGCAGCTGGCTGACTACGCCGCACTGCAGACCTGCCTAGCCGGGCAAGCGCCCGAGCCGCCGCCGGCCAAACCCGCCGCCACCACGCTGCCGCCGAATGAGCGCCGACGCGCGCCGGAAAGCGTGCTGCTGGCGGTGGAAGTGGCCGGCCAGGCGGCCATGATGAGCGGTCGCGACGCCGCCACGCTGGCCTGCATTTTTTCCTCGTCGCACGGCGACCAGGCGATCACCGACTACATGTGCGCCACGCTAGCGAGCGCGCCGACCAAGCTGTCGCCGACGCGCTTCCACAACTCGGTGCACAACGCGCCGGCCGGCTACTGGACCATCGCCACCGGCTGCCACGAAGCGTCCAGCGCCGTCTGCGCGCACCGTCTGAGCTTCGGTGCGGGGCTGCTTGAGGCAATCAGCAGCGCGATCGCCGACCAGCGTCCGATGCTGCTGGTGTGCAGCGATATCGCCGGCGTATATCCGCTGGTCGAGGAAACCGGCTGTACGCAGTCGTTTGGTTGCGCGCTGGTGATCTCGCCGACCCCGAGCGACGCCACGCGGGCCGCGCTGGATATCACGCTGGTGCCGCACAGCACGCACGATATGGGCGCCGTGCCGTTGCCGGAATGGTTGACGAGTCTGCGCGAAGCGAACGCCTCGGCCGACGCGCTGCCGCTGCTGGCCTTGCTGGCCAGAGGCCACGGCGAGTGCCGGATCGGAGCAGCTGCGTCGCTGTCACTGCAGATTGCGCTGCAACCGATCACGCCTGACGCGCCTGTCGCAGACGTTCGCCGCGCGGAGCAGGTAGCTTGACCGTCAGCGCTCCCCGATGGTGTGTGTTGATTCCGTGCTTCAACGAAGAGGAAGCGATTCAGTCCGTCTGCGAATCGGTTCTCGCGCTCGGCGTCAGCGTGATCGTGGTCGACGACGGTTCCAACGACCGTACGCCCGAGATTCTCGCCACGTTGCCGGTGACCTTGCTGCGCCATGCGCAGCGATCCGGCAAGGGCGAGGCATTGCGCCACGGTTTTCGCGAAGCGCTGCGGCAGGGTTTCGATGCGGTGCTGACGATGGACGGCGACGGCCAGCACGTGGCCGAGGATATTCCGCGCATCGCGGCCGCGGCGGCGCTCTATCCAGGCCACATGGTAATCGGCGCGCGCTTGCGCGAGCGTGCGCAGCAGCCGCGGGGGCGTCGCCTGGCCAACGCGGTCGCCGACTGGGGCATTTCGTGCGCGTGCGCCCAGCCTGTTGCCGACACGCAGAGCGGCCAGCGCTGGTATCCGCGCGCCGCGATGGAGCTGGTTGACCTGCCGGCCGAACGTTTTGTTTTCGAGGCCGCCATTCTGATTGCGGCCTCCCGCGAAAAACGAATCGGCGTGGTCTCGGTGCCGATCGTTTCGCGCTATCACGCAGCCTTTCGGCGCAGCTATTTCAGCCCGGTGCGCGACGTTACGCGCATCACCTTGTATACCATCGGCCGGGCTTTCCATTACGGCGATCTCGCGGCCAGCTACCGGCGTTCGCGCGGGCAGCCGGTGATCGTCGATCAGGGCAGCATGGATGACGTAGACGGCCTCACGACGACCTGATTCACAAGCCGCCAAACATCGGCGGGCCACGTATGGATCGCACCATCATCCGGTGTGTGCGAATATCTGACGACGCACTATCCCGTCACGGACAGCGGAACGGAGTCTCCATGGCCAGTACGACGCACGAAGCGGTGATTCTTGGTGGCGGCTTGGCCGGGCTCTGTCTGGCGCTGCAACTGCGTGGGGAATTCCCCGACATGGACATCGTGGTGCTGGAACGGCGCCCGCACCCGCTGCCACTGGCCGCGCACAAGGTGGGCGAATCGACGGTGGAAATCGCCGCGCACTACCTGGCCGAGACCCTGGGCCTGCGCGAGCATCTGGAAAACGAGCAGATCTACAAGTTCGGCTTCCGCTTCTTTTTCTCCGATGGCCGGCAGGATCTGGAAAACGTCAGCGAGCTGGGCGTACGCCGGGTACTGCCGACGCCGAGCTACCAGATTGACCGCGGCCTGTTCGAAAATTTTCTCGGCGACGAGGCGCGCCGGCGCAACATCGATTTTCGCGACGATGTCACCGTCAAGAGCTTCGATCTCGGCCATCAGGACGATGCCCATCGCGTGCGTTACGAGGATGCGGCCGGCGAATCGCATACGCTGGCTTCGCGCTGGCTGTTCGATGCCTCCGGCCGTGCAGGGCTGATCCGGCGCAAGCTCGATCTCACCCGTGATAACGGCCACCACGCCAACGCGGTGTGGTTCCGCATCGACGACCGGTTGGCGATCGACGGCTGGTGCAACGATCGCGACTGGCAGAACCGATGCACGCCGCCGGAGCGCTGGCGCTCGACCAACCACCTGTGCGGCCCGGGCTACTGGACCTGGCTGATTCCGCTGGCATCGGGCGCGCACTCGGTCGGCATTGTTGCCGATGCCGCCATGCATCCCATCAACACGATGAACACCTTTGCCCGCGCGCAGGAATGGCTGGCCAAACACCAGCCAATGGTGGCGCGCGAAGTGGACCGCCGGCAGGACAAGCTGCTAGATTTCGCCTTTTTTCGCCACTACTCCTACGGCTGCGCGCGCATGTTCAGCGCCGACCGCTGGGCGCTCACCGGCGAGGCTGGCCCGTTTCTTGACCCGTTCTATTCGCCGGGCACCGACTTTATCGCGATCGCCAATACCTATATCTGCCGGCTGGTGGCGATCGATCGCGCCGGCCAGACGCTGGCCCCGTATGCGCGGCTGTACGAGCGGCTGTTCTTCTCGTTCTACGAAAGCACGCTCAAGCTCTACAAGCATCAATACCCGCTGTTCGGCAACGCCGAAGTGCTGCCGATCAAGGTGATCTGGGATTACGCGTATTACTGGGGCGTGCTGTGCCAGCTGGTGTTTCAGCAGCGCCTCGGCGATGCCGCGCTGTATGCCGACATGGCGCACGAACTCGAAGCCGCGCAGACGCTCAACGAGCGCATGCAGGGTTTCTTTGGCCGCTGGCATGCGCTGTCGCAGGGGCGCAACCCGCGCGGCATGCTCGACCAGGGCGCGCTGCCATGGTTTGCCGACATGAACGCGAGCCTGCACGATCAGCTCGACGATGCCGCGCTGCGCGCACGACTGCGCGAAAACCTCGACCTGCTCGAAGGGCTGGCCGCAAACATTGTCGAACGCGCGGTAGCCGACGGTGGCGATGCATTGCGCGGCGACATGCGTGACCTGGCCCGCGCACGACTGCGGCCCATGCTTTTCGCGGCATAGCGAAAAGCATATCGAAAAACAGCTTGCTCTAGAGCGGTTGGCAGGGCCGAAGCTGAATGGTGCGTGCGCGTATTCTGGGCCGCTGCCGTCGAATCGCGCTGCCCGAGATTAAACCTGCGACGGCGGCATTTCCGGGTGAATCACCGCGGCGCGGCCGCTGGCCAGCAAGACACCGTTTTGCTCGATGCGAAACAGATACTGCGCGCTGGCCTCGCCCGCCTGCAGGCATTGTGCATGGACGTCCAGACGTCCATTGCGTGCGTCGATATATTCCACCTGAAGCTGCATGTCGCGCAGGCTGACCAGTCGGCCCGGCTTCGCTTTATCGGCACCAGCCGCGCGCGCCAGCAGCGCTCCGTGTACGGCCATCGCCTGCGCACCGTACTCGGCCAGATGCACTGCATGCAGGCCGCGCGCACTGCGCAGCGGATTGTCCGCAAGGACCTCGCTGACCGCGTGAATTGTGCTCTCGTCCCACGCGAACACCGCGTCGAGCAGGCACATGCTGCCCGCATGCGGAATCAGCGCGGACCAGTCAGTCTTCGGCAGCATGTGCATGTGGCGCCATCAGAATGGACAGACAGAAATGGAAGGCCACGCCGAGGCTTACCGTCAGCCCGATCGCGCGCAGCACGGGAATCGTCGCCCAGGCCAGCATGCCGAACACCAGCAGCGCGGACAGCACGCAGACGATGGTGGCGTGCAGCGTGCGTCGCTGCTCGGCCGGGTCGCCGGTGTCGCGCTCGAAAAACAGCGCGTAATGCAGGCCCAGGCCGCCGGCCAGAATCAGCGCGACCAGATGGAACAGCGATATCTCGATGCCGGCCATGCGCTCGACCGCCAGCACGAGAAACGTTGCCAGCGTCATAGGCGCCAGCACGTGCCAGGCGCGGCGCGCACTGCGCAGCGCAAAGCTGATGGTGAAAATCAGTAGCACCGTCGCGGTCAGCAACGCCTGCAAGATACGCGTGCGGTAATCGACCACCAGCGACTCGGAAGCCGCCTTCAGATCGAGCAGGCGCACGTTGCCGTTGCTGCCGTTGCCGAGCGCTTGCAGCGCAGCGACGTCGTGCAGGCCGCTGATCGTGCCCAGGCCGAGCCAGTGACCGTCGCGCTGCGCGAGCATGGAAGCGAGCCGCTGGCCGAGCGGCGACTGCGCGTAAAGCTCGGGCGTCAGCAGCGGCAGCCGCCGCGCGGTCGCCACATCATCGAGAAACGGCTGGAATAAATTCGGCTGAAACGGCAGGCCGGCCAGCGCGTCGGCCAGCTCTTTTTTCAGCGCGTCGCCGTCCGGCAATTTTTTCTGCCGCGCGCGCTGCGCGGCGATGCTGGGCAGGTAACGCGACGGCAGTTCCAGCGCGTCCACCGCGTGCGCGGCGACCAGCGCATCGACCTTGGGTTGCAGCGTTTCAGACAGCGCCAGCACGCCCTGCTCGCTCGGCGCCTGCAGGACAAGCAGGTAGCGAACATCCGGCGCACCCAGTGCTTCGCGCAGGCGCGCGTCGTGCATCAGCATGTCCTGCGGCAGCGGCGTCAGCGCGGCGAGATTGTTCTGCCAGAACGAGCCGGGCGCAAAGGCCAGCATCAGCACGATGGCCACGGCCACCAGCACGGGAATCCAGCGCGGCCGCGGCAGGTGATCGACGAAGTTACGCGCCTTCACCAGCCAGCGCAGGTCGGCCACGTCACGCACCTTGCGCGGCAGCAGATGCGGCAGCAGATAGCGCGTGCTGAAACCGGCCACCAGCAGGCCGACGATGGTGAATACGGCCAGCTGCTTCAGCCCGTTCACACCGGACGCATAAAAGGCCAGATAGGCAATGCAGGCCGACGCAATGGCAGTGAGCAAAAGCGGCCACAGCGCGCGCACGCTTTGCACGGCGTCTTCGCCCGCGCGGCGATGGCTGAGCACGCGAATCGGGTACTCCTGCGCCACGCCAAGCAGGGTGAAGCCGAATGCCAACGTGATGCCGTGCACTTCGGGGAAGGCCAGCGTCAGCGCGGTGATGCCGGCCAGCGCAGCGCTGGCAATCGGCAGCGCGCCGAGCAGCAGCGAGCTGAAGCTGCGATAGGCCAGCAGCAGCAGCGCAATGAAACCCACGGTGGAAATGCGCCCGATCCAGTCCGCCTGGTGCCGCGTCTGCGCCGCGATGACCATGCTGAAATAGCCCGGACCACTCAGGTCGAGGCTGGCGCCGCTGCTGCCCGGCAGCGCGTGGAACGCCTGCTGGATGCCGTCGATGGCCTTGGCCTGCGCATCGGGATCAAAGCCGGCCGCGGCCGTCTGCACGACCAGCAGCGCTTCGTGCTGCGGCGAGAACCACACGCCGTCGCGCAGCTCGGGCGATTTCGGCGGCGTCCAGCGTTCGGCCAGTTTCAGCACTTCCAGCGTGGGGTCGCGCGGCAGCAGGTTTTTCAGCAGGCCGGCGCCCGGCGAGGACAGATCATCCAGTCGCTGCTGCAGCTGGTCGGCCAGATACGCCTCGTCCAGCGGCTGTGTATCGAGCGTCGGCGAAAGCAGATAGCGATACGGCAGCAGCTTCGGATCGAGCGCTCCCATGTCGAAGCCGCCGTTGAGCACCTGGCTGTAACGCGGATCCGCGTGCAGCGCGGTGACAAGGCCTTGGCTGAGCGCGGCAAGCTGCGATTCGGAATGACCGCCGGCCATGGATGTCCCAGTGCCGCGGGCGCAGGATGCGCAAGAGCGGCCACTGATCGCCAGCAGCAGAATGCGCGAGCCCGGCCCGTCACCGACCTGCTCCATCAGCAGCCGCTGGTCGGGCGTGGTCGGTGCCGGCATGAAGCTGCGCAGATCGGTGCTGACCTTGAGCCGCTGGCTGACCGTCCAGCCCAGACCGGCCAATGCCAGCAACCAGAGCACCAGCAGGATGACGCGTCCCCGTGTTTGCATGTTTAGTGCGAGCCCTGGCAGAGCGTCTGCAGCGATTCGCGCGTCGGCTGGGCCGGCATTTTTTCGGCCAGCGGCCCGAGCAAGTCAATCGCCACATCGCCGTCGGCTTCCTGCATCTGCATGCAGCGCGACTGCTTGCCGTCGCCGTCGACGACGATGCTAGCCACGGTCTTGGCGACCTTGGCGTCGCGCGGCGTCAGCGTCAGCCTCCACGCGCCGCTGGCTTCGCCGGTCTGGCGAATGTCGAAGGCCTGCTGCAGGCGGCTGCCGTCGCCGCTAAGCAGGGCAACAAAGCTGTCCAGCAAGACCTGCAGCTGCGGCGCGTGCGACAGCGAAAATTTCCGCGGGCTCTTGCCGGCGCGCTGCAGGGTCACTTCGCCGTTCGCAATGCTGGCGGTTTCCTGATCCGGATGATCGACCCGGCGCTGCAGCTGATCGCCGCCGAGCCAGGCCAGTTCGCCGGACACCACCAGCGGCTTGTCCAGCACTTTCAGAAAGCGCGCTTCGGCAAACGGCGTGCGCGCCGGCGCCGGCTGGCCCAGCGCGGCAATCACCGCCGAGGGAGCAACCTCAGACCTCGACGCGCTCGCCCACCATGGCAGGGTCAGGCACAGCAGAAGTGCGGCGATCTTGCTGCCAGAAATCATAGAAGTTAAACCAGTTGTAGGGAGCGACATGGACGTAATGTTCCAGACGTTTGGCATAGCGGGCAATCAAGGCATCCAGCGCCGGCCCGCGCTGCTGGCGCGGAATCTCGACGCGATCGGCCATCGCTTCGAACACCAGCCGGTAGCGGTTGCCGCCCAGATACAGTCCGAAGCACAGTATCACCGGCACCTTCAACGCATGCGCCAGCAGCCACGGGCTGACCGGAAACGGCGCCGGCGAACCGAGAAAATCGGCGTACCGGAGCACCTCGTGACCGCGGCCGCGATCGGCCAGCATGGCGACCATGCCGCCCTTTTCGCAGGCCTCGGCCATGGCCAGGGTGATGCTGGTGCCGTCCTTCGAGGCATCGATCACCCGGGAGCCGACTTCGGGCGCGAGGTCTTCGAGCAGCTTGGTCATCGCCGGGGTTTTCTGCTTGTCCAGCAGCACGTGCAAGGCCACGTCACGGCGACGCGCGCCGACGGCACGCAGGGCTTCGAAACTGCCCTGATGCGAGCCGAACAGCAGCAGGCCGTGGCCGCGGTCGAGGCACTCGTCGAGCAGCTCCAGGCCTTCCGTCTCGATCTGGAAGCCAGCTTCGCCGCGTGCCAGCAGAAAAATCCGGTCCAGGCTGGTTGCCGCGTAGGCGTGCAGGTTGCGAAATACCTGCCGCGCTGTCGGCGGCCGACCCAGTACGCGCTGCAGATACTGCTTGGACGCTAGCCGCTCGGGCTTGCGCCGCAGGTAAAAGTAGAGCGTGATCGGATAGAGCAAGGCGCGGCTGACGCCGCGGCCGCCGTACAGCGCGATGGTGCGGATAAGCCACATCGCGAAAAAACCGCCGCCCTCGGGCCGGCTCTGCCAGTGCTCGTCCGCGCTCATGCGGCGCCCTCGATCACGCCGCGCGCTAGCGGCACGTCGGCGCGGAAAATCTCGAAGCGCACGCGCGGGTTCTCTGGCGGTGCGTGTGCCGGTATCGATGCCATCGGCGTCAAACGCACGCGCGCCGACTCACCCGGCAACAGCGGCGCGACGAACTTTGCCTCCAGCACGCGCGCGATCCGCAGGTCGCGCCACCGACGCAGCGCGAGCGCGACCTGCTCCAGCAGCATCACGCCCGGTACCAGCGGATGGCCGGGGAAATGACCCGGCAGTACCGGATGGTCGGCATCGATGCAAAAATTCTGCTCAAAAGCGCGGCCGTCTGTGGCCTTGATCAGCTGATTGGGCGGCGTGGTCGCGGACTCGATCCCGGTCATGACGCGGCACCCTTGCCGTGCAGCATCTCCGGCCAGTGCCGCATCACCTGCAGCGACATCTCACGCAGGCTCATGTGATCTATATGCCGCAAACGCCAGCGGCGATAGCCGTACTCCAGCGCAAAGGCGCCGGCCAGCACCAGATAACCGCCCACGTGCAGCCACGCGGTAGCCCAGCGATCGGGTATAGGCAGGGGTGAGACGATGCCCAGACGCGCCAGCACGCCGACATGTTGGGCGCACAGCAACAGCACCAGCAGTAGCAGCGCCTGGGTCGCCATCAGGATGGTCCAGCTCCAGGTGATGTCGCGCGCGTAACGCGCCACGCCCGGCAAAGCGAGCCGCTCGGGTCCTTCCAGCGCGACGATGAAGCGCGCCACCAGCGGCTCCGACGTGGCGAGGGTGCGGCCGAAGCCGATCGCCAGCAAGGTGCAGATCACCACCGGCACGCTTTCCAGCAGCAGGTCGGCAAAACCAAGCAGCGACGACAGCATCAGCACGCCGAGCAAGGCCAGCCAGAACAGCCAGGGCGCCACGCGATACCGCAGCAGGCGCGGCAGCATCACCACGGTAGCCAGCACCAGCAGCGCCATCAGCGGAAAGATCTGTCGATGCGTCACGTCGCCGGCAATCGCCAGCGCCGGATAAGCCAGCAGCAGCGGCACAAGCAGGCGTCGCGTGCCGTCGGGCCGCGGTAGCGGTTCAGAAGCAGGGAGCGAAAACGTCATGCCGGATTCCGCGATGAAACGATCATGCCGGCGAGCGTGCCACGAACGAATAAACGTGACGTGACTGGCGCGGTATGCCGGCGGCGGCCCTCAGGCCGCGACGCGATGCTGATCGATATGCGCCGACAGCGTGCGCAAACTGGTGAAGATCTGCCGGTTGTCGGGATTGTCCGAGCGCAGCTGGAAACCGTAGCGCTTGGACACGGCCAGCGCGATCTCGAGCGCGTCGATGGAATCCAGCCCGAGATCACCACCGAACAGCGGCGCATCGGGATCGATCTGCGCTGGCGTGACGGCGTCCAGATTGAGGCACTCCACGATCAACTGGGCCAACTCGTGTTCTGCCGCGGTCTGCTCTGCCATGCTCGATTCCGTCGTAATTATGCATTGCCTCCCCCCGGTGGCATTGGTCGCGGAGTGTAACATAGCGCCTTGGTTAACCCGGCTGCGCACCATGGTTCAGCGAAGTGAAAACCCACAGTTCGATCCGCTGCTTCGCCGCGCGCCGCGCGTGTCGTACCGGGTCGGTGATGCCGCCGCTGCGCTGGCCGAATCGGACACGCTGGCCGTTTTCGGCTTTGGCGCCGGCAGCCCGGCCATGAACGACCCGCGCGCGCTGAGCGTCGCCCTGGAAAGCTTCGACGCTCCGGCGCCGCTGGAAATCTGGCAAGTCGATTCACCGGTTGTCAGCGGCGTCGCCGGCGCACTGCGCTGGTCGGCCGGCGGCGGCTGGCTGTTTGCCGCGGTCGAGCTGGATGAGCGTGAATACGGCGGCCCGGAAGGCGCGGCAGCTCATGCTTACGGGAAACTGCGCGAGTTCATCAGTCAGCGCAGCGAGCGGCACGTGTTGCGCCTGTGGAATTATCTGGGCGCGATCAATCAGGGCGCCGGCGATGCCGAACGCTACAAACAGTTCTGCGACGGTCGCGCCGCGGGCATGAGCGGATTCTTTGCTGACGGTTTTCCCGCTGCCAGCGCGATCGGCCATCACGGCGCCGTTCATCGGCTGCAGATCTACCTGCTCGCCTGCGACCAGCCCGGTGCGCGGGTGGAGAACCCCCGCCAGATCAGCGCCTGGCGCTACCCGCGACAGTACGGCCGCACGCCACCCAGCTTCGCCCGCGCGATGTGCCTGCCGGCCAGCGACGTGCTGGCGATCTCCGGAACCGCGGCAGTTGTCGGCCATGCTTCGGCGCATAACGACGATCTGCAGGCGCAGCTCGACGAAACCCTGACCAACCTCGAAGCCCTGCTCGCCAGCGCCGACATGCCCGCGGGCTTCGACACGCATTCACCGCTTAAAGCCTACGTGCGCCACGCCGTCGATGCACCGCGCGTGCGCGACTTCTTCCGCCAGCGCCTGCCCGGCGTGCCGGTGCTGCTACTGCACGGCGATATCTGTCGCAGTGAGCTGCTGGTGGAAATTGACGGGTGGCGGTATGCGTGAGAACGGAAAGCAAAACATAAAAGCTAAAGCCGGCATCGCGCAGCGGCTCTCAGCGTTTCGCTCCTGAGCGTTTCGTTCTTAGCCGTTCCCCGGATTCCTCGTCGGCCGCTTCCAGCCCTGCAAGGTGCTTTGCTTCGCGCGCGTCAGCGTGAGCTCGCCCTCGGGCGCGTTGCGGGTGATGACCGAGCCGGCACCGATGGTGGCCTGGGCACCGATGGTGACGGGCGCGACCAGCGCGCTGTTGGAACCGATAAAGGCGCCGTCGCCGATGTGGGTGCTCGACTTGTTGATGCCGTCGTAGTTGCAGGTGATGGTGCCGGCGCCGATGTTGACGCCGCGGCCAATGATGGCGTCGCCGAGGTAGCTCAGGTGATTGGCTTTGCTGTTCTCGCCGATCGTGGTTTTCTTGACCTCGACGAAGTTGCCGACATGCACGCCGCTGGCCAGCTCGGTGCCCGGACGCAGGCGCGCAAACGGTCCAATGGTGCATGGGCCGTGCGTGACCGCGCCTTCGATATCGCAGTGCGCCTGCACCACCGTGCCCGCGGCAAAATGCACATCTTTCAGACGGGTGAACGCGCCGACGCGCACGTCGTCACCCAGAACGACATGGCCTTCGAAAATGACGTCGATATCGATCTCGACGTCGGAACCGGCGGCGACGGTGCCGCGAATATCGATGCGCGATGGATCGGTCAACCGCACACCGTCCATCGCCAGCGAACGCGCGGCCCGATGGCGGTAATGCGCTTCGAGCTCGCTCAGCTGCCAGGGGTCGTTGGCACCGGCCGCTTCGACTGAATCGCTGCATTCGATATTGATCGCCGCATCGTTTTCTTTCGCCGCCATGCGGAAAATATCGGTGAGGTAGTATTCGCCCTGGACGTTGTTCCGATCCAGCCGATCGATCCAGCTGCGCAAGGCGGATGCGTCGGCGACAAGAATGCCTGTGTTGACGCGCGTGATCGCGCGCTGTGTTTCGTTAGCATCTTTTTCCTCCACCACATCGCGTACGTGGCCATTGCCGTCGCAGACCACGCGGCCATAACCGTGCGGACTGTCCAGCCGGGTGGTGAGGAGACGCAACGTGTCGTTGCCCTGCACCAGAAGTTGCAGGGTGTCGGCACGGATCAGCGGCACGTCGCCGTAGAGCACAAGCACGCGTGCCTTGTCGGGGATGTTCTTCAGCGCCTGCGCCACCGCGTGGCCCGTGCCCAGACGCTCGGCCTGCAGCACCCATTGCAGATCAGCGTCATTGGCAAATGCAGACTGGACCTGATCACCGCAATGCCCGTAAACGACGTGGATCGCCGCGGGTTCAAGCGTACGCGCCGAAGCCAGCACATGCGCCAGCAGCGGCCGGCCCGCCAGCGGCATCAGCACCTTGGCGCGCCGCGATTTCATTCGCTTGCCTTCGCCGGCGGCTAGAACAATGACGTGCAGGGGAAATGCGGGTTCTGACATAAGGACGCCACGGTATTTTGAAGGGAAGATTTCGCGCCAGGTGCTTCAGCCGATCACTTTGCCGATGCATCGCTGGCCGGCTTGAGCTTCTCGAGCTGCGGTGAATAGGCCTGTACGAAGGCATTGTGCAGAATATTGAGGATCGCCTGGGACGTATCGGTACGTTTTTCGCCGATGCGCCCGCTGATCGGCACGCGCGTGCCGAACTGGTCCGTTTCGTGATTCTTGAAAACAGATACGACACCCTGCGCCACCGCTTCGTAAGCTACTTTGAGCGGACTTTTCTTTTCCTGCTCCACATCCTTCTTCCAGCTAAAGATCTGCAGATTGTGGAACAACGGCTTGGCATAGCCGTCCAGACGTCCATCCTTGGCTTGCAGTTCCATGGTGAAATCGCCGGTGCCGCCGGCAAAATCGAGGCCGGCATAGGCGCGGGCAAGACCGTTCGCCTTGACCAGCTGGATGTTGGTTGCGCGCAGCTGGTAGGAAAAGTCGCCTAGTTGATTGATCGGATCGAAGGTCGCCTGCGTCTCGAACGGCGCGTCATCGAAGATTTTGGCCGTGGCATGCAGCTCGGCCACGCGGTTGCCGTTGCGACCCTGGATATTGGTGAGGTTGGTCACCGTACCGTTGACCTGGGTCATCTTCAGATCGACGCGCGGGTTGGACACGAAACTCTGGAAGGTCACTTTGCCGTCGACCACGTTGATCTCATCCAGACGCATCGGCGCCAGCAGCTTCAGCTGGTCGCGCCAGTTGACGCCCTTGCCGGTCTGACTGTCGCTTTGGCCGTGACCGTCAAAAAAATTGATGGTTGGCTGGGTAAACGTTACCTTGCCGCGGAACACGCCACGCGTAAGCCGCGCCCAGCTCAGCGAAATATCAGTGCGTGGCGCTTCAAGCAGCGGTGCCGGCAGTTTGCCGGTGACCTTGACGATGCTCAGCTGGTCGATGGTGTAACCGCCGCGCCACAGATGCAGATCGATATCGGCGATCTGACCGTGATAATCGCCCATTTTGTTCATGCGCGAATTGAGGTAATGGCGCACGGCGTAGGGCAACACCGCACGCACGATCAGCAGCAGCACGACCACGATCAGCAGGACGCCAAGATGACGACGGTAATGGAGCTTCATGGTGATCGATCCACGGTGCGAGTCATCGCATTCTAGTCGCGCCAGTGTCTGTGTGCCGGCAAAGGCCGTCCACGAGCAGCTGGGCGCACAGCAAAACGCCGACACTAGGTCGGCGTTTCTTGGAAATCGCAGGCGATCGGCTCCCTCAGTGCTTGAGGTTTTTACGCAAACGCTCCAGCGCCTGCAGCTGCGCCATGGCTTCGGCCAACTTGGCCTGGGCCTCGGCGATATCGACGGCGTCGGTACGATGCGCCAGGGCGTCTTCGGCCTCTTTCTTCGCGCGCTGGGCGGCGGCTTCGTCAAGATCCGACGCGCGTGCCGCGCTATCGGCCAGCACGGTGATCACCTGCGGCTGCACTTCCAGAATGCCGCCGGAGACGTAGAACTGCTGACGCTCGCCACCGTCCAGCAGCACATCGACGTGGCCGGGCTTGAGGCGGGTGATCAGCGGCGCGTGGCGGGGCGTAATGCCCAGCTCACCCAGCTCGCCGGTGGCAATGACCATCGTCGCGTCGCCGGAGAAAATCTCGGCTTCGGCACTGACGATGTCGACGCGAATGGTGTTGGTCATGACTCAGGTTCCGAATGCAAGAGCGGTGGGCGGCATGAAGCCGCCCCGCGAAATCAGGCCGCCTTCTTGGCGCCCATGTCTTCGGCTTTCTTGATCGCCTCGTCGATGGTGCCGACCATGTAGAACGCCTGCTCCGGCAGGTGATCCACGTCGCCGTCGACGATCATCTTGAAGCCACGGATGGTTTCCTTCAGCGGCACGTACTTGCCCGGCGAGCCAGTGAACACTTCGGCCACGTGGAACGGCTGCGAGAAGAAGCGCTCGATCTTGCGTGCGCGCGTCACCGACTGCTTGTCTTCTTCGCTCAGCTCGTCCATGCCGAGAATCGCGATAATGTCCTTCAGTTCCTTGTAGCGCTGCAACGTGCCCTGCACCTTGCGCGCGACCTCGTAGTGCTCGACGCCGATCACCAGCGGATCGAGCTGGCGGCTGGTCGAGGCCAGCGGATCGACGGCCGGGTAGATACCCAGGCTGGCGATTTCGCGCGACAGCGCCACGGTGGAATCCAGATGCACGAACGTGGTGGCCGGCGACGGATCGGTGTAGTCATCCGCGGGCACGTACACGGCCTGGATCGAGGTGATCGAGCCGGTCTTGGTCGAGGTGATGCGCTCCTGCAGCACGCCCATTTCCTCGGCCAGGGTCGGTTGGTAGCCCACGGCGGACGGCATACGGCCGAGCAGCGCGGACACTTCGGTACCGGCCAGCGTGTAGCGATAAATATTGTCGACGAAGAACAGCACGTCGCGGCCCTTGCCGCTGGCGTCCTTCTCGTCGCGGAAGTACTCGGCCATGGTCAGACCGGTCAGCGCCACGCGCAGGCGGTTGCCCGGCGGCTCGTTCATCTGGCCGTAGACCATCGCGACCTTGTCGAGCACGTTGGAGTCTTTCATCTCGTGGTAGAAGTCGTTGCCCTCGCGGGTACGCTCACCGACGCCGGCGAACACCGACAGGCCTTCGTGCGCCTTGGCGATGTTGTTGATCAGCTCCATCATGTTGACCGTCTTGCCCACGCCGGCGCCGCCGAACAGGCCGACCTTGCCGCCCTTGGCGAACGGGCAGATCAGATCGATGACCTTGATGCCGGTTTCGAGCAGGTCGTTGCCGGCCGCCTGGTCGTCGTAGCTCGGCGCTTCGCGATGGATCACCCACTGATCCTGCTCGCCGATCGGACCGGCTTCGTCGATGGGGTTGCCCAGCACGTCCATGATGCGGCCGAGCGTGGCCTTGCCGACCGGCACCTTGATGCCTTCGCCGGTGTTACGCGCAACGAGGTTGCGGCGCAGGCCGTCGGTCGAGCCCAGCGCGATGCAGCGCACGATGCCGTCTCCGAGCTGCTGCTGTACTTCCAGCGTGATCGCGGTGCCGTCGATTTTCAGTGCGTCATACACCTGCGGCACTTCATGACGCGCGAACTCCACGTCGACGACCGCGCCGATGATCTGAACTACTTTGCCCTGGCTCATGAAATGCTCCGGATGTAATTTTTAAGGTTTGTTGCGGCGCCGCTCCTGCGCGTCGCCAAAATTCTGTAATGAAACGTTGCTCTTACACCGAGTGCGGCCACGGATGGCCGCCTTTTGATCTTGTACTGCGATCACGGATGATCGCCAAAACTAAACCGCCGACGCACCGCCCACGATTTCCGAAATTTCTTGGGTAATCGCCGCCTGACGCGCCTTGTTGTAGACCAGCGTCAGATCACCGATCACCTTGCTGGCGTTGTCCGACGCCGCCTTCATGGCGACCATGCGTGCGGCGTGCTCGCTGGCCAGGTTTTCCAGCGTCGCCTGGTACACCAGCGACTCGACATAGCGGGCCAGCACGTGCTCCAGCACGGTCTGCGCGTCGGGCTCGTAGATGTAATCCCAGTCGTTTTTCTGTTCGAGCTTGGCGCCGTCGGTTTTCTCCATCTCCGCCGCGACCGCCGGCAGGGGCAGCAGTGCGTCGATGGTCGGCTTCTGCGTCATGGTGTTGACGAAATCGTTGTAGGCCAGGAACACGCGATCGAGGCCGTTGGACGTATAGACGTCCATCATCACCTTGATCACGCCGACCAGCTGATCGAGCTTGGGCTTCTCGCCGAGATGGCTCACGCTGCCGATCAGGTTGACGCCCTTGATGCGGCGGAAGAACGAGATGGCTTTCTGGCCAATCGCGACCACGTCCACTTCGACGCCCTGCTTCTGCCATTCGGCGATCGACGGCAGCAGGCGGCGGAACAGGTTGGAGTTGAGGCCGCCGCACAGGCCACGATCGGTCGACACCACGATGTAGCCGACGCGCGCAACCTTCTCACGCTGGGCCAGGAACGGATGGCTGAAATCGGTGCTGGCCTGAGCCACGTGCGCGATCACCTTGCGCATGGCGTGCGCGTAAGGGCGCGAGGCTCTCATCATGTCCTGCGCACGGCGGATCTTCGCCGCCGAGACCATTTCGAGCGCGCGCGTGACCTTACGCATGTTCTGCGTGCTCTTGATCTTGGTTTTGATTTCGCGTCCGCTTGCCATGCTCTATCCGCTCGTTTTGCTTGCTCGTGGGACAGGGCGTCGACTGAAAGTCGCGTCCTGCTTCCGATTCCTGCTTACCAGCTACCGGTTTTCTTGTATTCGTCCAACGAAGACTTGAAGACGGCTTCGATCTCGTTGTTCCAGTCACCGGTGGCGACGATCTTGGTCATCAGCTCTTCGTGGTTCTGATGCATGAACGCATGCAGGCCCTTCTCGAACGGCAGCACCTGGTTGACCGCGAGGTCATCGAGGTAGCCCTTCTCGGCCGCGTACACCGACAGCGCCAGTTCGGCGATCGACAGCGGCGAATACTGGCCCTGCTTCATCAGCTCGGTCACGCGCTGGCCGCGGTCCAGCTGGGCGCGCGTGGCCGGGTCCAGATCCGAGGCGAACTGCGCAAACGCCGCCAGCTCACGGTACTGCGCCAGCGCCAGCTTCACGCCGCCGGACAGCTTCTTGACGATCTTGGTCTGCGCGGCGCCGCCGACGCGCGACACCGAAATACCGGCGTTTACGGCCGGACGGATACCGGCGTTGAACAGGTCGGTTTCCAGGAAGATCTGGCCGTCGGTAATGGAGATCACGTTGGTCGGCACGAAGGCCGACACGTCGCCACCCTGCGTCTCGATGATCGGCAGCGCGGTCAACGAACCGGTCTTGCCCTTCACTTCGCCGTTGGTGAACTTCTCGACGTACTCCTCGGACACGCGTGCTGCGCGTTCGAGCAGACGGGAATGCAGATAGAACACGTCGCCCGGATACGCTTCGCGGCCCGGCGGGCGCTTCAGCAGCAGCGATATCTGACGATACGCCACGGCCTGCTTGGACAAATCGTCGTACACGATCAGCGCGTCTTCGCCGCGGTCGCGGAAGAACTCGCCCATCGCGCAACCGGAGTACGGCGCAACGTACTGCAGCGCAGCCGACTCGGATGCCGAGGCAACGACAACGATCGTATAGGCCAGCGCGCCGTGCGATTCCAGCTTGCGCACCACGTTGGCGATCGACGAGCGCTTCTGGCCAATGGCCACGTAGATGCACTTAACGCCGGAATCCTTCTGCGCGATGATCGCATCGATGGCCAGCGCGGTCTTGCCGGTCTGACGGTCACCAATGATCAGCTCGCGCTGGCCGCGGCCAACCGGAATCATCGCGTCGACCGACTTGTAGCCGGTCTGCAGCGGCTGATCGACCGACTTGCGCCAGATCACGCCCGGCGCCACGGTTTCGATGGCGGCGTTGAGCTTGGCGTTGAGCGGGCCCTTGCCGTCGATGGGGTTGCCCAGCGCGTCAACCACGCGGCCAAGCAGCTCCGGGCCGACCGGCACTTCGAGAATGCGGCCGGTGGTCTTGGCGGTGTCGCCTTCGCGCAGGTGCTGGTATTCGCCCAGCACCACGGCGCCGACCGAGTCGCGCTCCAGGTTCAGCGCCAGGGCAAACGAGTTGCCCGGCAGCTCGATCATTTCGCCCTGCATCACGTCGGCCAGGCCGTGGATGCGCACGATGCCGTCGGACACGCTGATCAGCGTGCCCTCGTTACGCGCTTCGGCACCGAGCTTGAACTGCTCGATGCGGGTCTTGATCAGCTCACTGATTTCGGACGGATTCAAGGTGGTGCTGGACATGGTCGCTTCCTGATTGTTTTTTCAAGAGTCCGGCCACGGATGGTCGGTTTTTGCTCTTCGCGAAACGGACTTCGCGTTGGATAACTGTCCCGCCATGGATGGCCGGGTTTTTACTAATTGCGTTGGGACTTCGCGTAAAACTAGCCGGTCAGCGCGCTGGCCATACGTTCAAGACGTCCACGGGCCGAACCATCGATCACTTCACTACCGGTATCGATCACGACGCCAGCCAGCAGCGACGCATCGACTTCGGTCTCCAGCTCAATCTCGCGCTTGAAACGACGCTTCAACGACACCTTGAGCTGTTCGGCCTGCGCCGCGTCGAGCGTCATGGCACTGGTCACCTTGACCAGCAGCTGCGACTCGGATTCGCGCTTGTAGGCTTCAAACAGCTCGGCAACTTCCGGCAGCAGCGCGATCCGTCGGTTCTCGACCAGCTCGGTCAGAAACTCGGCGAAAGGCGCATCCGCCGCCACGCCTTCAGGCAAATGCAGCGCTACGATCTGCTCGGGCTTGACCCGCGGATCGTTGTCGAGATCGACCACGCGCGCATCGGCCGAAACCGTCGCCGAAAACGCCAGCGCCTGCGACCAGCTATCGAGCGATCCGGCCGCGTGCGCTACTTCGAAAGCGGCGCGAGCGTAGGGACGGGCGAGAGTGACTGCCTGGGCCATCGATCAGATCTCGGCCGCGAGCTGGTCGAGCAACGCCTTGTGCATCGACGCATCGACTTCGCGCTGCACGATCTTGCTGGCACCCTGCACGGCCAACGCACCCACCTGCTCGCGCAGCTGGTCACGGGCGCGCTGCGCCATTGAGGCGATATCATCCTGCGCCGAGGCCTTCAGCCGGTTGATCTCGACCACCGCTTCGGCACGCGCCTTTTCGATGATCTGATTGGCCTGCTGTTGTGCCTTGTCGATGATCTCGCCGGCCTGCTGACGAGCCACCTTAATCTCGGCGGCTACCTTGGTGTCCGCCGCTCGCAGTTCTGCGTGCGCCTGCTCAGCTGCATTCAAACCCTCGGCAATCTTGACCTGACGGTCTTCGATCGCTTTGCTGATCGACGGCCAGATGTACTTGGTGGTGAACCAGACCAGTATCGCGAACGATAGCATCTGGCCCAGGAAGGTCATGTTGATATCCATGATCTCTCCGTTATCTCCTGAAACACATTAACCGTACGACCACCGCTGCCAAAGTGTCGGCAGCAGTGGCGTGAGCAGCCTTGATCAGCCCGCGACCGCTTTCAACATGCCAAGCAGCGGGTTCGAGAACGCCAGCAGCAGGGCGATGGCCAGACCGATAATGAACGCAGCGTCGATCAGACCAGCCAGCAGGAACATGCGGCCCTGCAGCAGCGGCACCAGCTCCGGCTGACGAGCAGCGGCTTCAAGAAACTTCGAGCCCATGATGCCGATGCCGAGGCAAGCACCGAGAGCGCCAAGGCCGATGATGATGCCGATGGCAATGGCCGTCAGTGCCTGCACGTGTGCGATGAATTCCATGGTGTTCTCCTACGAGGCAATAAAAGGTTGGCTGTACTAGATGGACAAATTTACTGGGCAAAACAAAACAGGGTGGAACCGTGCGACCACGAAGAGCGATGCGACTCAGTGGTGCTCACGCGCCATGGCGATATAGACAATCGTGAGCATCATGAAAATAAATGCCTGCAGCGCAATGATCAGGATATGGAAGATCGCCCAGGCTACGTTGAAAAGCACGCCCGGGACAAAGCTGATCCAGCTCACCATCAATCCGGCAATGAGCATGAATACCAGCTCGCCACCGTACATGTTGCCGAACAGTCGCATGGCCAGCGATACCGGCTTCGACAGATATTCGACGATGTTGAGCAGCAGATTGAACGGCGAAAGCGCGATCTTTGCACCCATGCTGTTGGACTGAAACGGCGCCGTCAGCAGCTCTTTTCCGAACCCAAGACCGCCCTTCGCGCTGAAAGCGTGGGCCAAAACAATAAAGAACACCGAGACCGACAACCCAACCGTCGTATTGACGTCCGCCGTCGGCACCATGCGGAAAAACGTGTGATGCGCCACTTCGTGGCCGCGGAACGTCGTAACCAGCCAACCGACCAGATCCACCGGCAGCAGATCCATGGCGTTCATCAGGAACACCCACATGAAAATCGACAGCGCGAGCGGAGTAATCGTGCGGCGATCACCGTGGAAGGTGTCCTTGACCTGCGTGTCGACGAACTCGACGATGATCTCGACCAGCGCCTGGCCCTTCGACGGCACGCCGGAGCTGGCCTTGCGCGCGAACAACCAGAACCATGCGCAAAAGATCACGCCCAACACAAAGGAGACGACGATCGAGTCCACGCGAACATGCCAGAACGAGCCGGCGCCAGGACGCGTCACCAACACCATATGCTGAAGGTGATGAGTGATGTATTCGGTAAGACCGCCCTGCGGCTCGCTCGCCATAACTAACCCTTGAATCTGAACGCCAACAAATTGACTGCGTAAGCAGCGACAAGCCCAGTAATTGCTGCGAGAGGCGGCAACTTGAACTGCACCAAGACCAGCATCAGCCCTCCAAGCATCGTCATCCATTTCAGGAGGACACCCGCGAGCAACCTGCCCAGCGACATCTCCCCGCTACCTAACAGCGCAAAAGCTCTCAGAGAAAGCAGCGCAGTACCAATAGCGACGACTCCAGCACCTAAAGCGGCCGCAAGAGCTTCTCGCCAGCCAAGGACAAGGAAAATAACTCCGGCCAGCATCCCCGCAGCTAGCTGCCAGAGCACAATACGCCGTGCGAGACGCCGACCAGAGGCAAGACTATTGAGCAAGTGCAGCCCCCGCGCGGTTTGCACTAAGCGACACCGCTACAGCTCGGGTCACGATGCTAATCTCGAAAAGTATATCAGCCGGCCAGCCGAATCGACAACCGCGCGCTCGGCCTCGGCGAGAGATATTTCGCGCAATTTTACGCTGCGACGCAGCAAATTTCATCTCTGCTTTTCTTTAATCGGCGCCGTGGCTCAAGTCAACGCCGATCAGCTTCTTTTGTTCGAACGTTCGTTCTAGAAGCTCAGAAACTGGCTCGGCTGCAACTTGCACCCGACGTACAAGTTTCGTGCACGACCACCTTGTCCAGCCCAGGCAACGTCACTTCCAGGCGCTGCCAGATCCAGCGCGCCAGCATTTCGCTGGTCGGATTTTCCAGACCCTCGATCTCGTTGAGATAATTGTGGTCGAGCTGGTCGTAAAGCGGCGCAAAGGCCAGTTTCAGGTCAGCAAAATCCATTACCCAGCCCAACGCGGGATCCGGTTCGCCCGACACATGGATTTCGATGCGAAACGAATGACCATGCAATCGCGCGCATTTATGTCCGGCCGGCACATTCGGCAAGCGATGGGCCGCCTCCAGCTGGAATATCTTGAAAATCTGCATGGCAAGCGCCCGCGAGTCGAAAAGAAAGTCGGCGGGTCACACACGCCTTGCTAAAGTTGCAATCGGACAATGGCTGTAAAGCCATGCCTCATGCGGATTTGAAACTTTTAAAAAAATGGAGCTACCGTCAAACATTGCTGTGACATTCAATCTGCTCAGGCGGTTTGCCTCCTGCCTTTATTGTAATCACTACGATGTTTGCGTGCTATCGCGGCAACTTGAAAACGCCGTCCATGCTTCCGCTATTTATCCGCGGCCATCAAATAAATAGGGCGCTCAGCGCCGCCTTCTCAGCTTCACAAATGCGCTGACATTAAGGCTGACATTAAGCTTGTGCGGAAAATCTTCGAGTAGGCAGCACCTTAGATTGAAAGATCGTTTTCGGGCGCGTTGCCGCCCATAAGCAGCGTGTCGGCGAGCGATCGTGCCCACGCCTCGTTGAGTAGTTGGCCAAGAAGAAGGCGCAAATATACGGCGCCCTCGGCGGCGTCGATGAAGCGAGGGACCATGAGATCGTTTCGGAACCGTCCTTGCCCAACCCGCCCAGCTTCGGTTTGATGAGCGATGTTGTTGATGCCGTGCTTGCTCACGTAGCGGCCGGTCCGACCCACGTAATTGGCTTGGCATTTCGGTAGGGGGCAGGATCGCGCAGGCGTTTGCGCTCCGCCGCCCCGAGCGCGTGCAGTCGCTGACACTCGTCGCCACTCGGTGCACGTTCCCCGATTTCGTGCGCGGTGCTTTGCGCGAACGAGCGGGTGTTGCCCGAACGCAGGGGATGGGCAGGATCGCGCAGCTATCCCATGAGCGCTGGTATCCGCCTTCCTTGCGCGAACGCCGTCCCGATGCGTGGTGGACCGGGCAACCACCTGCCTGCTGGCGCAGGACGCGGAATTTCCACGCCTCCATGTAGAAGATGATCGCCGGCCTCGACCTCGAAGGCAGCGTCTCGGCAATCAGCTGCCCGACGCTGATCGTGGCGGGCAGCGAAGACCGCAATGCGCCCCTCGCGGCAGCAAATAAGATCGCGGACCAGATCGCGGGTGCTTCCGTGGTGGAGATGCCCGGGCTCGGACATTTTCCACCGTTCGAAGCGCCGGCCGCATTAAACGCCTTGCGGCGACGCTTCTTGCAGGATGTCGACGGCGCGACCCCGAAGTAATCCGAGAGCACGAGGCAATCGGGTTTTCCGCCATGCAGCCCGCGCCGCCTGGATCATTTTTGCGAAGGATTATCCAGTTCCGGCACACCGCTGCTGCGGTCGGCATAGGCCGCCTGGAAGCTGGGCCGCCGTTGCCAGCGCTTCCAGAACGCATCCAGATGCTCAAAACGCTCGTCTAGCGGCGTGGCGTTGACCGGAAACTTGGAAAAGGCGATCGCGGTTGCCAGCGTGATGTCCGAGAAGGTGGGCGCGTCGCCGCCGAGTATCCAGTCGCGTCCGTCCGATAGGTGCTGGTTGACCAAACCCGCATGCGCCAGCGCTTCCTTGCGGCAATGCTCGCCCCAGGCATGATTAGTGGTCAGCTCGAGCTTCGGTCCCAGCCCTTGGTGCAGTACATGGAAGGCGGTAACGATCCGATAAAGGATGTGCACCCAGATACGGTTGTCCCACATGTTGTCCAGACCCTGCTCCAGCGGGTTCTCGCCCATGATCTTCCGTCCGGGAAAGGTCTGATCGAGATACCGGACCACCGCCGCCGTCTCGGAAATAAAGCTGCCGTCAGCCAGCTGCAAGGTGGGTGTCTCGCCCCACGGATTCATTTTCAGATGTGGCCATTGCCGCTGCTCGCCCACCGGCGACATGTCGTAGATGCGTTCATCGAACTGATCGGCAATCCCCTTTTCATGGAGAAACAGGCGTAGGCGCTGCGGGTTTGGAAAAGCCGACGGCGAAGTAAAGAGGCGAAGTGTGGATGTCATGGCGATGATTCCTGAGCAGGGAAGCGAGCGATGTGGCGGGCCTTTAACAGGTCTGCCGAAGGTGACCAAGCCTCGTGGTTTTTACCTACCGTCCACTTGGTAGATAAACATTAGGGCATGAAAAGTCCCCCGTCAACACGTTTTTCTCCGGTTTCAAAAAGCCGGCTAAGCAAACGCTGGCTGCTGGGAACCATCGAACTACCGATCGCTTGGTAGGCTTTGCACTTGCCGATACAATGGCTCTAACAACCCGCCTCTTTCGTTTCGAGGGCAACGCCGTGAAAAATGAAGTGAGCTCAAACTCCAGGGAGAACATCCTGGCGGCTGCGACACGGGCCGCGCAGGCGCGGGGCTATGGCGGATTGAATTTTCGCGACATTGCGGACGAGGTCGGCATACGAAACGCGAGCATGTACTACCACTTCGCGAGCAAGGCCGATCTTGGCACCGCCGTGGCGAAGCGTTACTGGGAGGATTCGGCCGCCGCCCTGAACGCGATGCTGGTTGATACCCCGGACCCGCTACGCTGCCTGCACGACTATCCCAACATATTTCGCCGATCGCTCGAGAGTGACAATCGCTTGTGTCTCGGCAGTTTCATGGGCGCCGAATATGACGACCTGCCTGAGACGGTGAAGAAGGAAGTACAGTCGTTTGCCGATATCCATGTCGCATGGCTGAGCAAAGTTCTATCCGCGGCAACCGGCGCTACTCCGGAAGAAAGTGAACCGCGGGCACGTGCGATCTACGCTGCTGTCGCCGGCGCTCAGCTTATGGCGAGGAGCCGCTCGGATATCGCACTCTTTGACGCGCTGATAGAGAGCTACCGGGTAGCCGGTCTTCTCCAGGCGTAGCGGTGCCATTGCATGCCGCCGTCGGATACACGACGTCGATGCGTAGTTGACGAATAAAGCTGCTTATGGTGTCTCCGGTTTCGACGATCACCGTCGTTGTCATTGCCGCTGCATTGAGCCGATGCTTTGGAGAGACTCATGAAATTTTTTATTGCCACGCTGGTTCATGAAGATATTGCACTGTGGAAGCAGCATATCGATGCCCATGTCGAATACCCTGAAAAACTGGTCGCCGAAGCGCGCATTGCGGCGTCCGGACCGGTTAAAGACAGCGAAGCGGTGCGCGGCGGCGCCCGATCCGGCCTGATCGTGATGCGCGCCAGCTCGCTCAGTGAGGCTCAGTCGATCATCGACAATGATCCTTTTGCCCAGGCCGGGGTAAATACCCACGTCACCATCTATGAGTGGGATCCCGTCTTTGGACTGTTTGCAAACGAGGCGAGCGGCAGTGTCTAGCTGATAGGTTGACCTTTAGAACGCGCCTCGCGGACCACTTCATGCGACAGGCGCATGGGTCTTTGGCATCGTCCAAACGCGCATAAGCCAGTTTGGAATCGGAAGCTAAAAGATGTTTCTATCTCCTCAGTGGGATGAGACATAGTCCGACGCAGCCTCGGCGGGCGGTATCGTAAAACTTTCCTTCATGCGCGTTACCTCTGCCACGGGTGGCAATCCGAACAGCCGCTTGAACTCGCGATTGAATTGCGATGGGCTGGCATAACCCACGGCATAACTCGCCGCTTCCGCTGTCACGCCCTGACGCACCATCAACAGACGCGCCTGGTGCAGGCGTATGGCTTTTACGTATTGCATCGGCGACGTCCGCGTAATGGCGCGGAAGTGATTGTGCAACGCGGGCACGCTCATGCCGGCCTCTTGCGCAAGTTGCGTGAGATCGACCGGCTGTGCGTAAGCGGCGTGAATGCGGCGAAGCACTTTGCCTATCTTGCCGAACTGCCCCTGCATCGCCAGGGCCGATCGCATGGCCGCGCCCTGTGGTCCCGTGAGTACGCGAAAATAAATTTCTCGCATCAGGCCTGGACCAAGAATCGTCGCTTCCGACGGCTGGTTCATCGCTTCAAGAAAACGCAGCACGGACATCGTTAGCGCGAGATCCATGGGACTGGACATCAAGCTCTGCGGCGACGCCTGGTGAACGGGCACGTGCTGGCGTTCGATCTGAATCATGAGCTCGGCCGCCATCTGAAAATCAAGATGCATATAGATGGCCAACAGCGGGTGTTCGGAGGTGCCATTCGACTCCATCGTGAAAGGCACGGGCACGGCGACCGCCAGATAGTGCTCTTCGTCGTAAAGATAGAGTTGGTCACCAAAATAGCCGCGCTTGCGCCCCTGGCAGACGATGACGATGCCGGGGTCGTACAGAACGGGCGTACGGGAAAGGATCCGGTCCGAACGCAGGACGCGCACGCCGGGCAGCGCCGTGAGGTTGTATCCCTCTTGCGGCGCCAACGCGCGCACCAGCGACACCATGCGGCGGCTCTCGGGCGTCGAACGTTGCTTGGCCATTTTCACTCGCGATATCGAAGACTATAGAAATAGGCAATAAATTGACTTTATCAGGCATAAAAACGCGGCCTGTAAAGGATTATTGTGCAACCTCAAATTATTCTCCGAGAGTGCATGCCATGTCATCTGCCAAAATTTTTCTTATCACCGGCGTCAGCAGCGGATTCGGCAAGGCTCTCTCCCAAGCGGCGCTTGCCGATGGCCATCGTGTCGTGGGAACGGTGCGAAGCGAACAAGCTCTGCGCGAGTTCGAGGCGCTTGCTCCCGGCAAAGCCGTCGGGCGCCTGCTTGATGTAACCGCCTTTGATGCCATCGACGGCTTTGTCGCTGAGGTCGAAGCCACCATCGGAGCGGTGGACGTGCTGGTCAACAACGCGGGCTACGGCCACGAGGGCGTTTTTGAAGAGTCCTCGCTGGACGAAATGAAACAGCAGTTTGATGTAAACGTCTTCGGTGCCGTGGCCATGATGAAAGCGGTGCTGCCGCATATGCGTCATCGCCGCAGGGGACATATCCTCAACATCACGTCGATGGGTGGCTTTATCACCATGCCCGGCATTTCCGATTACTGTGGCAGCAAGTTCGCGCTGGAAGGCATTTCCGAAGTCGTCGGCAAAGAAGTGAAGCCTTTCGGCATCGCCGTGACGGCTGTTGCTCCGGGGTCTTTCCGCACCGATTGGGCCGGACGCTCAATGGTTCGCACTCCCCGCTCCATTGCCGACTATGACGGCATGTTCGACCCCATCCGAGAGGCCCGTCAGCAGAAGAGCGGCAAACAGCTCGGCGACCCGGCCAAGGCAGCGCGCGCGATGCTGAACGTGATTGCCAGCGCTGCACCGCCCGCGCATCTGTTGCTCGGAAGCGATGCGCTCGGCCTGGTGCGCCAGAAATTAGCTGACTTTGCTGCCGAGCTCGATGCATGGGAAGACCTGACCCGTTCAACAGACGGTTGAGGGAGCAGGTGAGCATCTATGCATCGCCACGTGTCTGCTTCAGGCTAAAACGGACCGCGCACGAAAATTTTGCCGTCCGTGCCTTGCCGCTCAGCAGATCTATGGCCTTTCGATATCAAGACGCGCTGGCGCGGCGATGTGTTGCAAACCGCTCCACCATCGATGCGCTCCCTTGATTGAGACCCACCACTTCGACCTGCACGTCGTGGCGGCGCAGCTTGAGCACGATGTCATCGAGCGCACGAATTGAACTCACGTCCCAAAAGTGCGCGCCGCTGACATCGATCCGGACGACGGCAGCCAACTTCCGGTAATCAATCGCATCCACCAGTCCGCTTGCTGATGCAAAGAAAACCTGACCCGTCACAAAGTAGGTCAGCGAACCGCCGTCATCGGAAAGCTCGCTGGTGATGGCGAACATGCGCGCCACCTTGCCGGCAAAGAACACGCCGCTGAGCAAGACGCCGATGAGAACGCCCTTGGACAAATCCCGGGTCACGACAACAACGATCACGGTGGCCAGCATGACGACGCTGGACTGCCAGGGGTGCGAGCGCAGGTTGCGGATGGACGACCAGTCAAAGGTGCTGACCGACACCATGATCATGACGGCCACGAGAGCCGCCATCGGAATCCGTCGGACCCAATCGCCCGCCACCACAATCAGAAAGAGCAGAAAGCATCCGGCGAAGAGCGTCGACAGGCGCGTCCGCCCGCCAGCCGTGACGTTGATGACCGACTGGCCGATCATCGCGCAGCCGCCCATACCGCCGAGAAAGCCGGTGACGAAATTTGCCACGCCCTGCCCCACGCATTCCCGGCTCTTGTTGCTCGGGGTATCCGTCATATCGTCAACGATACGTGCGGTAAGCAGTGACTCCAGCAGACCGACCGCTGCCATCGCCAGCGAATAAGGAAAGATGATTTTCAACGTGTCGAAGGTTAAAGGCACCTGCGGGATACCGAACAAGGGCAGACTCGACGGCAAGTGGCCCATGTCACCCACGGTTCGCAGCTTGAGGCCGGTAAACAGCGTAAACGCCGTGAGCACGATGATGCTGACCAGCGCCGATGGCACGCGTTTCGTGGCCAGAGGAAAAAGGTAAATAATCCCCAGCCCGCCGGCGACCATCGCATACATCGGTAAACCTGCTCCCACGAACTGGGGCAGCTGTGCCAGAAAAATCAGAATGGCCAGCGCGTTTACAAATCCGGTCATGACGGAGCGCGAGACGAATTTCATCACAAGGCCCAGCCGCGCTGCACCGGCGACGACCTGCAGCAAACCCATCAAAATGGTCGCCGCAAAAAGATACTGCAGCCCATGATCCCGAACCAAGGTGATCATCAACACCGCGGTAGATGCCGTGGCGGCCGAGATCATTGCCCTTCGTCCGCCGAGAAAAGCCGTAACGACGGCAATGGAGAAAGACGCGTAAAGGCCGACCTTGGGATCAACGCCGGCCACAATGGAAAAGCCGATGGCTTCGGGAATAAGCGCTAATGCGACCAGTGCGCCAGACAACAGCTCAGTAGGCACATTCGTCAGCCACTCACGACGGAATGTATCGAGAATCCTCATTTGTATTAAGCCAGTGGAGTTCGCAAACACAGCCGCGCAAAGGTGAGGTCATCTCCCTCTTTGGGAGTGAGTGCGGCGCGGTGCGATATTTCCGAGGGATAGGCGCCCGGACGAGCCACCCGGCTGAGCCGAGTCCGATGGATGAGTCCATTCTCGCTTTAATGCGCTGCGGTAGCAATTACGCATAAGGAGGACCAAGAGGCCTTCGTTGCCACATCCGCCGGGTGAAAACCTCTGCGGATCAACGCTCACACTGGCCACTGCTAAAGCCGAGGAGGTTGAGCATTCGATCATCTTCGGGCGCTGCTCATTGTTCAGCCCCATCCGCTGTGGCCAGCCTCCCGCGCATGGCTACGCCTCGCTATATGTCCTGGATGGGAATGATTGGACATGCTGACGGAAGACTGAGGTAATCTCGATTTACCGGACGGGAGCGCGGTCATCGTCGACAGCCGTGAAATGAGAAACTGCAGTGGCTGCGCCGGCGACATGGCGATCTATCGCTAATGATTACCAGGCAGCGTTTTTTTACGGTGTTTGTTGTTGTGGCAACAGTGCTGGGCATCGTGGTTGGCTGGATTTGCAACCACTTCCTGACGCCTCAAAAGGCATTGGAAGCCGCTGCGGATCTCTCCCTCGTTACCGACGCGTTCCTTCGGCTCATCAAGATGGTTATCGCGCCACTGGTCTTCGCGTCGCTGGTGTCAGCCATTGCCCGAATGGGCAGTGCTGGCGAGATCGGACGTGTCGGGATAAAGGCGATGCTCTGGTTCCTCGGTGCATCGTGCGTTTCTTTGCTGGTCGGATTATTTATGGCGCACTGGCTACAGCCAGGCGCAGCGTTGCATTTGCATGTGACCACGCAGACCCCGGGCGTCGCGCCACTCGGCATACGTGCGGGGGAGTTCGACACCGCCAATTTCATGACCCATCTGATCCCGCGTTCGATCATCGAGGCCATGGCGAATAACGAGATCCTGCAAATAGTCGTGTTCTCGATCTTCATCGGAGCAGCGGCGGCGGCGCTCAAGGAAAAAGCGTTGAAGCTCGTTGAGCTGATTGATCAGCTGCTTGCCGTACTGCTCAAGGTTACCGACTATGTGATGAGGCTCGCCCCGTTCGCGATTTTCGCCGCCTTGGCCAGCGCGATAACCACGAACGGAATTGGCATCGTCCACACGTATGCACAGTTCGTTGCGGGCTTCTACCTATCCCTGGGCATCCTTTGGGCTTTGCTAATTGCGGCGCTTGTGATGATCGTCGGGCGAACAGGGCTCCGCCTGATTTATAACGTTCGACACACCGTTTTGCTGGCATTCGCCACGTCGTCATCGGAAGCCGCATACCCGCGGCTGCTCGAACAGCTGGTCGACTTTGGTATTCCGCGGCGTATCGCGAGCTTTGTGCTGCCGCTCGGTTATTCGTTCAACCTGGACGGGGCGATGATGTACTGCGCGTTTGCGATCCTCTTTATCGCGCAAGCCTATGGCATCGAGTTGACGCTGGGGCAGCAGGCCGCGCTGTTCGGGTTGCTTATCCTGACAACGAAAGGCGTCGCAGGTGTACCGCGCGCTGCGATCGCCGTAATTGCCGTGACGCTGCACTACTTCAAACTTCCCGACAGCGGCATAGCGCTGGTGCTCGCCGTTGATCACATTCTGGACATGGGGCGATCGGCTACCAATATTGTCGGCAACTCGGTGGCTGCCGCCGTGGTCGCCGCCTGGGAGGGTGGCAACGAACCCTCATTGAAGAACGATACGGCGTGAGCTTTTGCTCACCGTTCCGGTGGCGACTATTATCCATTCGCGCCCGACGGACTCATGCCTCGCCCGTCATCTGCTTCAATCGTCCCTTGCACCCCGAGGTCAGCGTCTTGGAATACCCATTCACCCGCGCAACAAGGGCAGCAGCTGGTCTCCCTGGCGAGCCAGCTCCGCGCGGTACGGAGTGTCGGACAGGATGAAGTGTGTGATGCCCAACGCCTCGTAGTTGCGCAGCGCCTGGGCAACTTCACTGGCTGATCCGACCAGCCAGGTCGTGCCGGCACCGCCGCCACCGTATTGGCCGGGAGCGGTGTAGAGGTTGGTATCGAGGACCTCCCCGCGCGCGTGCAGATCCATCAGGCGTTTTTGTCCTTCGGCTATCGGGCCCTGATGGTCCTGCCAGCCCACACCTTGCGCCTTGGCCATCTCGGCTACCTTTGGCCTGCGCATCGGCCCAGGCTTGCTCGCTCAACCTGAGCCTGGACAAAGTCGCGAATGCTTATCAGCCTGCTTCAGCGCGACTGGCTTACGCTCATATCTCGCGACCAGTTTCTGTTTGAATGTCGTGACGGCTCGTCGACGCAGATTGGCGACCTCAGCAGCGAACTGTACGGACGCATCGCGCCGACACACGACTCGACTGAATGCCCACGGCATTGCAGTGGATTTCGTCCAGCGCATCCATGCTTTTGCGCGCAAGCGCGCGAACCTCGGGGGCCAATTGCACCGACTGGACCAGCAGGATTGGCGGCTGTTGTTGCGTCGCAGCTTGACTCAACCAGTGAGCCCATTACGCTATACGTAACTAACAACGCATAGCGTAATGAGAGAAGCATGAGCCAGCACGCTACTAGCAATCTTCCCGTTGCCGTTGTCACCGGCGCCGGTGGCGGCATTGGAAGTGCTATCGCGGCGCGTCTGGCCAGCGATGGTTTTCATGTTGTGGCAATGGACATTGCGCAAGATCGCATCGAGCAGGTCGTTGCAGATATTCAGGGCGCCGGCGGCAGCGCAGAGAGCCGTACCCTGGACCTGCTCGACCGTGCGCAGATGGCTGAACTGATTGACGGACTGCCACGACTGGATGCGCTGGTAAATAACGCGGGCATTTTTGATGAGCGTGCGTTCGACGCGCTGACCGCCGAGGATTTTCATCGGCATTACCAGCTCAACCTCATTCCGGTATTCGAGCTTTCACAACTCGCCGCGCGGCGACTGCCGGCGGGCGGCAAGATCGTCAATATCGCTTCGCGTGCTTATCTCGGTGCACGCAATCACGCGCATTACGTGGCGGCCAAGGCCGCGGTGGTCGGGTTGACCAAGGCCATGGCGATGGAATTGTTGCCAGCCGGCATCCTGGTCAATGCCGTGGCCCCGGGCCTGGTCGACACGCCGCTTTTGAAGGCGCTTTCGCCCGAACGCCGCGCAGCCCAGTTGGCCCTGCAGCCGACCGGACGCGCGGCGCGTCCGGAAGATATCGCCAACGCGGTGGCCTTTCTCGCTTCACCGCGAACCGACTACGTCACCGGCCAGGTTTTGCTTGTGGATGGCGGCAAGTCACTCGGCGGCAGTTTCTGATGAAAGGTTGCTGTTAACGGTTTCTCGCTTCAGAACCACACGACATTTCGCTACGCAGAGGTCACTCCGATGCCGCAAGTACATCCCGGTCAGGTGATTCGAAAAATCAGCCGCAGGATCATTCCGTTTTTGTTCCTGCTGTATATCGTCAGCTATATCGATCGTACGAACGTGAGTTTCGCGGCGCTGCAGATGAACCAGGACATCGGCCTGACCCCGGCCATGTTCGGCGTCGGCGCCGGGCTTTTTTTCATCGCGATGTGTCCGTTCGAAGTACCGAGCAATCTGATGATGGTGCGTTTCGGCGCGCGGCTTTGGCTGACGCGCATCATGCTGGTCTGGGGCGTGGTGACGTTGTGCACCGCGATGATCACCGGCCCGAAAAGTTTCTATGCGATGCGGCTGTTGCTGGGTATCAGCGAGGCGGGCTTCTTCCCCGGCGTGCTGTATTACCTGAGCTTCTGGTTTCCGGCTGAATATCGTACGCGGATCATCGCGCGCTTCATGATTTCACTGCCGGTCGCCGCAGCCGTGGGCGCGCCGATCTCTTCGTTCATTCTGCAGGCCTTCAACGGTGTGGCTGGCCTGCCCGGCTGGCGCTGGCTGTTCCTCGTGGAAGGTGCGCCCGCTGTTTTGCTCGGATTTGTCGCCTATCGCCTGTTGATTGATCGCCCCACCCAGGCGCGCTGGCTCTCCACTGACGAACGTGACTGGCTGACTGGCACGCTGGACGCCGAAGCAAAGCTTTCGACGCACACGGACGGTTTGCGTGCGGCGCTGGTGACGATGCTCGACTGGCGCACGCTGCTGGTCACGTTCACCGGCGTGTGTTTCGTCATCGGGTTTTACGGCACCGGTTTTTGGTTGCCGCAGATCATCAAGACGTTTCACGTGTCCACGCTACAGATCGGCTTGCTGACCGCGCTACCGAATCTTCTGGGCGCGATCGCCATGCTCGGATGGGGCCAGCTCAGCCGCGGCCGCAGCACGCCGCTGCGCTACGTGGTGCTGCCACTGCTGCTGGCCGGCGCGGCTTTGCTGATGGCGGCGCACCTGCTGCAGACGCCGGTGGCGGCGATGATTGCCTTCTGCGTGGCGATGATCGGCCTGTATGCCTGCATGCCTGCCTATTGGGCGCTGCCTTCGTTCTTTTTTGGCGGCGCGTCGACGGCCGTGGCGCTGGCTTTTATCAATGCAGTGTCCAACCTGGGCGGTTTTTTCGGGCCCGCGCTGATGGGCTGGCTGACCGGCACCACCCACAGTTTTGCACTGGCCACGGCCATGCTCGGCGGCTTTGTCATTGTCGGTGCGCTGGCCTTGCTGGGCTTGGCGCCGGCGTTTGCCCATCGGCCCGCGCCGCTCGCCCTTCACTCTTCTTGATTCAAGGATTCCACTGATGAGCAACGAACGACATATTGCCTTGGTCACGGGCGGCGCCGGCGGTATCGGTGCTTCGATCTGCCAGCGCCTGGCGGCTGAAGGCCATGTGGTCGCGGTAGCCGATCGCGATCTGGCGCGCGCCCGCGACGTGGTGGCCACGCTGAAAGGCAGCCTTCATATCGCTGTGACCATGGACGTTGCAGACGAAAGCTCCGTGGTAGCCGCCTTCGACCAAACCACGAAAGCACTTGGACGTCCAGACATCCTTGTCGCCGCGGCCGGCATTCTGCATTTCAAGCCCGATGGCGATCGCCCCCTGGTCATCGAAACCGAGCTGGCCGAATGGCAGCGCACCATCAACATCAACCAGACCGGCTGCTTTCTCAGCTGCCGCGAATTTGCCCGGCGATTACCCGCGGGCAAAAGCTTCGGCCGCATCGTCACGATATCGTCGGTCACGGCGCAACTCGGCGGCTATCGCTCGAACGCGGCGTATATCGCCAGCAAGGCCGCCATCCTTGGCTTGAGCAAGGCGCTGGCGCGCGAACTGGCGCCGCAGTCGGTCACGGTGAATTCGGTCGCGCCCGGTTTGATCGACGCGCCGATGCTGCGGCAATCGCTGGCACCGGCCGATGACGAGCGCGCCTCGGCGGGCATACCGCTGGGCCGCATCGGTCTTCCCGAAGACGTCGCCGATGCCGTGGCGTATCTGATATCCGAAGGCGCGTCCTACCAGACCGGTACGACGATCGACGTCAACGGCGGTTACCGCATGCAATAAGTCCCCGCGCCGCCGTGGCGGCGATGGACTTGCGAGGTGAAATATGGAACACGATTTCGATGTAGTAGTGGTTGGCTCGGGTGCCGCAGGTCTGTCTGCGGCGCTGACCTGTCGCACAGCGGGACTGTCCGTGGCCGTGCTGGAGAAGACGGAGCTGTACGGCGGCTCGACGGCCGTGTCCGGTGGCGCGGTATGGATACCCAATAATCCGCACATGGCCGGCGTCGGTCACGAGGATAATCGCGAGCGCGCCTTGCGCTATCTGCGGGCGACGGTCGGCGATCGACTGCCCGAGGCGATGGTCGATGCCTTTCTGACGGAAGGTCCGCGGATGGTGTCCTTTCTGGAGGCCAACAGCGAGTGCCGTTTTATCGCGCGCGCGGTTTCGCCCGATTACCAGCCCGAGCTGGACGGTGGTTCGCAGGGCGGCCGCACCATCGACCCGGCACCGTACGATGGTCGCCGGCTGGGGCCGCTGTTCAAATATCTACGGCCACCGATCCACAGCTTTCTGGCACTGGGCGGCATGATGGTCGGGCGCAAGGACATCGATGCGCTGCTCGGCATGCGTCGCTCATGGAAGGCGATGAAATATTCCATCGGTCTTGTCGCGCGTTACGCGCTCGACCGGCTGCGCTGGCCGCGTGGCACGCGACTGCTGATGGGCAATGCGCTGGCGGCGGCGTTGCTGGATTCCGCGCAGAAGGCCGGCGTCGCATTGCGCCGGCAGGTGGATGTCGTTCGCCTGCTGCGGGAGTCGGGACGCGTGGTCGGCGTCGAAGCAAAAACACCGAGCGGCATGCGAACCTATCGCGCACGTTATGGCGTGGTGCTGGCCAGCGGCGGCTTTGCGCAAAACGCGGCCATGCGCGCGGACCATCTACCGCATGCCGACGTGCACCGCTCGATGGCGCCGGAGGGCAGCACCGGCGACGGCGCGAAGCTGGCGGGCGCGCTCGGCGGACGACTGGCCGAAGGCAATCACGGTGCCGCCTTCTGGGCACCCGTGTCGATCATGCGCGAACGCAACGGCGTGGAAACGGTTTATCCGCATCTGGTCATGGACCGGCAGAAGCCCGGCATCATGGCGGTCAATGCGGCCGGTCGCCGCTTCGCCAACGAAGCCAGCTCGTACCATGACTTTGTGGCGGCCATGCAACGCGCGCACGAAAGCTCGCCGTGCATCCCCGCGTGGCTGATCTGCGATGCGCATTTTCTTCGTCTTTATGGCCTTGGCCTGGTGCGTCCGCAGGCCATGCGCCTGCATCGCTTTCTGGATAGCGGCTATCTTGTCCGTGCCGAAAGCATTGCCGAGCTTGCACGCCAGCTCAAACTGCCCGCCGATGCGCTGGAACAATCGGTGGCACGCGTGAACGCGGCGGCGCAATCCGGCGTCGATAAAGATTTTGGCCGCGGCAACTCGGCCTACGATCGCTACCTCGGCGATGCTGCGCACAAGCCCAATCCCTGTCTGGGTCCGATTCGTCGAGCGCCGTTCTATGCCGTGCAGATCTGGCCAGGCGACATCGGCATGGCCACCGGCCTGCGGGTCGATCCGCAGACCCGCGTACTGGATGCTGACGAGCAACCGATTTCGGGCCTGTACGCCTGCGGCAACGACATGAACTCGATCATGGCCGGCACCTATCCGTCGGCAGGCATCACGCTGGGGCCGGCGTTGACGTTCGGCTATATCGCGGGCCAGGCCATCGTCGCCGAAGCTCGCGGTTCTACGCCGTCCAAAATACGACAACCCTCTTCCACGTTCGCCCCTGCGCATGTGTGAGCGCATGGCGACAGCCGTCTAGACGTCCAGGAGTTTCGATGAAAGTTTACTACTCGCCCTACTCGCCTTTTGTACGCAAGGTGCTGATCTGCGCGGCGGAAGTCGGCGTCGAACTGGAAAAGCTGCCTTGCGCCGCCCATCCGATCGATCGCGATCGGCATATCGTCGCGGATAATCCGCTCGGTCAGGTACCGACGCTGTTCACCGACGACGGGCAGGCTCTCTTCGATAGCGCGGTGATCTGCGAATACCTGGATAGCACGAACGGCGGGTCATTGATTCCCCGCGACGGCACATCGCGCTGGCAGCGGTTGGTGGAGCAGGCATTGGCCGACGGAGCTCTGAACGCGTGTCTGCTGATGCGCTACGAGCAGGTGATCCGGCCCGAATCGCTGCGCCTGGACACCTGGTTCAATGCCCAGCGCGAAAAAGTGCGTGACGCGCTGGATCGCTTCGAACAATGGGCGCCGAGCTTCGCCGATCGCGTCGACATCGGCACGATTGCCATCGCCTGCGTGCTGGGCTACCTGGATTTGCGTTTTGCAGAAGAACCCTGGCGCGAACGAGCACCAACGCTGGCCACGTGGTATCAGCATTTCCGTCAGCGACCATCGATGCAGTCGACTCAGCACCCGGTGTAATGCATACAAGCCGACATCAATCCAGGATCATGTGCATCTAGTCCAGGAGCGAATCGATGAGCGAGACCCCCCGCGCAAGCAGCCGCCAGCGTGTGCAGTCGGCCGAAGTCGGCGGCGAGATCCTCAAGGCACTGGCGCGCCAGGGGCCGTCGGTTTCGCTGTCACGGCTGAGTGAGGCCATTGGCATGGTGCCGGCGAAGGCGCATCGCTATCTGCAGTCGCTGATGGTCAGCGGGCTGGCCGCGCAGGATTTTGTCACCGGGCATTACCGGCTCGGGCCAGAGGCCGTGGCGATCGGCCTGGCTGCGCTGGGCCACATCGACGTCGTCGGCAGCATTTCGCAGCTCTTGCCGCGGTTGCGCGACGAAACGGGGCACACCTGTTTCCTCGCCGTGTGGGCCAACCGGGGGGCGACGGTAGTGCGCGTGGTCGAGGCCGTTGGCGCAGTCACCGTCGTTACTCAGGTCGGCTCCGTCCTGCCGTTGATCAGCTCGGCCAGCGGCCAGGTATTCGCCGCTTTTCTCGAACCCGGTCAGTACGAGCGCGACGGTATCGACGGGTGGCCTGAACTGCACGCCGGATTGCGTCGCGCCGACTCGCCGCTGGCGAAACGTCTGGCTCAGGTGCGCGCGCAACGCATGGCCGCGATTGAAGGTCAGGTACTGCCGGGTATCGATGCGCTGGCAGCACCGGTCTTCGACGCCGATGGGCGGATTGCCGCGGTCGTTACCGTGCTCGGCCCGCATCGCGGCTTTGATGCGGCGCCAGGCGGCGCACTCGCCGCGTCGCTATCGCGCACGGCCCGCGAGGCGAGTGCCTCGATCGGCTATCCATCCGCGTAACGCGCTTTTTGGTGGCTATGGGTGGACTCGAACCACCGACCCCAGCATTATGAGTGCTGTGCTCTAACCGGCTGAGCTACATAGCCTTGGGGAAGCCCGCGCTGCTGATCATCGCGATCGCTTGGCGGGCGCGGAAGTGTAGTGGGGTCTAGGGGCTGGTACAAGTGTGCGGGTTGCCGCTGCTTTGTTCGCTGTGGTTGAATCAGGCATGGAATCGCAAGGCGTTGCCGGATGCGAACGCTGCATCGCAGGCATAGGGAGGCCCGATGATCGACATTGATGGTTATCGACCCAACGTAGGCATTGTGCTGATCAATGCCGAAGGCCGGCTATTTTGGGCGCGTCGGGTCAACCGCGACGGCTGGCAGTTTCCGCAGGGCGGCATGCGTACGGACGAGACGCCACTTGAAGCGATGTACCGCGAGCTGGAAGAAGAAACCGGGCTGGCTCCGGCGCACGTGGAGGTGGTGGCAGCCACCCACGGTTGGCTGCGCTACAAGCTGCCGCATCGTTATGTGCGTCATCACCAGCGCCCCACCTGCATCGGCCAGAAGCAGGTGTGGTTTCTGCTGAAGCTGGTCGGTGGGGAAGACGCGCTGAAGCTGGATGCCTGCGACAAGCCGGAGTTCGATATCTGGCGCTGGGTCGATTTCTGGTATCCCGCCGCCCACGTGGTCAATTTCAAGCGGCAGGTTTACGAGCGGGCTTTGCGTCACTTTGCACCGCTGGTCGAGGGCTTGTGCAGCCTGGAACTGGGCGCGTTGCCGCCGCGTCGCGATGACCAGGGGCGCCCTGCTGAAGACGACCCGCGCAGCGACTGCGCCGCGACCCTGAAGTAGCCTACAGCAGATTACCCAGTCTATTGTTGACAATCGTTCGCATTCGCGTTCTCATACGCGCCATGTACATATGCCTGTGCAACGCAGTGACCGACCATGACATCCGCCGCGAAGCGGCCGACGGCGTGCGCTCGTTCAACGAGCTGCAGGCGCGCACCGGCTGCTCTGACTGCTGCGGATGCTGCGAGCAGGCTGCCCGCGATACGCTCTCCAAAGCGGTTGAGCTTACGCTGGTCGACTGGCCCGCTGTCGCCGCCTGAACGCGACTTTTTCGCGCGCCAAACCGTACTGCCCCTCTCTGCCCACCACGGCTTGATGCATGGCACCCAATGCACTGGCAAACCATAGCCATTCGCATTTCGTCACGTCATCGAAAGCGTTTGTATAGTGAAGCCCATCAAACGCCCAGCCGGAGACGCCCATGAAAGGTGATGCCAAGGTCATCGAGTACCTCAACAAGGTGCTTTATAACGAATTGACCGCGATCAACCAGTACTTTTTGCATTACCGCATGTTCAAGGACTGGGGCTACACCGAGCTGGCCGAGCACGAGTACAAGGAGTCGATCGAGGAAATGCGCCATGCCGATCGCATGATCGAGCGCATTCTTTTTCTCGACGGCCTGCCGAACCTGCAACATCTGGGCAAGCTGCGCATCGGGGAAAACGTGCTGGAGTGCATTCGCGGCGACCTCGATCTGGAGATCGATGCGATAAAGGATTTGCGCGAGGCCATTGGCTATAGCGAAGGCGTGGCCGACTACGTGAGCCGCGACATGTTCAAGGCCATCCTCCACGACGAGGAAGAACACATCGACTGGCTCGAAACCCAGTTCAGCCTGGTCAAGGATATCGGCGCGGAGCGCTATCTGCAGAACAAGGCGAAGAGCTGAACGGTGATTGGTTGGCGGGTTGTCGATTCAACCCCTCGCATCGCGGCGCCCGTTTTCTTGACGCCTTGCGTTCGGCACGGCTATACCTTGAGTTTTACTCGGGGTTGCCCGCATGGGTTCACCGCCAAACCCGCGTTTCGTGGTGCGAAGGCATGACGACACAGGCAGCCGTCGACGCTATGTGTGGCTGAGCCTGCTCTGGCTGGTCAGCCTGGTCATCACTGGCCTGGTGGTGGGCTGGCTTGGCCGGCACGGTAACCCGGCGGTAGTCGACCTGCGACAGCAGCGCGCACTGCGTTCGCAAATCGACGTTTTAAAGCAGCAGGTGGCCAACGGGCAGCGCGACGCCCAGGTCAATGACGTGGCCACTCGATCATTGCGCGCCACGTTGACGCAGCGCGAAGCGGAAATCAGCGGGCTGCGCGCCAACCTTGGCTTTTACGCCCGCCTCGTCGGCGGCGATACCCAGGGGCAGGGGCTGACGCTGCAAGAGGTGAAGCTTGAACCGATCTCCGGCTCGCACGGCTGGAATCTGATGCTCAGCTTGGTGCAAAACGCCAAGCGCTCCGACGCCATCAGCGGCAATGCCACGGTGAGCGTGGAGGGCCTGCGCGGCGATAAGGTCGTGCAACTCGATCAGGTCGCACTGGGCGATGCGGCGCAGAAAAGCGGGCTGCCGTTTCGACTGATGTATTTCCAGCAGCTGCACAGCACCATCGTGCTGCCGCCCAATTTTCGCCCGATGCGCCTGCACGTGAGCATCCAGCCGCTTGGTGAGCCGGCGGTTGTGCGCACGGTGTCTTGGGAAGATGCGCTGGGCGGCGGTATGATCAATGCTCAGGGAGACCACGATGCTCAACCGTAAACGCAACGAACGTAGCTCGAGCGCCAGTCAGGACACCAGCCTGATTGCCCATGGCACGGTGATTCGCGGCGACCTGCGTTTCAGCGGCGCGCTGCATCTCGATGGCCGCATTGAAGGTGCGGTGCTGGGCGAGGGCGATGACGCGATCTTTACCCTCAGCGAACACGGACACGTGCAGGGCGAAATTCGCGTGCCGCAGGCCATGATCAATGGCCATGTGACCGGCGATGTGCACGTAACCGTGCGGCTGGAGCTGGCGGCACAGGCGCGCATCGACGGCGACCTGCGCTATCACACCATGGAGATGGCGGCCGGGGCCCAGGTTAACGGGCGCATGTCGCGCCAAGCCGACGAAGCGACCCGCGAATTGCCATCGCCAGACACGCTCGACGATGGCATAACGGTCTGAGCGTTATGCTTGCACCCTTCCGACGCGGCCCCATCTAGAACACCATGGATACCCTGCTTACCATTCCCGACTATCGCAGCAGCGGCGCGCCGCTGTTGTTTACCGCCGCTGCCGCGCACAAGGTGCATGAGCTGATTGCCGAAGAGGGCAACCCGGCGCTCAAGCTGCGCGTATACATCACGGGCGGTGGCTGCTCGGGTTTCCAGTACGGATTCACCTTCGACGAGGCCCAGGCCGAAGACGATTTTGCGCTCGAGCGCGAAGGCGTGACCCTGCTGTGCGACCCGCTCTCGTTGCAGTACCTCACCGGCGCGCAAATCGACTATGCCGAAAACCTCAGTGGCTCGCAGTTCGTGATCAGTAACCCGAACGCGAAAACCACCTGCGGCTGCGGCTCCTCGTTCTCGACCTGAGCGGATCGTCTCGATGGATCAGGGTTCCTCGCCGCGCCCCAACACGTTTGCCGGGCTCAGCCTGATCCTCGATCGGGTCGCGGAGCGACGCGACGATGCGGCGTGGATATATCAGCAGGCTGGCGACGCCAACGCCCGTTACCTGTTACTGGATGCCGCCGGCGAAGCCTTTTTACATCGCGATGCGGAAACGCTGCGCTGGCTGGGTATCGGCGAACGTGCCGAGCTGACGCCCGACTCGTCGGCCAGTTTCCTCGGCCTGATCGATAGCGTGCCCTATTTCATGCTGGCGCTGGATGAGGCTTGCCCGATCGACGTCATCGAAGCGGCGCTCGCTGCGCGCCGATTGCCCCTGCGCACGGCTGGCCTGTTGCTGCCGGCGCACGAGGCCGGCCTGTTCGCCTACGCCAAAGGCTTGTCGCACTGGCAGCGCGCGATGCGTTACTGCAACCAGTGCGGCGCGCCGCTGGAGCTGATCGCTGCCGGCCATCGCGCACGCTGCAGCAATCCCGATGGAGCGCACCTGCACTTTCCCCGCACCGATGCCGCCGTGATCATGCTGGTGGAATATGAGGGCGCCTGCCTGCTCGGTCGTCAGGCCAACTGGCCACCGCACCGCTATTCCACCCTGGCCGGCTTCGTCGAGCCCGGTGAGTCACTGGAAGACGCCGTACGTCGCGAGGTCGCAGAAGAGTCCGGCGTCATCGTCAGTGAAGTGCGTTATCACTCGTCGCAGCCATGGCCGATGCCGGCGTCACTGATGGTGGGATTCATCGCCACCGCATCGTCGCCGACCATCACGCTGCGCGACAACGAACTGGAGGAAGCGCGCTGGTTCACGCCGCAGCAAATCGCCGAAGGTCTTGCCGACGGCAGTTTTCTGGCCTCGCCAGCACTGTCCGTTTCCTATCAGCTGCTGGCTTACTGGCTGCAGCAGCGCGCGGGGCTCTCGCTGGATGCACTCATCGCGAAAGCGCATTGAATCGGTAGCGAAAGTTATTCCCGCCTGATCGCTCCCTTACAATGTGGCGACTTTTTGCGAGTTCGCATACATGGCTATTCGACTGCTCACCGCTCTTATTGCCCTCGGCTTGCTGCATATGCTGCCGCGGCTGGCACGCTGGCGCCGCGATGGATGGTTTCGGCGCTGGGTAGCACAGCTGGCGGATACCAGTGGCCCGGCGCGGGTCGCGCTGGCCTTGTTGCCGGCGTTGCTTGCGTGCCTGCTGCTGTCGTGGCTATTCGAGCATCCGCCGCTGGGCGACCTGCTGGCGCTGCTGTTTTCGCTGGCCGTGCTTTTGTACTGCCTCGGGCCACGCGAATTCGAAAGTGATCTCGAAGCGATTCTGAAAGCGCCCGACGACATCAGCCGTGAAGCGGCCGCGCAATCGCTGGTCGATGATGACGGCGTGGTGCTCTGGACAGCGCCCGCGCTGGGAGAGGCGGTTGCGTATGCGGCGCTGCGGCGCCGGTTTGCAGTGCTGCTGTGGTTTTTTCTGCTGGGTCCGTTCGGTGCGCTGCTTTATCGCCTGGCGCAAACGCTGGCGCGCGAGCCCTCCCTGCTTCTGGATGCGAGCACGCGCACCGCAGCGCGCTATCTGGCCAATGCGTTCGACTGGCTACCGGCCCAGTTGCTTACCTTTACCCTCGCCGTGGTCGGTCATTGGGAGGCGGTTATCGGCGCCTGGCATCGTTGGCACAGTCAGGCCGTTGCCACCAGCTGGTACAGCGCCCCACCGGGATTTCTTGGCGCAGCCGCACAGGCCGACATCATCAGTGATATAGAAGCCGGCGATGGTTACTTCGAAGAGCGCAGCGATCCGTTGACAGAAATGCGGCGTCTGCGCGGTGCGTTGTTACGCGCACTGCTGGCATGGCTTAGCGCAGTAGCGCTGGTAGTGATTGGCGGCTGGCTCGGCTGAGCTTTGATGACGAGCGGCGTGCTAAGCCAGCGTGCCGCGCAATTCGCCGACGCGCTTTTCCAGCTGGGCAGCCGTGACCGTTTCCGGCGTGAATGGCCGGTCGATCACCAGCTCGACGTGCGCGCGAAAGCGGCGCGGCAGGCGCGAACGATGCAGTATCGAATCGCGCCGGCTCCATACGCTGCCCCATAACCCCCGCAGTGCCATCGGCACGACCGGCACCGGCCGGCGCGCGAGGATTTTTTCCACGCCGGTGCGGAACGTGGCGATCTGACCATCGAGCGTCAGTGCGCCTTCGGGGAAAAGGCAAACCACTTCACCATCAGCCAGCGCTTCGTCGATGGCGTCGTAGGCTTTTTGCAACAGAGCCAGGTCTTCCTTGTGGCCGGCAATAGGGATGGCCTTTGCCGTGCGGAATACGAAGCGCAGCAGCGGAATATTGAAAATCTTGTAGTACATGACGAAGCGCGCCGGACGCCGCAGGTTGGCCATCAGCAGCAGCGGATCCATAAAGCTGACGTGGTTACACACCAGCAGAACGGCGCCTTCTTCGGGAATATTCTGGGCGCCGTCCACGCGCACTCGATACAAGGTATTCACCAATATCCAGGTGATAAAGCGCATCACGAACTCGGGCACCAGGGTAAAAATGTAGAGCGCCACCAGTGCATTGAGCGCCGCAGTCGCCAGAAAAATCTGCGGTATGCCCAGACCCAGCATGCCCAGACCCAGACCAAACCCGGCGGCGCAAACGATAAACAGCGCGTTGAGGATGTTGTTGCCGGCAATCACCCGCGACAGCCGGTCAGCTGGCGTGCGGCTCTGGATGAAAGCGAACAGCGGCACCACGTAAAAGCCGGCAAACATGCCGATAAGGGTCAGGTCCAGCGCAATGCGCCAGCTACCGGCCGACTGTAAAAATTGCAGCCAGTTCAGGCCGTGCGTCAGCGCCAGCCCGGGCCGCGCAAAAAAAAGGTCGACCCCAAAAGCCGTAAGGCCAAACGCACCGAGCGGCACCAGACCCACTTCGACCCGTCGCCCTGACATTTTTTCGCACAGCAGCGAGCCGATACCGGTACCGATGGAGAACAGCGTCAGCGCAAGAATATTGACCGATCCATCGCCGCCGAGATTGAGTTTGGTATAGCTGGGCAATTGCGCGACCAGCACGGTGCCGAAAAACCAGAACCATGAAATGCCCAGAACGGCGTTGAACACGCCACGATCCTGTTTGGTGATGCCAAGCACGCGCGCTGTTTCGCTGAACGGGTTCCAGTTGAACTTCAGCTCGGGCGCCGTGGGCGGTGCGACTGGAATAGGGCGGCTGGCTAGATAGCCGGCGAGAGCTACGGCTATCGTCACGACACCGGCAACTACTGGACCAATGTGCACTATCTGCATCAACGAACTGCCGACGATAAGCCCGATCAGCACCGCTAACTGCGTGCCCATCTCGATCAGCCCGTTGCCACCAACCAGCTCACCGGGCTGCAGCGCCTGCGGCAGGATTGCGTATTTGATCGGACCGAACGTCGTCGAGTGCATGCCCATCAGAAACAGCACAACGAGTAACAGCATCGTGTTGTGGGTGTAGAAGCCGATGGCGGCCAGCACCATCGCGGCAATCTCGAACAGCTTGACGTAACGGATGATCCGCGTTTTCTCGAACTTCTCCGCCAGCTGCCCCGCCGTGGCCGAAAACAAAAAAAACGGGATGATAAAGAGCGCCGGCGCCAGATTGGTGTACAGCGATACCGTGTGATCATCCAGGCCCATCTGGAACGCCACCAGCATTACCAGCGCGTTGCGAAAGACATTGTCGTTGAACGCGCCGAGCGCCTGCGTCCAGAAAAAGGGCGCGAAACGCCGCTTGCCCAGCAATGCGAATTGACTCATTTCGTTCCTTGGGATGGGCTGATAGGTCAACGACAACCGTGCTGGCACGTTGCCAGAGATTAACTTACGAAACTCTGCAGAAAGAAATAGCGCGTAGGCTAGTTACATCGGTCCCTGCTCAAGTAAAGGCTCAACGGCCTGAAATTCCCGATCCAAGGGCTAAAGCATCGCTTGTTTCAGCGCTAGCGAAATGAGTAAAGATTTGTAAACAACTGTTTTTGAAGCGTAACTGGCAACAAGTCTATTTCTTAGAATAAAGCTACACGACCTGTCGCGATGATTCTTGCCTGCTCTGTGAAGCCCCAGTTTCTCGTCGACAAAGCCACTTTCTGACATCTGCCACGGCAATCCTCATGAATATGCAGCCTTCCCTTCCCGCCGAAACCGCAGGAACTTTTTCGGATCGCATTAAATTGCTGATTCAGCGTGTCGGCAGCGCCACCGAAATTGCCCGCATGTGCGGCTTTTCCGAGGGTGTGGTTCGCAGCTGGCGCGATGGCAACACCGATCCATCGCGCGCGCGCTGCGTAACTTTGGCACGTACGCTTGGCATTTCGCTGGTCTGGCTTGTGGCAGGCGAGGGCGCTATCCAGTCCGACCCATCGGCCGCTCCGCCGGACGATCAGTACAGCACCGAGACGGTTTCCGCGCAGCGCCCCCGGCCTCGGCTGGGTTTGGGTTCGGCTTCGGTGAGTGTCTTGCCGAGCCAGACAACCGGTATGGATTCCCAACGGCTGAACACCGCCATGAAAATTCTGCAGTCCGAACTCGATCTGGCGAGCAGCGCCATGACGGTGGCCGACAATACCGACATGCTGGCCGATCTCTATGAAATTCTCGGCCCAGGCGGCATCACACTGGATACCACCGCGATGGTAACGTTCAACCACCGGCTGGCCCAGCGCGTACGGCGCGATCGCAACCCAGTTGCCTGATGCCCCTGCATCGCAAGACAAGCAGCGAAAAAAGCAGCCTTGTGGCTGCTTTTTTCATTCGACCAACTACAGCAAAGCGATGTCCGCGATCCCGCTGAACTGTGCCTTCAACTGGCCCAGCAGCGCGAGGCGGTTGGCCCGAATCACGGGGTTATCGACATTCACCAGCACGCTGTCGAAAAACGCATCCACAGGTATCTGCAAATGCGATAGTCGATTTAGCACGGCGGTGTAATGGCCCGCCCTCAGGGCGTCGGCCGTTTCTTGCTGGGCGGAGGCGAGTGCAGCTGCGAGATTGCGTTCGGCATCCGATTCAAAATGGGCGGGATTCACCACATGACCGACCGCTGGCGAACCGGACTCCTCGCTTTGCTTACGCAGCAGATTGGCAACGCGCTTGTTTGCCGCCGCGAGGCTGGCGGCCTCCGGACGCAGGCCAAACTCGGCGACTGCACGCAGGCGGCGGTCGAAATCCGCCAGACTGCCGGGCTGCACGGCCAGAACAGCTTCGAAGGGAGCGCTGGCAAAACCCTGCTCGGTGTAATAACCGCGCAGACGATCCATCACGAAATCGAACAGCTCGTGGGCCAGCGCCAACCGCCGCTGCCCGGCATCCACTACGGGAAGCTTGCCGTCCTTGCCCGGCTTTAGTCCCGCTTGGAGCGCATCGTCAGGCAGCAATTCCAGCGCTTCGACAAAGCTGCTGCGCAGATCGATCTCCAGACCACCTTCGATCAGCGTGCGAGCCAGCCCTAGCGCCGCACGGCGCAGCGCAAATGGATCCTTGTTGCCGCTGGGCTTCATGCCGACCGCAAAGATTCCGGCCAGCGTGTCCAGCCTTTCGGCAACGGCCAGTACCTGGCCAACCTTGCCGGCCGCGATGGCGTCGCCGCCGAAACGTGGCTGATAAAAACTGTCCAGCGCTTCGGCCACCTCGACACCTTCGCCGTCATGCATGGCGCAGTAGCGACCCATCACGCCCTGCAGCTCGGGGAACTCGCCGACCATGCGCGTGAGCAAATCGCATTTGCTCAACGCGGCGGCGCGTGTCGCCTGACCGGCGTCGACACCTACGCGATTGGCCACGATACGTGCGAGCTCGGCAACGCGAATGGTTTTGTCCCACAGGCTGCCAAGCGCCTGCTGATAGGTGACGTTTTTCAGCGGCTCCATATGGGACGCCAGCGGTGCTTTCAGATCCTCATCCCAGAAAAACTTGGCGTCGGCAAAGCGCGGACGGATCACGCGCTCGTAGCCTTTGCGAATTTCTGCCGGTTCACGGCTTTCAATATTGGCGATGCCGATGAAATGCTCGGTGAGCCGACCCTCGGGATCAAATACCGGCACGAATTTTTGGTTGGTTTCCATGGTCGTGACCAGCGCTTCGGAGGGCACGGCGAGAAACGCGCGCTCGAAGGTGCAGGCAATGGCCACCGGCCATTCGGTGAGATTGGCAATTTCGTTCAACAGATCGTCGTTCACGCGCGGGACGCCACCGGTTTGCGCAGTAACCGACGCAATTTCGTCGCGAATGCGCTGACGCCGCTCGACCGGGTCGGCCAGTACCTTGGCCGCGCGCATGGCGTCCAGCCAGCTGTCGGCATCCGCCACCTCAACCGGCGCGGGATGCATGAAACGGTGGCCGCGCGAACTGCGTCCGCTTTTCAGTCCCAGCACGTCTGCGTCGATGATGTCCGCACCATGCAGGATGACCAGCCAGTGCGCGGGCCGCACGAAGCTGTAGTCGTGGCTGGCCCAACGCATGGGCCTGGGAATCGGCAGCGCCTTCAAGGCCTCATCGATGATGTCCGGTAGCAGAGTGGCCAGCGGCTCCGCCGCTTTTACGGTCCGCCAGACGTACCAGCTGCCCTTGTCGGTTTCGAGTTTTTCCAGTTCGCTGACATCAACACCGCACGATTGCGCAAAACCCAGCAAGGCTTTTGCGGGTTGACCATCTTTATCGAGCGCCGCGCTGAGCGCCGGGCCACGACGTTCGACCGACTGCGCCGGCTGTGCTGCGGCCACGTCCGGGATATGGACGGCCAAACGACGCGGTGAAGCAAATGCCCTGGCGCTGTCGAGAGACGCGGCGACGCCACGTTTGGACAGACCATCGCAGATGCCACGCAAAAAAGCGGCCGACAGCTCATCGAGCGCCTTCGGCGGCAGCTCTTCCGTGCCGAGCTCGATCAGCAACGATTTATTTGCACTCATGCTGCCTGCTCCTTCGACTGTTTGAGGCCGGGGAAGCCGAGCTTTTCACGCTGCGCCACGTAGGTTTCCGCGACACCTCGCGACAGCGTGCGGACACGCAGAATGTATCGTTGGCGCTCGGTCACGCTGATGGCGCGACGCGCATCGAGCAGGTTGAAAGTGTGGCTGGCTTTCATCACCTGCTCGTACGCCGGCAGCGGCAGATTGGCGGCGATCAGTTGATTGGCGTTTTTTTCGCACACGTCGAACCAGTGCAGCAGCTCGGCCACGTCGGCCTGCTCGAAGTTGTAGGTGCTCTGCTCGACTTCGTTCTGATGGAATACGTCGCCATACGTCACCACACCATGCGGAGGGTGCGTCCATACGATGTCGTAGATGCTGTCCACGTTCTGCAAATACATCACCAGTCGTTCGAGCCCGTAGGTGATTTCGCCGGTCACCGGCCGGCATTCGAGCCCGCCAGCCTGCTGGAAATAGGTGAACTGGGTGACCTCCATGCCGTTGAGCCAGACTTCCCAGCCCAGACCCCAGGCGCCCAGCGTCGGCGACTCCCAGTTGTCCTCGACAAAGCGCAGATCGTGCACAAGCGGATCGATCCCCAGCTCCTTCAGCGAACCGATATACAGCTCCAGAATGTTTTCCGGATTCGGCTTCAGCATCACCTGGTACTGGTAGTAATGCTGCAGGCGATTGGGATTGTCGCCGTAGCGGCCATCCGTCGGACGTCGGCAGGGCTGCACGTAGGCTGCGGCCCACGGCTCGGGGCCGAGTGACCGCAAAAAGGTTGCCGGGTGAAACGTGCCGGCCCCAACCTCGAGATCGAGTGGCTGCAGCAGTACGCAGCCCTGGGCCGCCCAATAGCGGTTGAGCGTCTGGATGACGTCCTGAAAGGTACGCGCGGACATGGTTTTCCGTGGCCGTGAATAAAGCGTACTAGTATAGCTGCAGCCCGCTTTTTCACCGGATACTTCCGGCGCATCACCCGCAGGGCGTTCGATTACCGGAGGCACATTCCAATGTCTGCATCACCGCAAATCGCATCGCTGCTCGGCCGCCGCGGTCGTCTGGAACTCGACGAAATACTGGCAGCGTTGGTAGTGGATGGCTATGTGCTGGCCGACGATGCCAAGCAGGTGCGAATGGGCGCGCGCGCGGGACGCGCGACGGTCGAACTGCATCCGCTGGTAGTGATTGCCAACGCCAAGATGGTCAACCAGCGCGACCCTACCCGACCCTTGCGGCTGGAAACGCTGACCGAATGGCTTGCCGGTCATGCGGGACTGCCGTATCTGAAAATTGACCCGATGAAGATCAATGCCGGATCGGTAACCCAGGTAGTCAGCCACGCCTATGCGCAGCGACACCGTATTCTGCCGGTCGCAGCATCCGCAGGCGAAGTGACTTTCGCCACCAGCGAGCCATTCGACTCGGCATGGGCTGCGGATCTTTCGCAGATGCTGCGTCGTGACGTGAAGCGTGTGGTGTCCAGCCCGCTGGATATCCACCGCTACCTGCAGGAATTTTACGGCGTCCAGCGCTCGATCCAGCTGGCGCACGACGCCAAGGGTACGAGCCAGACGTCATCGGCCATTCTCAACTTCGAGCAGCTCGTGGAGTTGGGCAAGGGCGGCGAAGTGGGCGCCGACGACCGCCACGTGGTGCATATCGTCGACTGGTTGCTGCAATACGCGTTCGAACAGCGCGCATCGGACATTCATCTGGAACCACGGCGCGAAGTCGGCTTGATGCGCTTTCGCATCGATGGCCGCATGCACAAGGTGTTTGAATTGCCTGCACCGGTCATGACGGCCGTCACGGCGCGCATCAAGATTCTTGCGCGCATGGATGTGGCCGAGAAACGTCGCCCGCAGGATGGACGCATCAAGACACGCTCCGCTTCCGGTCGCGAGGTGGAGCTGCGTATTTCCAATATGCCCACCGCTTTCGGCGAGAAGGTGGTGATGCGTATTTTCGACCCGGATCTAGTCGTCAAGGATTTTGCCCAGCTGGGCTTTTCGCCGGGCGAAGGCGCGCTTTGGCGCAGCCTGGTCGAGCGCCCGCACGGCATTGTCTTGGTCACCGGTCCTACCGGTTCGGGCAAGACGACCACGCTGTACTCGACCTTGCGGCATCTGGCGACGCCAGAGCTCAACGTATGCACCGTCGAAGATCCCATCGAAATGGTTTCGCCCGAGTTCAACCAGATGCAGGTGCACGCCGCCATCGACCTGGATTTTGCCGCGGGCGTGCGCACACTGCTGCGGCAGGATCCGGACATCATCATGGTCGGCGAAATACGTGATCTAGAAACCGCACAGATGGCGGTACAGGCCTCGCTGACAGGCCATCTGGTGCTGTCGACGCTGCATACCAATGACGCGCCCAGCGCAGTCACGCGCATGCTTGATCTGGGCGTGCCGCACTATTTGATCCAGTCCACGTTAGCCGGTGTCGTTGCGCAACGACTGGTACGCACGCTATGTCCTCACTGCAAGCAGCCGACGACGCAAGAGCCGAGGGCGTGGAATGTACTTACCCACGGCTGGGATATTCCGGTTCCGGAACAGGTATTTGAACCGCTGGGCTGTCTGGAGTGCCGCAATACCGGGTTTCTCGGCCGCACCGGTATCTACGAGATGATGAAGATGTCGAGTCGCTTGCGTGGTCTGATTTCAGCCAACCTGGATTTGGGAAATTTCGGCAAAGCGGCACTTTCCGAGGGCATGCGACCGCTGCGAATTTCGGCGGCAGACCAAGTCGCCGCCGGACTGACGACCGTGCAGGAAATCCTTTCAGTTCTGCCACCGGTGGAAAACTTTGACGATACGCTGGCCGAAGATGTGCGGCCGTAAAGACGTCCATATTTTCAGTTGATCGAGGCGTATGAAACCCGTATTGATCATTCAAACCGGGCGCGCCCCGCATCCGATTCGCGGCCGACACGGCGATTTTCCGCACTGGTTCCGGCTGGGCACTTGTCTGCCCGCAAGCCGACTGCAGGTCATCGCCGTGAGCGAAGGTCATTCGCTGCCATCTCCAAAAGATATCGCGGGCGCTATCATTACCGGCTCGGCGGCGATGGTTACCGAGCGTCAGTCGTGGAGCGAAAACACCGCCGGCTGGATACGCGACGCAATGGATCTGCAACTGCCGATGTTCGGCGTTTGCTACGGTCATCAACTAATGGTGCATGCGCTAGGTGGGCGCGTCGACTACCTGCCCGGTGGACGCGAAATTGGCACTCAATGGATTCAATTTCTCCCGCATTCCCCACGCGATACGTTGACGGCCAGCTTTCCCGCCAGTTTTCGGGCGCACACCACGCACGAGCAAAGCGTGCTGGAAGTACCCGCCGGCGCCACGGTGCTGGCCCGATCGGTGCGTGATCCACACCAGTTGCTGCGATACGGCCCCAAGGCGATCAGCACCCAGTTTCATCCGGAATTCAGTGCCGAAATCATGCGCGCTTATGTGCGACGCAAGACAGCCGTGATGAAAAGCGAAGACACCGATCCGGAGAACGTTTTCGCCGCCGTGGCTCCGACACCGGTAGCTCGACGGCTACTTCGGCACTTTTCCGCCTGCATGGATACGCCGCTCGCTGGATGAGTTTCCCAGCGGCTTATCGGCGCAAGCGCCGTGCGATGGCGTCGCGTGCGAATAGCGCAAATACCACGCCGAACAGGAATCCGCCGATATGTGCCCACCAGACGTAGGCGCCATAGCTGGGGCCGATATAACTGAAGAGCAGCTGCAGCAGCGCCCACAGCCCGATCAGTAAAAATGCCGGTACGCGAACAAACTCGAGGTACAAGCCCAGCGGCAAGACTAGGCCGAGCTTTGCGCGCGGAAACAGCGCGACGTAGGTGCCCACCACAGCGGAGACCGCACCGCTGCAGCCGATGATCGGCAGTCGTACGCCGGCAAGAGAAAGCGCGCCAATCAGATTGGCAACGATGCCGCCCAATACAAACACCAGCAAAAATCGAAATGATCCAAGGGTTCTTTCGGCTGGTAGACCAAAAATGGCCAGAAAGAGCATATTGCTCAGCAGGTGCAGCCAGGTCACGTGGATAAACAGCGCCGTAAACAATCGCAGCAGCGCAGGATCGGCCATCTGCGGCAGAAGCGGCTCGCTCGAATTGAAAATGTTCGCTGGGACGGTGCCCCATTCCAGCAGCAAAAGCCCTCGGCGTGGTTCTGGCGTTAGTGCCAAAGCCAGGAAGCACAGCACACAAAGGATTAGCACCAGCAGGGTTGCCCAGTGCCAGCTATTGCGTCGTCGTGCATCAACGTGGATAAACACACTTGCTCCGAGGTCTTTTTACAGCCGCTATCCGGTCCATGATAGAGCGGCGTGCATCAGGGCGCCGGCGTCTCACTCAAAAAGAGCTGAGCGGGGGCCAAAACGATCTTGCGATTGAGGGTTTGGTATTAAAGCCCGTGGCGTTGCCCGATGGCGTTTCACGCGGGGCGCTGGCACCGGCGAGTCCATAAAGCACTGCCCCCGCTTTCTGGATCGCAGCGTTTGAGGTGGTAAGACCCGTGGCTATCAGCGGTTGCCATTCGCTCACAGCGGCGCGTATCAGGCAAAGAAAAACCCCCACCGTTACCGGTGAGGG
>Ga0302232_10000049_pt1 | contig 102556 bp, 175 predicted proteins | sample II_Palsa_N2_3_FD_193575 | JGI IMG/M metagenome (GOLD analysis project Ga0302232, IMG submission 193575) | Peat permafrost microbial communities from Stordalen Mire near Abisko, Sweden - II_Palsa_N2_3 | ecosystem: Environmental > Terrestrial > Soil > Palsa > Peat permafrost | place: Sweden...
CCCTCTGATTTGAATTCACCCAGCGAGCGACGGTCCTTGACCACGTGCCATGTGGCATCGTTCGCCCTGGCCCGACCAGGCCTCACCGTCCTGCCGTCGACGTGCACCGCCTCTCCGGCGCGGGTGCGCTCCAGAGCGGTGCGCAGCGCGATGTCCGCCGAGTCGCACACGCGTACGCGTCCGATACCCGGATGGTCGTACTGGGTGTCGAACGCGGACTGACAAAACATGATGCCGTCCTTGGCCTTCTGCTCGCCAGCTTGATCGCCCGCGCGACGGTAGCCACCGGCTGCGGCGCGGTATGAGTCTAGGGCGCGAGCGCGGTCGCCGCCGATCTCGTACTGTGCGGCGCGGAAGAGGTGGTCGGCCGGTTCGGAGCCACTGCGCTGAAGTGGTAGAGTGATTCGCATGTCGGTTGCTCGTACATGAGACTTTAATTTTGACATCTTAACTCCAAGCAATTTATACCCGTCTTGTGTCTTTAAGTCGACTGTGTCGCTGTACATGTGGATAACTATGCAGGGCCGTCCACCATACAGTACAGTCTGACCTTCATTGAAGGCGTCTGCATTGGCGTCCCTCATCTTCGCAAACCGACCGCGATCGCGCGCCTTGAAGTCCTTCGCCTTGCCGGACTCCTGCTTCAGCATCTGCAGCCGCGCCCACTCGACGTTGGTGATCTTGCCGGCCTTCTTCTTGGCATCGAGCTCGGCGATCTCCTCGGCTGGAGCGGTGTCTAAGGCTGCCGCGCCAATCTTTTTAGCAACGGCGTGTACTGCATCAAACTTTCTGCCACCACATTTCGCACACACCATCGGGTCTTTGCGGCTTGCGTTGAACACGTGCGGGTCTTCTTTGTCGGCCAGGTCGGCCAGGTCGGATGCGTACGAGACCTCGTTGCGCTCTCCAGACGGCAGCGGAACCAGGCTGGAGGTCTTGATCGGTACGGGGAGGATCTCGGCGTCTTTTGCTTTGCCGCCACGTTCGTAGGCCTTCTGGGCCTCGTTCATATTAGGCGCCCAAACCGTACCAACATTCTTGCCCGTAAACTTGGTCATTACCGATGTGCGAGGGATCATCACTCCACCCACCTTACCGTCGTAGCCTTCTACTTCTACAGGTACTATGGCGGTTTCTTCTTTTTGTGAGCCCACCACTTGGTACCGCACCGGCATCTTTACAGTGGCTTCAAATCGCACTGCATCTTTCGCGCGCTCGTCACGCGCCCTCTTCGTCTTGTCCTGCGACACTCCGACGTAGCTCTCCTCGTTGCGCTCTCCGGCGGGAAGTGGCACGAGGCTGGAGGTCTTGATCGGGACGGGGAGGACGTCGGTTGCTTTCGCTGCGAATTTCTTGGCTTCTTCTAAAGTCATTTTTCCTCGTTGAACACCGTTTGAACGGTATCCAGCCCAAGTGTTGTTTCCAGTAGAAACAACTTTCGCTCCGCTTGAATGGTCATACTGGCCAGGGTCTTTCTTGGTCCATTCGGCGTCCTTCGCCCGAGAGTAGGGGCCATCCTGCGGCTCCAACTTGAATAGGCGATGGCGCATTTCTTTCACGGTTTCACTGCCTTTGGCCTCGTCAGGGAAGTACTCCTTCACCTTGGCGTTTTGGTCGTGGATGCTGAACAGCTTTGCGCGCAGTTCGCGCACAGTGCGCTCGTCGCGTGCACGCTTGTTCTTATCCTGCGACTGCGTCAGACCCTCTTCGTGCTTGGCCAATGCTAGGGCACGCTCGGGATCGGCCTCGCCGACCGGCTCGATGTCGTCGCCCACTCGTGATACGTTCTTCATGGGCATGACGCCCTCCTTTTCTATGTTGGTTTCGGCCCAGAGATTCGAACTCCGATTCAACGGATCAAAACCGTTTGTCCTACCATTGGACAAGGCCGAAGCTAAGTACCAGTGGCCAAATTGCATGTGGACGCGTTGCCGGGACCGCCAGCTGCGACTCCGGCGATGAACTGACCCGCCGTTACCGTCAACCACTCAGTCTGTCCTGCCGCGATCACAAGTCCATTGCCTTGGTTCACGGTAATGCCAGAGCCGCCGATGGCCACCGTTATATGGCATGGACCGAGGTTCGTCACGCGCAGCAACGTTCCCGATCCGGGCAGAGCGACGGCGGTAGAGGCGAATCCGAATGAAGTTCCGGTTGCGCCGGATACTGCGAAGTTTCCTTGAGGCATTTAATGCTCCTTGCTTTCTTCCTTGCCAAGATTGGTGCTACAGCAGTCCCTTGAACGCACCGACAGTGTACAGCCGGTCTATCTCCGCCTGCCACCTGCGTCCGTGTGTGCAGTCGCCGCTCGAGATGTGCGCCATCTCGTGCAGCAACGCCTGCTTCCACAGCGTGCGGCAGATGGCGCGCATGGTGTCCACTTCGATTATGTGGTTTTCCCTGTCCGTGAAGTCGCAGCAGGCGTGCTTGCCGTCCAGTGGACGGAACAGCACGTCGGTATCGAGCGGCAGTCTACCGTCGAAGTACAGTTCGTTGTACTTCAGAAACGCACGCCGAAGTTTCGTGTGGGACAGGTGCACGAGTGGCCTCCTTAGAAGCGTTTCTCGTACAGCGCCAGGTTGTAGAACGGGAAGAACTCCACGGCGAACCGCGTGACGGTGCCGGTCTCGTCCTGCGTGATGGAGACGACGCTGTACCCGACGTGGGCCTGCAATTTCAGCTTGCGCATGAACAGGCTCTGGTCGGTGGTGCATCCCAGCTGCAAGGCGTGCACCTCGCGCGGGTAGCCGTACTCGAACTTGTGGTAGTGGCCGATGAGCAGCACCTTCGGCTTCTCGCCGCCCTGGTAGCTCTCAACTAGCTTCTGTGCCGTGTAGCTGGTGGCGTAACTGGAGCCGCCGCCCGGATGCACCAGCCGCATGGGAGCCGATCCGCCGCCCTTGACCTGCAGCTTGATGTCGTGCTCGCCGTAACCCAGGTATTTCAGGTCTGTACGTCCTTGCTCGCGCGCACGAAGCTCCAGGTAGCGGCCGATCTCGACGCCCTCGCGCTGCTGGTACCAGCCTTCGTGGTCGTCTCCGGCGATGTACTGCGTCTCGATGCCCTTGCGGATCGGGTACTTGTCGATCATGTAGTCGCACTGGGCGTCCATGCCCGGACGCGTGATAAGCTCTGTCTTGTTGAAGCGCGCCTCGCCGTCGATCCAGTTGCCGCCGTTGTATACGACCGCGATGCCTTCGCGCTCGAAGTGATCGTATGCCGCGTTGAGAACGTCGAGACGGGAATGCTTGTTGCAAAGGTGGTTGTCGGACACCAGTCCGAACCGCTGCGTGCCGACAACACCTTTGAACACGGTGGTTGCCGGCTCAATGTGCACACCCTCGAGTAGCTGGATGAGTCCATCTTTGCGCGAAGCCAGCATGGAGCCGCCCAGTTGCATAGACTCCACCAGCGCGCGCACCTTGGATGGACCGCAGTCAAGTATGTCCGCCAACTCCTCGGCCGTCTTCGGCCCCTTCTTCAGGGCCTTGCGCAGCAGTTGCTGGTGGTCGGTCTCGGGCACTGCCGGTTTCATAGATTCTGTGATGTCCGGCAGAGTGTTGCGTCGCAGTAGCGACACGTCTAATCCTTCCGCTTTCAGTTGACGTCGCACCTTCGCGACCGTACCGCTTCCGCACTGTCTCCTTACGATTATCTCGTCGCTGGAATACAGCCTAGACTTGACGTCCTCTGTTATGGCTGCCAGTTTTTCGTCTGACACGTTGGGCATCGGCACGTGGCGGTATCCTTGTAAGTGTGGTTGCTACTTCACTTTATCTGCGGTGGCCTTGTGGCAGTCGCATGCGCACTTCAGGCTGTAGCATTTGTGGTGCTTGCCGTTAGTACAGGGTTTGGTAGTGAAGTCCGGTGCGGCGGTGAAACGACCACGGCCGAACACCAGCACTTCTTCCACTTTTCGTTTGACGCCTCTAGGCATGGATGAAGCCGAGCAGTTGGAGGATGAGCAGGATCAGCAGCAGGAACCCGAGGCCGCCGTAGCCGTAGCGGTAGCCACCGACCGGGGCGGTGCCGAATCCGACGCCGTTCATGAGGATGAGAACTACCAAAATAATTACAATCATTGCTTCTCCTTCTTGCTTTCGTATATTATGTAGACCATGCCAGGCGGGATCTTGATGGGCTTCGGCACTACGAGCTCGGTTCGCGGCGCGCCGCAGACGCCGCAATGGTCCGCCCCCGGCGCGTACAGCACGCCGCATTCGCGCGTCCACTTCCAAAGGAATGGCACGCGGGCGCGGCAGTAGGACATCTTGGTGTATGGCATCGACGCGCCTCGATCTAATACCTTCGCAGGTTCTTCACTGGTATGGTGCGCTCCGCGCCGCTCTCCGTCGTTTCCTGGATGAAGAACGGGCCTTCTTTCATCGCCTTCTTGCGAAGCTGCGTCATCGTACCGGCCTGGTCTTTTGCTGGCTTCTTCGGAAGTAGTTCACGACGCTTCTTGGCAGCAGCTCTGCACTTCTCTATGTGCGCTGCCCACGTTGCTTTTGTATATCCTTTTGGAACGCCGGAGTCCGCAAAATCTTTATGGCTCAGAGCGTCCAGCCCCAGCGACTTGTGCTTCTTCAGCTCCTTGCCGGTGACGCCCAGAATGGACTCCAGCAGCCCGTAGTATCGCGGCTCCACGAGGCCCTGGCCAGTGCCGTCCTCGATGGGATGCGGGTCCCACAGCAGCTCGCCGTCCAGGGCGACGCAGGCGTGCATTCCGCCGCGCGGGCTGACGCCCTCGATCGTGGAGTAGCCGCTGGGTTTCTTGCCGTCGATGAATGCGCGGCGGTAGGACAGACCGTAACCGGCCAGGAAGTCGTTGGCGCGCTCAGCCTGATCGTCCGTGGACATCTCCGGCACGGCTTCAAGTGGCAGATCCAAAATTGATGCTAAACACGCCGCGAAGCAATTTCCTGTTTCTCCCACTCGAGTTTGAACGACTCTATGCATTGTCCTTACGCTCCGTGGCTATGGCGGCGCGCCTGTCGACGGCCTCAGCCACCAAAGCGGACGTCAATGAACTTGAAACTCCGGCGACATGCGCCGCGTCCGAGAACCCGCTCCGCCATTGCTCGAGACGATCCACCTTCAGGTCCAACCCGCTGAGGCGACTGCCGTGCTCTTTTTGCCCTAGCTCTAGCTGAATTGTTTTCTTATCTCCGTCGTCCACTCGCTGTGTGAGTCGCCCATAGATTACAGCAGCTACTATGATGCTAGTCAGTATGCCGCCAATTCCCACCGCTATTTCTGGTGTCACTTATCCCGCCTTTCTAGTTTGGCCCGACTGGCGGGAGTCCCATGGTGTACGGCGTTCTGCAAATATGCGCTCGGTCAGGCGCACTGTGGCGTCTATGAAGAATACGTACGTAAGCAGCGCAGCGGCGTCCTGTCCGCGCGAGAAGCGCATGGCCTGCTCAACGTCCAGGGTGTAGGCCATCTCGCCGTTGCGCACGGTGAAGTATTGCGGCGTCGCAACATCGGCGCGCTCGATAAGCCATGCGGTCATTACAGTCTCGGTTCTTTCACTGAGTAGCTGTGATCGGTTTCATGTACCACGCCGTAAGCACGTCTCCGTCACCGACAGTCTTGTGCAGAAGCGTGATGGCGTTGTCCAGGAGCGTGTAGTCCACGTTCTGCGTCAAGAACAGGCCATTGAGATACAGGGCCATGCTGCCGGTTGATGGGGTGTCCACTAGTAGGAAGCGATTGCCAGTGGCAAGCAGTTGGGTCTGTACGAATACTGGGTTCACACTACCGCCTTGGTTACGCAAACAAAGTCATCGTCCATGTCAACCGTGCGCTCCGCCAGCTTGTGCGAGCTGTCACCGAAGAAGTAGATCATTCCATCCTTCATGCGACAGTGGCACTGCGTGATGCCGGTGTCGTAGTCGAATATGAGGATGGAGGGGTCCACCGTCGGCGCGTACGTGGATTGGTTCCACTCCCAAGCGTCGTCGCCCTTGATCGGAACTTCGTGGGTGGAGTCGCACCCTGGACAGTGCCACATAAGATGTCCGTCGTGCGTTACTCCGGCCCTGGCCACTAAAGTACTCCTGCATCGCACGGTTTCGAATGATCATGCGTCGCCAACCAGCGGCGGAACATCGGCATCGTGAATGACGTGATGGCTGCGAACGTCATGCTGGACAGATGGTGGCCAAGCATATAGTCTTCTTTCGCGCTTTCCACGGTGTGATAGCCGATCATGCACTTCGTTTCATCGAAGTTCTTGCCGTTGACATCGTACTGGTCTACCACGAATACGTTGCTGGATTCCGGTGAAGGACCGACGTAGCAGTCGATGGAATCTCCATCTGAGCCGTTGATCCCCATGTCGATGAAGCCATAGTCCGCGGGCATCGTCGTTGACCAGCTTACACCATCCGGTGTGACTCCGGTGCGCACTCCGCCTTCTGGCGTCTCGACGCGGACGGGAAGCGCGTGGTAGTCCAGCATGCCTTGCGCCCGGTTGGTGACGCTGGAAGCGCCGTCTTCGTCAAAGGATCTGTGCCTTGGAACTTCGGCCTTGTACACACTACCTTCACCAGCAAAGCTAAGTTTGTAGCCAAGCCGCTGAAGTTTGTGGCCATCCCAAAGTTCTGCCACATAGACTGGTTTTCCTTCAATATCGGCCGCGCCTTCTGCGTATTCTTGGGCCGTCTGAAGACTCTTGAACGTACGGTTCGAGAGGGTGTCTTCCGCCTTCTTGCGCAGTGGTCGTGTGCCATGGCGAGCGTCCGTGGCGTACGCCACGATGGAGCCGTCCGTGAAGCGAACCGGGACGGCTGTTTTTCCGTCCAGGTCCTCAATGGCGTCGCCGATGGACGCGACGACGCGCGTCTGACCGCCGAACAGCAATGCCTCGCCGACCTTTAGCCCCGTAGGCAGTACTGGAAGATCAGGAGCGATGTCGGTTGCCTTGCCAGCCTTCTTCTTGACCAGTTCTGGGCCCTTCTTCTCGTCGTTGTCCTCTGGCTTCGCCTTCGGCTCGTCAGGATCCTCGCCTTGGCCCGTCTTGTTCTCGGCCTTTATGGCCTTGGCTGGCGAGTCGGCCTCGCCCAGACCAGCGCCCTCGCCTCCGAAGAGGCCCTCGCCAAGCTCACCTTCCGAAGTCACGTCGTCGCTGAGCTTCTGGATGAACTCGTCGTCCAGCGTGGAGCCGATACCGGTGACGTCGCTGGTGCGCTTGACTTCCTGCGCGACCTTGCGCGGCGACATGATGCCGCCATTGAGGTACACCGTGGTGGTGTCTGCGACAGCCTTGGCCAGCTCGGCCTTGTCCTTCTCGTCCAGCACGCGGATGGAGGGGCAGAGCAGGTCGAGATCATCGGGCACCTCGCCCAGCTCGGACATGCAGACGACTGGATACAGTTTCTCTAGCTGTGGGAGCAGGTATGTGGCCTGATCAGTGGAGATCTTCTCTTCGTAGATCTTCTCGTCGCCATCACCAGCTTGACCCAGGCCGTTGTATGTGCGTCCGAACAGGCGTGTAACCGGCATCTGCGCCGCACCAGCCAAATTCAACTGGAACAACTGGAAGATCTCGCCGAGACCGCCGAAGCTGAACTGCGTCGACTCTATAGAGCCGTCAGCCGGCAGCGGGATAAGCGAGTTGTTGCTCATCAGGTGGTTGAGCGCCGTCATGCGCTGCTCGAACTTTTGCGTCGCCATCTGCGACGAGCCGAGGCCGGACAGCATCTGCGCCAGCTCCGGGAACTTCATGCCCAGCAGGTTGGCTCGGAACGTTAGCGACAGGATGTTCCACATCGTGTTGTCCAGCATGGTGATGGACTCGTACGACGGCTCCAACACCGAGATGCCCCACCACGACTGCGCCTCAACCTCAGGCGTCGGAACGGTGGGCCCGAGGAAGCGCAGCACGCGGCTGGAGTGGACCTGGAATGACGTGCCGCCGGCCGGCGTGACGTCGTACGTCTCCGGCTTGCCGAAGTCCAACGGCCGGTTGATGTCGGTGCACACGTCGCCGCTCGGGTGAATTCCCGCCCAGCGGTCGAAAGGTATTACGCCCTTGTACGCACCGATCTTGACGGACTCGAGGTCGAGCGGCTGGTCGAGCTCGTTCTCCTGGCCGTCGATGACCATCAGGCCGCCGGCGCCGCCGAACAGGCGCCCCCACGTCAGGCCGGTGAGGATGTTGTTCTTGGTGTTGGTCTTGCGCAGTGCGCGGTTGATGCGCGTGATATCCTTCGGCTCGATGTCGCTGGTCATCGTCGGCCAGGCCTTGACCATGTCCTGCGCCGGCACCTCGACGATGCGGCGGCTGATCCAGTGGTTGCGGAACAACGTGATCAGGTTCCAATAGTCGTACGACAGGCGCACGAGGTTGTACTCGGCGCCCTGGCCGAGCGACGGCGTGCCGAAGCCCATGCGGGCCCCGGAGTTGGAGAACAAGTCGGCGGCCTGCGCCGTGGTGGCTCCGCCGATGCCCAGCAGCTTCTCGACGTTGTTCGCTATTTTGCGCTTGCGGGGCTTGGGCATCTATCGGATTCCTTTCCAAGACAACGCCCTTGCGCCGCTTCGGTTGTGGTGCCTAGAACCACCGGGCGCAGGATACAAGTCACTGCGCCCGATCTTTGCCTAAAGTACGTCCAGCGAACTGCGCAGGAATAGACCAGAAAGATTGTTTAGTCTGTAGAACGTCAAATTATTGGATATTTCATTGTTCTTGATGGTGTAGACCTCGTCGGTGTGCTGTCCCCGCACACGAACCGCCCTGCCGGGTTCCAACACAGGCTCTTCTTCGACGCTCGGCAGCTGACCAACATGGTTTTCAAACACTTCCGCGCACATCGCACGCCGCCGAAGCAGCAAATCCGCACCCTCTCGTATGAGCGCGTATGCGCGCTTCCAAGAAGGATTCGGCGTATTGTCCTTCCATGCGGTGGCCCAATCAGCTAGATGCGCCAGATCGTGGTCGCTGAGATCGTTGTTATTTCCATGCAGCAATTCAGATAGGTTCATACATGCTCCATTGCATCCGGACTCCACCGGTGGGTTGTACAGCATCAAAACGTCGCGAAGTCCTTGACGGCGGAGGCCTCCATCACGACGTCGCCCTTGTCCATGACGACCTGGCCCACGGCCGCGTTGTCCTTGTAAAAGACGATTTCGCAGCCGACCTGCTTGTAGCAGTCGGCCTCCACGGTTAGCTCCTTGCCGCCCGCGTATATCCTGAACTTCTTCATGTCAAATCTCCACTTCCGACTCCGGCAGGATGTCCGTCTCCTCCATCCAGATTACGTTCGTCTCGCTGTAAGGCACCGCCATGACGTCGCCCTCGTCGCTCTTCACGAACGCCCACAGCAGGCGCTTGTTGGAGCTGAGAATGGCCTCCAGCACCTCGTCGTCTATCAGCATGCCGCGCCAATGGATGACGTCTCCGGCTTGTATCTCCACCTGTCTGCGTTCGTCAGGCAACGTCTTACTACGGCGACGAATGCGCAGCGCCATAACACCCCTCTTGCGGGTCTTGCAGACCCGAGTCACGTACGGCAGGCGGTAGTTCATGCCGCCTCCGCGATGTCGCCGCTGGCCACTTGCTTGAACTGCGTGAGCGTCATTGTCTTGATGGAGCCGTTGCGGTAGACCCGGTGCGGCCAGCTGACGTCCGAGAACGCGAGCAACGGTATGATGAGGCACCTGCAGTTGAATATGTTGCCCGGCGCGTACTTTCCAAGCGGCTTCTCGTCGACTAGCGCCTCTGGATCCGGTAGGTCGCCCCACGAGCAAAGCACGCCGTTCAGGTTCTCGTGGCTGGCGCGGGTGCGCTGGTCGTGCGACGTCGCCCACTCGAACCACTCGAGGTTCAGCGCCTCGGACCGCGCCCGGGTGAGCGCCGAACTGGCCTTCTGCGCCTCGGTCCTGGATATGAGCCGCGTCCTGGAGCGCAGCAGCTCGGGGAACCGCTTCTGGTACATCTTGGCAATCGTTGCCGGCCGAGCTCCGGCCTGCTGCGCCTTAGTGACTTCGTTGGTCAGTGTAGTGGCAGCTTCGAGTGGTAGGGAACTAATCAGCGAAGCATTCTCCCTGATCAGTTGCTGGACGCGTGCGCCCGTCGGGCCCCGCATCTCGGCCTCGAGCAGTTGATAAAGTTTGCCGGCTTGGCTCGACCTGCTGGCCGCCTCGCGCCAGGAGCGCCAGTTGGATTTCTGCGCGCCGTGGACCATGCGCGTGGCCAGCAGCTCACTAGCGGCCAGTATGTCTGGCATGCGGGAACGCAGAGCGAGCTCGTTCAGCCATTGACTGAACGTCTGCTCCGGCTTCTGCTTTACCAGTACGCGGCCGATGATCGCCTTGATGCCTTTCGCGTAACCGTGTTCTAGGCGCTGCGTGGCATGGAACTCTACCGGCGCCTTCTTGGCGGGATTCTTGCTCGTCTTTTTCATCGGGGGCATGGCGGTTCAGTCCGAGACGGCGATGATGGATCCGTCCGGCATGACCAGCACCTCGCGGTTGCGAGCGCCGCCGAGCACGGAGTTCAGCTCATGGGCCGTATAGCGCCGCGACTTGCCGCCAACCAGTTTCTTGGCGGCGTACTTGTAGAGAAACAACCAGAATTTCTGCATCATACAAGGTTCCTGGCGCTCCACTTCGGCGTCATCTGTTCTTTCCAGTTCTCTTTCGCCGACGTACAAGTGACTCCAAATCCAGTGGTATCGTCGTCGCCCTCGAACGTGAACACACCCGGCCACTCCTTGTAGACCACGCACGGATGGTCCGGGTCACCACTGTCGAGCGGGTCTACTTGGTCGGCAGGAGCGACAGGCGGCGCGGGTTTAGTGTGATGGAACCAGCTTGCGAACAGCAATACAGCGATTGGAAGCATGGTCAGTACCTCGTGGACAGGAACCAAACTAGGAATGGGTACCAACGCGTCGTGGTCGCTGCGCACAGGAGGTTCACACTGGTGCGACGTCCTTCGCATACCCAGAATCTTTATGCGTCTTCTTCAACTTCTTGCTGACTAAGTCGTCAACAAACGACGCGCTGAACCCGTATTTCTTCACGATATTTGCCGGGGTCATTCCCTGCTCGAGCTCACGTTTGACCAGCTTGGCCGATCCAGCGTCGGTGTCGCGTTTCCAGGCGTCCTTCTCGGAGTCGGAGGCTTTCGCCGTGGTGAGCCGAGACTTCTCGGCCTTTAGAACGGCCGTAACCTTAGCGAGAGGAACGCCTTCAGACAGTGCTTTGCGCGCAATTACTTCGTACTTAGCCAGCGTGTCTTTCATAGTAGCGGCTGTCTTAACTTTTCCCAGAGCGCCTTCACTTACGGCCTTGATCTGCGCCTCGAAGGACGCGGCATCTTCCGCCGGACGCTTGGAGCGTGGAATCACCTTCGCCATGGGCGCTACATTGGCCGGTGCCTTCTGTACGTCGTGGCGCGTGGAGCCTACTGGATTGACGGCGTCCTTCCCCTGAGCGGCGGAGGACTTCGCTTCTTCGGCCTTCTTGGCCACGTAGCGATCCAGGAAGGTGACGATGGGCTTCGCCTGCTTGGGCTTCTCGGCGTACTTGTACTCGTCTTTGGCGCTACCTTTTTCGTACTGGTTGACCCACTTGATCGCCGCCGCTTCACTGGGGAACCCGGTTTGTTCTTTGCCGTCTGGCAGCTTGACGTACGCACGTCCGCTGGGCATGGTGCGAATCTCACAAGATTTATACGGCATGCGTGCTTCGTCCCGCGCCGCCCTCGCGTCCAGAGCGGCGTCCAGCGCGCGGTGCAGCCGGGCCTTGCGGTCGTTGATTGTTCCCGGCCCATCACGTAGTACCGTCGGCTTGCCCATTTCAGTCTCCTTCGTCCAAACGTAAAATGCCCTCGCATCCAGGTATGAATACGAGGGCTCTTCCAAACTTATTTTGCTAGAGCTTTGCGGCGTGCCCAAGAAGCTAGTCTGCTCTTCGACTGCCGTGATCTGTAGTCTCTGTCGGCCCACTGTGACTTAGCACGTTGTGATAGTACTTCCGTAGACTGTGGTGCACGATTCATGTTCTGCAGCCCACGTTCTAGTTTAGCGCGGCTTTCTTTATTGGCCCATTGCGCTTTGGCGCGCTCGGAACATGCTTGTTTCTGCGCAGGTGTTTTCTTCTTACCAACGTTAGCGCCGTGGTTAGCTCGCCAAACAGGGTCTTCCCACAAGCGTTTGAACATCTTGCTAGTATTGGCTTTGAATTTAGCCGTCCTAGGGCGCGCACACCGTTTGCGCAGATCAGGATCGGCTGCGTGCTTTGCCTTCAGTTGCGAGCTAACGTAAGCCCTAACTTCTGGGTCAGCGAATGTCTTCCTACATGCTGCTGCGACACTAGCACGTACAGCCGGGTCAGAGAATCGTTTTAACTGCGCTTTGCGCATGTTGTTTCTAGCTACGGCACCGAATTCTATGTGCTGTCCACCGCCGCGTGTCAGGTTGTAGCCACCACCTAACGGGTCGTCAACGAACGTGTGCAGCTTCGCGATGTAATACGTTTCCATTTCATTCAGACGACTTATTGGGCCAGTCCAGATCACTTCCCAACTGAAACCCTCTTCGTACTTGTTCTTACGCAGTGCACTGTGGAAGTAGGACTTGCATCCTTTACGTGCTTGTCCTACGTGACCTTTCCATCGTTTCAGCACAGTCAGCACGTTCTTATGCTGACCAACGTATCCCATGTCATTCTTTAGATTTACAGAATGGTATATACACCCAATCTGTTCTTGCTTCGATTTCTTCATCGCTATCTCCAGCGGCTCCGGTAGTTAAATCAAAGAAGGCCGCCCGGAGATGAGCGGCCTTGTCGGTCTGCAGGACCTATCTTTGAAGATTTATTTCTTAAGCCACTTGGGCAAAAACCCCTCCGCTGACATCATCGACGATGCCTTCCTCGGTGACGGTGCCGGTGACAGTCGCCACGGTGCCATCAAGATTTGTGTAAGTCCAGGTTACTTGAATGGCCTCACCACCAGCAGCAATTACTGCGCCAGCAGGAATGGCAGCCGAGAACGTGGTGCCGGTGGGGTCGGAGGGAACCAACGCGACCGGGAAGTTGGTCATGTCGGACGAAGTGACTGCGGCCTTGGTGCCGTCGAGCGTGAAAGCCGCGCCGGTGAACGCAGGGGTTACTTGAAATACGGGGGTGTTGCCGGGCTGAATCGGAAGAAGAGCCATGTCTGTGTTACTCCTTATTTGATTTGTGCGATGGACCCGCCATCGACGTTGTCTTTCGCCTTGTCGGACAAGAGCTTGATTAACTGGCGCAAATCGCAACAGACTTCGCGCAACAGTTTGTTCGTCTCTCGTAGTTCACGTGCTAGATCACCCTCTACATCAGGCGGGTAGCCGGGGTGTCTACGGAAATCATCAGCCATAGACTTGGCTCCCTTCACGCAGCGGTTGCTGCTGGTTTAATTATAGTGGCCTGGTGGGTGGTCTGGCTAGTTACTGCGACATGCGTACAACGGGTGTTACAAATAGCTCACTGGCTGGACAACCAATTCTACGCTAGTACTTCGGCCATGTTGGTGTTGCGGCGCTCCGGATCGACAAGACTATTCGGTCGCCAAAAGATGCGCAGACCTACTTGCTTGGATAACTCACGAGCTTCTTCACAGGTTACGAACTTGCGTTCTACTGCGTCTGACTTCACGACTGCTTTGCCCTTCACTGTCACGCACCTCGCCACTAAGCTCTTCCCGTTCCTGCTGCGATGGCAGCTACGTATTCGGCCGGCAGCCAGATATATGTGAATTCTGTCTGCGCTTCCAGCGGACTGTCCTTCATCTTAGCGAGGCGTCCGTGCGCCAGCTTCAGTGTAAGCTGGCCCTCGACCGGGCCACCGCAATCGCGTAGACGAGCTAGGAGCAGTTGATTGTACTGGTCTGGGTTGGTCTTACATGCGTACAATGCCTGGATGTCGTCGGTGGATATGCTGAACGAAATGGGCTTCGGCGCTTTGAGGATCTCTTGCTCGAGGGTCACCGCGCATTCCTCAGCTTGTCGTAGAACTTCACGGCATCGTTGTATGGCGCGAATTCAGCGCGTCGCGCTTCGTCGTAAAACCGTTGCGTCTTGTAGTTGCGCCTCGCGATCCAGTAACCATTGTACGCTTCCTTCCAGCTTGGCCAATGTAACTTCGGCATGGTCGGAATTGAGCCATCCACACACACTTCGAACAGTAACATCCCTAGAAACTTCACTTCTTCACGACCTTCCTTATCGACAATGCACAGTTACAATCCCCGCCGCAGGCGGCGCGCGCCAGTACTTCGCGGCGACGCATCTCCTTGGTCAGCTTGATACCTGCCATGCCGTAGACAATGAGTTCACGCAGCGCGTTAGCGTGTTCTCTGCGGACTTCGTCCTTGCTCATAGTTCCGCTTCTCCGACGTAAACCGCGAAGGTCTGCGACACGCCGTTCACGCTTACGTCGATCGACGACACGAAAGGCATCGCGCCGCAAACATCCTCAGCGAACCGCTGCAAATCAGACAGTAGTCTAGACGTATCACATTCCATCTTCACTACGTACTCGTCAAGTGCTGGCATCTTTGTACCTCTCGAACCAAAAGATCACTGGCTGTCCCAGTGGGAGCCACTTCAGCGATGCTCGCCATGTTTCAATGTCCAAAGAACTTTTCGAATCGTTGCACTCTTTGCAGGCAGGAACGATGTTGTCCAGCGTGTGATTCTCAGGGTACTTGCACCCATGACGTCCGGAAAACGACCAGCGCACGTTACGGAAGCGCACAATCGGCTTGACGTGTTCGCGGCACCAATTACGCTTTAGCGGTTGGCCACAGTACGCGCACCTATTACCAAATTTGGCAGCTATCTTCTTCCTAGATACGATCATCCTAACGAGATTCGCCAGTTGGGGATCTTACCGTGCACACCGTAACGCAACGCGTCCAGATCGTCATCCTCAATCTTCAGTGGCTGCTCGATGCCACGTTTAGCAGCGTTAGAATCCCATGCGTAATTGGGAATTCGCTTCACGAGCTCCGGGCAACCATTCTTACTAATCATCAGCTTCCGGCGCTGCAGCAGCGTAGACACTGTATGGATGCCTTCCTTGACGGAGTTGTCGGCGTCCGTGACCCAGAAGCCACGTTGTATGAGCTCCTGCTTGAACGACGCCGCTTCGGGCGGTACAATCACCTGGAACTTATCGGCTCCGATTGCGACTAGATCGTCGGCGTATTGGCCGTCGGTCTTCATGCGCATTTCTTTGCGGCTGTCCCAACGCTGCTCGCGCACACACCATATAACGTCGCCGTCGTCGTAGAACTCTAAGTGCGACTGGACGTGATCCACGCCAGGATCGACAGCGAACCAATGGTCGACAAACCCACCCGCGTTGCGCAGAGCGATGGGCTCCGGTGGAAGCACCGTAACCACTCCGTCCTTAGTCAACACGCCGTCGAATAGGTTAGCCGTCTCGTCGTAGCTGTCCCGATAGATGCTGCCTTCAGCAACTACCCACTGCGCAAGTATGTAGCGTTGGTAGTAGACGCCGGTCTGCGAAGCGATGATGGCCAGCTTTGACTTCTCATCGATGTTGGGGTTATCGGCCAGTCCGAAGTTGATGATCTCCAGGTCGTCCTTGAACGCCGGAGAGTCGATGACCTCAGCCTTTAAATAGCAATAGGGATTCGACGTGTTGGTGGAGGCGTAGAAGCGCGCTCCAGCCGGGGACATACGAAGGAACAGCTGCGCGAGGAATGACTTTGGATACTCGACAACTTCGTCGCCAATGGCGATGCCGATTGTCATACCAAGGATTTGGCGATAAGACGCTTCGTCCTTGGCACCCATAACGAACCACTGCGTGCCGAACAGCCAGAGCTCGCCAGTGGACGAGTTGTAACTGTAGTTGTCCTTGCCTACAACGTTGAACAGATCGATGAGTACGTTGCGGTAGATCGTTTGCTTTGACGCGCCCGTCATCAGCCGCTTGGCGTTGGGCGGTATCTTATAACGGCACAATTGCACGATCGTCTTGGCGTTCAGCGTGAAGGTCTTAGAACTTCGCACTGTGCCAATAAGGATGGTGTACCGCTTGTCCTGCTCCGGCGGTCGCATGATGAAGGAATGCGACTTCTTGCCGAAGGGCTTGATGATCAGCTCGGTGTCACTCACTCGGCCCAGCCTTTAGTGCTGCAAACAAACCTTCCAGCTGCTCGTTCTTTCCACCGCCGCCGAGGTCAGGCTGGCGTCCATGCTTCTTGGGCTGTAGATGGCCCAATGTCCACTGTAACCCGGCGAATGCGAGCTTGGCTCTCTCGACGTTGTCGACGATGCGACTCTCTACTAGATCCTCAACGTCGCCGTCCCGAGTAACGACTTGCTTATGGGTGACGATGGAGTAGCTTGTAGGACGTTGAGTTATTGCCCTTGCGTCGTCTTCGAAAAGTGGTACAAGAAACTCTTTCGCGCGCGCATGGATTTTCGAGAAGGAGTGTTCTTTATCTGCAAGCCACTTCACGAGTTGATACAGACTCGGGTTTCCTTCGATGGCTGCTAATTCACGTAACGTGCTGCCAGTAGCGATCAGCGCAAAGAGTTGCTCGCCGAGCTCGTCTGTCCATGGAAATTCTGGATTCGGTGGTCGACCAACCTTCCGCTCTGAAACTACTTGGTCCTGAATGGCGAGCTTTACTTCGGCAACAGATTCTTTGGCTTTACGTTGTGATTCTGCTTGCACAGCACGAAACACAGTCTTATTGGCTGCGGACTTCTCTGCTCGTGTGGGACGACCGTCGTGCGTTTTTGCCGGCACCTTAGCAGCAGGCGCGGTGGCCTTAGACTGCTTCTTAGATGCCATGCGGTTATATCTCCTGGGACTTAAAGCAAGGAAGGGCCGCGAACCACGTTGTGCGGTCAGCAGCCCCTCTGGACGTCCGTCTACTTGCACTCTTCTTCAGAGCAGGCAGCTATTAGGTGTTCTTACTGGTCAACTCGTACTACTTATCGAGTGACACCCTGGTCGCTGCTAACCACGCTCAATGTCGTGCGGCCTCCGTAGAGTGCCGCCGATGTAACTGTTTCCGTTATGGGTGCCAATGGCATGCTCACTCTAAAGTAAGCTGAACGGTCGTCGTTACTCACGAGAACTTTGCCGCACTCACTGCGGCTGCCCTATCCGGAGAGCGCGGAGGAAGGGTGCTCGATAACCCCGAGTCCAGGACATGCACACTCAAAGAGTGTCTCTCAACAGTTTGGTCAAAGAACGTGAGTACATCTATCTGGGTAACGTGGTGGTCCAGCCTAGATGGCTCGATTGCCCATAGCTTCTGAGCAATATGGTCGGTGAAGAAGGATTTGAACCTCCGGCATCTAGCTCCCAAAGCTAGCGCGCCATTCACCGTAATCTTTAGGGCACTCGCGGGCTAACTGGTAATTTGCGCGGTTTTCATGTTCCGCCGTTCCCTGCCGCTAAACGCACCCTACATATATTATAGGCTAACTAGCTTGTTCCGACATCATGCTGCGGTAGGAGTACACCACCATCAACTCCTCGGCCGTGAGCTTCTCATCGAACAGCACGGTGCCTACCTTGCCGGCCCAACAAGCATGGACGTACTCTTCAAGCTTCTTCAAGCTCTCTATCAAATCCATCGCCATACCTCGATCGCTAACCAAACCGCCCATGCCGCCATCCACCACGCGGTGCACCCAACCACCAGCGCCGAACCCCACACTACAATGGACCGTATCACTTCGCAGCCAATTTCTTAGCTGCATTTGCGCGACGCGTTTCCCAAATCTTTGCGGATAAAGCTGCTCTGTCTTCTGCCGAACGTGCTGCCCAACCACGTTTAGAAGCTTCGGAACACTTAGCAACAAACTCTGGGCTTTCAAACTTGGACATCAAGAGTTCACGTTTTGTGGCCCACATAGACTTAGACTGTTTACTGACTAAGCTACGTCTACGTGGTGATCGCACCTCTTCCAGATGCGCAGCTTTCTTTACGGGATCCTTAAACCGCTCTTTACATGCTGCGCTTACTGAGTCACGAAACTCTTTACTAGCGAAGAGTACGGTTTTCTTTGCTCGGTAGTCTGGATCTGCCCACACAGCTTTCTGTTTCTTAGAAAGAAGTTTTAATGATCTCTTTGAAAACTGCATTCCACCACAACCACCAGTGGTGAGATTGTAGCCGTGACCATTGTCGATGAACGTGTCAAGCTTCGCGATGTAAAATTCTTCTTTCTCATTCAACAGCGAAACAGGCCCACGCCAAACAACTGATTTCTCAAACGCTTCCCACCCATACAAACGCATCGCATTATACAGCGGATGCTTTATCTTCTTCACAAACGCAGCACATTTGTGCCCACGCCAACGAACGAGTTCATTTACTCGTTCATGCTGCCCTACGTAACCCTTACCATTTACAGTACAATGAAAGTAGTATATGAGACCTTGCTGTTCATTCTTCATACGTACTCCTGCACTATACAGTTCTTGGAAGTCCCCAAATTCTTAAACCATTTACAGGCTTGCCATTCCAATCAGAGCATGGCACAGGTTGCCAAACCGAACCGACGTTCACCGATACGATGTACGTACTGCATTCAACCGCCGTATTCATACCGCCCACTTGCCGATGCGTCTCTGCTTTGATCAACGTCTCAGCGTCACGTTTCGATATGTGCCGATGATGCTTACACGTTGGCCAGATACCGTAATGTTCCATACGTCCAGCTTCTTCTAACGATAGCACGCAGTAATTCAAGGGATAGCTACGCCTCAGGATGAACTCGGGCTGTTAGGACTCGGGGTATACCGCCCGGTCACGGTATCTAAGATCGAGCCGCCCTGGCTCCATCTAGACCACTCTCTAAGCAAACCACCCTACCCACTCTTCTATCCTTGTTGTTGATCTAATTCTAAACTAACCAGCGACGTAGCGGGGAGCTAAAGTGACCGTCTGCTACCGCTACAATTGCGACGAATCATATCTAACGCAGAATGTGCCACTGGCTAACTATTTCTCCATTCCGCTGTAGACCGCTAACTTTGATGGTGGTAGATAACCCACGCAGAATGTGCCACTCGCTGGCTTGCTAACTATTTATTACTTATATTTAAACCAAGTAGAATAGGGTGAGTATATATATATGCCAACTAAGTACTATAGCAGGGAGTGAGAGCGAATTGTAGCGGAATTGTTAGCGGGACCTAACCACCAGCTTTAACAACTACATAGCGAAAAAGCCGCTAACTTCCAATTGTAGCGGTTTACTCTTGCGGCCGCTTTGACCTTAAAACCTAGTCACGCTTCTACATAAAATATATACTTGCGTTAACACTAATTGGAATCGGAGGACGACCAATATATGGCGCGACGCGTTATGCGTGCCTTCACTTTATCGCCTGAGACGTCAGCCGCTTTGGACAGACTACTGTCCGATCCGCCTGAGCGCGAAGTACTCAGCCGTCTGTTGCAAGCACCAAGTACCGTAGATCTAGACAAGCATTTCCTGTCTACGCAAGACTACGAGTACCTTTACACACTACTGCCGCCAGTAACTCCAGGCGCTGACATGAAGAGCATTAAACGCTGGCCGACTCTTAATGGGTTCGACACACATCTATCGCGGTGCAGTGAATTCGACCGCTTTCTGACGAAGCGCGTCTTACTGCAAATGAACCAGCGTATACGCATCAACAAGCGTAGCGTTAAGACTCCTTCAATCAACGTAAGTCGTATTGTGGATGCGCTGCTATTACCAGCTATCAACAAGTTGTACGAAAGGGCTCGCCAGAGTGAAGCTGCTCCAAGCAAGAGAACTGATGCTAAAGAAGGCCGCAACAAGTTGTCTGTCTCCAGCCGACGTAAAGGCGTTGCAGTTTGATCCGTACCCAGAGGGCCACGAACTAGACATCTATCCAGCCGGGTTGGCCGGATTCAAGATACCGTACTTCACGCTGGACGGCAAGGTAGATACGAGCGTGTATCGTTTCCGTTTGCTACAGAGCAAGCCCAGTAAAGGCTGGAAGTCTGTTACCGAAGAAGCGGAGAAGCCAAGACGCTACACCCAACCACAAGGCACCCAGTGCGGAGTGTATCTCTCGCCCATATTAAAGAATATGGATGGCGCGCCACTGACCTGGAAGGAAGTGGCCAGGAATACAAAGATACCCATCGTCATAACCGAAGGTGAGCTCAAAGCTGCTTGCGCCTGTAAGCTGGGCTTCCCAACTATAGGATTGGGTGGCGTCTACAACTGGCGCTCGTCAAAGCAAGGATTTGATTTACTACCCATTCTGGAGAAGTTTGATTGGCACGACCGCAATATCTACATCGCGTTTGACAGTGACACGAAGACCAATCCAATGGTGCGTATGGCGGCTTCACGCTTGGCCTGGACACTAGGAGTGCGTAGCGGTCTGGTTAATATGATGGAATTACCGGAGGGCGAAGAAGCCAAGAAGCAGGGTCTGGACGACCTAATCTTCTCGAAGGCGACCACCGGAGGGCGAAGTGCTAAGAATCTGAGCACGCTAACACCAGACGCGCAGATATTGGCGGTTGATGCTGCTGACTTCACGGCAGGTGTTGAAGTAGTCGGCGAGCTTGTCGTGAACAGTAAGAGCATCGGCCCGGGAAAAGAGCTGCACCGGCTCAACAGCGAGGTAGGGTTGGTACGTAAAACCAACGAGATCGTGGAAATTCTCACTGGTAATGTATACACCCCAGCCGCGTTCACGGAATCATTGTACAAGAATCGCACGTACACTGATAATACAGAGACAGAGAACGCACGCATGCAGCGTAAGTTCGCGGCTAAGGAATGGCTGGCCATTGAAGAACGCACGGAGTTCAGCGAGTTTGCGTACGACCCAAGCTGTAATCGCATCGTCACTGATAGCGGCGCGTACAATACGTGGTATCCGCAACGCTGGGCTATTGAGCCATCCAAGCATCTACGTGACTCAGTCACTGGGGCTAAGAAGTTGGTATCGATAGCACCGTGGGAGACACTATTCAACCACGTATTCCAAACCCTTACAGATGAGCAACGCCAATGGATGAAGTGTTGGTTAGCGTACCCCATTCAGTTCCCGGGCACCAAGTTATTCACAGCCATATTGGTTTGGGGCCGTACCACCGGCACCGGCAAGTCGCGCATCGGTGAGACGATGAAGACCATCTACGGCAAGAATTACACCATGATCAACAACGCCCATTTGACAGCCAATTTCAACGAGTGGGCAGAGAATAAGCAATTCATCGTGGGCGATGAGATTTCGTTGGGCGATAAGCGTGGTGTAGCCAATACCTTGAAGGGCATGATTACCGGTACGACCATTCGGTTGAACATCAAGAATCGCAAGAGCTACGACATAACAGATTGCATCAATTACTACTTTAGCAGTAACCATGAAGACGCCATGTACCTGGAGAATCACGATCGGCGGTACTTCATCGTACACGCCGACATTGAGCGGCTTCCAGGGTCGTTCTACACCGATTACATGCAATGGCTGGACCACGAAGGGGGGGCCGCGCGGCTGTTCCATTATCTGAAGTACGAAGTGAACGTTGACGCACACGAACTGGTTGTTTCGGCCGACACGCCTGGAGCCGTGCGCAGAGGTAACAGTTGGGTGAAGGAAGTAGCGGCTTTCAATCCCAAGGGCGAAGCTCCTGTTACCACTGCCAAGCTCGAGATGATGGCTAGTGGGCGGTCCGACGTGGAGGATTGGGCGTTCGGCTTGAAGGCTGATCCCGATAAGCAATTAGGTGCCGGGCCTAAGCGGGTGTACGACCTGTACACGACAAAAGAATTGTTGGCCTTTTACGATAAAGGCGATGGTAAGGTTAAGTCTAACGGCATGGCGCGCGCGTTGAATGCGGCTGGTGTGTTCAAGTGTGCCAACGGATCAAATCATGTGCAGATAGCTGGTAGCCGTGACGTCGTTTACGCGGTGCGCAACGTCGACAAGTACAAACGGTCAGGACCAGCAGAGATATCGAAGGCTTACGCGTTTGAACGTCGTAACGAGTTCGTTCCACCATCTGAGCGAGTCGGCAAGAGTGAGAAGTTCGTGTCCTCGACGGCCAAGGCGCGCTTGAATTAGAGGCTGGGTTGCTCGGCCCGCGCTGTAATTTTACGAAATTCCTCAGGAAATCGGTAGGGGTTATAATCAATACAGAGGTACAAGAGAATGGCTGCTAAGAAAAGAGAACTGACCGCGCCACAGCAGATGTGGGTGGACGCGCTGACTAGCGGGAAATACAGATGGGCCACGGACAGTCTACAGTCCGACGACGGCAAGAGGCAGTATTGCTGTCTTGGCGTGGCGTGTGTGGTGGCCGAGCAGCAGGGCGTTCACGTCAAGCGCACTGACGGTCGCATCGACGGCACATCGCTGGAGGACCAACACGCTGTGCGGAAGTGGCTGGGGCTGCGCACCGACACAGGCGACTTTTCCGACTACGACAGTTTGACGGAGTATAACGACGAGTCGAAGCGCAACCCGTTCAAGAAGATCGCGGCGCTGATCGTGGAGAGATCGGACGTGTTGTTCGTGGCGCAGCGGAAGAGGGCGGTGAAGAGATGACAGAAATGACGCCGTTGCACGAGTATCGCCTGAATGGCAAGAAGGTCTCTAAGAAGAAGCACGACCAGGTCGTGGACACCATCGTTGCAAAATACGGCAAGAGCCCGGACAGCACCAGTCAGCAGCTGTTTTCTGTGCCGTATGGCCTCGGACGCGGCGTGCGCGCGCTCGACGTGCAGGCCGTGTTCGGCAAGGGCAGGTTGACGCCCAGCGAGCGCGCCATTACGGCTGCGATATTGGCATTCGTGCGTGCCGGTGAGACCGGGCCGAAGAGCGGAGATGCGGCGATCCTGCCATTCATCATGCATTACTGTCTGGTGAATGGTCTGTCATACACGCTTCATTCCATGGTCGCTTCGGGACACAAGAAGCGCGCCTGGAAGCTGGTGCTGGAGGTTGCCAAGTGAAGACGCCGACGCGCTGGAACCCCAATAGATTGTCGTTTCTGCCCGGAGAAATGCGCCCTTCCAAACACGGCGAGTACGTGCGGTGGGAGGACTACGAGGCTTTGCTGAAGAAACTGAAGAAACTGAAGGAACTGAAGAAACTGAAGGAGGCGAGAGGAGAGCACCATGGCAACTGAGTTGACAGAACCGCAGAAGCTGTGGGTGGCCGCGTTGCGTAGCGGCGAGTATGGGTGGGCGAAGTCCACGTTGCAGATGGAGGGCGACAGGTATTGCTGCCTTGGCGTGGCGTGCGTCGTGGCCGAGAAGCACGGCGTGACTGTCCACCGCGTCAGTATCGACGGTGCCGACTTTCTGAAGGGCGGCGCGCTGGAGGATCAGCCCGAGGTAATGGATTGGTTGGGGCTGCGCGACGACAACGGTGCCTTCACGGTGCCACTGACGAACCCGGTCGCGGATATGGGGTGCGTAGTGGGTCTGGACCGTTCGCGCGTGCTGCTGACGTACACGAACGATCAGTCGCCGGAAGTGCCCTTCTCCAAGATCGCGGACATCATTGAGACCAGGCCCGAGGGCTTGTTCGTCGACCCACCAGTCGCCGGGATTCAGGACGAAGTCATGCTGGTCGAGGACTCTACAGCGCCGAAGTCGTTGGAGCAGGCCATGACGGAGCAGCCGGAGTTCCTGACCCTGGAGGATCTGATTGATGCGCCACCGGCCAGCCTCGTACGGCCCACGGAGGACATAGAGTGATGAAGCAGACCTACGCAATACTTCGCTGCCACGCCGAGGGCGAAGAGTATCGTATTGTGCAGGACGGCTACCCCACACGCGCCGTCGCGCTACGAGCGGCCAAGGCGATGAAGATTGCGGCTACGAAGCTCGGCGGCAGCTGGGCCGACCGGTTCTTTGTCTGTATTCTGGAGGCGGTATGAACGTCGAGGACCTTGCCCGGCTGGCGCGCAGATCTGGCAGTACATGCAGGACGTCGAGGACAGCGGCGAGTGCAAGCCCGACAGCGAGATAAGGGCGGAGAGCGTGCCGGCAACTCCGGCGAGGTTGAGGTTGTGATGGAGCAGGGCGCGAGGCACCACATGGCAGAGTGGAGTGCACAGCAAGTGCAAAAGGTAGAAGCAAAGTTGATTCAGAAGGCCCGGGAGCATGGCGCCATACTCTCGTTCGAGAAGCCCAAGAAGCTGCGGCCCACGACCGAGCACGCCGAGGAGTATCAGTCCGACACCAATATAGCCGGAACCTACGTGCCGAATATGTCCGAGGCCGACAAGCTGAAGTGGAAGGCCAAGCGCGTGAAGAGCGGGGACGATCCGCGCGTCGAGATTCGCAAGACGCTTAGCGGCGCTGCTGGGTTGTACGCGCAGGTGCTGCTGGTTGTGCGAAAGGACAGCGTGGTGATGTCGGCCAACGGCAAGATGGGATTCTCCAACCTGGATTGGATGAACCTGCTGGAAGCCGTGGCCGAGGCGCACGTGGCGCTCCACGAGAAGGAGGCGGTATGAGAAGAGCGGACATCTTGTTCTTTACGTCGGTGTTCTTGATGGTCGGCGGCATTGTCGAGGAATCGATGGGCCGCGTTTGGCTGGACGACTTGCTCGTGGCGATTCTGTTCGCACTGTTCGGCATCGCGCAGCTTATCCACAATGCGTCGTGTGGCACCCAGGTCAGCCATCAGGTGGCCATCACGGTACCAAGGAAGGAGGAGGAGAAGTGAGAGCCCGAGGCAAGCGCCTGGAAGATATCGACCCGGTATGGCTGTGCTGCGACGCCATGCGCGCGGAAGGCAAGCAGTACGAGTGCCAGGTGATGGAGCTGGAGGGACCGCCACTCGAGGTGCGAGGCATCTGCAAGTACTGTGGCGTGGAGAAGGTCGGCATAGCCTACAGGATCGTCGGCGAGCCTCGCGGATCATTCATCTTCACCATTGACATAGAGGAGGGAACGTGAAGCGCTGCGCCACGTGCGGTCAACCACTGTACTACGACGGCAAGCGGTGGTGGCACATGTATAATGGTTATATAGGCCAGGCAACACTGAATCAGTATTTGACGGCGGCTGGACTTCGCTGCTTTGGGAAGGGGAGGCCGTGAAGAAGGCATTCCAGGCCAAGCACATCGATGACAAGGCAGTCATCAAGGTGATGGTGATCCTTTGTGAAAAGAATCAGCGACGGTCGCCAGACAACCCGTACTTCGCAGTTTGCAGCCGCTGGGAGGTTGTAGATGCATTTGCGCCCATACCGTGGAAGCTGATTCAGGCCAAGCTCACGGCTCTGCACCGAAAGGGATTTATCACGGACGGCTGCGTCGGGTGCACGTGCTCCACCGGCTTCAAGGTCGGCGACGCCGGAATGGCGCTATTGGAACAGCCGCCTGAGTAGCTGGCGGGAGTCAGCGAGAAGGTTTGCAGAAGAACTGGAGGATGAGGAATGTTGATTACATATCGAATGTGGATGGTGCTCTTTTGGAGCTCGACAGCAATCCCTCTAGAGCTACTTATGTTCTGGGCGTGGTATTGGCTAGAGCCAAAATTAGAAGCTAGAAAGCGACGCGGTTATAGGATCGGAAACGCCTTTGATAGTCCAAGATAGGCCCCCACCGACCAAAGTAGCTGGCAGGAGTCGTACCTGCAATTTCTGTTGGAGCAAGAGGAGGAACTTTCGTGAGTGTTACCCGAGATGAAGTAAGGCACGGGAATACGCTGTTGATCCCAGTGAAGGGTCATGGTATGCAGAAGGTGATGCTGGGAGACGTGAGCAATGGCGTAGCCCTCTACGTTCTCCTCGACATTGAGGATAGTGATTTCTTTACTTTGCCGGTTGAGGAAATAATGCAGCACGCAGAGCCATCTAAGGAGACCCCATGAAGGCAATAGCACTCTTGATGTTTAGCGTGGCACTCACGGCGGGATGCCAAACCGTAGAGGATGACACGTTGTCTGTAGTGAACGCTCGTAAAGCTGAGTATGTTCGCACCCACGATTGCAAAAAGATCGAGTATATTCCTGCCTCTGATACGATGAGCTTGGACGGCAAGGTCGTGCCCGATACGGGATTTTGGGTCTGGGAATGCAAAGGCATCGGAAACCAAATCTACGTGCACGACACGCCATACCCACCCAAGCCAGCAGCCCCAAAGCACTAACCCCAGCTACGACAAAGGAATGGAGAGACCATGAGCGAGAAGATTTGGATAGCGAAGGACGGATTTCCCGTTGAACACATCGAGGGACGTTGGTTTACCAACTGGCTGTGCGACCTGATCCACGGTCGAGAATTGATGACGCGGGACGAATGGAATGAGGAGCAGCACAGGCGTCGAGTTGCGAGTGCACTAATGGGCGGATCATCCACGCGCCTTCCTTGAACCCCCCGTAGCAAAGAACTGATGCGCTACTGCGTGAAATGAGGAAATGAAATGAGTCTCGGGACCGAGCCGGTGATTACGGTGAATGGCGTTACGCTTAGCACGGCTGAAGCTATGACGATGCGGGTTGCGCTTGGATCGTTCCTCATCTCCCTTCAGGAAGGACTGGGAGACGATGAGACCGGGAAATCCATCACTCGTGGGTACAAACGGTGCGCGGATAATATCCACCAATTTATGTTTCGCACACCACCTGAACCAACACCTAAGCATTAGGGGCGTTAGCCCTTGGAGGAGAGAGATGGCAAATGAAGAGTTTCATGGATTGAGTGTTGATCTCACGAATTGCTTGGCGCAACGCAACCGAGAACTTGCTGAGGCGAAGAAAGCTATCGGAGCTTTGATTGTCACTACGGTATTGCCGAAAGCCGATAAACAAAGAGCCCTAGTTCAAGGACGCGACTGGCTAAAACGCTACAACGATCGAATGCATCCCCCTCGGTTTGCACCTGAAGCAAAGTAGTCCCACCACACCATAAGGAGCAGAGATGGCAGACGTAGAAGAGATGAAGGAATTGTGCGAGTGCGGCTGCCAGAAGGGTTGGCATAGTTTGTCGTCGCAGGAATGGTTGCCATCAAAGTCAGGCTGCCTCTCAGGATCAAGGTGCGGCTGCACTAAATTCAAGGCCAAGCTCCCAGCAGATGCTAGCCCCTCAGAGCCGCAGGATGCGTGCGAAGGCGGCAAGTGCTGGCTCAACCCTGAAAGCGGATGGCTTGAAGCATGTACGAAGCACGAAGGGGTGTTCATGGACAAGATGATGGAGAAAGAGGCAGCCCCAACAGCAGCAGGGAGCGAGGAGCCGAAGCCGCTCAAGTTCAACCTTGAGAATCCAGGAGAGATGATTGCCGCGTCTGGAGCGGTGAAAGCATTACATGACGCTGGATATAGGGCGGCTCCTGTGGCATCCCAAGCCCCAGCCCCGAAGCGGCCTGAGGCTATCAAAGATGCTGGATTGGGAAAGAAGTATTGGGCACACGAAGCCGACGCCTACATGGATTATCAAGAAGGTCTAGCGAAGCGTCTTTATGTCGCCCTCAACGCGATGAAGATGTACGCAGACGAGGAGCATAAAGGTCTAAAGATAGCCGACGATGTTCTTAGGGAGTACGAGGCCAACCATGAATAAGCCCCTCACCCCGACACCGAAAACAGAAGCGGAAGTCATTGCTGGCATGGACGATAGTGACCTACTGCTTGCGGTAATAACTGGTTTTCCTTTCTGCCTTCTGTTTGAAATGGGGCGGTTCGCATTAGCTTGCCGGGAAGAATGGAGTAAGAGACGGAGAAAACCGAATGAATAAGACCCTAGCTGTTGCAGATTCTTGGCACCGCCAACGAGCACATCTACGGTGTGTGGCACGACGCGCGTGGAGGAAGACAATGAAAGAAATTAAAACGACGCATGTAAAGAGGATACCATGACACTGCTACTGCACGGCGCGCTCCTACTCGGGCTATCCACGCAACCCAACAATCATCACGACCCGTTCTGGAGCTACGACCCGTCGGCCAACGAACTGGAGTATTGGATCGCCCCGGCTGGCGAGGCATACCATACGTGCGGCTTCGTGTCGGCGTACCACGGCATGTTTATGGCCGACGCGCTATATAGCGGAGGCGCGAAGGACTCGGTTTCGAGGGAGTTCAACGTCGTGGACAAGGCGGAGGAGTTCGTGGAGTACCAGTGCGACGCGAGGAGGGACTGATGAGCGAAGTTGTCGTGAGAGTGGACAAACCAAAGCAACGATGTGTGAACGCCAGAGGCCTGATATTTGTAGATGGACGCGACGCGCCGTGCCAAAGACGCTTGTCGGTGAGTTGTTTCTGGATGCTGCGCTACAAGAGGACGCAAGGAATGGCTACGTGCCGTGGATCGAGGAGAAGTGATGGCGAAACTAGGAATGCGCGGCATTGTGGAAGCGAAGGTAACGATGGAAATTACGGAAGCTGAGGCCGGCGCGCTGGACGCACTGGTCGGATACGGCTTCGAGCCGTTCAAGAAGGTGTTCTACGAGAAGCTGGGCGCGGCGTACATGGAGCCGTACGAGGCCGGTCTGAAGTCACTGTTCGAGTCCGTGCGCGGAGGAGAGGCCGGCGTCAGCGGCTTCTTGCAGCGCGCCAAAGCCGCTCGGGCGGTGATGAACGGCACTTTGGAGGCGAGGAAATGAGCAAATGGGCAACAAGGAACTTGCCGCGACCGAATGCGTTCATCCAGTGGAAGGGTACCAATGTCTGCATGGACGTGTACTGCATTTGCGGCGAGCAATTCCACATAGACGCTGATTTCGCATATGCTGTTCGCTGTTGCCACTGCGGCAGAACGTATGAGATGTCGGCCATGATCGAGATGCGAGAGTTGAAGGATGGCGAGGTCTGGAAAGGCTGCGCGCCGAGGGAGGATAAGGGATGACATTTGAGATGCTTTGCTGGGGCGAGAACACCGAGCTCCGGTTGCTGGACGAGATAGGCTGCTGCAGGCAGGTATGGGTGAAAACCGTTCCGGCGGTCTTCACGGTGGCCGTGGAGTTTCCTGTCAACGCCAAGGTGCTGTTCTGGGCCATGGTACTGCGCAGCGAACCGCCTTACATCGGCGGTGTGTGGGCGCACATGCATCCGTACACTGTCGGCCGCGAACTGCTGCTTGTCGAGGCCAGGAAGGAGCTAGAGAATGCCGGAGTCAAAGCGTGACCTTTGGATCGTGGAGTTGCAACGCGAAGAAGGAGAAGCGGTGCTGTCCGTGTTGGACACTCACCAGAAGGCGCACGGCTGGTACGACCACACTTGCGCTCTTTGCAGGGCGCGGTCTCGCGTATCTATTGGGCGCGACTACACCGCGCTGCAAGGGCTGACGCCCGAGGCGAAGAAGCAGGTAAAGGAGGAGTTGGAATGGCCGACCTAAGTAGGAGAGGCTTCATCGGCCTGTTCGCGGCCTCCACCACGGCGTACTTCCTACCGCCGCTGCGTGGCTGGACGACCGCGCCGTCTGGGCTCGTCTTCCTGGAAACAAAGCTAGAAGTGCTGAGCGAGCGTTTGTGCATGCCGTTGGGTTACGTATACACGCTGAACAGTCTTACGAGAATGCTTGGAGAATCAGATACAGAGCTTAGAAGGAGGCACCATGAAGCAATTGACGGAAGAGCAGATTGAGGCGGCAGCGAAGGCGGCGTACGAGGTTTGGCATGGCATGGCATACCTGTCTAAGTGCCCTTGGAGTGAAAACAATGCTGAGTTTAAAGAACGGTGGTACGTGCGGGTTCGGGCCACGGTGCCGTTCCTGCAGCTGCCGTGGGAGGACATCACGGAAGTAGAGCGGTCTAACTGGCTGAGCTACCTGCGTAGAAAGGCGGTGTACGATGTAGATTGGGAGGATCTTGGCAGGCTGCTGAACGGATTCATAACCGACCGCAACAACAAGCTGCTGCCCAAGAAGCCAAACCCAGTGGTGCGGCAGATCGCGGAGCGGCTGGCAGGGCAGGTGCTGTCGGAGGACGCTGCCAAGACGCTGCACGAGCTCATCACTGCGAGGACGCGATGAGGCCGGCAAGGACGTGGCTGATCACGGACACGCACTTCAACCACGACATGCTGGTGCGCGAGGGTCATAGACCGGCCGACTTCCAGGAGCGGGTGATTGCCAATTGGCGCAAACTGGTAAGCCTTGAAGACCTTGTATTCCACCTTGGAGACGTCATACTGGGCAAGAACGGAACGTTGTTCAACATTTTGGTGCATCTGCCTGGCAAGAAGGTGCTTGTGCGAGGCAACCATGACCACGAGTCGAATGGCTGGTACATGCGGAACGGCTTCCAGTTCGTCGCGCAGGGCATCCTGCATGGCGGAGTCTGGCTGACGCACGCGCCGCAGGTCACGCTGCCCGACGGGGCGGTGCTGAACGTGCACGGCCACCTGCACACGCTGGAACTCGAACTACCGAAGCATTGCAAGCTGTTGTCATTGGAGCGCGAGAACTACGCACCGGTCGAATTCAATTCGTTCGTGGGATTCAGTCCCATGACGCGCAAGCTGCTGGGAACCACGGACGAAGAAGGAGATACCGATTGATGGACTTCTTGTTCGACCATCCGATCGTCGTGTTGACGGCGTTCATCTTCAGCCTGCTGACGGTGGCCAACATCTGGAGCAATTTCTGCGACTTGATGGTGAAGCTGCGCTGGGAAGGAGCCGCCAATGCCAAGCTCGACAAGAAAGACGACGACCAAGCCGGTACTGCCTAAGCTTCCGAGCGTCTGCACCGCGTGCTCGGGCACCGGCGTGGTCACCTGCGCCCAGTTCGAGCAGATCGTCAAGAAGCACTGCCTGTTCTGCGGCGGGAAGGGTACGAGGTTATGAGTGACGTGTTAAAGGAGCTTGTGCCGGAGGAGCGCGTGTTGGAGCTGATTGAGGCTTCGGAAGCGTACCCCGGTTATACCAAAGTGATAGACGCCAGCGCCGCTTACAATGACGTGGCCATGCTTCTACACGAACTGCTAGAGCGACGTAAGGAGGCCGTAAAATGAGGATCGAGGCCGTCGAAGAGGCGAAGGTCGCCGCGAGAAGGTTTCTCACACTCGCAGACATGTTAACTTACAGAACAGGCGGCGACGCAAACTGGGTGGATTCATCGCCGAAGCTCACCGGAGCGCTGCGGCGCGCGTCCATGGACCTTACGCGAGCGCTGGCGGAAATGAGGAAACTGTGATTATGCCTCTGGTCGTAGTCGTTGTCGCGCTGGCGGCGGTTGGCGTATTTGCCGTCGTGGCGTTCGTAATGTTGCTGTTCGCGGTCTTGATCGCGTCGAAGTGGGCTGGGTGGGATGATTGACCCTGGAAGCGCCTAGCTTATAATTAATTCACTAAGCAACCAGACAAGGAGAACCATGAAGAACATTCAGTACATCGAGCGCGCAGAAAGCACCAATCGCACTTGTGCAGTCTGTACCTCGTCAGCCATTCGCTTCGGTTACACGCAAAGTAAAGCCAGTAAGAAGCCTAACCCTTCCGCTCGTACGCCACTTTGTCTGGCACACGCTGTCACTGGACCCGTAGCGGTCTAGCCACCAAGCAAGGAGCAGCGGTATGAGAAACGAGCTGTATGAGCCGTACAAGATCGGCGCGGATTGGTACTTCGACTGCAGGGCCGGAAGGCGCGGACCGTTCGTGTCGGAGCAGCGTTGCGTAGAAGCGGCAGCGAGCAGGCAGGAAGCGGAGGAGATGGCGTGACTATCCCAGAGTATTGCGCCGAGGAGGTGTGGCGACAGGGGCACAACCTCGGCGAACTGGACGGCGTGGAGCGCGTCGGCTGGATGCTGGACGCCTGGAGCTACATGATATACACCGGGCGGCACGCTAGGACGCTGCTGACGGAGGACGTCGTCGCGCTGGGCACACGCGTCGAGCGCTACAAGAACCGTCGCGGGCTGAGGACGTGCGAGGTGCGGGTGGGAAACTCCATTCCGCCGCGCGCCGTGGACGTTCCGAACCTGCTCGCGGACCTGCTGGCGCGGCAAGCGGAGCTCGCCCCGCTCGACTTCTACCGCCAGTTCGAGCTCATCCACCCGTTCGAGGACGGCAACGGGCGCGTGGGCAAGGTGCTGCTGAACTGGAAGAACGGCACTTTGCTTAACGATCCCATATTCCCTCCGGGCGACTTCTGGGGGACGACGATCTTGAATCCGTAGCACCAGGAACCAAGGTGCTTGTCCATCACGCAGGTCAAACCAAGTCAAGGAGACACAATGAATTTGAAGCACGCAGTACTCGCAGCAATGCTCGTAGCGCCGGTAGCATTCGCCCAAGCGGTAAAGCAGCCTAACGAACTGCAGAGCAGCAAGATTCAGCTCGCCATCAAGGACTATCAGCTGGCGCAGAAAGACCAGCAGATGCTGAAACAAGCTGAGGCGTACAGCGCCAAGGCACTGCAGTCAGCGGGACAAAACGTGGAGGCTACCGTGGCCAAGGTGAAAAAGGAACTCGGCTTACCCGATGACTACACATTCAACTACCAGACTCTGCAGTACAAGAAGCCAGCCGCACCACCGGCACCGGTCAAGAAGTAATGCAACCGAGAACGGCTAATCACAGCATCAACCTGGCGCGCAAGCCCAATCGGAACGTGCACCATCCGGTTATAGCGGATACCGATTGGGGTCAGCGCGGCATGCGCGAAGGGCACTTGCGGAAGGTGCCATTCGCTGAAGTGCGCACATCCGTGCCATAAAGCCCTGCGAGGGGAAAGGAACAAGATATGAGAAACGCACTGCTCGTAATCGCATTACTGCTTGCCGCTTCGCTGGGAGCCTCAGCGCAGACCGCCACCGTGGCGCAGCTAACACCAGCAGAGGCCGCACAAGCCAAGGCGCTGCATGAAGCCAAGCTCGACCTGGAGAAGCGGCAGGGCGAATTCGACGCCGCCATTCTGGATAAGTACAGCAGTATGCACGAAGCCGCGCAGTCCACGCACCCAGGACGCAGAATTCAATTATATGCATGGACGTACGGATTTGAGTACAGCAGCGACTTCAAGTTCATTGTGTCGAAGTCAGCGCCGTGCTACGGCTCATCATGCGGCGCTACACTGCCTTGCGGCAGTTGGGTGACGTCGACTCCTGCCATTGTGCTTGACAGTGTTAAGCCAACCAACTGTATCAGCCTGAATGGAGGCCCTATGAACTGCGGTAGCAGCAGCGCTCCAACTTCGATAGGTAGTACTACGCCTTCAACCCACTAAAGCAGCGACAGTACAAAGGAGAAATCACAATGAAGCTAAGCGAAGCGATGATGTTGGGCAGCACGACGGTGAAGATGGTGGCGGGAGACTGGAACAGCTGCGTGCTGGGCGCGGCGTGCAATGCCATGGGAGTGGCGAAGCACAAAAGTTTGTACGAGACGATGATGGAATCAGGGTTCACTCTCGCCGACATGAAGATGGTGGATGGGAAGCCAGAAATCACGTTTAAGGGCTGCAAGGAACGCGAGGAGACCGTGAACCGCCGTCTCAAGGTGGTCGAACTTTGGCCGTGGCTCGCGCAGTGGATGAAGGCGTCGGAGGCTCCCGACTGGTTCCAGCAATGGTCGGTCAATATGAATATGGTTATCTCTCCAGTTACTACGGTGAAGGTCAGTACGATCATCGTAACGGCATTCGACTTCTTCATCTGCGAAGGAAAGATGACCCTGGAGCAGCTCGTGGATTGGGTGGCGTCGGTCGAGCCGTCCTGCGGCGAGTGCTGCGAGTACGAGTGCAAGTGCGGCAAGACGGAACTACTCGCCGTTGAGGACGAAGTGGCAATGCTGGAGCGCATGGCGTCATTGGGCGCGCCGCTGGATCTGGATGACGATGAGGAAGACGATGAGGACGATGAGGAAGACGATGAGGACGATGAGGAAGACGATGAGGACGATGAGGAAGACGAACTCGGCAGTGTGAAGCAGCGGAAGGGACGCATTCATGCCTAGACGACCGCAGGAGCAGTACGTCGACATCGTCGTAGCCGCGTTGTCGGCGGCCTACGGTCCTAGGTACGAGGGCGGTTTCGCGCCGGTCACCGCCGCAATGGAGCGCTGGGCCTGCCAGAAGTGCGGCTCCGTGGTGGTCGACAAGGAGTCGCACGGGAGGTGGCATCGTGAGATGGCCGTGGTTTCATCAACGACTTACTAGGAAAGACGATTGGGTTGAGCGGCAGAAGAGGCCGCCATGGAACGTAGCAAGACCGTACTTCAAACCGCCGGTAACCGTTACGCGACCAAGCGCGACGCAGCAACTGCGGGAGCTTATCGACTGGCATCAACGAATGGAAAGGGAGAAACAGATGGCGAAGTTCAAGATCGGCGATCGAGTGAAGACCAGGAGCGGAATCATCGGTCACGTGGTAAATGAGGGTTCGCCGCAGTACCGCGTGCGAGCAGCGTACGGCGAATATTATTGGTGCGCTTCTGAGTTCATGGAACCCTGGCAGGAGATCAAGGTCGGGCAGAGGGTGCGTATTACTAGTGTGCCGCACGGCAGTGTCGCTTCTGAGTACATTGGCTACGTCGGAACGGTACACCAGCCGGAGTTCAACGGGATATTTGCGGTCCGGCTAGGCGAAGGAACTTTGCTCTACTGCGCCCGTTCCATGGTGCAGTTCCTGGAACCGTTGTTGGATCCGGACTACTCGTTCATGTATCTTGGTTGCGACAAGGCGAAGAAGCCGCTGCTGGATCAAACGTTCATCACCACTAGCTATCAAAGCTCGGATGCGCGCTGCATCGGACAAGAACTGTACGATGTGACGCTGAAAGGTGTAGTTAAACTGCCGGGAAATTGCTTCAGCTCTGAGCTGAAGCTGACGCTGGATAAGGTGGGCGCACTCGCCGATCCGGCGAAGAAGTTCCGCGTCACCGTGACGGAGGTCGAGGAGCCAACACCGCTGCCGTGCCCTTGTTGCGGTACCAGCAATTACGTGTGCAGCCGAGATTTTCCAACCAGCATCTACTGCGTAACTTGCAGCCTGTCGATCACCGGCAAGACGTTCGCCGAGTGCGCGGCGAAGTGGAACCGGAGGTGCGGCAAATGAGGGGTGCCATTATATGCGACTTCCACCCGGCGGCCGAGGAGCCGCCGCTTACGCGCAAGATATACGGCTCCGCGTACAGTCCTGACTGCCTGTTGAAGCTGGAAGGCGGCGGTTGGGCTGTCGGCATGTACATCAAAGGCGAAGGCTGGGAAAGTGACGAAGGCTACACCTACAATGTGAAGGAATGGGCCCTGCTGCCATGATAGAAGACGTTTGGCGCGACACGCCCGAACTGTACGAACGAGTGCGGGACACCGAACCGAAGACATGCTGTATTTGCGGAGCGAGGCCGGCGCTGCGCAAGGTGGCTAAGAAGGGCTACTGCAGGGACCACTACGCCAACGCCGTCAGCGCGGCGTCCGGCGCTCCACTGGTGCTGAAGGAGGAGGAACTGCTGTGAGCTATGTCGTGGTATTTGTCCTGCTGATGCTGGCGGCCTGCTATCTGGGAGCGCGGCGCAGATGAGGCTGCAGAGGCGCCTGGAGCAGGTGTACGATGAGGTCAACCGCGGCCACTACGGGGGCAGGCTGCCGGAGGACCTGGAGATAAGGATCTACAAGATGAGGCTGGCCGGGCGCTGGGTGCTGCACATGGATGATACCCACGCCATATGGGTGTCGGACGACCTGCCGGAGTTCGCCGCCTGCATCACGCTGGTGCACGAGGTGGTACACGTGCGCTGCCACCAGATGGGCTGGACGGACCATGAGACACACGGGCCGAGTTTCTTGAAGGAAAGGAAGCGCCTCCGCGACCGCGGGGTGTTTGATAGGTGGCTGTGATGGTCGTAGCTGGGCTGGCAGGTTACGGCAGCTTGACTGGCGTTATAATTAGGCAACGCAGTAAGAAGAACCCTCAGGAGAAATGAAATGACTGTAAAGACTAAGAAAGTGACGCAGACCGACCTGGACTTCACCGTGTTCAGTCGCGCGGTGGCCGCCCAGTTCCAGCGCATGAGCGCGCATCCGCTGTTCCGCGCATCAACCAGCAAGGACGATATGTGGGCCATATACCAGGCCGCTTGGCCGGAGGGCACCAACGAGATCTTCCGCGAGCGGCGGGAGCATGATTGCCAGAAGTGCAAGCACTTCATCCGAGCGGTCGGCGGCGTCGTGGCCGTGATCGACGGCGAGCTTGTCAGTATTTGGGACGCGGAGATGCCCGAGCCGTACGCCACGGTGGCTGCGGCCATGTCGCGCTACGTGGAATCTTGCGCCATCGACAACGTGTTCCTCACGTCGGAGCGCACGGCGGGGGTGGCGAAGAATTTTCAGCAGGTCATAACTGCCCTAGAGTTCCAAGACTCATTCGCGAAGGCTTCGGCTACACCGCTAAAGAGCGAACGCGTGATCGAGTGGAACCACTTCAGCGTCGCCATCCCGGACCGCTTCGTCGTCTCGAAGAAGGACATCGGGCCGAAACTGGCCGACGCCCGCGCCACGCACGACGTTCTGCTGCGCGGACTGCAGGAGCTCACGCTGGACTCGGTCGACACGGTGCTCGAGTTGATTGCGCAGAACTCGCTCTACCGTGGGGAGGAGTATAAGCATTCGTTGCAGACGTTCCGGGCGTTGAAGGTGAAGTTCGACGCCGTGAGTCCTGCCATGCAGCTTTCTCTGAATAACCGAGCGGCAGCGGATGAAGTGCTGAACGAACGACGCGACCAGTTCGCGTGGCTCCACGCCCAGGCCGCGCACCCGACAGCGAGTCGGATTCGCAACACGGCCATTGGCACGCTGCTGATCGACCTGTCGGCCGGGATCGAGCTCGAGGACGCCGTCAAGAAGTTCGAGACGTCCGTCATGGCCCCATCCAATTACAAGCGGCCCACGGCGCTGGTTTCCAAGGCCATGATCGAGAAGGCGCGCGTGAAAATCGACGAGCTGGGGCTGGCGTCGGCTTTGGAGCGTCGCTACGCCGTCATAGACGACATCACGGTGAACAATATCCTGTTCGCCGACCGATCGGCCAAGGTGCTGAGGGGCCAGCGCGGCGGTGGTAAGACGGCCGAGAGCGCGTTCGCGGAACTGGCGGAGAAGATCCCCGAGGACGTCAAGAAGCTGGACCGCGTGGAGGAGATCGGCATCGAGAAGTTCCTCAAGGACGTGCTTCCGAAGGCGACCTCGCTGGAGGTTCTGTTTGAGAACAAGCACGCCGGGAACCTCGTCAGCCTTATCGCGCCAGTCGACCCCACGGCTAAGAACCTGTTCAAGTGGCCCAACAAGTTCTCCTGGTCGTACGCGGGGGACGTGGCGGACTCCATCAAGGAGCGCGTCAAGCGCGCCGGAGGAAGCGTAGTCGGCGACCTTTGCTGCCGGCTGGCCTGGGACTACACGGACGACCTGGATTTCCACATGATTGAGCCAGCTGGCGCGGGGCGTGGAAGAGGCGGTTTCGGCACCGGTAGCACGCATATCTTCTACGGCAACGTACGCAGGCCGTCTGCCAGCGGAGGCATTCTGGACCTGGACGCCAACGGTTGCGACGGCCTGAAGGCTGAACCAGCGGAGAACATCTTCTACGCCGACAAGGCCAACATGGCGGAGGGCGTGTACGAGCTGACGGTAAACAACTACTCGCGACGCTCGACCGGAAGTGGATTCGAGGCGCAGGTGGAGTTTGGCGGCGTCACGCACAACTTCGTCTACGAGAAGGCGCTGCGCACCGGAGAGACGGTAAGCGTAGCCAAGGTGAAGTACAGCCATGCGGCTGGGTTCGAGATTATCGAGTCGTTGCCGTCGACGCAAACCTCCAAGGAGGTTTGGGGTATGCAGACGCAGACCTTTCGCAAGGCGAACGTGGTCATGCTGTCGCCGAATTGGTGGGATGGCTACGCGCCTGGCACCGCGACGTTCGAATCACTCGGAGACGTGGAAGCTGACGAGCGGGTGGCGAAGGCGTTCGGTATCGGCAACAAGCACTACTTCTTCATGCTGGAGGGCTGCGCCAACGAGGGCAAGGCTCGCGGCTACTACAATGAATTCTTGCGCGCGGACCTGGAACCGCACCGCAAGGTCATGGAGATGGTGGGGGCCAAGATGCGCACGGACGAGGCCGCGCACCAGTTGTCTGGCTTAGGCTTCTCGTCTACACAGAGGGCTGAGCTAACCGTGCGGGTCGGCGGAACGTTCAGCCGTGTCGTAAAGGTGGTGTTCTAGTGGGCGATTGCACCGTATGTGGCGAAAACTGCATGGCCGATGTGCGCGAAGCATTTCCAGGCTGTCGTTACCAAGACTATAACAACAGCATTTGGAAAGTAGCTAGCGGCGACATGCGCGATGATGACCCACCACTCGGCAGTGGACCGACAGAGGCATTTGCATACCATGACGCCGCCGGTCGGCTGTTCAAGGTGCAAGAACTCCGAAGACGTCGTGAGCTGGTAAAAGAAGAGAAGACGGCCGAAGATGAGAACTGAGTTCCATGGACTGTTGGTGCTGAAGACGGGAGAGTTGGTAGTTGTGGACGCTGAAGTAAAGCTGTTCACAACTAGCAGCGCTGCTAAAGACTTCTACTTTGCAGAGTTTACACTAGAGCAATGTATTCCCGTCGTAGTGACGATTGAGAGCGTGGTGTCGCAAGTTGTGTTAACGGAAAGGAAGCAATGATGTTCACATTAGATGCAGCACAGAAGAGTAAGCTACGCACTTGGCAGCAGGAACAGGAAGAACTGGTTAAAAGCGAAGGCAAGAATGTCGATCTAAATGGCGAGCCTTACTACGGCGCTATAGGCGGCGAACTTACATATTCATTCACGCCAACTTCACTGGCGATAATTGTGAAAGTAAAGCACGCTGTAACAGAGAACGAGATTGATCTCAGCGACTACGACAGCTTCTAGGCTATAATCAAACCAATGGCACCATACTCGCACCACAGAAAAGGAGAACCACAATGTCAGAAGCAAACTTCGAACGTGCGTCACGGCTGAAGATCCGTTTCGCGACCACCCTCGGCACCATCTCACCCGAAGATCTCTGGGACCTTCCGCTCACTTCCGGCCGCTCGGTAAGCCTGGACGACATCGCCCGGTCGCTGAATAGCGAACTCAAGAGTGCCATGAACGAGAGCTTCGTGCTGAAGGCCACGGAGGCCGACGAGAAACTCCAGTTGGGCTTCGACATCGTGAAGCATATCATCGATATCAAACTGGCGGAGCGCGAAGTGGCGGCGACCGCAGCGGCGAAGAAGGCCGAGAAGCAGAAACTGCTCGGTCTCATCGCGGAGAAGCAGGAAGGAGCCTTGAAGGAGAAGTCCGTCGAGGAGCTCCAGGCTATGGTCGAGGCGCTGTAATTGATTCCTGCCACAGGAAACCGCCCACGTGCCGCTTGACGTCGAAGTGGAAGATCGGGCTTGTGGCTGGAAAGATGCGGAAAGCATTGAGCGGCTTCCGTATACCAACAGAGCAAAGGAGCGCCTATGTTAGACATGATTGCAATAGAGATGGCGCTGGAGAAGTTCAGAGCGAAGTGTCCTGATTCATACAAGGGCGTCGACGACTCTGAAACTATCTGCGCCATCTTGGGCTCTGCCGGCATGTTTGGAAGCATGGCGGCGCGTGCTACTAGCGAGCTGTGCCGTCTGCAAGCGAACATCGATGCGACGTTGTCGCCGGAATTTTGGAAAGAGGTAGACAAATGAGAACCATGTCGGTAGGGAAGTGGAGTAAGCTGCCAAGCGTGTACAAGGAAGTCCGCAACGGACGATACTGTGTCATGCTGGCTGGCAAGATGAGGCCGGTGATGCTGATCGGAGCCGCTACCAGGGAAGCGGAGACGGATATGAAGACTGAGTCGTGGACGCCGGCGCATTCGTTGGCGGCGTTCGCAAGGGAGGCGGGATGAGCTTGAAAAGCGTGCGGTACTGCGACGAATGCGGAGCGGCCAAGACCATCGCCAACCATTGGTGGGCCGTCTCCAACACGGCGGAAGCGCCTCTGTTCATGACCTCCAAGAGCGCCGACAAGCTGCTGCACAAGGACGCGTTCCGGCTGGATTACTGCAGCTACACCTGCGTCGGCACGGTGTTCAACCGCTGGCTGGACACTGGCTCCGTCGTCAAGAAGAAGCCGCGCCCGATCAAGGCGGTGGCCGTTGCCAAGGCGATAGAACCCGAACTCGACGAGACAGAGGAAGAGTACGCTCGGTTGCTTACACCGTCAGAGGTAGAAAAGGAAGCGTATGCAGCTGTTTATTGATTGTGACGGTGTGTTAGCGGACTTCGATCAATACTTCATCGACCACTACGGACGACATCCGACACTGGTGGAGGAAGAGCACGGCAGTAAACGACTGTGGCAAGATCTGCAGGACCATGAAGATTACTACTTCAAGCTGCCGCTCATGCCGGACGCCATGGAGCTGTACGATAGCGTCAAGCATCTGAATCCGATCATTCTGACTGGAAGACCAGCAAGCGGACTATGGGCCGTGGATCAAAAGATTCGTTGGACGGCCAAGCATTTTCCAGGCGTACCGACCATCGTCTGTCTATCGCGTGACAAGTGCCATCACATGACCGCGCCTGGAGACATACTCGTGGATGATCGGGTGAAGTACGCACCATTTTGGACTGACGCTGGCGGAGTGTTCGTTCATCACAAGTCGGCGGAAGCGACGATTGTTACACTAGAGAGGCTGGGTTTGCTGTGAAACATTTATGGCACGAGTTCATCGGCGTGCTTGGTATGATCTGGAGCGCTATTTTATTTCTATTCACAGGACTTGGTGATCAATGAAGATATGGATTCTGAACGTACTGGTTAGTGACCAATACGGCACCATTGAGGACGTTGGTTACTTCTCTTCAAAGGAACTAACCGAAGCGGCGCAGGCTTCCATTCCAACGCAACTTAGTTTGGTGCGAGAGAAAGAGCTGGACAGACCGCTGGAACCGAGGTGGTTGTGACGCCCTACTGCATACTGTTGGCGAAGCCAAACGACTCTGACGAGATCATTCGTAAATTATACCATGGGCTGGCGCGGTACTGCCATCCGGATGCGCGGCGTGGAATGCCAGAGGCGTCGCAGGAGAAGTTGAACTTCCAGTGGCACCGCATCACCGAAGCGTACTCAGCCATCAAGACTGACGCGCTGCGTGCACAGTGGGCGGCGTCGCAGTTTCTGCTGTCAGGGCAGTGTGGCAAGTGCGCAGGCTCGGGCGTGGTCGGTACACGTATGTTCAAGGGCAAGATAACGGAGTGCAAGGATTGCAAGGGAGAGGGACGCACGCGTGATGGCTGAAAACCGGTCACGCTATAATTGAAGCAAGGAGGTCGTTATGGCCAAGAGAAAACAGAAACAGCAAGAAACAGTAGTTCAGCCAACCAACCACGACCGTGCCCCTTACTGGGAAGTATTCTTCAAGTGTCAGCGTAGTCCTGTTCTACGGAGCCAGCTGATTACTGCACTCATGGCAGGTAAACCGTTGGAAGTTGAACGGCTTCCACCAGCCGCGCTGCTGGACGTCGTAATGCTGTCCATGGTTACGCGTGAGTATTATCAAGCTGAGATAATTGACGATTACGTGGCTCTTCTTCGCAAGACTGACACTATTTGGCGCGAGCCGATGTGGACGTGCAAAATTTTCGACCAATACCACTTGCACACGGCGGACTACGTGGTACGCGGTTCTACTGAGCTCGTCAGCTACGAGGACAGATATTTGCCAGGGTTAGTGCAGTGGTATTTGAACGCCGAAGCACCATCGTACTTCAAGGAGGAAATCACTAAGTGATGAAGACGCTGCGTAAGGAATGGCGGATAGCGCGCTACTACGGGGCCAGCAGGAAACTTGCTTTAAAGATAGTGTTTAGAAATTGGCGCTACAAGCGCCTGGGCCTCTAACGCAGCAACAACAATTCGTTTGGTTGAAAGAAGGAGCTTTACGAATGTACGCATCGATCGATTTCGCCAATAAGACAGAACTCCGCGCAGCAATCAAGCAAGGTCAGACCGTAGTGGCATACTCACCCACGCTCGGTATGGCGGCTGTAACTGGTCGAACTAAGATTGAAGGGCCGTGGCCGATTGGCGCGGTCGCAGCAGACGCCACCACGCAACAACCGGTGGTACGCTATCGCGGTCTGAACAGGTGGAGCGCGTGGGTCGACGTACGCGATATGCGCGTGGTGGCGGTGCACTAAGTTCGCAATGCGTGACCTCAGCTCGCTGGCAGACCGGGTGCGAAGTGTCTGCCGACTAAGGAGCTACGGACCAGGAAACTGGACGTACGCTTCTCTGGACCTACCGCAACAACCTACCGAGTGTCCGGAGGGTTCTCTCGGACAGAGCAGCGCGGGACGCGGGTGCCCTTTCCATCCGGGTGCGCTGCGAGTGGTGAGTGGTAGGTCCAGAGAAGCGTAAGATCAAGGAGAAAGAGATGAGCACAACAACGAATGGAGAAGTTTGCTTTGGAGTACTGCTAAATGACGAGGCGGAGGAATTTGAGCTGCCTTGGATGGCGGCAGACGTTGACTGTGACGAAGAGGAGTGGTGGCTGAAGGTGAACGGCTACAAGCCGCCGTTTGAGCTCTTCACAGAAGATGGCGACTACATCGGCGGTGTAGAGCCGCCGCGTGCGAAGGTGCGTGAGTACTACGCGCACAAAACCGCGTGGATGAAGCTGAACCCATTGCCGTTCGAATTGGTTAATTACCGCAGCGGTGATTGCCCCATGTACATACTGGCCGTGCCTGGAACGGTGCAGACGGCCAATCGTGGATATCCGAAGGAGTTGACGCTGGACACGCGCATCCGCCCACTGAGGCAGATAGTGCTGCGTGAATTTTGCAAGAAGTACAACCTACCCACTGAATTCAAGTGGTGGCTTACAAGCTACTGGGGCTGACATGCAGACCTTCCTTCCCTACAAGTCGTTCGTCAAATCGGCCGCGTGCCTGGATAATAAGCGGTTGGGCAAGCAGCGCGTGGAAGCCTACCAGCTGCTGAACGCGCTGCTAGGCTTGACGCACAAGCCAGGATCCGCCGTGCGCAAAGGATGGACCAACCATCCGGCAGCGTTGATGTGGAAAGGCCATGAAGGCGTTTTGTACCAATACGCTTGCATTGTATGCGACGAGTGGAAGCGACGCGGATTCAAGAACGAGGCCATGGAGGCTAATCTTCTGCGGCTGTTCAACGTAGTCGCTGTGCGCTTGATAAAGACATCGACGAGTCCAACGTGGCTAGGTAGTAGGAAGTTCCATGCGTCGCATCGCAGCAATCTACTGCGGAAGGATGCAGCGTGGTATGGGAAGTTCAACTGGAAGGAGCCGGCAGACCTGGAGTACGTCTGACCGGTGCAGAAGGAGAAGTAGCATGCCATTTGACGCAATGTACGACCAAGGAGTAGGTTTGAACCTGACGTCTAAGCCGCCTCTAGTAATACACCACAGTCCATGTCTTGACGGCTTCACCGCTGCGTGGGCCATGTGGCTGCAGTACCCTGACGCCGAGTTCGTGCCGGGCGTGTACGGACAGGCTCCTCCGGATTGCACCGATCGTGACGTGTACCTGTTGGACTTCAGCTACAAGCTGGAAGTCATCGACGCCATGCAGCGTGTCGCCAAGAGCATCACCATCTTGGACCACCACAAGACGGCCGAGAAGGACCTGTCCAATCTCTGGTCGCTGAACGACTGCAAAGGGGGTCACGAACGTGACGTGCATCTTCGACATGACCAAGTCCGGCGCGCGGTTGGCATGGGAGTGGTTCCATCCGCACACCGAGGTTCCCATGCTGGTCAGGGCAGTGGAGGACCGCGACCTGTGGCGCTTTTCTCTCGCGTACACCAAAGAACTAAACGCCGTATTGTTCAGCTACGACTACGACTTCAAAATATGGGGTTCCTTATCGCGACAAATGGAGTCTATTCCTGGTCTTGCCAGCATGCTGGAGGCCGGTCGAGCCATCCTTCGCAAGCAGGACAAGGACGTTCGCGAGCTTATCGGCATGACGAAGATGCGTCGTAGCATCGGCGGAATCATGGTGCCGTGTGCCAACATGCCGTATACGCTGGCCTCGGATGCAGCGAACTTGATGGCGGAGGGTAAGCCATTCGCCGCCACGTACTACAGCGACAAGGACGGCTTTGCGGTGTTCAGCCTGCGCTCCAGGGAGGATGGCGCTGACGTCAGCGAGATAGCCAAGAAGTACGGCGGAGGAGGCCACAAGCATGCCGCTGGGTTCCGCATCGAGTTGGTGAATCACATGCTCGGGTTGTACGACTATGAGAGGACAAAATGACGGAGATCAAGATTCTAAGCGCGCTGTTCGTATTGTTGTTCGGCCTGAACGTGTGGTTGCGCAGCCATCCAGTCAAGAAGCGGAATACAAGCATGAAGCTGATACCACTTCTGTTAGTAGTAGTTGGCTTGACCGGTTGCTCTTTGCGTCCAAGTCTGGACGTTCACCTTTATTGCGGAAAACACGATACATGGCAGGTCTGTGTGCGGTGCCCGGCAGGATTCAAGCCAAAGGTGCAATGGAGACCGCTTAACGGCGAAGTTGGCGACAACGTAGTTACGGCATTCACCGATGCGCAGGCCGCGCGGTGTGTCGTCGACTGGAAAAGCTTGGTGAAACGCTGATGGCGCACTTGTGGAGATGGTCGGTGCCGAAGGACGAATGGGAGCTGATCACGCAGGCTACGGACGAGAACAGGCAGACCGTGCTGCGCGGCTACAAGCGACGCGACCGCAAGGGCGTGCGGTTCAAGTGGACTGCCACGCAGGAAAAGCCGAAGAAGTTCAGGACGAGGGTGAAGAAGGAGGTTTGAGATGACAAGGGAGCATGGCACGGACTACGGTGCGCCGTTAACTGACTATGAGATAGAGGCATTGCGCTGTCTTATCGGCAGTCATAAGTACAAGGATGTCGGCAATGAGGATGGCAAGGGCCGGTGTGTAACCTGTGGGGAGGAAGAATCCGATGAGTAAACTCTGGAGGCTGTGGTGAAGATTTTCAAGTATGCACTACAGATAGAGGATGAGCAAACGGTGGAGCTGCCATTATGCTCTACCATACTATTCACTGGCGCGAATAATGGCGAGCTTTGTATCTGGGTACAGGTCCTGAACCCAAACGCGGCTAAGAAGCCGCACAAGCTGTTTATTCATGGTACTGGGCGTGAAATTAACGGCATGCTACAAAAGAAGTATCTAGGTTCAGTCGTGATGGAACCCTTCGTTTGGCACGTATTTCTCGAGGTGCCGCGTGGCTAACCTCTGGAAACCTATGCTCGCCGCCAAACCCGATCCCAAGGAACTAGACGCCACCCTGGAGAAGCTCTTCACGCTCGGTCGCACGTGGCTGGCGTCGCCGAAGCTGGACGGCATACGCGTAACGGTGCAGAACGGCAGGCTGTACAGCCGATCGTTGAAGCTCATCCCCAATAAGGCCATGCAGCAGCTATGGGGGCGTGAGGAGCTCGACGGTCTTGATGGAGAAGTTATCGTTGGATCGCCCACGGCTGAGGACTGCTTCAATCGCTCCACCAGCGTGGTCATGAGCCGGGATAAACCAGCCGACGATGCTACGTTCAACATATTTGATTGCTACGACGAGATGGAGCCCTTCGAGATTCGACTGAGTAATGCGACATCGACGGCCGATCAACGACCATTCATGAATCTTGCTGGTAACCACTCTACTACTGAGCGCTTCATACGTCGCGTGCCGCACACGGTTATCAAGACTCTGGAGCAGCTGGCCTCTTACGAAGGAAAGCAGACAGGCTTAGGCCACGAAGGAATCATGTTGCGCGACCCAATCGGCGCGTACAAGCACGGCCGCTCCACGGTCAAGGAGGGCGGGCTGATCGCCGTCAAGCGGTTCGTGGACGCCGAGGCCGTGGTGATCGGCACGTACGAGCAAATGGAGAACACGAATCAGCGGGTGGTTAACGAACTCGGCAAGATGAAGCGCTCCAGCCACAAGGCCGGTAAGGTCGGGAAGGGGACACTGGGAGGGTTCACGGTAAGACCGTTGGCGTGTGCTTGTGAAGCATGTCTTCGTGACAGGTCCGAGGCGTGTCTGCGACAGTTCAGCATCGGCACCGGTCAGGGTCTTACGGACGCGGTGCGCCTGGAGCTCTGGAAGAAGCGTAATACGCTACCGGGTAAGATCATCAAGTTCCGCTACCAGCTTATAGGCACCAAGGACGCACCTAGACAGCCGATATTTCTGGGCTGGCGGGACCCGCGCGACCTGTAGCCCATCCGGGTTATAATTAAGCCAGCAACCAAACTTTACAGTAACTAGATACCAAGACGTACGTGACCAAACTACACCGTAACTCAGAAGCCGAGGACTACAGAATGATCATGCAGTGGAAACAGCAAGGCAATGATTACACAGCAAGCTGGCAGGGGATTCATTTCGTGCTATTTGAGCATCCTACAACGAAGCGTTGGAACTTGTTCGCCGACGGAAAGCAAGTTCGGCAGACTTGGTCCAAGGCTCGTTTGGCGATGGAGCAGATTGACGGCAAGCAGCAAGCGTTGGTGCTGAAGGCGTCGAGGGCGCAGGCACCTCGTCTGAGTCTGGAACTGCACACTACGTCGGCTCGTACGAGCGAGGTTGGTGAAGCGCGTGGCCACTAAGACCGCACTCAAGCTGGACATCACTCCGGAGGTTACAGCGGCCAGCAAGGCACTGTCTCCGGCTGTGAAGCGACTGACGAAGATACTGGCTGGATTCGACGCCGACAGCATTCCGTACGGCGCACTTGCCGATTCGCTCTATGATCTGAAACAACTCAGCAAGATTCTCAACAGTATTACAGTACCATTCGACGACCTACTACTTCCGTCGGTGAAAGCTACGGAAGAGCATTTTGTGCAGAAGCTGGCCGTGGGCGAGTCCAGCGGCGTGCAAGGGCTGAAGAGCCGCGTGCAGGTGACGGAGTCCATTATTCCGGTTGTGAAGGATTGGGAGAAGTTCTACGCCCACATCAAGAAGAAGGGGGAATTCGAATTACTCAATCGAGCAGTGAACCGAGCGGCGGTACAGGAGCGCTGGGACGCGAAGAAGCAAGTTCCGGGCGTAGACAAGTTCCATGCAAAGAAAGTGAGTGTGACGAAGTTGAGCGGGAAGTAACTCCGGTCGATCCAGAAGATATTCTTCCCTCCATCTACTAAGGAATTGCTAATGAGAGAACATTTCTGCGAAGACTGTCGAGACGAACGAATTCAGTTGAATCATCTGGTCGGTCAGCGAATCACAAAGGCGCAGGTCAACTGCGATGGACCCGGTACCTACACGTTTGAATTTGAAGATGGTACCGTACTTAGCATTACGTCGTCAGGTAGCGATCTTACTACTACCGATGCAACGTTCACGATACCAAAACACACCAAGAAAATGTAGTGCAAGGAGCATTATGGATTTCGCAACAATCGCAATGTACGTGGGACTGGGCGTTCTAGCCATCATAGTCCTGAGCATATTCTTCGGGTCGTTCTACACGGTGCCTACGCAGGAAGCGGCTGTAGTAGCGCGCTTCGGCAAGTTCAGTCACATCGCACGGCCAGGGCTCAACTTCAAGCGGCCATTCGTGGACTCTGTCGAGTTAGTTAGGCTGGCCACGTACCAGCTAGACGACACCATTGAGACGAAGACCAAGGACAACGTGTTCGTCACGCTGCCGGTGTCCTGCCAGTGGCAGGTGGGTAGTTCGGATCAAGCCATCCAGGACTATCATTACAAGCTAACCAACAACGAGCAGATCAGCTCCTACCTGTCCAACATCCTGTTGGGACACATTCCGGACATGGACCTGGACACACTCTTCACGTCGCAGCAGCAGGTATCGGACAAGGCGTCGGCAGAACTTGAACTACAGATGTCCAAGTTCGGTGTCGAAATCACCAAAGTAATGATCACTGACATCCAACCGGACGCCGGAGTGGTCAAGGCCATGAACAGTATCAACGAGCAGACCCGGCTGGCCGTGGCTAATAAGGCACAAGGTGACGCGGAGTATATACTCAAGGTGCGGCAGGCTGAGGCTGATGCCGAGGTCAAGCGCCAAGAAGGTTTGGGCGTGGCTAACGAGCGTAAGGCCATCGCTGACGGGTGGGCTGACTCGATCGACAAGATAAAGGGCAGTACCGACCTGTCGGATAACGACGCTACGTTCCTGCTGCTGTTCACCAACTGGACCGACATGATGCAGAAGGTCGGCGGCTCTGACAACACCACCATGGTCTTTATGCCCTCTGGACCGGAGGGCTTGCAGAACTTCCAGGCGACGATGGCCAACGCGCAGTTGCATATGCTGGCGGCGAAGTGATAAGGAGAAAGTATGAACAACGAAGCAAGCGATGAAGTGGAATTGTACCAAAAGAAAATGTTGATCACGTTCGGCCGTCCGGTTGCCGTCATGATTGCTGGTAGTCCGGTGTTTACGGAAGTGGTGATTGCCGAAGTGAAAGACAAGAATCGAGACTTTATATACGGCGGCTCGATACGTGTCGTCGGTATGCCCAATCGTCCTGACTTTGAGAAGGCGCAGATTATGCACATTCACAGTATCAGCATTGCTGCTATGATCGAGCTCGATTAGGTCGGGTTGCTCAGCGTCGCAGAAACCAAGCACCAATACGAACGCAGCACAAGGAGAACTGAATGCCAGTAGTAAAGAAGACAGCAGCCAAAGGTAAGAAGACAACGTCCACGGCGATAATTCCTTGGACGGAAAAATTTGCGAAGTACGCCAAAGAAACAAAGGAACAGACCAAGAACATCGGAGTCGGCGGCGTCAGTATTAAGTTCGGCCGTGGACGCATCTCTATCGGCGACGTCGAAGTCAAGGGCGGCAAGCTGGAGTGCGTCATTGTCGGCAGCTGCGCGCTCAATCGCTGGAACGAGCAGCCGTTTGATGCGTCCAATCCGCTGCCGCCGGATTGCTACGCGTTCTCTGTCATCTCGGACGACCCAGAGATGGCTCCTCACCCGTCGGCACCTGACAAGCAAGCTGTGAAGTGCGCCGATTGTGAAAAGAACCAGTTCGGTACGGCGCGCGTTGGCAAGGGCAAGGCATGCGGCAATACTATTCGTCTCGGCCTGCTGACCGGCAATGACGCCACCGAGGACGCTGACAGCGTCGCCGCTGCGGAGATGGCCAATGCCGGTGTCAGCCCTACCAACCTGAACCATTACAAGAAGTACACCGACCTGTTGGAAGAGGAGTATGGTCGTCCGCCGTGGGCCGTGGTGACGGAGATTGCCAGTTACGATGATCCGAAGACACAGATTCGTCTGGAGTTCAAGATGGTGTCTCTGATTGACGACGACGACGTTCTCCAGGCTCTTGAGAAGCGTGTGCTCAAGGTGCAGGAGCAACTTCAGAAGCCGTTCTCCGTGGCCGATAAGACCGCGAAGAAGGCTCCGGCTGCGTCGAAGTCCAATTCCAAGTTCGCCGGCAAGAAGACTACACGGCGGTAGAATTCTAAGTCGTACTTGGTCGGTAGCCCTCACTGCTGGCCAAGTACGGCGAAGAAAGGAGTACTATGAAACTGATCTTACTGATCCCGCGCATCTTCCTCATCATTTGTTTGATTCCTTTTGCGTTGGTTTTTGGCCCTGCACTATTTACGAAGCGGAGATTGTTTTGATTCTATCGCGGCAAGATCTTATGAAGTACGTAGAGCGGGGTGCGCTACGGTTCGAGCCAGCATTGGCTGACGATCAGTTTCAGCAAAACGGCATTGACATGATTGTGAGTCAGGTGGAGAGCGACTTGTTGGCCGCAGGTGGATTCACGTTAGGTCGTACGCGCGAGATTATAACCATGCCTGACGACCTTATGGCGTTCGTGCAAATACGGTCCACTTGGGCGCGTATGGGCTTCATCATGCCACCGACTGTGATAGACGCTGGCTTCCAGGGCAGTATCACCCTGGAGATAGCCAAGTTCGGCGCGCCGGGTTACGTGCCTGTTGGACAGCGATTCGCCCACGTCATCTTCGCGAAGCTTACCAGCGCCACCGAGCCTTATCGCGGCAAGTACCAGGGCCAAGTGGCCATTACGGGGGCGCTGTAGATGCCACGTGCGCCGCAGGTGATTCTCGCAGATTTTGAAACGAAGGGTATTCAGTCGCGGCCAAAGTACCCACCGAAGCCGGGTTCGCTCGCTCTTAAGTGGCCCGATCAGTCAGATTACAAACTCATGGCATGGGGTCATGGGGATGGAACGCGTGCGTTCGACAACAATTGCACAGAGAAGGAAGCGCGCGGCGAGCTCAAGAAGGCACAGGAAAGCAAGTATCCAGTGCTTTGGCAGAACGAGAAATTCGATCTGGACGTCGCCGAAATACATTGGGAACTACCAATCCCGGATTGGCGGAAGCGTCACGATACTATGTATCTTCTCTTCCTCGAGAACCCTCATGCTCCGTCTCTAGCGTTGAAGGAATCGGCCCAGCGCATACTAGGGATTGCGCCTGAGGAGCAGGACAAGCTGAAGGAGTGGATCCTAGCCAACATCGAGGCGGCGCGTAAGAAGCCCAGCACATGGGGTGCGTATATCTGCGAAGCGCCTTATCGAATTGTCAAGCCCTACCACAAAGGCGATCTCACGCGCATGGGTCGGTTGTTCAATAAGATCTACCCGTATATCGTCGAGTCCGGAATGCTGGAAGCGTATCAACGTGAATTGAAGCTCATGCCAATACTGCTGGAGAACGAGCGGGTGGGGATGCGCGTGGACATGAATGGCCTAGAGCGTGACTTGCCGGCGATGATAGCTGGCGTAGAGAAGACCGATGTCTGGCTGCGCAAGAAGCTGGGTATTGAGAACATCGACAGTGATCGGCAGCTTGGCGAGGCGCTTTACAATAAAGGAATCGTAAGCGACTTTAAGAAGACAGCCAAGGGCCATCTGTCGGTGAGTAAGAAGACACTTACGTTGAATAAGTTCAAAGACCCGAAGGTGTATCAAGCCCTGCAGTATCGCGGTCAGATGAGTACGTCCATCTCGATGTTTATCAAGCCTTGGTTGGAACTTGGTACAGCCGGCAAGGGTACCATTCACCCTAACTGGTCGCAGGTGCGCAGTCCGAAGGGTAACAACGATACAGGAGGAGCGCGCAGCGGTCGCATCATTTGCTCAAAGCCTAACTTCTTAAATATTCCGAAGAAATGGAAGCGCGCAGCTTCTGCCGGTTACGTCCATCCAGCATTCTTGAAGGTTCCAGAATTGCCGTACGTACGTAGTTACTGCTTACCGGATAAGGGTCAGCGGTGGGGCAAAAGGGATTTCGATCAACAAGAATTGAGATTGTTCGGCCACTTTGAAGAAGGACCCGTTATGGCAGGTTTCTTATCTGCCCAAATAGATTTGCCATGCTCTAAGTGCGGCGCACCTGTAGGTAAACAATGCGTTGGTGGCAAATTTCACGCAGAACGCAAATACGACATCCATGAACTGGTGCGTGCAGAAGTAGAACGGCGTTTGATTGAAGCGTGTTTACGCGAAGGATTCGACCGTGACACTGCCAAGAGTTGCGTGTTCGGTCGTCTGTATGGCCAGGGTATAACCGGCCTGATGCAGCTTCTACAGCTACTAGATGAAGAGAAGCCTATTGCGCAGATCATCCAGGCTTCTATCAACGCGGCTGTGCCATCGATCAAGGAACTGGACAATCGTTTGAAGGCGCTCTCGGATGAAGGCTTGCCGATTCGCACGTTTGGGTCACGTCTGTACTATTGTGAAGAGCCGAAGTACAGTCCTCTGTATGGCAGAGACATGACATTTTCATATAAACTTCTCAACTACCTCATGCAAGGTAGCGGAGCTGATGTAACGAAAGAAACATTGATACGTTATAACGAAGCCAAGAAGAATAGCAGATTCGTCGTCACTGTGTATGACGAAGTTAATTTCAGTGCACCTGCTAAAGCAATGAAAGAAGAACAGAAAATAATGCAAGATTGTATGCGTAGTATCGCCACCGACGTTCCCATGTTGTCGGAAGGCGAATCTGGTGTTAATTGGGGGACTTTGACAAAATGGCAGGATTAAAACATTAGCAGTAGTAAAGAGGCAGCCTGGACCACTGTGCTGACCGGGTTACTGCATGAAGTAGATTCACTGCTTGATCCTGAGCATGTCTATCACTTGCCAAGTACGCAAGACGACGGCGAACCAACCACTGAGTAAGAAAGGCACAATGGCACCTAAGAAAGTACCCGCACCCGAGGTCAAGAAGACAACAACTACATTCACAGTGCCGCAGAAGTTAGCGACCCTTTCCTCGTGGTCATATTCGGTGTACACTTCGTGGCTGCGCTGCCCAGCAGCGGTGTGCTACGACAAGATTAAACGTATAAAGATATTCGAGCCGGAGAACCCAGCATTCGTCAAGGGCAACGCTGTCCACAAATTTGCCGAGGATTACATCGCCGGAAGACTTCCGGCCAAGGAGCCAATCCATCCAGGCTTAAAGCAAGTGCAAGATCGTGTGACTACGTATCGCAAGGTCAAAGCCATGGTGGAGCAAGACTGGGCGTTCACGAAAGAATGGGTTCCCACCAAGTGGAATGATTGGACTCATTGCTGGTTGCGTATCAAGGTTGACGTCTGCGCGGTTACGGAAGCCACCAAGAAGGCGCCACCGCTGGTACATATAACGGATTGGAAGAGCGGTAAGGTGTATGAGGAGCATAAGCAACAGCGTAGCCTGTACGCGCTGGGAGGACTGCAGCTAGTCGAGCTCGGCTTACTAGCCGGTGGAAACAAGGATACCAAGGTAGTAGCCGAGCATCTATACACCGACACCACCCAGTCGGCGACGGAGGAGTATTCACTCAAGGATCTGAAGCCGCTGAAGAGTGAGTGGTTGACGCGTACCAAGCAAATGATGGCCGATACAAAGTACGAGCCGAAGCCGGGTTACCATTGTCGGTGGTGCAGGTTTAGGGCTTCTAACGGTGGGCCTTGCGAGGCGGAGCAGAAGTCCTAGTGGGTAGAACTGCGAAGTATCGCTCGTCGGACGCACTCCTAGTTGATCTGTTCTTCTTGACCAAGGCTGTACCGCCGAAGGTAGAGCAACTAGGAGAATGGATAGCGGATCTACAGAGCATGTACGCGCAGTATCAGAAGGCGCTACGAAGGGAGAAGCGGCGTGCTAAAAGTTAGTGCTGGGTACGAAACGATAGAAGAAGAGTTCGAAGCGAGTTTGCGCCGAGTATTCGTTGACGGCAAAGCTGATTTTATACGTCTGGACGATCGTAGACGTGAATTTCTAGTGCGAAGTGCAGGCTATGGAGAAGAGCAAGGTTGGTTGCGCTTAGAGTTAATTGAAGTAGACGAACAATCTAGTTACCTTGAGGGACGTCTAACATCTGCTGGGAAGGTTCACTTTGGCCTCGCGGTATAGGCGTGAATCCCCCACGGAGGCGTGGTGCGTGGCATGGGCACGATTCCGTGGTGTCGTAGTGGCCAAGATGACCGGCTGTAATGGCATTCCGGATCGTATCTTCTTCTTACCCAGTGGAGCGCCAATCATCGGCGAGTTCAAAGCCAAAGGTAAGAAGGGTAAGGGGCTCCAGGCTGAGACTCAACCGTACTACCTGACTAAGCTGATTGAATACGGCTACGAGGCGTACTGCTGGGACACCAAGGAAGCGTTTCTAGAGGTCATGAAAGGTAGGCTGGAATGTCCGCAAACCGCACCATCCAGGACGAAGAAGTCGAAGAAATCATCGATCGCGTCGAGCAAACGCAAGACGGCTTTATCATCGTAGAACTGTTGCATGAACTTTTGAAACTGAGACGGAAGGTTAGAAATGACTCCAGTAATTGAAGGCGTAAAGATTGGCGACGAGGTGAAGGCGCACGGTATCAAGTGGCGTGTGGCAGCGTTGAACGAGAAGAATGGTCACGTGTACCTGGAGCGAGGCGCTGTGGGTTATGAGAAGGGCGCGCAGTGGGTGCAGACGGTAACGGCTGAGACGGCGAAGGATTACGCAATTGTTAAAGAAAACAGCGTAAGCATAACCAGTAGGAAGGGACTTGACCTTGCCGACTGACCTCGTACCAAAATCACTGGCTCTGAAGATGGAGCAGTGGCGGAAAGCGGCTAAACCGTGGACGCCATGGCCGTATCAGGAACGCACACTGAAGTTCATGCTAGAGAATCCTCGGTCTGGCTTGCTGCTCGATCCTGGAATGGGCAAGACAAGCGTTTCATTGGCTATGTTCAAGATATTACTGAAGAAGAAGTTAGCCAAGCGCATGTTGGTCATCGCACCGTTACGGGCGTGCTACTATACTTGGCCAGCGGAGGTGTGTGATTGGACAGACTTCAAAGACATGCGTATCGCTCTGTTGCATGGTGCCGACAAGGAGAAGAATCTACGCAATTTGCAACCAGAGCATCAGATCTGCATTATTAATCCTGAGGGCATTCCATGGTTATTCGAGACCATGAAGCGCGCTAAATTGCTGGAAGCTGATGTGCTGGATATTGATGAATCGTCTCTATGGAAGAGTAGTGCAACGGTGCGTTTCCGCGCTTTGCGGAAGCACCTGCGTACGTTTAAGCGGCGACATATACTCACAGGTAGCCCTCGTCCTCGTAACTATCTGGACTTGCATGGGCAGGTGTATCTACTGGATCAGGGTGCAGCGCTGGGAGAGTACATATCCAGCTATCGCAATACGTACTTCTTCCCTACCGGCTACCAGATGCGCGAGTGGCAGATACTGCCAGGTGCTGAGAAGAAGATCGACGCGCTGGTAGCGCCCATGATGATGCGTCTGGACGCCAAGGACTATCTGAAGCTGCCTAAGGAGATGGAGCGCACCCACCGGGTTGATCTACCCACGGCGGCGCGCGTTGAATATGACAAGATTGAGAACTCGCTACTCAGTACACTCTTCACGCAGCCGTTGGTGAATTCAGCCAGCGCGCGGTCGAAGTGCTGCCAGATTGCCAACGGATCGGTATACCTGGACTACGACCCGGAAGAGAATTGGGGTAACAAGCAACGACCAGTTAAGGTAGTGCACACGGCCAAGGTGGAAGCGGTAGTGGACCTTGTACGTGAGCTACAGGGTGAGCCGTTACTACTTGGTATCGGTTTCCAGCATGACGTAACGGCGCTGCGGTTGGCGCTGGGTAAGGACGTTCCATGCATCAACGGGCAAACCACACGGTCGCAAGCGGCGGACTACATCGAGCGGTGGAATAAGGGCCAATTGCCGTTGCTGCTAGGTCACCCGGCCAGCATGGCGCATAGTTTGAATATGCAGAAGTTCAGCTCTAGACACGTCGGTTACTTCGACATACCAGACAACTACGATCTTTATCACCAATTCTTCCTGCGTGTATTGCGCCAAGGCAACAAATCGGCGTGGGTCATGAAGCACCACTTCGTCGTCAACAATACGGTGGACATACCAAAGATTCGAAATTTAAGGTCTAAGGAAACTGGGCAGAAGGCGTTTCTAGCGTCCATGAAGGAGTACTCGGAAGAAAGAGCTGGTGGTAAGAAAGGGAAGAAGTGAGCAGTAAAACTGAAGCACAATACTTACGCGAAGCTACGAAAGTAGGCAAGTGTCGTCTTCATCCTTCGCGAAATGTAGCCAGACGCGTTTACATTCTACGTCATGGCTACGTACCCAGTCACATATACGTTTGCCATAAATGTGATCAACCGCAATGTATCGTGGATACGCATCATTTTCTTGGTACGCAGCTTGACAATGTTCGTGACATGATTCGCAAGGGTAGAAAACGACAGGTAGAGTGGACGTCTGAAATGCGTGCTAAGAAAGCTGAATCATCTAGAAGTATGTGGGCCGATCCGAAGTTTCACAAAGCACAGAAGAAGCGTATAAAGGATGCTTACGCGAAGAAAGTGTGGACTAAAGAAGAGCTCGCAGCGAAGTCTGCCGCTGTGAAGCTTGGCCACATCACCAGAGCGATAAATAAAGCAGCAAGAGCGAAGGCGCTATAATTCAAAGAGCGTCAGAAGGAGGCGCTCTGAAAATGAACTGCATCGCGAGAGTTCCCATGGGTGGGCGCAGCGTTAGTATGCGCTCGTGCTTACGCGCCGCATGCGTGGGCGGTTACTGTACGCAGCACAATCCAGAAAATGTGGCTAGGAAAGCTGAAGAGCGAAGCGCCAAGTGGGATGCCGCGCAGAAGGAGCGCGTAAAGAAGTTTAGCTGTCTACCGTGCGCTATTGCGCTACTGAAACGTGCGCAAGCCCAGCTTCGCGTTGACAGCAAGTTGAACAAGGACGTTGAGAAGTTCCTGCGGGAGGTCTCCAATGGTTGAGCAGCTGGAACTCCCCGTAAACGCGGTAGAAGTAGTGCCGCAGCCTGGACTCTTGGCTACGTGGGCCGAGGTCCAGGCATTCATCTTTGCCGGCAAGGCGACGTTCACCCTGGTGTCGCTGAAGACGGGCGTACGCTTCACGTACAAGGTCACCAAGCGCAAAGAGAATCCGGCCGACGACACTGTGTACTTCGCAAACCTACTGCGTGGCCCCGACAACACGTCGGACTTTGCGTACATGGGTGTTCTTCGTAAAGACCCGGCGCGCTTCTTCTGGACGGCTACCAGCGGCAAGGTCGGCCGGCAAGCGGCGGCGTACAAGGCGCTGGTCTGGTTCGTGGACGCCATGAAGTGTGGGCGCGAGGTGCTTGGCGATACGCTGGCGGTCTGGCATGAGGGAGCGTGCGGTCGGTGCGGTCGGAAGCTTACGGTTCCAGGCTCCATCGCGGCGGGTCTTGGCCCCGAGTGTGCAGGGAGGATGGTATGACCTTTGAGCAAGAGTACACCGAAGAAGAGGTCACGATGTTACTGCGCGGATTAGACCTGTTGGCAACTGAGATGCGTCAAGCGCAGTACGTTGCCGTGCGTGACGGCAACAAGCCGTTCGTCAAGCACAATGCGTATTTTCTTGGAGTTTTACGTAAACTCCGCGAGAAGCTGCGTTCAGAGGTATAATGTTTTCAGCGGACTGAAGGGGCCGCCAAGACATGACAAAGATAATGGCACGGCATCACAAGACACGCGTTGCGAACTGTAAAGGGCGCATGCGTGGTGAACGTTCTGAATACGGTGTGTGGGCTTATTGGTGTCCAGAAGCTCAGAAGTCGACGAAGACTAGTGGCTGGACCGCGCAGCCTTGCACGTGCGCAAAGAAGGCGGCCAGCGATGCCTAAGCTCACCGTCCTTTGCCTGAACGACTATCCGATAGGCGTCTACTCATCCGAGCAGTTCGCCGAGTTCGCCGCCGTCGTGGACTGGAAGGGCCGCGAGCCGCGCTGGCGGGAACAGGGCTTGAAGTTCAAGGAGTCGTTCGACGGTACCATCGGCTCCTACGTCAAATGGCACTACCACCAGCACGAGTTTGAAGTGGATGCGGAGGCGCGGCTATGAGTGAACAATCTAGACGCATAGCTGCAGAGCAAAGACGCTCCACTATTCTCTCTAAGCGTTTCAAGACAATGGCCGATCACATTAACTCGCTTCGTGACAGTCAGTTTGAAACTCTAGACATCAGCGAAGAAAAGTTGCTTATCAACATGGAACAATGCTTACTGGCGCTGGCAAAAGCGCGGATTGGAGCGAGATGAGTAAGCCATTCTCCGTCATGGTTCCTTGCCCCGGCGTTACCAACGACGGTCTTGCCGGCCACTCTATGCGCGACTTCTGTTCGTCGTGCGCGCCGCATTGGGAGCAATATCCAACGTGCCCAACGCATCATCGGAAGCTACCATCCAGCGGATTCTGCAGCGATTGTAAGAAGTTCTACCGCGAACCGGAGCGTTTGGATCTCTCGGAGTACAAGGGGTTTGCATGAAACTCTTGAGCGATCCAATCACCTTGGAAGAGCTTGAAGTCGTCCTAGCGCGCGTACTGGATTCGCCATTCGAAGTTGACAAGTGGCGGTCCACTGTAGAGGACGCGTACATCCGCATCGGCGGAAAGAACGCGCGGCTGGTACAGCCAACGAAGAGGGAGTTCCTCCATGGCTAAACAACGCGTGGTCGTCAACGGCACGGAGTACAACCTGATCATACCGCATGGACAAGAAATCACGCTTTCCAGCGATAAGCACGCTGCGACTATGACCACGACCCTCCACGAACTTCAAACGCAGTACGGCGTGAAGACGGCGTACTTTGTGCGGTTGGCACTGAATGAGTGGAGACGGCGATGATCTTCCTACTATTCGTAACGAACATACTCACGATGTGGCTGCTGTGGCTGGCGATCTACCGCCTGCATCAAGCGAAGAAGCGCCCACTGATTACGGCTGAGCTCAAAGTGGAACGCACGCAGCGCGTAGAGCATTCCACGTTGACCGACGATGTGATCAGCGCGTTGATGAATCTCGGTTACAAGAAGAAGGTAGCGCAGCGTGCGGTAACTGAGGTGGTCGGCAACGGCTGGACGACGTTCGACGACCTGTTCCGCGCGGCGCTGAGGAGGGCGGGATGACACCGGATCGTGGGACTGAGGTCGTGTATACAGCGCCCAATGGAACGTCGTTCCAGGCGGTCGTAGTGAATGGTCGTCTGGAGGATGACGGGCTTTTGGCGATTCGGCACAAAGCGGATGGCCGGTTGGTGTTCGCGAATCCAGATTTTCTGGAGAAAGTCGTAGTTCCAGAAAACGAGCTATAATCCTAATCAGCGCACAAGGAGCGCTACCCAATGCCTGAAGTGATCTCAGAAAACATCGTCCGCAAGATTCAACTCCTCCTCCAACTCGCAGAGCGCGCCGCTGGTAACGAAGTGGAAGCCGCCGCCGCCATGGCGAAGGCTCAAGAGCTTCTAGCACAGTACAACCTGGACCTCGCCACCGTACAAGACAAAGTCGTCAAGGGCGGTACGAACACGCCGGACGACGCCATGGCGAAGCGTGATTACGCCGTAACGAAGCGTTCAGCCATGTACCAGTGGCAGCGGAATCTTGTGCGCGCTTTGGCCGAGGCGAACTACTGCATCTACTGGACGGCCGAGGTACAGGAAGAGCTCTACATTCCGAAGAGCAAACGGAAGTACGATGATGACGAGGCCATGCAGAAGCGTTGGGTGAAGCGTCATAAGGTGCTTGGACGCACCGCCAACACGATGTCGGTCTTGATGATGGTGGACTACTTGATGGACACGATTGAACGTCTACTACCGTACGAACAGAAAGAGCGACTCAGCCGGTCGGCTAGCAGCTGGCGCGAGGGCTGCTCTGATCGTCTGATTCAGCGCATCCAGGCGAAGGCCGAAGCCATGAAGAAAGCGGATTACGCCACTCAGGGAGAAGCTGCTTACACCACGGCCATCGCGTTACGGAACGTCGCTACCGCTGAGGAGATCGGGAACTACGACTTCCAGAACGGCGCGGGTGCGTGGGCGGCGCGCGCCGCACGTATGAAGGCGAACGAAGAGCGTTGGGCCGCGCAGGACAAGTTGAACGCTGAACGCGAAGCCAAGGAGCTCGCGGAACTGGAAGCGAAATTGGCACTGGAAACGCCTGCGCAGAAAGCCAAGCGTCTGAAAGCGGAAGCGCGTGAAGCGGAACGGCGCGCTAAGTACAGCGAACGGTATTGGGAGGCTCAGGATCGCAAGGCGTATCGTGAAGCTTCGCGACGTGACCACGGAGCGTATCGGGCCGGGTCGGCAACGGCGGAGAAAATCGGCCTTGACGACCAGCTGAAGTCTGGTAAGACTGCTGGAAATCTAAGCTAAGTCGTTGAAATTGGGCCAGTTGCACTCCAGAAAAATAGTTTTCAGATTCTCTGTTTTCTGGAGTATAATCATTTCAGTGGCAAGAAGCCACTCAAAAGGAGCCTCAAATGAACCTCACCGATAAACTCACAATCGCCGCCCTAGTTGGAATCGCCTCCATCGGTCTGTCACAGACCCCGACCGTCAAGCCGGTGTCGCTCGCCACCACCGCGCCGTCTACGTCATTCGTAGTGCCTACCGCTCAGCCCGTTACCGCGTCGCTCTTCGCGAACGACGGTCCGATCAAGCCGGGTGCGAAGCTCGTAGTGGTAGGTAACGGTTGGTACAAGGCGTCGCCCACTACGTACGAGTTCCGTTCGGCCGGCAAGCTGATCGCGACGGTCGATTGCTCTCCTAACGGTACGTGGTACGCTCACCTTCACGCTGGTGCCACGCTGGTTGCATTCACCACCCTGGACGCCGCGCAGTCGTTCATTGCTTCCAGCCGCTAGTAGCTCGTCTTCACGCCTCTCTAACCTTCGTAGATATAGCGGTACAGGCCGCTAAGGAGAAACAAAATGCCACAGTCCATGCAACAGAAGCGCAAGAACTCCCTCGAACTTCTCAAGTCAGCACTCATCAGCCGCATCGCGCAGGAAGAGTTCAAGAAGGCTGAGAACCTCGCCCGCATGATCCAGTTCACCGAAGCCGCCATCGCGAAGGGTGGACGCTAACATGGCAAAGTCAATCCTGAAGAACATCAAGGCAGCACCGAGCGCGAAAGCTGTCAAGGCTGTTGGCAAGAAGTTGATCAAGACGGCTAAGGGCGAAACAGTCGTAGCCACGCACGACATCCACAATAAGTCGCTCGCTCCCACCGCGCCCGTAACGCCGCTGACTCAGGCGTTCGTCAAGGCCGGATTCGTATACAGCCGCACTGAGGAGGTAGATAACAATACCGCTCATGGCTATACACGCGAAGACGGTGCGGCGCTTCTATTCACGCACGCTGGCAGTTCGTCCAGCATCAACACCGCGTGGCAGGTGAAGTTTGCGGACGGCTCCACGGCTGAAGGCAAGAACGCTCAGCAATTCGTAAAGACCATGTACGACGCTAAGGGACCGGCTCCGTTACCTAGCAACGTCGTGGCCGCGCTGGACGCGCTACGTAAGCTGACGGCTGGCAAGTATCGCATCAGCGATCTGGCTGGCGACGCCAACTACAAGGCGCGCGTGCAGCTTCTGAAGCTGCTACGTAAGACTGACAAGGTACTGGTCAAGGAGAGCGGCGTCAACAAAGTGCTGACCGAGTTCTACGTCGCGCTCGGCATCGCGAAGTCGTCCGTGGCCGGTATGGAGTCGGCATTCAGCGCGAAGTGCATGGAGCTCGCGAAGAGTGCCAGCAAGACGGAGCGCGCGGTAGCGAAGGTAGAGAAGGCTGTAATCGCTGACGAGCTTCGGAAGACGGTACACACCCGCGTCGTATTCGATGGCAAGCCGATCCTGGACGCGCCCAAGAAGATGAACAAGAAGCAAGAAGCCAAGGACAGCGCCGATTTCAAGCTGGAACTGGCGGCACGAGTCAAGCGTGCGGAGCGCGAAACGGCGAACATGCCAATGGCGCAGCCGAAGTCGGATGCTGATATCTACGTCAACCTGGACGAGATATTCCTGCTGGAAGATCCCAATAATGGTATCGTTTTGCTACAGTTGGAAAAACCCAATTCGCAGGGCGCGATTTGCGTGTATAATAACGGGAGTCGCGTTGCTGCCGGAGTAGTACCGACAGAAGTTCTGAGAACACTGCGTCAGATCACAAGTAGCGATCTAGTGAGAGACGTAAATCAGTTACTACACCCCATTACGGCTGGAGTTGTAGTTTCGTCCGTGGCTGAACGCCACCTTACAGCGGTGTTAGATCACTGCAAGGAGAACATCATGACCACTGCAACCGTTGAAACCAAGAAGCAGAAATTCGCACCTCCCGCTGGAACAGCCAAGAAGACCGCGAAGAACGCTGTCACGACCAAGGTCAAGGCAACCGTAACCAAGAAGGCCGACAAGGCACCGCGCGCCGCAGCCGCCGATCGCAAGATCAAGGCGTTAGTAACGTTGAAGTCGGAGTCGTTGCCCCGCGAAGGCAGCTTCTGCTACGGTCAAGTTGAGGCCATCATCGGCTCCAAGACCGTGAGCGAGGCTCAGGCCAAGCTGGACAAGTCCAAGCTGAATCCCAGCGGTCGCAAGCTGGAAGTGGCGTGGCTGGTGAAGCAGGGCTACCTGTCCGTCATCGAGTAGTTCAGCGTAGTAGCGCGAGTCCGGCGCGTTATCCGGACACATCTCAGCCTGAAAAGGATTGACATCATGCCTACCTCTCTAGCTCGTCGTATCCGCCGCATTGGCATCCTGCCTTCCATAACCGTTGACGGCGTTACGAAGCGTCGCTTCGAGGAAATGAGCTCGTCTGCTCGTTCTAAGATGGAAGACGCCATACGAGCCGAACGAGCGCCGCGTCATGCGAAGTTTCTGGCGGCGCGCAAGTCGGCTAGAAGCAAGTAAACCACTACAGATAGCCTGAACACGAAGAGTATGAGACGCCCAGAACATCGGGCGTCTTTGTATTTCCCCGGGTGTCTTAGACGCCTTTGCCACGTAAGAGGAGAACGATCCTGAAAAACCTAACACTCATCATCCCCACGCACGGTCGTGTTAACAAGCAGATAACGCTCCAGGCGCTGCCGACTGCGCTCCAGGCCGAGGTCATCCTCGTGGCTTCGTTGCCTGACGAAGCCAAGGCGCTGAAGAAGCTGTACCCGGCTAACCAAGTGCTTACAGCCAAGGGCACTACATCCATCGCTACGAAGCGTCACTGGATTATGAAGAACGTAGCCGGCAAGTTTCTATTTATGATGGACGACGACCTGGCGTTCTTCGAGCGCTGCCCGGCTAAGTGGCGCGTGTGGGAGGAGCATCGCAAGGCGTACGCCGTAGCTCCGGACGCACCGGCTGGAACCTCGCTGATGATGCGTCGCTATCCTAAGGACAAGGTCCTCTTGAAGCTATTCCAGGAGATGGATTCCTACGCTGGTAAAGAGCACGACCTCGGTATGATCGGCATCGCGCATCGGCGTCACTCTGACAAGAAGAAAGCGGCGTGGGAGAAGAACGCAAGGATGATGTATGCTTTCGGTGTCAACCGAGAGCTCTATCTCAAAGAGAAGATTCGCTTCGACGCCATAGGTCTGCGCGAGGACTTCCACGTGGTGTTGTCCATGTTGCGTAAAGGCCATGAGTGCCACAACTACGTCGAGCTACTCAACAACGAGTACGGCACATTCGGCGCGGCGGGAGGGTGCAGCGGCGAGCGCAGTATGGAGTACAGCGACGCCCAGTGCTTCGAGTTGGCCAAGCTACACCCCGGCTTCGTGAAGGTGGTGGACCGCGCGTACACCACGACGGCTGTGCGTAAGGAGGTCGTGGTAGCCTGGAAGAAGGCTTACCTCTCCTCTCTGGCTCAGCCCAAGGTTCCAAGCGTACGGAAGGCAGCAAAGAAAGCGGTGACGGCATGAAGTGCGAAAATTGCAAGAAGAAGTGTGCGAATCGGTTCTGTAACCTTGGCTGCTTCAACCGGTGGGTGCGGCGTGGTAATCGCAAACTGGTGGAGGACGCGCACAAGAGCGGCACGGAGGATTACCGCGTCGTCGTACGGAAGATGATGGGAGGCACGGCGTGATCATTCACCACAAGATTCAGCGCAACAGCGGAGCAGCCCTAGAGCCGTGTATCTATAAGAGTGGCCATGGTGTGCCGACGCAAGGCGCTAAGATGCGCGCCTATCCGGACGTATTTGTGCCGGTGCTAGGTATAACGACTGGCGGCTACGTCATGCCGGTAATGGGCGAACCATCGCCGGTACTGGACCTGCCGTTGGCGCTGGCCCGGTTGGCTGCTTTATGGGACCTGCCGGTGGCGCATGTCTACGATTATGAGGGCCGCCGTCGCCACCACGTAGTCCAAGTAGAGCCGTTCACTCGCACAGAAGGCTTTCCGCCTATTATCCGGTCGGCGCTGACGACGTGGTACGAACGAATTGGTAGTACGCAAAGCAAAGGAGCACAGGTCGTACATGGTGATCCCACCCTGGAGAACTACGTACGCGACGGTTATTGGCTAGACCCTAGTACGCGTCCATTGCCACAAGAGGCCGAGCTTGACGGCGGCAAGCTGCTGCAGTCGTACTTCCACTACGGTCGCCCTTGCCTGGAGTCGGAACGTTACATGATACGTAAGTTCTTGGTCGAGCAAAAATTGAACCTGGACCTCTGTATCTACTACATGCTGACGCACATCATTCGGCTGTATGGTGTGCAGCCGCAGGCGCGTGTATGGGCCATTGACGTCGTATCGGGCCTGCGTAATTTGGCGGAAGAACTTCGCACGGAAATGAGAGTGGATGCATGCAAGTAGTTATTCTGGCGGCAGGACGCGGTGAACGATTTGTCAGTAACGGGGTAATGACGCCTAAACCGCTGCTCCCAGCGCGCGGTCGCACGATGATACAGCATGCGCTGGTCCAGGCGTCTGAAATCATCAAGACGCCTGTCGTTGTGTGCTTGGTGGATTTGTACAGTGAGCTTCACAAGCAAACGCCGAAGAACATGCATCCGATCCGCGTGCCCATTCGGTTCGTGCAGAAGGGTGCGGCCATGTCTTTGTTGGCGGCGTCAGGTGTGATTCGCGATACCGATCCGGTGCTGGTCATGGACTGTGACACCATCTTCAAGAGTGGTGTGCTTGCTAAGTTCTCTGAGTTTAGTGAGGCTTGCTTCAAGTCTGGCGTGCAGTCTTCTATGCTGTGCTTCCGTCCTAAGGATGACAGCGAGCGCTACAGTTTCGTTATCATGAAGGATCACTTAGTGACGCAGGTGGTGGAGAAGCAGCGCATAAGCGGTATTGCTTCTTGCGGCGTTCATGCATTCCAGTCGTGGGAGCTTGCCAAGCGCGCCATCTACGAGATGGTGATTCTCAGTACGATGACTAACGGTGAGTACTATCTGGCACCGTGCCACAACAATTTGCAGTTGACCACGGCCATGGTGATCGCAGCCGATGAATTCAACCACGTAGGCACACCGGCTGAACTGGAGGCGTATGAGCAAGCAGTTCCCAAGGCTTGAAGAGTTCGTGTACTTCGTGAACGAGCGTTGGTCCATACATCAGAAGCGATTGGCTGGGAAGCCTGCTCCGTGGACGAAGGATCCTATCCTGTTGGAATACCGCTTTACCAACGTACGTCGCGAAGACGACAGGGTCACTAAGTGTATACACGAAAACTGGTTACAGCCGCACGCGGAGGACTACGACACGGTAGTCTTCGCAATGGCGCTGGCACGGTTGGTGAACTTGCCGGCGAGCCTGGAAGCGCTCGGTTATCCATCAAAATGGAATCCGAAGCGGTTTGTGAAGCTGATGGAGGCGCGCAAGAAGGACGGCATGGCGACGTTCACAGGGGCATACATGATAAACGCCGTCGGTGCTACCAAAGGACAGTCCAAGGCGTCGTACTTGGCCGACCAGGTGCTTGGGCCGTTGTGGAACAGCCGTAAGCTGCTAGGTAACTTGGTGCGTACCGGGTGTGAGCTTAGTACGTTGCAAGAAGCGCTCATGTTACATCACGGCTTCGGAGGTGGGTTCATGAGTGCGCAGGTCGTGGCGGATATTAAGCACCTGCCTTCTATGAAGAAGGCTGAAGACTGGATGACGTTCGCAATGTCAGGGCCAGGAAGTCGTAGAGGGTTAAACTGGCTCGTGGGAAGAGAACCAACTGCGCGCTGGAACGAAGAGGAATGGCATGCTACGCTGCTGGATTTGATGAAGGTAGCTCAGCCAAAGTTGAAATGCCCAGTGTTGGATGCGCAGAATCTACAGAACTGTCTGTGTGAATTCAGCAAATACTGCAAGGTGAAGTACAACGGCGGCAGAGCGAAGCAGAAGTTCCGCGCCAGCGGCGAAGCTTATAATTAACCCATAGCAGCGAAAGGAAGTGAAGATGTACAGTTACAAAGCTAGAGACGTAAATGAGGCGCTTTCACTTGGACTACAGCATTTGTTACACAGTGGAATCAAAGAGGACTCCAGAGTAGGTCCAGTGCTAGTAGCGCCAGGGCCGGTGTGTATCGAGTATACCGACCCAAGGCAGCGAGTGCTGTATTCACCAACGCGCGATGCGAACCACGTATTCCATGTGATGGAGGCGTTGTGGTTTTTCTCGGGGAGCAACGAACTGGAGTTTCCGGTTTTCTTTAATGCCTCATACTCGCAGTTTTCAGATGATGGCAAGACTATGTGGGACTCTTACGGATGGCGCTGGCGAGAATTCTTCGGCTATGACCAGCTCGATGCCATAGTGGAGGAGCTCAAGTCGAATCCGGGAAGCAGGCGCTGCGTATTGGCGATGTGGAACGCTGATATTGCGCCAAGCGCCCCGCAATGGGAGGCGAAAAGTGGCGTACAGTACAGCGATGATCTTGGCGTTGCGTGCAACGGTGGTAAAGCCGTTCCGTGCAACACGCACGCTTACTTCGCCATACGAGCCGGCAAGCTGAACATGACCGTCATGAACCGCAGCAACGACAGTATGTGGGGCGCATTCGGCGCGAACGCGGTCCACTTCAGCTTCCTGTTGGAGTACATGGCGATGCGTATCGGTGTGCCGATGGGCAGTTACTATCAGTTCACGAACAATCTGCATACGTATACCGACAAGTTCAGTATTGACAAGCTGAACGCCATTGAATACGAGTGCGTTACGCTCGATCAGTTGGAACCTCTTGGACCCTCTATCACAGAAGGATTCGACGACGACCTGAAGCTGTTCATGCCGTGGGCGCTGAAGGTGATACGTGCCACCCCACCGCCGGCAACGTTCCCGTCAGACGTATTACCAGAAGCTACGCAGCTTGCAGCGAACGTCCCCGCCTGCAAGACGCCATTCTTCCATGCGGTAGCCATTCCGATGTTCCTGTTCTGGGTGTTCCGAAAGTGGAAGGATGAATACAGCAGCAACACTTGCCTCGATGGCATTGACGCGCCGGACTGGAAGCGCGCGTGCTACGAGTGGAAAGAACGGAGGCGGAAGTGAAAGAACTCCTGCAATTCATTTACGAGGGCGGTAGTGTAATTCGCTACCACGCACGTCCAGGCTTACGCACAGACACCGATGCGTCACACTCGTTCGGCGTTGCTCTTTGGTGCAGTTTACTGGCCGGCAAAGATGCCGAGGGTCGTACGCAAGCCAGCGCCATGTTGCTTATGGCAGCGCTAACGCATGATCTGGCCGAGCAAGCAGCGTCAGACATCAGCGCTCCAGCCAAGCGCATGATGGGCCTGTCTGACCTAGTCCATGACTGGGAGCAGAAGACGCTGCGTAAGTACGACCTGGATTATGAGCAATGGTTGGATCCGGAGGAGTTGCTCATCCTTAAGCTGGCTGACTGCTTTGATGGTCTGCTGTATTGCTGCCGTGAGCTTGCCTTAGGTAACAAGAACGTCATGCTGATCTGGAAGCGATTCTGTTCATACATCGAAACACTCACGGTAAATACGGAAGTACCCTTGGACATCGCGCTGCGCGCCTCTAACATGTACGAAGCTATAAAGGAGATCTATCGTGAAACCCGTAGTGAAGCAGGTCCGGAATTCAACGTCTTCGAGTAGCAAGGCTAACGATACGCAGGTAGGAGGTAGTCACTATCAAGAGGCGTCGGCGGTGTGTCCTCACTGTCATAAAATTATTCAGCACTGGGATCTGTATGCCAAGATGCCATACTTGGTTGGACAGGTGGCCAAGTACACATTACGCTTCCTCGGTAAGAACGGCCTGGAAGACCTGAAGAAAGCACAGCACTTCCTACAGAAGCTGATCGAAGTGTACTATCCGGATGAGAAGTCTTAAACGACAAAAGACCCGGCTGGCTGGCACTCGATGTTCTGAGTACCAGCCAGCCGGGTCTTACTTGTCTACGCTGCCAACGCGTAAATGCAGTGGTTCATGAATAGAGGGCTCAGGTGCAGCGTCTCGGGTGTGACGAGGTTGTCTTCGTCCTCTAGACAGTTGAGCGGCCACTTGTCTGCCTGCTGCATGAACAGCGTCATCAACGCGGAGCATATCAGCAGATGGTTGTCCACACCGATGCGCGCGTGTATGAATAGACCAACTATGTCCGCGTAGTCGTACGGGCACCCGATCTTCGATTCCAGCCAGGTCATGGCCGTCTCGTACTCGGCATCCGTGACCGGTATGGCGTAGCGGCGTTCCCGCGTCGGTTTGCACCAGTTCAGTGGCCTAGAGTTAACTCCTGTTCCGGAATGTGCCCCTACCCAGTGTTGACCATCGCGGCTTAGAGCCTCGGTGTGGCACCACTTACTGTCGGTGGTCCACGTGATGAGCCCGGATATTATTCCTGGTTCATCGATAAAGCGTATTACCAGATATTTCTGGTTCTGGTCGAATTGCAGAGCCCAGCTGCGATCCCACACAAGAGCGTACGTGCTTTCAGTCATGGCTACACCTTCTTGGCCGCTGCCAGCAGGCCGGTCAGGTCAAGTCCAGACGGCGTCTTGCCGCTGTTTTGGTTCACCCAGTCCTCCGTGACAATGACGTACCCTTCGTCGATGTAGCCAAGCATGAACTCGTTCGACATCGGAATCTTCATGCCCCAGCTATTGACAGTGCCGCCGGCCGCACCTTCGCCGAGCTGCACGATGCAGTGGCCACCTTCGGGCTTCAGACCCGGCGCGAAGTTCCAATTGGACGTGTTCTGCTGGCACTGCTCCGGGCACTGTATGCCAAGGTACAGTCCACCGAACGTGTACGCGGCCCACTTCATCTGCGCAAGGCTGGATACATCCAGCGCCGCGTAGGCGAGTATCTTGTGCGCGGAGACTCCCACTTGCACGCCAATCTTTTGCCAGTAGGTCAACAGGTCGGTCAGAGCCGTGCCTTGGTCGGTCGGGTTGTCTCCGGATGGACCGGCGTTTATGTTGAACCCGGTTACGGCGGAATACAGACTGAGCGCATCGGCGGTGGTCGGCTGCACTGGACGGCCAGTGTTGTAGCTCTGCGCTTGTATAAGGTGCAGTGCCCCGGCGCACGCACAGTCACCCCACTGGTCGTTACCCAGGATGCTGAGCGCGGCGTCTGGCACGGCGTACTCCCAGCCGTGCGCGGGCGCGACAGGCCACGTATCAGCCTTGTCCAGGAAATCGCTAAGTGACGGCATACTCAGCCTGCGCTTCGGGGCGTTCTTTCCGTATTTGAATCCCATGTTTCAGTCCTTCCAATGTTGCGTGCAAAGAAGAAAGGGAGCCGACCCGAAGGCCGACTCCCTGCTTGCCGAAGGTTACTTTAGTTCAGCACCGGCCAAACGCGAGTCGGCCTTCACGGCGGCGTTCCAGGCTGCCTTGAAGTCACTGACGCGACTATGCAGCATGTGGTGCTTGATTTGCACGCGCCCGATGTGCGGGTTATGGGAGGCTGCCACTACTGGTGTAGGCGCCACAGTGCTCGGCGGCAGTGCAGCCAGGATTGCCTCAATACCGGCAACTAGCACATCGATCAGCGGAGAGTATGCGGCCGTAAGCGGGATGGCTGCCGTAATAGCTACGATGGTATTGAGCGCGTCCTCTACGATGACCACCGTACCGCCAGCCTGCCACGTCGCCTCTGCGGTCTGCAGTGCGGCCACTGCAGCCTTCAACTGCGGTGCCCAAGGAGCATTAGGCTGCGCTACCGCCAGAATGTTCACTGCCTCGGTCAGTACCACGTTGACCTCATTGACCACTTGCGAGCCGGTGCAGCCCACCATTGGCGCGGCGCACAGTGTTAGGCAAAGGGCGGCGACTACCGAGCCCTTTGTAATTCCTGCGATAAGATTTTTCATATTCAGTCTCCTTGCTTACTTGGTTGGTGGTGCGCCAGGGGTAACCGACACCTTGGTGTCTACTTCCGTTCCGTCCGGTTGTTGCTCCTGTTGGTGAAACAGGATCTGTTCGACGTATGGAGTGTGCAGAACTGCGATCGCGGCCAATAGAAACTGACCGAGCGGCGCTAGGCGTGGATGGTAGCTGAGAAAATGGTTGACGGCCGTAACTTGGCTCGCGGCGGCACCCGTGGCGATCAAGCCCAGGATGATCAGGGTTTGCTTCTTGATTGCTTTGCCGTTGATGGTCAGGTTCATGCGATTGGGTCTCCTAGTACTTTCTCTACGTGGCTCCAGACTTCGTCATTTGAGACGAAGAACGGCAGCTTGATTATGATGATGGTGACCTGCTTCGCAGTGACAGACCATGCCAGCGTCACGCCGTCGGCGGTGGCCGTTCCGGTGGGCTGCGTGGGATCCACGGCTGGACCGCCCAGTGATCGCAGCTTGGCGACCAGCGCTACCGGGTCGGTCAATGCGTACGTGTGTGAGTTCATCGTTCTGCCCTCGCTATCCACTCAGGCAAGTCAGATGCGAGAGTTGGGTTGCCGGACGCTATCGCCTTGTAGTGCGTGATGCGCGCCGTGATGAAGTTTGCTACCAGGGTTGGTTGGTCGCAGTAGTTAGCCGCTCCTACCGTATTCGAGCCCCAACCGCCATCCACATTTATCTGAGCATCCTCCGGCAGCAGCGTGTTGACGGCGCGCTGCAGCATGAATACCGCCGTACCAGGTCCGCCGTTGACCGCCTCATCGAATACTCGCTTGGCTAGGTCGTCGGTAGCCAGCGCCGCGTACCACTGGTTCCAGAACTTGGTCTGATAGAAGTTTCGCACGGCTGGTCCGCGATCTGCTTGTGGTACGGCGTTTATGGCGGCGAATTCAGACGGGAAGGAGTGACTGTTGATGCCGGAGATGGCGTGCGCGCCAGGTGGCGGATCGGGCACCATGGCGTAATGATATGTCGGGTCTTCCGAAGTCATGATCCATGCGTAGCTGACGTCGAAGTTGGCCATTAGAATGAAGTTCCTTTGCTGAATGCCGAGCCGCTGGAAAACTGGGAGCCTATGAAGGCGGGTGGTGCAAGGTACTCAACCGCTCCGATGGCTCCCGGTACTGGCCGGGTCACCATGTAGTAGTCGGTTGACGGGCCGCCTGTCGTGTCTGACGCCAGCAGGGGGCTGCCAGATGTTGGGTAGAAGGAGTTTCTTGCTACAAGGGGGTTGAACACGTCCAGAGCCGCTTCGCTCACCCACGTCTGCGAGGGCTGATTCAACAGAAGCGGACTGACGCAAATCGTTCCATTCGTAGTCGATGGACATGTTCCACTCCGCATGCCAAACTCATCATTGTGCGAGACGTTCAGCGTGATGCCCGATGGCCCCGTTCCCGGCCCGTTGGTGAAGTCGTAGACCGTGGGGACGTTGGTTCCACCGTAGGGGTTGTTCGGATCGACGTAGCCAAGGAACACGTTGTTGGTGGAGTTGATGGTCGATGGGCAGGTGGAGTCCGCGCCGTTGCAGGCCACGAATATGGCTATCTGCTGAGCCGTGATGAATGTGTTGTTGATCAGGTTCCAGGTCGAGCCCGTTGGGATCACCGAGGCCATGCCGTTGCCGCCAGCGCGGCAGAAGCCCGTCAGGTACTGGTTGTAGGTTGACGGAGCTCCGGTGATGGACGCGCTCATCCTTGAACAGTTATTGACCGTGAGGTTGTTCTCGAATAGGGTCGTGTTGACCACCGAGTCGTCCCCGCCCCACTTCCAGTTCGATCCCATGTTGCCAATTGCAACGGAGTTGGTGATCGTGATGTTCGCGGTCTCGACGTGTGGGCCAATGAAGCCGTCCTTCGTGTTGTAGTCGTCCACGCAATAGTTGCAGGTGAACGAGACCAAGGGCGTGTTCTGCCCGCTCCAACTATCTCCAAAGCCTGCTGAGTTGGTGTCGTAGCAGACCTGCGCCGGGTAGGTATTGGTGATGGGATACTGCTCGTAGCAGCCATTGAAGATTTGCGTCACGTACTGTGCGTTGATGCTTGACCCTGGATAGTCAGGGGTAGAATTGTTGATCCAATGACCGCTCTCTGTGGTGAGACCCACAGCGGCATGAGGTGTTTGGAGGGGACCAGTGAACTGTGTTGAAGTAACAGAAGTTATAGAGATCACTTGACCGTTTAGGAACGTTGAGGTTCCAAAGGCGGAGAGGGTTACGATCATTCCTGGATTCAAGCCATTTGTAGGGTTTGGCGTGCCTGCGGGAGCAATTATAGTTACGTTATTGCTACTGTCTATGGAATATTGTGTGCTGTTGTTATTAAAGAGGTTGGCATCGTCGAAATTCCATCCAGCAAATGCGTTGAAGCCAGAGAAAACCCTAGTTAAATTGATCGTTCCGCCAATAGGTCCGAACAGTCCCGAGGCCGTAAATCCGTGAACATAGACATCCTGAAGGTTGATGTCCGCAGACTGATTGTTGAAGATGAAGCCCGTCACCGCGTAGTCGTCGTAGGGAGGGCTGTTGGAGCAGCCGCGCGGATAGGCCGGGGAACCCGTCTGGTAGGTGCAGACGCCGTTGTGCGTCGTCAACTCGATGCCCTGGATGTCCACATGCTGCGTCGATTGCAGGTTGAACGTGAAGACAAGCCCGAAGCCCCCGAACAACTGTGTCTCATTGGTAGCGCCATAGGGGTAGTTGTTGTTGATTGGCGTGCATGTGTAGGTCCCGTACGCGCAGCCTCCGAGGATCTTCGTGTGCGCTCCCGAGGTTCCCGCTGGGATTGGGGGGTTGAAGCACCCTGTGTTACCGTTGCCGGAACCGCACCATTGGTTGGGCGGATTGCCGTTCAACGCGTTGTCGTAGCCCAGCCGGCAGTTGGGATTCGATGGGTTTGTTTGCCCCGCGAGCGCGTGACATCCACGGATGACTACCGTATCCCCGCCAGCGATGACCCATGCCGGGTTGCTCCCGCTGTTGTCGCTCCATAGGTATCGGATGTCGTTGTAGGCGCATGGCTGATCTGTGCCCGTGCCAGGATAATCGGCGTCCGCCTGCCCGTTGCACTGGCCTGCGGTCACCGAGGTCGAGTACCTCGTTCCGCCGCCAGGGCGGACGAACCAAGTCGTGCCCCACGCGGGGGCCGAGCACATCAGAAGCAGCGTAGATAGGAGTAGGAGTCTCATTAGAAGCTCTTTGCCGACATGGATGACAGCTTCATGCCGGTAGCTGTCGATCCCTGCATCGTGATGCCCATGTCAGTCCCGGTGTTTGCAATGGTCTCGGCAGGGCTTGTGGCCTGTGGGCCTGCAACTGTGATGCTTGTGCTGGAAAGTGTAATGGTGTAGTTGCCAGTTCCAGTACCTGTGGCGCTGGTGTATTTTAGGTTCGCGGTTCCGCTCACCACATCGTAGATTTGGTAAGCCCCGGTCGTTGCCAATATATTGATGGCGGTGAAGTTGGAGGAGTTAGTCCAGCGCACTCCAATCTGGCACACAGCGGAAGTGGAAGTCCCAGTGCAAGTGGCTAGATTGAAACGAATCGTTTCGTTTGTCTGGCCGGTGTTGATTAGGTCTTCGTTGCCGGTGGTGTTGGGTACCGAGATGGACACGCCACCGCCGGATGCATAAGCGAAGTCTTGTCCACCTGTCAAAGCCCATGTGCAGCCGCTGCCCGCCGTACAGGTAGCAGGAACAGTTCCTGCAAGCAACGTACCTGATCCAGCTTCGTTGAATATCGTGTTTACGTAGACTGTCGCACCGCCGGGGTATAGGTTGGTGAAGCAATCGCCGTTCTGGTAGGTCGGGGCGAAGCCTCCGGCAAGAAGTCGTCCAGCACCCGGTAGGCTGCAATTCGAAGCCGTGAGGCTTGTCGGTACTACGCTCCCACCAAGCACCGCTGCGGCTCCAGTGTTGATGTCCTCCCAGTTGATTCCACCAAGTTGAATCTGCGGAGCTGCGCCTCCGGTGATTTGAATCAGGTTCGCCGTAACTGTGGTTGCCGTCGTGTTGATGGTCGCGTTGTGAATAGAAAGAACGCCCGGAGTGACTACGTTGTGCGTGATCCAATTCCAGCCAGAAACGGCAGCCGCTGGATTCACCAGGGTCGGCCCATCGATGTCGATTAGTTTGTAATTCGCATTGATATAGTAGCCGAGATAAGGCTGAGAATATGGATTTTGAGAGCCGTTGGACTGGGATGTGTGTTGGTGGATATGCACCGATCCAACATTTCCGTTCCCCGTCGTGAACTTGGCAATCTCTATGTCGTTGCCAAGCACTGTCCCGCTCGTATTGTTGATATGAATATCATCGGCGAGTTCGGTGCTGCTGTAGACAAGAGGCCCGGCAGCGGCCCCGTCGATCAAGTTGTTATCTGCGAACACATGCTGAATCCATCCAAAGTGAATGGCAGTTGGATAGCACGTCGAGCAGGTCTCGTTCCCGTCGTCGGGATTCCAAGCTAAGGCGTCGTCTCCAGACACGATGACATTTTCGCTCTCGTAGATATTAGAGTCAGGGCCGGTGAAGTGAAAGCCATCCGTGTTCTTCTTGAGAACCATCGGAACGATCTGATGTAGATAATTGTGGTTCAGCCAAACGTTCGAATCGTTCGAGAACATCGCGCTGTACGTGCCTGAGTCATAGATTTCGTCATAGTCCATGACGACGCCATTTACACTGAGCAGTTGGACGCCGAAGATCCAAAGATTCGACCCGTTTGTGGTGTGCGCCGTTCCTTGTCCGTTGCCACTGCCTGTCACCGCTTGAAGCGAGTTCGCATTTAGCGTGCAACCCGTGATTCGGATATTGGAATCGGTCTGGTTCGAGACTAAATAACCACCCGTTCCGCTCGTAGTAGTCGGGGCGTTCTGATGGGCATTGACGATAACCGGAACGTTCGCCGCCGCCTGCATGATGAATCCGTACTGAGGGGACGTACATTCAATCCATGTATTCGATCCAACGACTAAAGATGTGCTCAGAGCAACCCCAGTATCCATCATCAAGTGGATGTTCCCCGAAGCGAGGGTGGAATTGATTGGCCCTGCCGAGTCGACGGTTCCGGTTGCTGAACTTCCCGGCACTACTGCAACTCCGGGAGTCACGCCGATGATCTTGGATGCATAGACGACATTAGTGCTGAACGATCCAAGCACCTGCGCGGCTGTTGCAATGGACGGCACTCCGGTAGAAGTTGTATTCCAAAGCAACCCAGTCCCCAACCCAGACAGCAGCGTGCCGTTGATTCCCTTTACTGTAGTGGCTCCGCCTGTAGAGGTGCTGGTTGCATCGCCAGAGAGTTGCACAAAGGGAGTCGCTAGGTTGCTATTCGGTATTCCTGTTGGCAGCATGGCCACCGTAAGCGCACAGTAACTCGGTGCCGCTGTAGAGCCTGTGCAGTTGCCGAACAGTGTGCTCCCGGACGCATTGCTGAGCGTAAATGCCAGGGCTGGTGCCGTAGTCGGATTAGCCCCCAAGGCCGCCGTAAACAGCGGCGAAAGATTGGCCACGGTAAAGCTAGTCAATCCAATGCTTAAAGGCGTCTCCGCGCCGCCATTCAGTGATTGAAGAAAGCTGTGCGTGGTGGCGTCTGCTCGAATGTAGTCGACGCCCGCGGTGGGTGCTCCTGACGTGACGGATTCACCAAACGCAGCGCATCCAGTGGTGTGCGAACAGGATGTAGGTGGTGTGGTTCCCAGAGCTAGGCCACCCGTGGCTGCTAGGGACGTGAATATGCCAGAGTTAGGCGTGCCGGTGCCGATCGCGCCGGGTGATGCCCAGTTTACCGTGCCGCTACCGAGTTGAACCCACGCGCCGTTGATGCACTGAAACGTTCCAACATTGACCGTAACGACGAGCCAATTTGGCTGCGTGCACGCGCCGGTAGGCGTGTAGTTTTGATACTGCACAGGCTGCAGGTTGGTCTGCGCAGAAACGACGGCTGGAGCTGCCGCAAAGAGCAGCCCCAGCAAGAAGAGAAGCTTTCTCATAGTCATCGGTTTCACCTTAAGGTTGGCACTGGTAGTTAATGGTTACTGTGGTGCCCAGGATTGTGGCGGTGTTGGTGAAGCTGACGCCTGTTGCCGTTGCGACTGAGTTCCCGATGCCTAGACTAGCCCCGCCGTTCTGCGTAGCGGTGCAAGCGTACGCCGTAGTAGTCGTGGGCCACACCAACGTCAAGAACGTACCAGTCGCAAACGTGCCACCCGCGACAGAGTAAGTTCCTCGCAGATTCGTGCACGTCGCCGTCAGGCAGGTGATCGTTCCCGTTCCACTGCCGCCTCCGGCGGAGGTGATCGGATTGGAGATGGCGGTGTATGGGTGCGCTATGTTCGCGTTCGGTAGAAGTCCGGTGACTCCTCCAGCCGAGCCGCTGGCCAAATTGACGGTGGAGAAGTTCATGAGGGACGTGAATTCCGACCCGCCGTTTAGAGTCAGCTTGAACAAGTGAGAGGAGTCTGCGCGGATAGTGTCCACACCAGCCGCTGCGGTAACGGGCGTTCCTGCTTCCGCAAAGGCGCCACAACCAGATACTCCAGCGCCACAGGTCGGAGGTGATGAACCGAGCGCAAGGCTCGTTGCCGTCAAAGTGGTGAACGCTCCGCTATTCGGCGTCGTGGATCCGATTGCACCCGGGGTCGCCCATGGAATACTTACGCTCGGACAATCTGTTCCATTCTGCAGGCATGGAAGGATGCCACCGATGGTCGTTCCCGCAGCGAAGGAACTCGCCGCGCTTGTGGCAGTCACCTCCTTGGCTATCACCGTTCCAGTGGGGCCGTTGTTTCCGAACGTGTAGCTGTTCGCCGAGTAGGTGTAGAGGATGCCGCCGTTGGAGCCCAGCTCGTCGAAGATAAAGTACGGGAGCGGGGTTCCGCCGTTAGGATTCGCGTCGACAACGCACAGCACGCACCCGTTGTTGCCTGGCGTGAAGTACGAATGGATGAATTGGGAGTATGAGCCGTCGATGTCATACGCAGTGTTGGCGACCCCATTTCCCGGATTGTTTTGCACGCGCATCCCATACAGGACGTCGACCGGCCCGATGTCATTCAGCGTAATACCGACGCTGGGAAAGCTGAAGTCGATCCCCGTATACTGCGCCATTCGTATCGTCGCACCCTGGGCCTCGTACTCAGACGAGGAGGAACCAACGACCGAGTCAGCCACGTTCCAAGTCGCGTGGTTGGTGCAAAGGTTAGCGTCGCCCTGCGTGCCGTTGTTGGTGCCGCAGATCATTGCAGCCCCGTACATCTTGATCTGGGGCAGTGGCGACGTGATGGTGGCTCCGGTGCCCGTCTCGGTCGCTCCGGACTGTGTCCACGTGAGGACGATGTTGTAGAGGTTTAGCGTGTTCGAAGCGACGGTGAAAGTCCCGTTCAGGTCGGACGGTGTCGCCCCGCTGACGACGATGGTCGAACCGGCGGGCCAGAAGTAGGGGGGAAAGTTGGTGTTCGGAGCCGTGGCCGTCACCACGCCCGTGCCGCTGTTGCGTGAGAGCGACAGGTTGGGCAGGAGGTTCGCGCTTGGCTTGACGACGTTTCCGTTGCCCGCGCAGCTTCCCTTTACGCAATGCCCGAAGATTACATGGGTGGAGTCGATGGCGCCAGCGATGAAATCGACCGTGGCCACTGTTGAACCGTTCGGGCCTAGAACCTGCCCGCCCGGGCCGCCCTGCCCGATAAAGTCTCCCGTGTGGAATGGATACTGCGATTCAAGCACGATGGTCTGAGTTCCGCCGCCGAGTGTCCCGACGCTGGTGACAGTGTCCTCTTCCTCCTTCGTTCCGACTTGGAAGATATCTGAGCCCGTCGCGAAGCCTGCTACGTTCGTTCCACCGAGGACGTTGATCGTGCAGTTCTGCGCGCCGTACACGCCGAAGTTTCCTTGGAGCGAACTCGTGCAGCTCGCGATGGTTCCATAGGCCGTCGAGGGCGTTACGGTACCCGAACTTAGGGTGTACTCATTGGCTCCGTCCACGTTGGGCGTGTAGACGCTTACCGTATATGGCCCCGAGACCCCGGTGGTCTGATTGACCATAAACAGCCCAACCGGAAACTGGTTGGAATTAGCGGGCATTTCACTCCAGTCGCCCGCCTGCGATGGCCCGGTAACCACGAGCAGCGTAGTACTATTGGCCCCCGAGGTGGCAGATACCACGGGACCGAATAGTTCGCCCACTTGCTTGATGTGGACGCACTTCCAGCAGCCGCCCTCGTCATTAGCGTTCACCAAGTTTATGACCGCGGACATGTAGTCGTAGCTGCAGTGGGTGTCGCCCTCGGAGGTGTGCGCGAAGAGACAGCCCTCATACTGACTGATGCCAGCAGTTGCGGACTCGAATGAACCCGGGTGAACCGAAAACACCGACCAGTCGCTGTTGCCGTTGAAACTCTGACCGCTATTGTGACCGGGGCTGAAGCTGTCGAACGCCGTCTGATCGAATTGGAAGCTGTTGCTCGGCGTCGTGTTGGTTTCGGTGAATCCGTAGGACGTGCCAGTTGACTGCGTGACGAACTGATTGCTGGTTCCGGCGTTGTTCACGCAAGTTCCGATAGCGCAGCCCGAGCCTCCCCCACCGATGGTGAAGGTGCTTCCCGTCTGCGTTACCCCGGCTCCAACGATGGAGATTGAAGGGCCGGTAACGGTCGTGACAGGGCCGATGACGGACGTTATTCCTGCGGTCGCTGGACATACCGCGTTCGCCGCCGTGCAGATTAGCGATCCGTTTACCTCGCTACCCGTAGCCGCGAGAATCGGCGCTCCAAACGTGAAGTAGCCTGGATTTGTAACGTTGTAGTCGAGCAGGGAATTGCCCACAGTCGTGGATGACGTTGCAATCGGAAAGAATCCCGTGGTGAGGCCGGAGAGTCCACCGCCCGTGCAGCCAACGTTAGTTACCACCGCAGGAGAGCCTGCGGGATAGCAGAGCGGGCTGGTGCTGGGGGTTAGGTAGTTGAGTTCTAGGCCGGTAGGTACAATCGTGGTGATTGTAGATCCGGCGTTCTGAAAAGTAACGGAGCCGCCGGGCGCACCACTAACCGCTGCGGTGTTGAATGTGATCGTATTGGTCAGAAATGTTTCGCAAGCAAAAGGATTCCCCCCGCCGACTTGAGCCTGCGATGAACAGATACTACCAGTTGGGAAAGAGCTTTCGGATTCGTCGTCAAGTGGACCCATGTAAATCCCATTTACCACATCCGTCCACGCGCTATTTGTCGCCAAGCTTCCCTCTATCCTGAACGGGACTCCTGCGGCACCTTGCACTCCTAACATCGGAGAAAGTTCTCCGCCTGATCCAAAGTTCTCTTCGTAAACATAGAGAGATGGTTGATTAGTATTGTCTTGGGGACCCACGGTCAGGGGTAGGGATATGGTCACATCGCCTGGGTTGGTGATTCCGTTGTCGATGGGCGAGTCACCGAGCGTAGAAGATGTTACAGCATAGGGGAGAAATCCCGCCGTCAAAGAGAATCCGCCACCCGCCGCAACCCAGTTCCCCTCATCGTTACAGAACAGCCCACTGGGCGTTCCTACGGGCGTGCAGGTGACGAACTGCGACGTAGCGCTCGACTTGCTATTAACGAAGTTTCCTCCACCCGGCTGGAACGCGATTCCATTCGGAGCGTATATCCCCCCCTCTGCTGCGAGCAGGTCGGGCATGTAAACCGTGCCGCCGAATGACGTCTGGAATGTTACGCCCGGATTGATTCCATTGAACAAGCCACCTTGACCCGACGAGGCCACCTGAAAATTCTGCTGGGTCGTGGGACTAGATGCCTGTGTGTAGACGGCTCCGATAATATTGGTGTTGATCGGATGAGACACAGCCGCGTATGCGTTACCTCCGCGACGAAGGCTTAGCTGATTCAATACAAGCGACGTGGGGGTTGTCGAATCCCAGCATATAAACTCCACCGCTCCGTTCGTCCATCCACATCCCGTAGACGGCCATCCTGCGGTGGACGCTACTGGAATGACAAGGGATGTCGAGGTGATTGAGGCAGTCGTAGTAAGAGCTGCGCCGACGCTGAATCCGGGGTTATTCTGGTCGAGATTAGCGCAGGTTGGGCCAGCGCAGAAGGGAGGTATGGCGCATCCGGCACTACCCAGGGGGCAATTGACCCCGTTGATGAGAGAGAAGGGGTTCGCCAGAGTCTCTAGTACATTGATTCCCGAAGGGTTGGTGACGTTGATCGCCCCATTGCCGCTCGAGTTGGCGAAGTTCACGGGTGACGACAGCGGGCCTGAGCCATTGACGCTAATGGCCGTTCCAGCGCCAGCCGTATTCACCCATCCGGCGGAAGAGCACACGAATAACGTGTTGCTTACAGTGTTGGTGTACGGTTGCCCATAGTTGACCGAGGTGCACGTCCACAATGGCGACACCGGATCCACCGTGCCTGTGATTGCCGGCCACCGAATTTGCGACGCGGGGTTTATCACAGTCTGCGCGGAGACGGCGAAAGCGGCGCAAAAGAAGAGCAGAAAGCAAAGCAGCGCACGCTTAGATGTACTTGACATAAACATTGTCTCCAGTAGCAGTTGCATTGTTGGTCATCGTGATAACGGCTCCGGAGAGCGTAAAATCAATACCGTCGCGTTGTAGGATGCCGTTCCAGTAGAATCCGAATATGAAGTTAGGCACCTGGCTGCATGTGTAAGAGTTTCCAGGTATGACCCCCACGGGGGTCTCCGTGACGGCGTTGGCGGCAATCTGTTCGCCCAGATTCGTGATGATGAAGTCGGCCAAGGCGGGCATCGGTATGATGCCGCCAAGCATCAGATCCAGCAGGTTCCAATTGTAGTTTGTAGGAACCTGCCAGTTCGGCTGGTTGTACGCCGGAATTTGCAGTCCTATATTCGGAGTCGTCGTCTCACTGGCCATGATTTAGTTTCCTATCGCGTAGAACGCCAGTGTGACTGCCTGGTCGAAGTTTGCACCACCACCACCTGTAGGAACGGAGCATTGTAGGAATACTTGTGCTCCGGTGGTGGTTACTGACACCGCGCTGGCGGAAGCTATATCGTTGGCGTGTGCGCTAGGACTTGGCAAGCCTTGTACGGTTACCTGCAGTCCTGGCACTGCTGTAAAACCGTGTGGAAAGACAATAGCAGCATTCGCAAACTGGTTGCCGGTGGATGGGACGTTGATGCTACCCCACACTTCTATGGTTCCATCAGGAGAGATTCTGTAACTACCGTTTGAGTTTGTTACGCGTGAAAAACCTGGCGATTGCGGCACAAAGAACCCACCGACGTTCGTCAGCACCTGGCCAGCCGCACCCGGTGCGGCCAACGTCAGCGTGGTGAACGCTCCGGTCGACGGCGCGGCGGCACCTATGGCGGTGCCTACTATACCGTTAATATCGGATAGCACGGGCGCGGCTGGAACCAGATTGCTGTTGACGTCGACCTTGAACAGCAATATGCACTCCGCGTTCGGCGACGTATCCAGAGCGCCTGCGCCAATTACATCGCCGGACCACGTGACTGTTCTCCCGCCCGTGGCATCCTGAGATAGTACCACAGTCAGTAAATCGCCAACTTGCTGATTGATTATCGTTATATCCGCATTACCGGTGAGTCTTACTTCGAATCCCAGCGACTGCGACATGTCGAACGTTACATTTGGCGCGTACGTCACCAGCTGCAAATTGGCCCTGAAGTCCGCCGACGTCAGGAAGTTGGCGCACTGGGCGGTAAGCGTAGACAGATTGGAGTCCGACGTAGTGAAGCCCTTGGCAGCGAACGCCGTGAACAGGGCAGTCAGATACGTGGACATCTGGTAGAACACCTTGTTCGCTAGCGGCGAAAGGAACAGGGAGGGGTCCGTCGCTCCTCCCGCGCGCTGTGAGTCGGCCAAGTAGGCCGCATCATTCTCTTGATTCGCTGCGGTGGGATTCCACTGCAGAAGATTGGTGGTTGCCATGTAGCTCCTTGCCCGCGGTTAGCCGGCCCAGTGTCCCGTGTCGAATCCAGATATGAATCCCGGCGAGCTGCCAAATCCGAAGAAGGGCAAGACACCGAACAGGTACGTATAGAGCACGCCCTCGGGACGCGGTACGATGTAGCCGTGCACGATTAGATCCTGCAGTATAGATGTGAATGATCCTGTAAGGGTGAGATCCACAGTCATATTCTGATTGTCGATGACCACGATTGTACCGCCAGGAAATAGTTGCTTCCAGATTGGGTACAGGCTGACAATCGTACCATCCCACTGGTTGGTCGCGATCTTCGCCTTGATGTAGATGCGAAATGTGGCGTCGTCCAGGATTGGGCTGACTCCGCCGCTTGGCTGGAAGTTCACCGTGCGGAATGCGCCGACCGTGGCTCCTAGCATGTCCAGTTGCGCGCCAATGGCGCTGTCCAGGTCGAGCGACGTGTCCATTTGAACCAGGCACTGGCTGGCGTCATCGAATTTCTTCAGCAGAACGTAGAGCAACGCGTTCAGCTTCTTGGAATTGGCGTACTGGCTCGTCAGCAGCCCTATATAGTATCCGATGGGCAGTGTTTCCAGCGGCTCATTGCCGTAGCCTCCGGTGCCATAACCTTGCGTGCCGTAGTACGGGTTGCTACTCATACCGTGACCACTCCTATGTTGCCGGCGATACCCTCAGCGGCATAGTAGAAGTTTGGCATAACGATGTCGACGACGCCGAGCGTGGAGAACGAAACCGCGCCTCCGGTACTGGCAGCTGTAGTTGGAATTGTCAACGGTATGGTAGTGCCTGACGGGGTTCCAGTCAATGTTCCAGGCGCGATGCCGGGACCAGAGACCAGTTGACCGGCTATGATGCCAGTAGCTGAGGCCACTACCATAGACGATGCGGCAAGGCCATACGTGCCCGTGGTAGAAGCCGTTGTTACACCAAGTTGTACAGATACTGTTCCGAAGTTCGGCGCGATCAGGTTGGTGTTCACGTTCATGATCTCGAAATAAATAGCTCCGATGGACACAGTCTCGCCAATGGCCAGTTCGTTTAGGTACGTTACCAACGCAGCCTGCACCGCACTTAGCACGGCACTGTTAGGCGTAGTACCGTAGCCAGTCAACGTGGTGAGCACGAATATGGGATACACCGTTGGCAAAAAGAAGCTGATGTCCTCGGTCACGCCAGTATTTGGATCAATCACTGGATTCGTCGTGGTACCGTTGGTGAAGCAACCGATCGTCTTTTTCTGGTAGATCGCCGTGGCCACACTTAGTACGTTGGTGCATTGCACGACCATTGAGATGGAGTGGGGCGGGTTGCCCCAACTGTCCACGGCTCCCGTCGGATTCTCGATAGAAGACCCTGGGCCACCTGGCGTGGGGTAACCCGGAGCAACGCGAATGACTCCGGGTGCGGCTAAAATGGCAGCTATGGTGGATGCCACAGGAGTTAGAGATGGCAGCGCCACTGACACCGCTTGACGCGCACGCAGACTGGAGTCGGACTCCACTACGTCGCCCACAGTCGCTGCTGTTGGATTGGTGACAGTACTCCAACCAGACGTCGGCGTGTTGATGACGTTGACCTGCCCCGGCTCGGCGGCAATAGCTCCTGGAGTGGTGCAAGTCGCCGTTACGCTGATTATCCCGCTGAGAGGAAATGTAACCGTCGAAGGAAGTGCCCACAGGTTACCATTCTGATCCTGTGCGAATCCGTTCGTAATAGTCGACAATCCTGTGCCAACTAGATTCAGCAGTACGGTAGAGAATGTGAACGCCTCGCGCGCCAGCCCGTTCATCTTCACTTGCCTATCTAGGCCAGCTCCCACGGCCGTTTGTGGCGATGACTGGTTGTACGCCAACTGTGCAGCCTGCATGGTGTCGGATTGCTTCAGGGAGATGATGCTCAACAGCTGGTAGATGGCCGAGTCTGGGCCAACATACTGATTGATGCCATATATGTTCAAGAACGCTTGCAGGTTGTCGGCAAGGATCGACGGGTACGAGGGAACGGTGAGTCCGCTCGCCGTTACGGACGGTGGAGCATAGGCGGGTGTGCTCATGATTCTCCTTGCTGCTTTACGCGTCTAGACTTGATTCGCTCAAGGCTGGTGCTGTATTTATGGCAACCGGACCAAATTGCGTGGTGGTGTTGGCCGTTATGCCTAGTCGACCATTCGTGAACGTCACCTGCACGTTGTTGGTGCCGGTTACATATGGTCCGCCCTCGATGTTCTGGCGTATGGCCAGCTCCATGGCGGCCAGCCCTTGCGGTGTTCCGAGTTGCCCAAGTATGGCTTGGAACACTGGTAGCCCGATATTCAGGTTCTCCCACCACTCTCCAAGGAACAGATTCAAACGGGTCTTGATGGCCTGTGCTACTGCAGACGTATCTGTAAGATTGGCGTTGGGGTCAAATATAGGGTCGTATCCTGCGTCCAGCAGCAGGTACTGCATCGTAGGGGCTACGTTGGCCATGAACTACTGTCCCTTCAAAATGGTGGTCTCTGAGCCTGTAGGCACGGCAGGACCAGTATAAGGCGGCGACAGTGTAGCTAGATATGGCATGATATTGGTAACGAACCACTGGTAGAAGGTATCGTTTACTAGCGCCAATGCCATACCATCGTTCTTAGCTGTTACAGACGCTCCACTGATGGTGACTCCTGCTTCTGCCACGTCGATGATAGTATTACCGTCGTCTGACCGAATCTGCAGTGAGTCGGTGGAGTAGTCTGAAAGCAGGTTGTTCTGGCTCCACATGCCTGGAAAGAACCCGCAGTCGTGCACATGGTGCCTGCGGACTTCAAGCTGGCGCTGCGTGCCGGATGGTATAGGCCACGACACCGGCTTTGGATTCTGAGCCGGAGGGGCGTTCTGCTGACCGTGCAGCCACCAATTGTCGAAGCAAGTGTCGCAGAATATCAGCATCCCCTGGTCGCCCTTCTTCAAGGGCAATGTCACGCTAAATCCTCCTCCGCGCGGCAATAGGATTGGCACGTTGATGATGGGCGGCACGTCCCACCACTGCTGCTGCCCGTTGTAGCGCACTCGCTCCTGTATGGCTATCTGCACGGTTACGGTCTGCGCGCTGCCGTTGATGTCTTCTGTTAGGAACGCCGGTGTGGCAACGCGCGCCTTGGCCAAGGCTTGCTTGACAATCAGCTTCCACTGACTGGTGTCTGAGGCCGTTACCTGTGCCAGTGTAAGACCGGGCGTGTTGGGCGTGCTTGACATGCGACTCCTAGGTTGGCGATGTGGCCGACAGCAGGCCATCCAGCAGGTTGGAGGCGAACGTGGTACTGCAGCCGGTTACTTCCGTGTACCAGTCGTTTCCACGTGAGTCGCCGACATGCCTTACTTGTACGACGAACTGCAGCGTGTTGAGCGGGTTCTGGAACTGACCTACTTGAATTACTTGTTGCGTTATGAGCAGGTTGCCGGCCAACTGCACTACTTGCACTGGCAGTGTCACCTTGAGACGTGGGTCTAGCAGCACCGTGAATATGATTCCTTGCGGAGTTTGGCGAGGAGTGCCTATGATACTCTGCGTAGTTCCGGCCGGCAGTCCCGACGCTACAGTTCCTATTGGAGTGGGCAATGCATAGATAAGATCAGGAGCAGGCGTGGCTAGGCCAGAACCGATATTGCCGATCTCGGTCATGTACGCCGCATTGCCTTTGCGAAACGTTGACAGGTTCTGGTCGGATGATACGATGTCCAGGTAGTCGCCCATCGTATGGAACACGGTGTTTCCACGCGGATACTGCTTGGCTGTCAATGCTGCTTGCGCATGCTCGCTCAGCGTGGCTGTATTCTGACTGTTCTCCATAGGAGGCAGACCAATGTTGCCGGCCATCTGTGTAAGCAGCTGAGCCTGCTGCGCGTACGGGCCGATGGAGAAGGCCACCGGGTTGGCCATGGATATCGGATTGGCCACGCAGTGCAGTGTTACGCGCGTGTCGATGACGTTCTCTTCATCCAGCAATACCTGGAATATGGGGCCGTCCCACACCACCGAACTCAGCGCTGGGCCGGTCTGGAAACCCGCCTTAAGCCTGACCTTAGTAGCCGCCAGTACTATGTTGTTGATTGTCTCCTGACTAAGGTTGTATACGACGATGTCAGCGTACCACCAAGGAGACGGTATCGTGGACTGCACTATTTCAAACGTTATACGCAGCGATTCCGGCTCCCATGCGTTGGTGGACACGGTAAGGTCTTGGTCTACGCCGTTGGCGTCCGTGTACGTTATGATCAGCTCCCATGCCTGCCCGAAGAACGGAATCTGAGATGTGGTACTCATGCGGTATCGCCCCACAACAATGAGAAGTTGGTAAGGTTAGCAGCACCTGGGTAATCGGAAGACGCATTGCCAGTGTTCAAGATGTACGCACTGCCGATCTTCAAGTAACCGTACTGCGCCAGTATATTTGCCGATGGATAGTAGCCGGTGACCAATGGCAGTGAAGCGATTAGAATAGCATTCTGCGCACTTGTCACTTGCAGCTGCCACCAACCGGACATGACCGAATATGATAGGAAGAATCCTAATGTAAGTGGGTTACCATCTACGGTCAACTGAACTGAGAATGATTGGTTAGGATTCTGCGTTAGCGGTATGATTTGCGACGACATCAGTTCGACCCTCCGAACTGCTGCGGCGTGGAGCTGTATGACCCAGCTCCCGGCACGTTAACGGCAGTTTGATTCTGCTGCGCACTGCCTATCAAGGTTCCAGGCATCGCCGGAAACTGGTTGTTGATGCTATCGGCATTCAGCGTATTGATCATGGAGCCTGGGGGCACAAGGAACTGACTGTCGATAGTGGATGTCGTTGGTGCGGTGCTGACCTCGCCAAGTCCGGTCTGATTCGTCTCATTCGGACGAGAACTTGTGGGTGCCGTCTGCACGTCAGCCAAAAACAACTGGCTAAATTCGACTCGGAAGCGCGCTCCGGTTATGGACTTATTGTCCTCATGCGGCGAGATATCCGCTATCAGCATGTTTGAATATGTGCGCAGACGAGTAGTAACTTGAAGAGGCACACGTGAAGCCTGTAACGCTAGCATCTGCTGGTACGCCGACACGCTCTTGGACGAATTGCCGGTCCACTGCTGAACGTAAGGGGGACTGGTCTGATTGGAAGCGACGTACTGCGGAGTCACGTCTGACATGAGCACGTATATGACCAGCGACGCCGGGTTGAGGTAGGCGTGGCTGGTTATGGCCGCGCCGTTTTGCACCGGGTGCATGGTCTTGGTGAGCGTCTGTCCATGCTCTAGTGATAAGACGGCGTCGAATACGTAAGTAGTGGACGAAGTCACCGACAACTGCAACGGAGTGTCAGGACTGCTACCAGAGACTTCCGTTCCCACGCTGCTCTGACCGTAACTTGCCGGTACGGTTACGGAAACCATCGGCATCTTGGCCCATTGCGGAGGACGATACTGGGCGATCGGTGCTGGTGCGGTCGACATGGCCTACCCCGTAGCTCCCGCATCTTGCAACTCATAAAGGTTGCGCTGCGTCTGCTTGTTTTTCAGTGAGTTCAGCTTGGAGACGACCGCGTTCGCGACGTGCTCGTTGGTGTGGCCCGGCTTGTCTATGTGGATCACGATAGATCCGACGTGGATGTCGCCCGACACTCCCTTGGCGCGCGCGATGGCCGCTATCTCGGCCTGCGCCTCCGAGCTTAGCGCGCCGTGGCGGTACAGCGCCTTGTTCATGGCGCCAGGACCGTCATGGTACGCGCCCACGGCCTCGTAGACATTGCCGTGAAACATCTTCAGAAGTTGCGCCAAGTATGTAAGTCCGCCCTTAATGTTCTGCCCAGTGTCAGCGGCATCTACGCCAAGGCCGCGCGCCGTGCCTTTCAGCAACTGGAACACCCCGGCGGCGGAAGTGTGCGAGCCGTCCTTGTTTTTTCCGCGCAGCAAATTGCCGCTGGAGTCGTACTGGCGTTCGCCGCTTTCGCCACGCGCGAGAGCGTGCGCCACGTCCGTATCGATTCCCAACTGCTCAGCGACATGCGTTATCATCTCGTGTATGTTGATGCCTGCATTGCCCTGCGCTTGCGCCTGCGTTCCACTACTGAACCCCGGTATGTTCGGCAGTATCGGACTGTTCGTGGTGGTGGCCCCAGAGCCGTCTTTGACGGGCGCGCTCAGCACCGATCCGGCCTCGGAGAATCTGCCATGGGACGCTAGCGCCGCCGCCGTGAACAGGCGCGCCACTCGCTCCTCGGCGGTGGCCACGCCCTCCACGAACACCGCGAACAGGTGGATCACGTCGATCAAGGCCTTGGCGAACTTTTGAAAATTGAACGTACTGCCGCTGACGGAATGGTCGAAGATTCCGACCAAATTGGTGAACGCCAAGGCGGTCTCGGACACCGCGCTCCCGACCGTATGGAACACGTCCTTGACGTCCTTCCACACCGGAAGGAACACGCTGGTGATCTTGGCCGATATTTCCGGCATGCTGGTGGTCACCCAGTTGTTGAAGCGCTGCAGCTTCTCCAGCAGCGTGTCGGGACCCAGACCCAGCGCCTTCATGAACGTGTTCACCACATTCATGGCCAGGAACTCGCCCTCGACCTCCATGCGCGTGAACTCGAAGCGAATGTCGCGCACCTTCTTCATCTGCGCGTCGAAATCGCCGTCCGGGGCCATGGCGTGCATGTCGTGCATCAGCACGGCGGTGCGAGCGCGCAGCTCTGGGTCCCACGTCATCTGGTCTAGGGTGGCGCCGAGCGCGTCCATGGAGATTTGGAGACCGCGCGCGGCTTCCTTGCTGATGTGCATGTTCAAGGCCAGCAGGCGGTATGACTGATCTGCCATGGCGACCTTGTCCACCATGCCGACCGCGGCTGTCCCGATCGCCAGGAATCCACCGGTGATTTCCATTTGCGCCTTGAAGAACGCACCCGCTATGGCGGACGCGCTGTTGCCGGCCACGGAGGTGGCCTCCTTCAGCGCCTGCGCGAACCTGGCCATGCCGCTCTGATCCACGCTAGAACCGAGCTTGACTAGATATTCATCGACGAAGCTCGTTGCCATCAGTTTCCTTTCGCCGCATGCGCCCTGACGCGCCGCATGTTCTCTTCTTTGGTGTCCAGGTACTCCAACACATCGAGCAAGTCCCCGATGTCGTATGTACCGTCGAACATCTCATGCTGCCGCCAGAGACCGGCAGCGACGGGTTGCCACAGGAAGGCGTTCAGGGTTGGAAACCCCGCCACCTCGAATCCTGGTCCGTCCCCGTCGTCACCCGGCATCACAAACCAGGGGCGGTGGACTCGAAAAAAGCGCCGAAGCAGAACACCAGGACCTCGGACACCAGCTGCATCACGAGACCGACGTCGTCCCGCACGCCGTAACCATCCTTGGTCCATACACCGCCGTCCGTCATAATGGGCATGGCATTTCCGTTCTCATCCTTCTTCGACGCCACCTTCAAGCACGCCGTCTGGATGAACTGGAAGTCAGAGAACTCCACACCACCAGACAGGACAGTGAACGCCAGAGCGCGCACCCGGTCCTCGCCGCTGATGGCCGGTTGTTCCTCGGTTGGCTGCTCCGCGACCTGCTCTACAGACCCGCGCCGCTTGGAAGCTGCCTCTAACTCCCGTTCGGCGCGCTCCTGCATCATTCGCATGCTGATGCTCATCATACGCATGAAGATGAAGCTGCCCACGTCTGGCGACAGCTTGCGGACCTCGTACGACGCGCCCTTCAACTCCACTACCTTGCTTCGTGACATTTCTTGCTCCTTACTACTGGTTGATTACGTTGGCCGCCATCAGCTTCCAGGTCACACGCTGGCCATTGGCCTCGTATGGCTTGTCTGGCACCTTGTCAAAACTGCAGCCGGTCAGTGTGTGCTGCGTACCGTCCGTCAGCATACGGAAGCTGATGGATGTAGCCGCCCAGCCGCTGACGTCGTCGTTGTTCGCGGCCAGCAAGCACTGATTCCACAGATCCAGCAGGTCCGAGTGCAGTGAAGACGACTCCTGCACGTTGATGTCGAGCTCGCCGTTATCACCAGCGATGTACGACACCATTACCGTACCATCTGCCGCCACATCGTGCGCCGACCGGGTGGTCGACATACGAATGGAAAAGCTGCCGGCTCCGATGTTGCCGCCGGTCAGCGGGATGGTTACGCCAAAGACGTCGTTCGTTAGAACGCCCGTCAGACTCTTGAATGAATAAGTTGCCCCTTGTCCCAAGACAGATTCCTTTTCTTCCGCTCAGGCGGACTTACAGTTGAACAAACACTCCGATTGTCAAGCTTTGAACCGCACCCGCCGTGGTGATGAACGTGTAGATCGGCATGGCCTTGCCGGCGTCGCGATCGGCCGTCAATTGCTGCGAATACGGCTGTGACAAGTTCAGGAAGCCAGAAGGAAGAGCTTGGCCATTCGTAATCGACAACCCTGTAATGTTGATCGAAGCGCCCTGCCAAGTATTGCCGGCGAGGAAGCCGATATTCGCCATGAACGTGCACGCCGAATTCGCGGCCTGGATAAGCAGATGCTCGCCAGCATTCGTCTGCGGAACAGCTGCCTCCGACTGCAGTACGGCCATCTCCGCGCTCTGGATCTGCGCCACCAACATGGCCAGATTCAGCCACAAGTATGATGGTGACCCGTTGGACATGAAACCCGGCTCCTCCAACTCGAAGTTCTGGAAGTTGCCGAACACATTGAAGCCGGCCGACAGGATATTGGCGTACTGGGTCTGCGACAGCGGCTCTGGGGCGATACCTACCAGTGTCTTGTGCGCCACTGTGAAGAAGCTCCCGGCGAGTCCGGTATTAAGGCCCATCTCCACGCCCATCAACGCCACAGCCGCATAGACATTGTTCGGGAACAATCCGCCCTGCGTCGTGCCGTACTGGCCAAGTACGCGCAGCGACAGCGTTTGCAATTGCAGAGCTACATTGTTCGCAGTGCCAGCTGGAATGCCGACCGAATTCGAATACGGGTAGTAGCGCGTGCTCTGCCACAGCGGGTCGGCCCACTCGCTGATGGCGATGTTGTCTGCGTCAGCGGGCGCGTTCACCGTGAGCCCGTACCACGCGCCGCTGGCGATCCGGCACGCCGTGGCGGCCTGCAGCAGCGACTCGCCGATGGCGGTGATGTCCACCTTCAGGCCGTTTCCGGTGGATGGCGAGATCGCCGTGCACGTCAGACCGTTGGCCATGCTGTAGCCGGTGCCCTGCGTCGGCACGCTGAACGTCAGGATCTGCCCCGTCGAGCCGACCGTGAGCGCCTGGCCCACGCCGTAGTTGGCGCTGCCCTGCACGATGTTGAACTGGTCGCCGACGTCGAAGCCCTCGCCGACGTAGCCCACGCTCGTCTGCGCGGTGGTGACGGTGGTGGTGGCTGGCGCCGCCAGTACGGCGACGGTGCCGCTGGTGACCGACGCGACGGTCGTTACCAGTGCGGCCCCTGCCACTCCGGCTCCGGCCACGATGACCGGGGTTCCGACGTCGCCGGACACGAAGGCGGCGGTGGCGGAGGTGAGGAACGTCGGGTTGGTGACGCTGGACATCGCGCCGTCGTTCACGGTGCGCCCGTCCAGGACGACGGTGCCTATGGCGGTGAGGTCCTGCCGACCGACAGCGAACTGGGCCGCCGCAGGGCTCTGCGAGAAGTAGATCTGTGCCGCAATGTACTCTGGTGAACTGGTTGTGAATCCGGCAAGTTGCATGGCCGACGTGCTGGTGAACAACTGCACGCGGCTGTTGGCTCCGTACGAAGGAATGATGGTGCTCGGTCCTACGAACAATCCTACGTTGAAAGAGTTGACGGCTGGTGCTGTGGGAGACACCGTAACCGTGATGTCAATGATGTTGGATAGCGCCAGAGGCGGCGTAACGGCCATGGTTCTCCTTTATTCGTTCGTTGTTACGTCGGCCAGCAGGCCGTCTTCTGTGAATACCTTGTTTTCAACGCTTATAACAGCGCCGTCGGATATGGTCTCTGTGATTTGCTCATACATGACTACGCTGAAGTCGGACCGATCGAACCACTGTGCATTTGTTTGTTCAGGGATGCGCGTCGGTTCGGCGAAGTCGGACACTGGATAAAGCTGCTGCAACGAAAGCAGGTCGTTGAAGTAATCCATGAAGAATGCGGAGTGGATGGCGCGTGCTCGGTCCGTGCTGTTCGGCCCATACAGCACCCAGTTGACACGCCAGCCGCGTGTGTACATCCATGTCTCGACCACTGGCCCAGTACCAGAGAATGTCCGATCTCTTACCAGCCGGTAGTCCACGTTCTCTGGCACGCAGCTGATGAAGCAGACGTCAACATCTGGACGAGCGATGAATGGCTGCCCCTCGGTCTGCCAGTCCACACGCACCACGCTGTAATCCGGTGGGTTGATGCCAATCATGCCGCACGTCATAGGCTGTATGATGGCGTTGATTTGCGCCACCGTAAGTGCGCTGGAAACAAGTGTTTGACCATTGGGATAGGGCGTAGAAGTCGGCACTAGGCGGCGTCCATTCTGCGGGCCAAGGCTTTGAAGTACCCGCCCCCTGGATCTCTGTAGACCGAGATCACTCGGTACTGCTCATGCTCATACTGCAAGATGTCGCTGGCCGCCGCGCCTACGTAGGCCGTGAATGGCCACGTGATGTAGAGCGTGCCGACGACGGAATTCGTGAATGTAAGTACGTTGCCGACTATCATGTAGTCGATGCCAGGAATCTGCAGCAAACCGTTGACGTACACGGTGGCGGTGTCTTCAGGCGGTACTTCTGATAGTGTGTAGGTAGTACCAGAACCAGCTGGAACCTCACCGTGAGTGCTGGGAACCGGAGCAGTTCCGCGCGTTACGTATAAGGCTTGCGTCCACCAGAAAGCACGCACACCTTCTACGCGGTCGGCTTCTGGCAGCATCTGTATTTCTTTCGGAGACAATTGCTGGACTGGACCGAATGCCTGCAGCGGTGTAACTGTTGACTGCACTCCGCCCAGCACCCACGTATCCGTGCTGCGGAATATGGTGAACGGCTTCGGCGCTATCATGTCGGGATCGACGACTACATCGGCTACTGAGATCACAGGTCCATCTTCTCAGCATTCTCCCATTGGTCTGGGTAGGTTCCGTGCGTTTTAACCGCCGATTCTTTGATGGATGGGAGCTCCTCCGCCACCTTGATTCGATCGCTGCCATCGCCGTCTACGCTTATCCCGGCTACGCAGGAATGACCAATATCACCCAGCCATTTGATGAATGAAATGTGGCGCGCCAACCTGTCTACGAAATCTTTGGGACCAGTAATGGTGAGTGTAATAGTAGATTGTTCCTGCGCATCATACCCGCGAATCTTGCTGAGCTTGCGCTGCCGTGCTCCCCAATCCAACATGGCTATTCCTCTCTCACGACCCCTACGATCGCCGCCCTCATCGCCCCGGTGTCGATGCCAGGCACGTCGCTGCCCTTGCGCGCTATCGTCGACTTGGCGTTCGGTTCCCAACCATTCGCTTCGGTGAAGATGCGACGCGCGGCGTTCTGACCAGCGAGCGCGGCGCGCAGCATGAACTTCGCGGCCTTCTCCTTGTCTCCATCCAGGCTTGCTTTGATGGAGGCGTTGAGCTCGCGATTGATGGAGTCCTTGTTGTTCTCAATTGCCGGCTTCAACACCGGGCGCGCTGGCTGCTTATTGATGGGCGAGCCCTTCTCGAAGATAAAAAGTAGCTCGGCGTTGTTGATGTCTTCCTTCGCCGCTTTTGCAAGCTTGGCTTTCTTCTTTTTGGAGGCGGTCTTGCCGGCCATCTCAAGCAACTGCTGCTTACGAGCGTCTTTACCAGCTGCTGGAACCCCTACATAAGCGGCCAGCTTCGTAAGGCCAGCCATGCGCTTCGCCAACGCGGTGGCACCAGACTTACGCGCTACGGTGATGGTGGGTCCTGTCTTAGGCATAAGAATGCCTCAGCCATGTCGAGGCTGAGGCAAGTTCCTTTCGAACTTAGGTTTAGTCGCGTAGTCGGGCTTTACACTCTGAACAAGTGGTTCTATTTGGTGTATTAAAGCTTCTGCAAACTTTTACCCATGGCGCTTTTTCAAAGCGTAGTACATTCTTGCATTCTACCAACGCTGAAGCACGCAGTTTACGCCAGTTTACAGTACTCACCGTTGTGGGGCGTGCTGTGTGTCCATCGCTGGGGTTTAAATGTAGCCACTTTTTACCAAATACTATTACTTTATTGCACTCTACACAGGTTGACTTGCTTACTAAGTAAGTTCCGTTGTCTTCTACAAATTTACCGTCTACAAGTTTACTGCCTATCCTTGCCAGAGCTATTTTTCTGGCGTGTTCAGATGCCTTTGGTACTCCTAGTGCTTTGGTGGTCTTACCGCGCCTACCATTGCCAATATTAATAGAATGTTCTGGCGTAAGCTTTCTACCAAGACCTTTTTTACTTATTCTTCTGCGCGTCTCGTCGCTTAGTTTACTGCCAATACGGGCTGTTCTTATTAACTCAATCGAAGTAGATTTATGATGTTTGCCAAAGAACGGATTACGCCGTCCAGTAGCTACGTTACCACGTTGTGCGATGTTAAAGCCTAGTGGTACGAGACTACCGAGTCGTTCTATCCAGAATGACTCACGACTCCATAAATACTGTTTATCTCCATCGGTAACCGTTTCTAGGACGGCATAGTCCCAATCAGAAAGAGCATCAGACATCAGTAAATGCATTTCGTCTATTTTTCTGAACGCGCGTTTAGCTTCTCTTATGTGATTTAAAAGGCGCTTCTTTAAGGTGGACTCAGTAGCACCAACATATGGTCTACGAGTAGGTCTGTGAACCAGTAAATACACTAAACCAGGCATGCAGCTATTATAGCTCACTAAATGCCCGTAGGACCTACCAAAATAATCCTGGCCCCATGCCGACGACCCTTGCGAACGTGATCAACTGCTGGCCGTATATTGTCAAGTTCCACGACCCCCAGTCGGCTAAAGCTTCCAGTGTGGTGTAGCCAACGCTGACGTCACCAACACTCTTGGACGTTTGCAGTCCGAACGCTAATCCCTGCGACGCGATCTGCGCGCCGTTGAGCGGAGCAGCCTGCAACACCAACTCCTGCGTTAGCCATGTAGCGTACAGATCGTCACCAATTACGGTGGTCGTCGTCAAAGTAACGGTGTTTCCACTGAGCGTGTAGTCTACCCCCGGTATCTTGAACACGCCGTTGATGTTCAACGACTGCAAAGTTCCGCCTGGAGGCGCTGCGCTAAGCGTGTAGACGGTGCCAGGCACTATACCGGCTGGCGTCTCGCCGTGCACGATGGTCTGCAGCGACTCGAACACCTCGCTAGAGTCGGAGCGAGCGTACAGCGTGCAGAAGTGCGCTATGTACAACTCAATCGCCACGCACCACATCTCGCACCAGCGAGCCTGCACCAGCGAAGCCACAGCCAGATTCAAGTACATCTGGATTACTCCGGTGGGAATCGGCGTAGACGCGTACACGTTCAACGTGGCGTTGACGTTGGTGACGATGGCCGAGTTATTCAGCGTTATCACGTTGCCCGATATGCCGATGATGAACGTACCCTGAGGGAACACTCCCCACGCCTGCAGAAACTGCCCGTAGTCCAAACCGTTCGTTGACGGTACGGTGACAGTCGGCTGTCCGATCTCCGTGCTGCAGCCGCTCAATGCGGTGGGCGTGCCAAAGAACTTTGGATGGATCGCCTTGAACTGATCCATGTAGTATGGCGGATTCTGGCCGAATACGAAGTTGCTTGCACCGTAGAATTCGGCGCAAGCAACTTCATACGAGTGACCCGCTCCCCATGCCGTGCCAAGCCACGCATTGAAATTCGGCGTGTTCAACGTCAGACCGCTTGTGTAACCGCCCATGGGGAATCCTCTCTGAATATGTCGGGCGTCCGCGCAGATTCAACGAACGCCCTGTGGCTTACTTCTTGGTGCGACCGACGCTGGCAGTGATGCCACCGACTTTCGGCGCGGGCTGCACGGGAGTCATGGGCTGCCCGCCGAACGGTGCCTTCGGCTTATCATCCGGACCCTGCTCCGCGCCCTCTGCATCGTCCTTCGCGGCGATCTCGGCCTTGAGCTTATCTTCCTCGGACAGCTCTACTTCCGCTTCAGGCTCCGTCGGCTTCTCCACGATTACGGGCGCTGGCAGCGCGGCCTTGTAGCCCGGCATTTGATCAGCAGGCGTGAGGTTGATGATGCTGCCGTCCTTGATGCCATACTTGAACGTTGGCGTGAGAGCAACCCAAAAGGGAACGGCTATGGACTGCGACGGATTGGCTTGCGCGAGAAAGCTCTTGGTGCCCTCGTCCTCGTGGACGAAGCTCTTCGAACGCTTGAATACTAGCTGCATTGGCATAACGTTGTATTCTCCTTGCTGCTTGGGTTGTAGTGCTGCGTAGACAGGGGCAGAAGAGCCTGGCGGCAAGGAGGCACCTTACTCAGCGCCACGCTGCCTACGCAACCTTGTGTTGAAAATCGAGTCCGAACGTACAAATGCCCAACGCGTTTATGTCGTTGGGCATTTGTACGGCGGTTAATTTACTGTGGTGCGTATTCGCCGAAGTACTTCTTCTCCAGCATTAGACGATGCGCAATCGCTTTGTCTTTATCTATGAACAGCTTGTTCTCATGGCATTTACCATGAACGACAATTTGCGACAGCCACTTCTGGTTGTGTGAATTCCACGAAACACCGGCCTTACCGCTACTATTACTCTTACGAAGTCGACGTGTGTTCCAGCGATTCTGTGTGCGCGTTGCTTCGCGCAAATTTGTCCGCTTATTGTTAGCGCCGTTGCCATCGTGATGGTCAACGAGCTTTCCTTTAGGCGGCCAACGACCTTTCATAAAAGCGTAAGCTAAGATGTGAGCGCGATACTGCCTACCCTCAAATCCTATGCCTATTCTGTCATCAGATCTACCAGTTGGAGTGCTGCCTGCCCGATCACCAGGGTTTATAAATCTACCTTGACACTTTGTATGAATTTTCCATACAAAGATGCCTTTACGTGGTTTATAGTCAAGAACTTCGCGTAGACGAGCTATAGAATGCTTAGGTTTAGCCATGCATTAATTATAGCTCGTCTTAGCGAATTTGACTACGACACCGGCATTTTAGATACCGTCTAAATAGTATGCAGTCGTGGTCCGTTTGTAGATTACCTGACTGATACAGCCGGCAAACATAGTCTCGTACGCCCCGCCTGCGCGGGTCGTGGGGACGGTGATGGCCTGGATGAACGGCTGCGGCACCTTGAGGTACACGCTCTTCTTCGAGTTCTTGTAGAAGAACCCGCGATCAAGCCCGTTGCCGCCCGTGGGCGATCCCGGAGCCGCGGTGTTGCCGGAGCCGGTACCGCTGATCCATGGGTTGGGCAGGAAGTTGATCTTGAAGTCGATGCCGTGGTGCGCCGCGACGCAGTTCTTCTCGACGTACTCGATGGTGCTCATCGCCACGGGCGCGCCGCCGATTGCGATCGGCTGCGTGAGCGTGGCGAACTGGGTGTACGGGATCAGCAAGCGGTCCGCCATGCCCTCCTCGGCCGAGTAGCCAGAATTCTGCACGGTCTGATTCAGCGCGAAGTTGATGTCCGCGAGAATCTCCTGTGGAGTCTTCTTGGCCCACGTGGTGAAGGTGGAAGCGCCAGCCGGAGCGACCGACTCGAAGATGTTGGGGTTGTTGATCAACCCGGCGTCTCCGAGGAAGCCAGCGTAGGTGACGAAGTCCAAAGCCTTGCCCCATGTGGTCTCGACCGACTCCTCGTACAGCTCTTGCAAGCTGAACGGCGGTGCCTGGCCGGTGCGAAGGGAAGTCTCCATACGGCGCAGGTCGATCCAGGTGATGGTCATGCCCATCGCCCATGTGTACGTGCGCCAGATGCCCTTCTGGATGTCCGCCTGTGCTTCGGGGATGTCCGTGTTGTTGGTACCCTGGAGTCCGTAGGACGAGGTACCAGTGGAGGCGTAGTTGGAGCTGAACGCGGAGATGAACTCCGGGAAGCCTCCACCTACTTCAACAGCGATGTCGCGCTTGTGCGTGACAGCCTGCAAAGGACGGACGAGGTCCGTATCGATCAGTTCCAGTTGGCTCTGAAGGAACGCCAGACCTGACGCGCCAGAGGCATCGAATGCCCGTACGCGATTTGGGATAGTACGCTTCATTGGTTCTCCTTACGCCGCGTGGCGTCCCTTGAGTGTGATTTCCAGGATGTTGTTGACGTCCAGGTTGCCGGTACGCGCGACCACGTCGGTCAACGCAACCAAGTTGCTGAACGTTACGGGCGTGCCAGCCGCGACCGCCTGCGTGGTGGGAAGGCTGAGTACGATATTCACCGTACCGCCGCCCGACACGACATAGGTGCCAGCTTGGATGCCAGCGCCGGAAACGACCTGACCGTTCTGCGTGTTGGTCGCCGACGCAATGGTGAGCGCCGTGGCGTTGACAGCAGCAGTACCGGTCGTGCTGAACAGGTCAGTAGCAGCGGGGTTGGTCTCCCAATCGCCGACTGTGCCAGCGGTTACGGCACCGTTCAGAACCACGCGGGTGTAAACCTGCGCCTGTGAGTTGGGTGCGCCGACGGCCAGCGCGATGGTGCCGCTGCCGCGCTCCAGAACCTCAGCCATCTGCAGGTTGGCGTAGTAGCCGACCTGCTGGATGCCAGGAGCCTGACCGGCGGGGTAGGTGAGCTGCGTCTTGACCTCGCGGACGGCCATACCGGCGAAGTACGCGGCAACGAGGCCGATGTTCGCGGCCGAATGGGCTACGAAGTCGGCGACGGAGTCGAAGTAACCACCGAGGTTGTTCGGAATGATGACCGCAGGGTCGCCGAAGTTGAGGTTGTTGGTGGTCGTGTAGGGAACGAATTCACGCGCCGTAATGACGCGATCGCCGAACCGGCTGACCGTACCCTGGAAGCCGTTATTCGGTCCTGTTACACCGATAACTTGGCCAAAGCTGTACTGTGGCATTACTTACCTCCCTTGTGCGCGGAGTTGTAGAACTCCTGCATCTTAGTCATGGGATCAGCCTTACCGTCAGCGGCGCGGGCACGATCGGGGTTGGGGTTGCGCGGAGCCTTGTCACGGGCGCGCGCCGAGCCGGCAAACGCACCGTAGCTACCACTGGATGCACGGCTGGACTTCTTAACCGCATCAAGCGCGCGGTTGAAGGAGGCCTTCAGCGCCTTGTCGTTGGAACGGGCGACGCCCGGACGCAGCATGCGGAGAACGGCGTTCACGCTGTCGGCCGCGCGGGCGCGGTCGTTGGCGCGGGCGTCCTTGCCCTTCTTGTCCTCGACGTCCTCTTGGTCATCGTCGGAGTCGGGGTCGGGACTTTCACCTTCCTCGTCGTCGATGTCTTCCTCGCCGCTCTCGTCCATCTCCTCGCCGGGGCACTCCTCGGAGTCGTGCGCCTCGCCGCATTCCTCGCACTTCTCAGCGTCCTTGCCACCCTTGAGCGCATCTTCGAGCTCGGACGAATCAGCTACATCGTCAACGTGCTCGGGCTCCTTCTCTTCCTCGTCTAGGAACTCGTCAAGCAACTCCTTGAGCTCTTCAATGTCGGCGTCCTTCGCCTTGGAGTCCGAAGCCTTCGCATCGGTTGCCTTGGCGTCGAGTGCACGGTCGAGGGCGTCATGCATCTTCTTCCGTGCATCTGCCACTTTAGCGTCCTCCGCTTTTGGTTTGATTTCGTTTTCCTTTAGCGCCTCGGGCAATTCTCCGTCCTTAGCGCCCTTCTTGTCTTCAGACTTGAATTCGTTCTTCTCGGTGTCCTTGGGCTCCTCGGCGTCGTCGTTCAACGCTGCGGCAGCATCAAGAACCTCCTCGGGGTCAGCATCGGTGGCTCGCGCCATCTCAATGAGATGCTTTCCTTTGAAGATGCGAAGCCAGTCTTTCTTCGGCTTTGTCTCGGCCACGTTTTGCTTCTCCTTCTTGGGGATTGGTGGAAGTACTATTGGTTTGTACGTGGTTTCGATGACTTCCACCGACGCAGTAGGTTCTAAGGGTAAACTTGTTAGCACTGCGGTCTCCACGCTCAGCTCTTTGACTTCAGCGAGTGGGGCAGTGGTCTTGATGTCTTCCGGCGCGGCGTCGACGATGGATACGAAGTCACCGGCTCGGCCGTTGGGAACCACGGCGTTGTGGTTTCCCATCATTCCGCACTGCACGATCTTGTCGCCCATGCGGTCAATCGAGAAGTCGTAGCCGAGACTTATCTCCCGCGCCGTCTTGTTCTTGACCTTCTCAATCAATTCGTGGTCGCTGATGATGAGGTCGGCGATGATCGGCCACTCCCCGTCCTCCAGCGGCTCCGCACCCTTGCGCACGTTCTGTATATGCCCGCAGGTTAGCTTCTTGAAGTTCTTCGGATCGACGAACTCGCCGTTGGGAGGATGGCCATTGGTGATTGGTTTGCCGTTCAGCGACGCGAGGAACTCCGGATGGAAGACCTCCTTCTCCGAGCGGTAGAGCTCGATGGTGGCGTGCGGGTTGCTCATGTCCACGCCGAGGTCGGCCGCGCGCTCTTGCGGTAGGTCCTTGATGGCGTACTTCTGCCAACCGGTGCGCGCGATGGGGCACCCGACGACCACGAGGTAGCCCTCGTCCGTCATGTGGATGTTGTCGGTGAGCGGGCTGGTCAGGTAGCCGTGTGGCGATTTGGTCGCGGAGAGGACGGAGAGTTCTTCCTCTGTCTCGGTCATACGGGTTGAACCTCCCTCTTGTCGCTGGCCTTGGCTTTGTCTGAGGCCTTCAAGTCTGAGTCTTTGAACGGTTGCCTTGCTCTCTTCAACAGCTCGACTTCACGGGCTCGTTGTTCTTTCGTCAGCGAGTATTTGCCGTTTGGACCGCGATACGACTTCAACTCGGCAAGTTCTTTCTTCTCCTCGGGTGTGATGGCATCCCCCGTCGGCACCGGATCCGGCACGGCGGGAGTGGCTGGATTGTCCACAGGAGGAGGTCCGCCGGTGTCGTCCTTTGCCTTAGCACGGCATTTTCCACACAGGAAATTGTCTCCCGAAGTTTTGGCACCGCAGTTTTCACAAGCTCCGGCAGCATCACGACCATGCGCGTCATATTGTGCGGCGTCTTTGTGCGTAGAACTGTCATTAGCAGGACGGCCACAAATTGCGCATCGGTCATCTTTGTCGGGCACGTAGGCGTGTAGTGCACCATCTTTGGCGCGCGCGAACCCCGGACGAACCGTCTTGCCTTCGACGTGAACCTGCTCTCCGGCGCGGGTGCGCTCCAGCGCAGTACGCAGCGCGATGTCAACCGAGTCGCACACGCGGACGCGTCCGATGCCGGGGTGGTCGTACTGCGTGTCGAACGCGGACTGACAAAACATGATGCCATCCTTGGCCTTCTGCTCGCCAGCTTGATCGCCCGCGCGACGGTAGCCACCGGCTGCGGCGCGGTATGAGTCTAGGGCGCGAGCGCGGTCGCCGCCGATCTCGTACTGTGCGGCGCGGAAGAGGTGGTCGGCCGGTTCGGAGCCACTGCGCTGCTCATTCAGGTTGGTTCGTAGCATGTCTGTCGCCTTTGTCTTTTCTTTCGAATCGCGCATCTTCACGAAACGGCCGCGGTCGCGCGAACGCCCGTCGGTGGTCTTGGTGGCCTTGCGCTTCTTGTCCATTTCGGCGTCGGTAAGGAACCGCAAGCGAGCCTCTTCCAGCTTGGTTCGCTTGTACTTGGACAGCAGCGAGTTGATTTCCTTCTCGAGCTCGGGCAGCGTCATGTCGTCGGGGTCGGCCAGGTCGGACGCGTACGAGACCTCGTTGCGCTCTCCGGAGGGAAGCGGAACCAGGCTGGAGGTCTTGATGGGGACGGGGAGGACGTCCTTCGCCCTGTGCCGGTCCTGCGACTGCGTCAGGCCCTCCTCATGCTTCGCCAACGCAAGGGCGCGCTCGGGGTCGGCCTCGCCGACCGGCTCGATGTCGTCGCCCACTCGTCTTCCGTTCTTCATGGGCATGACGCCCTCCTTTTCTATGTTGGTTTCGGCCCAGAGATTCGAACTCCGATTCAACGGATCAAAACCGTTTGTCCTACCATTGGACGAGGCCGAAGCTAAGTACCAGTGGCCAAATTGCATGTGGACGCGTTGCCGGGACCACCTGCCGCGACTCCGGCGATGAACTGACCCGCCGTGACTGTAAGCCACTCGGTCTGACCGGCTGCGATCACAAGTCCATTGCCTTGGTTCACGGTTACGCCGGAACCGCCGATGGCCACGGTGATGTGGCATGGACCGAGGTTCGTCACGCGAAGCAGCGTTCCCGATCCGGGCAGGACGACCGCCGTACTTGCGAAGCCAAATGAAGTTCCGGTCGCACCGGACACTGCGAAGTTTCCTTGAGGCATTTAATACTCCTTGCTAAAGTCGTACTCAGTTTCTCAGTCGTTTAGAACGACGAGGTTGCTACAGCAGTCCCTTGAACGCACCGACAGTGTACAGCCGGTCTATCTCCGCCTGCCACCTGCGTCCGTGCGTGCAGTCGCCGCTCGAGATGTGCGCCATCTCGTGCAGCAACGCCTGCTTCCACAGCGTGCGGCAGATGGCGCGCATGGTGTCCACTTCGATGATGTGGTTTTCCCTGTCCGTGAAGTCGCAGCAGGCGTGCTTGCCGTCCAGTGGACGAAACAACACGTCCGTATCTAGCGGCAGTTTGTTGTCGAAGTACAGTTCGTTGTACTTCAGGAACGCGCGGCGAAGTTTCGTGTGGGACAGGTGCACGAGCGGCCTCCTTAGAAGCGTTTCTCGTACAGCGCCAGGTTGTAGAACGGGAAGAACTCCACGGCGAATCGCGTCACGGTGCCAGTCTCGTCCTGCGTGATGGAGACGACGCTGTACCCGACGTGGGCCTGCAATTTCAGCTTGCGCATGAACAGGCTCTGGTCGGTGGTGCATCCCAGCTGCAAGGCGTGCACCTCGCGCGGGTAGCCGT